>Ga0208916_10000491_pt1 | contig 18577 bp, 19 predicted proteins | sample DEB19_08_DNA_5_FD_184523 | JGI IMG/M metagenome (GOLD analysis project Ga0208916, IMG submission 184523) | Aqueous microbial communities from the Delaware River and Bay under freshwater to marine salinity gradient to study organic matter... | ecosystem: Environmental > Aquatic > Marine >... | reverse complement strand
GGTGATGGTCGGCCGATAACGGGTGCAGTGCAATCAGGGAATTTCAAACCAAGCCTTCGGAAAAACAGAAGGCTTGGCGCTGTCACAGTAACATCGCAGCATGCATTTTGACCTCAATGACCTGCGGCTGTTCCTGTTGGCAGCCGAAGAAGGCAGCCTGACCAAGGCCGCTGCCAAGCATCACCTGTCGCTGGCCGCTGCGAGCGCCCGCATCAAGGCGCTTGAAGTGCAGGCTGACCTTCCTTTGCTTTATCGGGAGGCTCGCGGTGTACGACTTTCGCCGCCGGGCCAAGCCTTTTTGCACCATGCCCGCCTAATCCTGTACCAGGTGGACCAGATGCAGGGGGACTTGAATGAGTATGGCGGCGGTCTGCGCGGTCATTTGCGGGTGTTTGCCAACACCACAGCCGTGACGGACTTTTTGCCGGAGCTGCTGCCACCGTTTCTGGCCGACAACCCGAAGGTGAATATCGACCTGCAGGAAAAACCGAACGCCGAGATCGCCCGTGGCGTGCAGGACGGCCGGGCTGATCTGGGCATCGTCGCCGGTCAGGTGGACACGTTGGGGCTGGAGCGCCTGCACTTCAGCACTGACAGGTTGGTGCTGGCCACCGCGCTGTCGCACCCCTTCGCGCAGCGCCAGCAAGTGGCTTTTGCCGACACACTGGATGAAGACGCCATTGGTATGCAGCCGGGCAGCACCTTGCAAATGTTTTTGGCGCAAGTGACAGAGCGCCTTGGCAAACCCATGAAGCTGCGCATTCAGTTGTCTAGTTTTGACGCCATGTGCCGGATGATTGGCGCGGGCGTCGGCGTGGGCATCGTGCCGGAGTCGACCGCGCTGCGTTATCAGGCGGCGATGGGCTTGGCGCTGGTGCAACTGAGTGACCCCTGGTGTGTGCGTGAGCGTTATATCTTGACGCGTGACCGCGCCGCCTTGCCGGCTTACGCGCAGTCGCTGATGGCGCGTTTGTGCGCGCATTTTGTGCGACCAGAGGCCGCGCCAAGCCAGCGACAATAGCGCCCATATCGACCCGACACTCATCGACAATACCGCCATGGCACGCATGCAACTACAAGACATTTTATTTTCTCAAGGCTTTGGCACTCGGCGGGTTTGCGCCGGTTTGGTGCAACAGGGCTTGGTCGTCGTCAACGGCGCTGTGTGCGATGACGCTGCCGCCGATTTTGAAGCCCAAGGGCTTCATTTCGCGGTGCAGGGCGTCGCCTGGCAGTACCACGAAAAGGCTTATTTGATGCTGCACAAGCCAACGGCTTACGAGTGCTCGCAAAAGCCCAGCATGCACCCCAGCATCTACACCTTGCTGCCGGCACCGATTCGCCAGCGCGGTGGCGGAGCGGCGGCTGGCGTTCAGGCGGTGGGTCGGTTGGACCAAGACACCACCGGTTTGCTGCTGCTGTCGGACGATGGCAAATTCATCCACCGTATGAGTTCGCCGCGGCACCACGTGCCCAAGGTGTACGAGGTGACCGTCAAGCATCCGGTCGACGCGCTACAGGTGCAAAAACTGTTAGACGGTGTGGTGCTGGACGACGATCCAAAACCGGTGCGAGCGGCCGCTTGCGTGCAAACCGGCGAACTGCAGCTCAGTCTGACGCTGACTGAGGGCAAATACCACCAAGTCAAGCGCATGATTGCGGCGGTGAGCAACCGGGTTGAACTGCTGCACCGCTCGCGCATTGGCGGCTTGTTGCTGCCGGCTGACTTGGCCGCCGGCCAGTGGCGCTGGCTGACGGTAGACGATCTGGCGAGTATTTCCGCCCCCGTGTCGGCTGCCGCGTTGCCTGACACGTTGAATGAGACTTCGGCCGCTACACTGGCGCGCTGATCAGACGAGGCATTTTGTGATTACTGCATCCCGCTTTCTTCCTTTTGTGTTGGCGTTGTTGTCGGCGTCGACGTTCGGCTCGTTGGCTGCCACGCCGGTCCCGGCTGTTGCGTCAGCGCCGTTTGTCGCACCTTTGTTTGTGCTGAACTCGCTGGACAACAGTGTCAGTGTGTTGGACATGACGACCTGGACTGAAACCCGGCGCATCGCCACTGGCAAGCAGCCGCACCATCTGTACATGACGCCTGATGAAAAGTCGGTGATCGTGGCCAATGCGTTGTCGGACTCGCTGACCTTCATCGACCCCAAAACCGCCGAGATTCAGCGCACGGTGCGTGGCGTTCTGGACCCTTACCACCTGCGCTTTTCGCCGGATATGAAGTGGTTTGTGACGGCAGCCAACCGGCTCAATCACATTGATATTTTTCGCTGGGACGGCAGCAACATGACGCTGGCCAAGCGCGTGTCAACAGGCAAGACGCCGAGCCACCTGTGGATTGACAGCAAGAGCAGCACGGTTTATTCGACCATGCAGGACAGCGACGAATTGATTGCCTTGGATCTGCAGACGCAAGCCATCAAGTGGCGCATCAAAACCGGCCCGATGCCGGCCGACTTGTTTGGCACGGCCGATGACAAACGTATTTTGGTGGCGTTGACGGGCAGCGACGCGGTCGAGGTCTATGACGTTTCTGGGCCACAGCCTGCGCGCAGCAAAGTCATCAAAACCGGGCTGGGTGCGCATGCGTTTCGGGCCCTGGGCGACGGCCGCCATGTGCTGGTGAGCAACCGCGTGGCCAACTCCATCAGCAAGATTGACCTGCAGACCTTGGAGGTCGTCGGCCGCTTTGCGGTGCCGGGTGGTCCTGACTGCATGGAGGTGACGCGCGACGGCAAGCAGTTGTTCGTGTCTTCTCGCTGGGCCCGCAAGCTGACCGTGATAGATCTGGCCAGCGGCAAGTTAGTCCGGCAGGTGAATGTTGGAAAGAGCCCGCATGGCGTCTGGACTTTGGATCACGCGTCGCGCTGACGTGCTGGCCCGCGTCGTCGGCTTGGCTGTCTTGGCAGGGTTTGCGCCTGCGCTGTGGGCGGGTGTCTGCGCTGCACCTATTTACCTGACCTTTGACACCGGCCACATGGCGGTAGCCCCGTTGATCGCCGACGTGCTGAAAAAGAACGATGTGCAGGTCACGTTTTTCGCCGCGCAAGAGCGGACCCAATCGGGCAACGGCAGCTTGGGCAGCGACTGGGCCAGTTGGTGGAAAGCCCGCGCCGCCGAAGGCCACGAATTTGCCTCACACACCTACGATCACACTTATTGGCGTGCTGATGTCGTCGCGAAAAATCAGGCTGTGCGCTTTCGGGTTCGGCCTTCAGCCGGCCCTTTAGAAGGGAAAGAACAGGTCTGGACTGCCGCGCAGTACTGCGCCGAAATTCATAAATCTGATGTGCGCTTGCAGGAGATCACCGGTCAAAAAACGCTGCCGCTGTTTCGGGCGCCTGGCGGCAAGACCTCGCCTGAACTGCTGAAGGCGGCGCGCAGCTGCGGCTATTCGCATGTGGCTTGGGCGCCGGCGGGATTTTTGGGTGATGAGTTGTCAAGCGAGCGATTCCCCAATGCGCAGTTGCTGCAAAAAGCCCTGCGCGATATTCAGGCGGGCGATATTTTGGTGGCGCACTTAGGCATCTGGTCACGCCAAGATCCGTGGGCACCCGCCGTGCTGGAGCCGCTGATCGTCGGTCTCAAAGCGCGAGGTTTTTGCTTTGCCACCTTGCGCGAGCATCCGCAGTACAAAGGCTGGATCGCGCAGGCAGCTAAAGTATCCAGCCCGGCAGCTATTTCCGGAGGTCGACTATGAACTGGTTCAGTGAAGCCTTCGCTGCCGTTCAGCAGCAGTTGTTTGAAGTGGTCGCGCCTTGGCTGTACCAATGGGGTATGGGCAATTTGCTGGAAGACGCCTACGCTGCCAGCACTTGGCTGTTGGTTGGGCTGATCCAGATCGCGGTGCTGCTGCTGGTGATTGGTCCCTTGCAACGCTGGCGGCCCGCCGAGCCGGTGACTGACCGCGCGACCATTCGCACCGACGTGATTTACACCGTGATTCACCGCTTGGGTCTGTTTCGGGTGGCACTTTTTTTCACGCTGGAGCCGATGTTCAATAGCGGCTTCGGTTTCTTGCGGACCGCTGGCGTGGGGACCTTTCATTTGGACCAAGTGTGGCCAGGCGTGACCGACGGCGCTGTCGCCAGCTTTCTTATTTATTTACTGGCGTTGGACCTTGCAGCTTATTGGCTGCACCGTGGACAGCACCGCATCGGTATTTGGTGGCGGCTGCATTCTCTGCACCATTCGCAGCGGCAGATGACCATGTGGAGCGACAACCGCAACCACCTGGTCGATGACGTGCTGGTGAGTGTTTTACTGGTGCTGTTGGCGCAGCTGATGGGTGTGGCGCCGGAGCAATTCGTCGCCATCGTGGCGCTGACGCAGCTCAGCGAAAGTCTGCAGCACGCGAATGTGCGTTTGAGCTTTGGGCGCATCGGCGAGCGGCTCTGGGTCAGTCCGCTGTTTCATCGGGTGCACCACAGCGTTCATTCTGGCGATTGCAACTATGGCGTGTTGTTGCCGTGGTGGGACCAGTTGTTTGGTACGGCCAACTTCCAGACCCATTACGACCCGACGGGTGTCAAAGACTCGCAGAAGACGCTGATCGATGACGGCTCTGGCCTGTGGTCTCAGCAGTGGCGGGGACTGAAACGACTCTTGGGGTATGCATGAACAGGCTGATAGATTCCTTTTGGCGCGCCACTCTGTATTGCCTGCACCCGCGGGTGATCTCCTTGTCTTTTTTGCCGCTGGTCATCATGGCGGTGGTCTCGCTGGGGCTGGGTTACTTTTATTGGAACGATGCGATCGACCTGTTGCGCGCGCAGCTGGACAGCTACCAGTTGGTTGGCAGTATGACGGAGTGGCTGGGAGGTCTAGGGCTGAGTGATCTGCGGCTGGTGATGGCACCCGCACTGCTCTTGTTCATGGCCATACCCGTTATCGTTATCGTCTCGCTGCTATTCGTTGCGCTGTTGATGACGCCGACGATGGTCGCGCTGGTGGCTGAGCGGCGTTTCCCCTTGCTACAACGCCGGCAGGGTGCCTCGTTTTGGGCCAGTTTGCTGTGGAGTCTGGCGTCGACACTGATGGCTTGCTTGGCCTTGCTGTTGTCGTTGCCCCTGTGGTTGATTCCGCCGTTGGTGTTGGTGGTGCCGCCGCTGATCTGGGGCTGGCTGACTTACCGTGTCATGGCGTATGACGCCTTGGCCGAGCACGCCAGTGCCGAAGAGCGTGAGCAGGTTTTCAAGACGCATCGGATTCCTTTGCTCTGTATTGGTGTCTTGAGTGGTTATCTGGGCGCGGCGCCAAGCTTGATCTGGGCCTCGGGGGCTATGTTTGTCGCGATGGCACCGATTCTGGTGCCTATCGCTATCTGGATCTACACCCTTGTGTTTGCTTTTTCTTCGCTCTGGTTCGCGCATTACGCCTTGTCTGCTTTGCAGCAGTTGAGAGCGCAGAATGCCACCGCGACAGCAGCAGAAAATTTCAATCGTCTTTCTAACTGAGCGTTTAGCACTTTCACACCATGTCTCAAAAATTCGGAGTCATCATCATTGGTGACGAAATTCTCTCCGGCAAACGTGCCGACAAGCACCTGCACAAAACCATCGAACTGCTGGGTGCTCGCGGCTTGCAACTGAGTTATGCGGACTACGTGGGTGACGACCCTGAGCGCATCACCGCGACGTTGGCGCGGGCCTTTGTGGCTGCCCGGGAACACGGCGATGTGGTCTTTTCCTGCGGCGGCATTGGCGCCACACCTGACGACTACACACGCCAGTGCGCCGCGCGGGCGCTGGGCGTCGAGTTGGCACTCCACCCCGAAGCCAAGGTGCTGATCCGGGATCGCATGCACGACGTTGCGCGGGAGCAGGGCTTGCCCTACGAACCAGACCGTGAAGACAACATCCATCGCCTCAACATGGGCACGTTCCCGGTGGGCGCCAGCATCATCCCGAACCCCTACAACAAGATTCCGGGTTTCTTTTGTTCATCTGGGTCGTCACCAGCCGCAAGCGCTCAAGCCGGCGCTGTTTACTTCGTGCCCGGTTTCCCCGTCATGGCTTGGCCCATGATCGAGTGGGTGCTGGACACCCACTACGGCCACTTGCACCAACTGCAGGCCTACAGTGAAAAATCGGTGATTGTCATGGGCTCCATGGAGGCCATGCTAACGCCCCTGATGATCGAGCTGGAAGCGCGCCATCCAGGCATCAAGGTGTTCAGCCTGCCCAGCGTGGACCATCCGCAATACGGACGGCATATTGAGTTGGGTGTCAAAGGTGCACCCGCCGAGGTCAATGCGGCCTATCCGGCGTTGTTGGCAGGCTTGCATCTTTTCAACCTCAAACTTGGCCCTGAATTGGTGCGTTAATCGGCGCACCTAAGTAGTGCGTTGCATATGATCCAATTTGGTGCGATAAAACGCACTTCAAGCCGGTTTTAAGTTGTTTGAGGCCCCCACTTTTTGTGATTCTTGTTCAGTTTGTGGCCAAAAACGCCGCAGTTGACGGCACAATGGACGGTTGGGTTTGGCAAAAGTTACACCCCACTGGCATAAAAAGTGCATTCCATGGCACTGAGCAGATTTTTTAACCACCATCCAGCAACAGGAGATTCTGATGGCAAAGACCGTCGCAGACGTCATGAAAATGGTCAAGGAAAACGAAGTCAAGTTTGTTGACTTCCGCTTCACTGACACCCGTGGTAAAGAGCAGCACGTCACCGTGCCTGTGTCTCACTTTGACGAAGACAAGTTCACTTCAGGCCACGCTTTTGACGGCTCATCCATCGCCGGTTGGAAAGGTATTGAAGCCTCCGACATGCAACTGATGCCTGATGCCAACACGGCCAACATCGATCCGTTCTACGAAGAAACCACGCTGTTCATGAGCTGCGACGTCGTCGAGCCTGCCGACGGCAAGGCCTACGACCGTGATCCACGCTCCATTGCTCACCGCGCTGAGGCTTACCTCAAAGCGTCCGGCTTGGGCGACACGGCTTACTTCGGTCCAGAGCCAGAATTTTTCGTTTTCGACGACGTGCGCTGGAACACCGACATGTCGGGCACCTTCTTCAAGATCGACGAATACGAAGCACCGTGGAATTCAGGCAAGAAGCTTGATGGCGGCAACCGCGGCCACCGTCCAACTGTCAAGGGTGGCTACTTCCCCGTGCCACCGGTCGACAGCATGCACGACATGCGCTCGGAAATGTCCCTGATTCTCGAATCGCTGGGCATCCCCGTCGAAGTGCATCACCATGAAGTCGCTGGCCCAGGCCAGAACGAGCTGGGCACCAAGTTCAGCACGCTGGTTGAGCGCGCCGACTGGACGCAGGTCCTGAAGTACGTGGTTCACAACGTCGCCAATGCCTACGGCAAGACCGCGACCTTCATGCCAAAACCCATCGTTGGCGACAACGGTTCCGGCATGCACGTGCACCAGTCGATCTGGAAAGACGGCAAAAACCTGTTCGCCGGTGACGGCTACGCTGGCCTGTCTGATTTCGCCCTGTACTACATTGGCGGCATCATCAAGCACGCACGTGCTCTGAACGCGATCACCAACCCAGGCACCAACAGCTACAAGCGTTTGGTCCCAGGTTATGAGGCACCGGTCAAGCTGGCTTACTCGGCCAAGAACCGCTCGGCTTCGATCCGTATTCCACACGTGGCCAACCCTAAGGGTCGCCGCATCGAGGCACGTTTCCCTGATCCACTGATGAACCCGTACCTCGGCTTCTCGGCCCTGATGATGGCGGGCTTGGATGGCGTGGAAAACAAGATCCATCCTGGCGAAGCTGCCACCAAAGATTTGTACCATCTGCCGCCTGAAGAAGACGCTTTGGTGCCAACCGTCTGCCACAGCTTGGACCAGGCCCTCGACTGCCTCGATGCAGACCGCGGGTTCTTGACCAAGGGCGGCGTCTTCACTGACAGCATGCTCGATGCTTACATTGAACTCAAAATGGGCGAGGTCACGCGTTTGCGTCAAGCCACGCACCCGATCGAGTTCGACATGTACTACTCGCTGTAAGGCGGGCCCTGCGCATCTGCACCGGCTTGGGTCGGGCAGTTTCGTGGCAAAAAGGACAGCTTCGGCTGTCCTTTTTGCGTTTTGTCTTCACCGCACATTGCAAGATAATTGACGGTCATGAAAAAAGTTTTGCTCATCACCGCTACGGCAGTGGTCTTGGCTGCGACCAGCGTGATGGCGATGGCCCAAAGCGCCATTTACCGTTGCGGTAACGAATACCTCAACGATGCTGCCTTGGCCGTAGCGCGTGGCTGCCAAGTGGTCGAGGGCGGTAACGTGACGGTGGTGCCGGGGACTCGTGTCAATCGCGGACGTCGCAGCTCGGCCGTCAACGTCATTCCAAATACTGACGCTACAGTTCAGCGTGCTCGCGACACGGATGCCCGCAGCATCTTGCTGGCCGAGCTAAAAACCGCCGAAGTCCGGCTGGCCGATCAGCAGAAGGAATACAACAACGGCGAGCCTGAAAAGCTGGACTCTGAGATGAGTAACCCGCAGCGTTACTCAGACCGCGTCAACGAGCTCAAAGAAGGTATCAATCGCTATACGGCTGACATCGCCGGGCTGAAGCGCGAGATAGCGCGTCTTCCATCGGTTGTTTCAATACCGGGTCAGTGAATCTAGTCAGTCGGTTAATGGGTCAAAATAGCCATCTTGAAAACCCCCGACACGAACCTCTCTCAACCTGTATCGGCCGCCCTACGATTTCAGGCCTTCGATCTCTTGGCGACCCTCGTGGCTGTGGTCCACGTTGACGGAGTCGTGCTTTTTGCCAATGCTGCCCTTGAAGACGCGCTCGGCATTTCACGCCGAACGATAGAAGGCTCGCAACTGCCGGATTGCTTCACAGAACCACAGATCTTGCGTACTGCCCTCGACGGGGCTGGAAGCAATGTGTTTGCTGCGTTGCGCTACGACGCTTGGCTCAAGCGGGCTAATCCGGAACCCTTTCCGGTGCATGTGGTGGTGGCCCAGACCGATGTGCCAGGGGAAGTCATTGTCGAGTTGCTGCCGTTAGAGCAGCAAGCCAAACAAGACCGTGAAGAGCGACTCATCGACCAAGCGCAGGCGAATAAAGAGCTGATCCGTAACCTTGCGCATGAGATCAAAAATCCCTTGGGTGGCATTCGTGGCGCAGCGCAGTTGCTTGAAATGGAGATTGAGTCGAAGGAGTTGATCGAATACACCCAGGTCATCATTCATGAAGCCGACCGCTTGCAGTCCTTGGTCGATCGTTTGCTGGCGCCGCACCGCCGGCCACATCTGGTGGGGGACGTGAATATTCATGAAGTTTGTGAGCGGGTCCGGTCGCTCATCTTGGCGGAGTTTCCGAAAGGACTGAAGGCTGCGCGCGACTACGACATTTCCATCCCTGACTTTCGCGGGGACCGCGAACAACTCATACAGGCTGTCCTCAACATTGCTCACAATGCCGCCCAAGCCTTGGCTGAACGGGTGGCTTCAGGTGACGGCGAGATCATTTTCAAGACCCGAATCGCGCGCCAAGTGACTTTCGGCAAACAACGTTATCGCTTGGCATTGGAATTGCATGTCATTGACAATGGACCGGGCGTGCCGGACTCCATCAAAGACCGAATCTTCTATCCCCTGGTGTCAGGGCGGGAAGGCGGTTCGGGGTTGGGGTTGACGTTGGCACAAACCTTCGTTCAGCAACACCACGGTTTGATTGAGTGCGACAGTGTGCCGGGCCGTACAGACTTCAAGATCCTGATTCCTCTGCCTTGAGATCTGTCCCATCCATTGAATTGACACATAGGGATAGCGCCACATGAAACCGATTTGGATCGTTGACGATGACCAGTCCATCCGGTTCGTTCTGGAAAAGGCTCTCTTGAGGGAAGGTCTTCCGACGCGCAGCTTCACCAATCCGCGCGAAGTGCTCGCCGCACTGGCGACCGCGACCGAGGACGATGGCCCACAAATTTTGGTCAGCGACATCCGCATGCCGGGCGGCTCGGGTCTTGATCTTTTAGAAGCTGTCAAAGAAAAATTACCAGGCTTGCCGGTCATCATCATGACCGCGTTCTCTGACCTTGACAGTGCCGTGTCGGCCTTTCAGGGCGGCGCGTTTGAATACCTGCCGAAGCCGTTCGATTTGCCCAAAGCGGTCGAGCTGATTCGCCGTGCGGTTGAAGAAAGCCAGCGCGAAGAAGTGGCCGAAGAGCGCATGGCCTTGGCGCCTGAAATGCTCGGGCAAGCACCGGCCATGCAAGACGTTTTTCGTGCGATTGGTCGGCTCAGTCAAAGCAATGTCACGGTCATGATCACCGGCGAATCCGGCTCCGGTAAAGAGTTAGTAGCGCGTGCGCTGCACAAACATTCACCGCGCGCCAACGGACCGTTCATCGCCATCAACACGGCGGCGATTCCGAAAGACTTGCTGGAGTCCGAACTCTTTGGTCATGAGCGCGGCGCATTCACTGGCGCGCAGACCATGCGTCGCGGTCGCTTTGAGCAGGCCGACGGTGGCACACTGTTTCTGGACGAAATCGGTGACATGCCGTTTGATTTGCAAACGCGTTTGCTGCGCGTTTTGTCAGACGGACACTTTTACCGCGTAGGTGGGCACAACGCCGTCAAGGCCAACGTGCGCGTCATCGCCGCCACGCATCAAGACCTTGAGCAGCGCGTCAAAGATGGCGGCTTCAGGGAAGACCTGTATCACCGACTGAATGTGATTCGCCTGCGCTTGCCTGCATTGCGAGAGCGCCGTGAAGACGTCTTCATGCTGACCCGTCACTTTTTGCAGCAGAGCGCCAAGCAACTCGGAGTTGAGCCTAAGCGAATTGCCGACGCGGCGCTGCAGCAGCTCAGCACCTTCAGTTTTCCTGGCAATGTACGTCAGTTAGAAAACATCTGTCATTGGCTGACCGTGATGGCACCGGCACAGGTGATTGAACCCAAGGACTTGCCGCCTGAAGTATTGGCCATTGCGCCTGAGGCGCCCAAGGCCGTCAGTCTGCAGCCGGACACTGTGTTGGTGCATGCGGATGCACGCGACATGCAGACTTCGGAAATCCATGAGCCTGTTGGTCTGTCGAATGCCGGCTCTTCTGCACCGGCGTGGCCTTTGAGTGCCGCCACGGGTGGTCATTGGGAAGCCGATTTAGAGGTTGAAGCACTCGCCCTGCTGGTGAGTGGTCAAACCGATGTTTGGGACGTTCTGACGCGTCGCTTTGAGTCCAAGCTGATACAAACGGCGTTGCTCAACACCCGTGGGCGGCGTATTGAAGCCGCTCAAAAACTCGGCATCGGCCGGAACACCATCACCCGCAAGATTCAGGAGCTGGGGCTGGAGTAATCAGCAGAAATCGGTCAGAGGCTGACCGATTTTTTCTATCCAATCTCCACGACCACCGGCACATGGTCGCTCGGGCGTTCGTTCTTGCGTGGCAGTTTGTCAATCACGCAACTGCGTACCCGTGACTTCAGTGGCTCACTCACCAGAATGTGGTCAATGCGCAGCCCACGGTTGCGGCGGAAGGCGAACTCGCGGTAGTCCCACCATGAGTAACTTTTATCAGGTTGATCAAACAGGCGGAAGGCATCGGTCAAACCCAAGTCCAGCAGGCCTTGGAAGTGCTCACGCTCTGCGGTCGTGTGGTGAATCGTTTCGCGCAGACCTTCTGGGTCGTGCGTGTCGCGGTCGTCAAAGGTGATGTTGAAGTCGCCGACCAGCACCAGATTCGGTGTGCTGACGAGTTCTTGTTTGAGCCAGTGATGTAGGCCAGTGAGCCACTGCATCTTGTACGCAAACTTTTCGCTGCCCGGTTCTTGACCGTTCACAAAGTAGCCATTCACTAAGCGAAAGGCACCTTCAGCCGTGTCGAGCGTGGCGGCAATCACGCGGGACTGCTCATCGGCAAAGCCGTCGATGTTTTTGGTGACGTCACGTAAGGGCACGCGACTCAAGATGGCTACGCCGTTGTAGGTTTTTTGCCCGAACACCGCGCAATGGTTGTACCCTGCATCTTGCAGGGCTTGCAGCGGAAACTTCTCGTCTGGCAGCTTCAGCTCTTGCAGGCACAGCGCATCAACGGGATTCGCGGCCAGCCAGTCCAGCACCTGCGGTAGACGAACGGAGAGTGAGTTCACATTCCACGTAGCGATTTTCATGTTGGGTTAGATGTCTTCTTTTGGTAGGTTGCAAAGCTGAAGGTCAGTCCTGTTGAAGACAGGTGCTGCTCACGCGCTATTTCTGTCCACGCAGTGCCCAAGGACGGCGCGTAGGCATCGCCTTCAAAGTCTTTCGCAATCTCGGTGACTTCAGCGCGTACCGCGAGGGGTTCGGCTTGCTGGTAAATCTCGGCACCGCCGATGACCCAGACCTCGGGCACGTCGCCGCTCAGGTGCAGTGCCTCTTGAAGACTGCTGGCGCGCACGGCGCCTTCGGCGTGCCAGACAACTTGGCGCGTGATGACGATGTTGCTGCGGCCCGGCAGCGGCCGAAAGCGGGGCGGCAGCGAATCCCAAGTTTTGCGACCCATGATGACCGGGCAGCCTTGCGTCAGGCGCTTGAAGTGCGCGAGGTCTTCTGGTAGATGCCAAGGCATGCTGTTGTCTTTGCCGATCACGCCGTTGGCAGCGCGCGCAAAAATCAGGTTGATGCGGGGTGTCGTCACGACTGACTTAGACAGCCACGGGCGCTTTGATGGCCGGGTGGTGTTGATAGTTCAGAAATTCGAAGTCTTCAAACTCGTAATCAAAAATGGACGCGGGCTGACGCTTGATGTTCAGCGTCGGGTAGGCCATCGGTTCACGGCTCAGTTGCAGTGCCACTTGATCGTGGTGGTTGCTGTATATGTGGCAGTCGCCACCGGTCCAAATGAAGTCGCCAACGGCCAAGCCGCACTGCTGCGCCACCATGTGCGTGAGCAGCGCGTAGCTGGCAATATTGAAGGGCACGCCAAGAAAAATATCGGCGCTGCGCTGGTACAGCTGGCAGCTGAGCTTGCCGGGTTGACCGGGCACCTCGGAGGGGGCGACGTAAAACTGGAAGAATGCATGACAGGGCATGAGCGCCATTTTGGACAGATCGGCCACATTCCACGCGCTGACAATGATGCGGCGCGAATCCGGGTTGGTCTTAAGCGTCTTGATGACCTCGGCGATCTGGTCGATGTGACCGCCCTCGGGTGTCGGCCAGCTGCGCCATTGCACGCCATAGACAGGACCCAAGTCACCGTCTTCACGCGCCCATTCGTCCCAGATAGAAACGCCGCGCGCTTTGAGCCAGTTGTTGTCACTCGAGCCTTGCAGAAACCACAACAATTCATGGACGATGGATTTCAGGTGAACCTTCTTGGTGGTCACCAGCGGAAAACCTTCATTCAGGTCAAATCGCATTTGGTAACCAAACACGCTTTTGGTGCCGGTTCCGGTGCGGTCAGCCTTGAAGACGCCGTGCGTGTCGACGTGGCGCATGAAGTCTTCGTATTGGGAGCGGATGGCTTGTGTCATGACGGTCATTATGTTCGCAGGACTTTCCCTGGGTTCATGATGTTCTTCGGGTCCAGCGCGGTTTTCAGCGCCCGCATCAGACCCAGCGCGACAGGGGATTTGTGTATTTCGAGCTTCTCGACTTTGAGGCTGCCAACGCCGTGCTCTGCTGAAATTGAACCGCCAAATTTTTGCACTGATTCATACACCAGCGTGTTGACGTGGTCTTCCCATTCCCGCAGAAAAACCGGGCCATCGCTACCCACTGGCGCTTGGACGTTGTAGTGCAAGTTGCCGTCACCCAGATGGCCAAAATTGACCAATCGAACACCCGGAATTTTTTCCTCAAGCAGGGCATCGGTGCTGCGTACAAATTCCGACATATGCGATACCGCGACCGAGATATCGTGCTTGATGTTCAGGCCTTCTTCAGCCTGTGCCAGGGGAATACTTTCGCGTACATGCCAAAGTTGTTTGGCTTGCGCCAGACTTTCAGCCACCACGGCATCACTCACGCAGCCACTGTCGAAGGCGGTTTCTAGCAAACGTTCAAATTGCACTCGGGCGTGGGCTTCAGACTCTTGGTCTGAGCATTCGAGCAGCACGCAGAAAGCGGCGGTTTCATACAGCGGGACTTTGAGTTGGCTGAAGTGTTGTGCTACCAAGCTGAGCGCAAATTGGCCCATGACTTCGAAGCCTGTGAGGCCTGCTCCCAAGTGTTGATGCGCCAAGCCCAGCAGGGCCACAGCGTCGTCCATAGAGTCGACGGCGGCCCAGGCGGTGAGCCGCGCGGCGGGCAGGGGGTAAAGCTTCAAAGTGGCTGCGGTGATGACCCCTAACGTGCCCTCGCTGCCGATGTACAAATCGCGCAGGTCGTAGCCGGTATTGTCTTTGCGCAGGCCCGACAGGCCGTGCCAGATATCTCCGGCCGCGGTGACGACTTCCAAGCCAAGGCACAAGTCGCGTGCGTTACCGTAGCGCAGTACCTGCGTGCCCCCCGCATTGGTGGCAAGGTTGCCGCCTATGGTGCAACTGCCTTCCGCGGCCAAACTCAGCGGAAACAAAAAGCCGGCTTGCCGCGCGGCATCTTGTAGGGTTTGCAGCACGCATCCCGCCTCAACAGTGATCGTCAGGTTGGCTGGATCAACCTCGCGAACCGCGCGCAGGCGTTGCAGGCTCAGCACCACTTGCTGGCCGCTGCCGTCGGGAATGGAACCGACCACCAAACCAGTGTTGCCACCTTGCGGTACCAAGCTCACTTGGGCCGCCAGACAGGCTTTGACAATGCGCGCCACTTCATCGGTGTTTGCAGGACGCACGACGGCCAGCGCTTTGCCGCACTCGCGTTTGCGCCAGTCCATTTCCCAAGCTTGCAGGTCGCCGTCTGTCAGGACGTTGGCATCGCCGCAAATGCTGCGGAGTGTTTGTATAAAAGTATTGTTCATATTGTCTCGGCGGGGATTGCAGCGGAGGCTGCTGGTTTTTTCAGGCGTACCCGGACATGCAGGGCGCAGGCGACAAACAGCAGCAGGCACAGCCCTATTTCAAGCATGGCGAGGTTATTGCCGGGGGCCACATCGCTCCAAGCGCGGACCACGCCTTCAGTGAAGTAAATCCATACAAATAAGCTGAGCCAGCGGTAGGTGTACATGCGGTTTTTGAGCACACCCGCCAAGGGCAGCACCAGCGGCAGCACTTTGAGCGCCAGCAGTGAGCCGCCGGGTCGAATCGGTGCGAGCCACATCTCCCAAGCCAAGCCAAGGGCGATCAGTCCTGTCAGGCTGGCCACGGCCAGCCAGCGTGTGAGATCGATTTTTCGGGTTTTGTTCATCTAGATGGCATGATACCGACATGAATTTTCAGAAGCTTTTAGCTGACTTGTCTCATTTTCCATGGCGCGACACGGCTATCACCCTGCGCAAGCGTTTTCGCGATGACCACATGGGCTTGACGGCCAGTAGCCTGACCTTCACCACCTCGATTGCGTTGGTGCCTTTTTTCACCGTCGCGCTGGCCATCTTCACGGCTTTTCCGATGTTTGCCAAATTACAGGGTTCGCTGCAGGTTTGGCTGGTCGAGAGCCTTATTCCGGACAACATTGCGCGGCAGGTGCTGGGTTACCTGACGCAATTCAGCCGCCAGGCCAGTAAGCTCGGGGTGGCTGGCTTGGCGATTTTGGTGGCGACTGCTGTGGCCATGATCTTCACGATCGACCGCACCTTCAATGGGATTTGGCGTGTACGCAATCCACGGCCATTTGCGCAACGCGTGTTGATTTATTGGGCCGCCGTGACGCTCGGTCCGTTGCTCATGGGTGCCAGTTTGGCGGCGACTTCGTACCTGCTGCCGTTCGCTCGCAATGGCATGCCTGGGCCCTCCGGTTTGTTGCAGTTTTTGTTTGATTCATTGGAATTTGTGGCCTTGGCGGGTGGCATGGCAGCGCTTTACCACTACATGCCGAACACCTATGTGAAGTGGGCGCATGCGTGGACGGGCGGGCTGTTCGTGGCTGTGGGTATTGCGGTGGCCAAAAAAATTCTGGCTTTTTACCTGAGCATGGTCCCCAGCTACTCGGTCGTGTACGGTGCCTTTGCCACCTTGCCGATCTTGCTGGTGTGGATTTACGTGGCTTGGATCATTGTGTTGATGGGTGCGGTCATTGCGGCTTATCTGCCGAGTCTTTTGGCTGGCGTCGCTAGGCGTGCCAGCGCCCATGGCTGGCGTTTTCAGTTGGCGCTGGAGCTCTTGCAATTGCTCGACACAAGCCGCAACAGCATGCCGCGTGGCCAATTGACCACTGAGATGGCGCAGTCGCTGCGTGTCGATTTACTGGAACTCGAGCGGTCGCTCGAAGCCCTGATTCGTCTGCAATGGATTGGCCAACTGGCAGACACGGAGGAGGACAACGAGCCGCGATACGTGCTGTTGGTGGATCCGGACCGAACGCTTCTTGAGCCGCTGGTGAACGAGCTGCTGCTGGACAAGACGGCGGCAACGCACAAGCTCTATTCGCGTGCGGGTTGGGCGGAGACCCGGCTGCGCGAGGTGCTTTGACTGGCTGCCAATGAAAGTCCTCGAGAAACTGAATGAACCGCCGAGGTGACCGGATCGCTCAAGCGTGATAAGACGGATGGGGTTGATTGGGCTCCCGTCACCGCTTGAATAGGGGGACGATTTTGGGCTATATTGGCAACGAACAAGAACATCAGGAGACCTGTCATGAAAGTCGCAGACATTTTGCGGGTAAAGGGTACAACCCTTTACACCGTACAGCCCGACGAACTGTTGGCGAGCGCCACAAAAATCATGGCCGAAAAAGACATCGGTTCCTTGGTGGTGATGGCGTCTGGCCAGCTGGTTGGCATGCTAACTTTTCGCGAAGTCATTCGGTGCATTGTTAAAAACGGCGGCGAAATCGGCAGTGCGTTGGTGCGCAAAGCCATGGACGATCAGCCGCTGACTTGCACGCCAGACACCGAAATAGACGACGTTCGCCGCATGATGCTGGAGCACCATGCGCGCTACTTGCCCGTGATGGACGAGAAAGTTCTGATGGGCGTGATCAGTTTTTACGACGTTGCCAAGGCCGTGGTCGACAGTCAAAATTTTGAAAACCAGATGCTCAAGGCCTACATTCGCGACTGGCCTGCCGAAGACGAAGCCAAACAAGGCTAGCCGACTTCTTTAACCGCGTGCCTGGTCGGAGATAATCACGTCCATGAGCGGCAACACCTTCGGACACCTTTTCGCAGTCACCAACTTTGGTGAATCCCACGGCCCGGCCATTGGCTGCGTGATTGACGGCTGCCCACCTGGCATGGCGCTGTGTGAGGCTGACATTCAACACGACCTCGATCGCCGTCGCCCTGGCACCAGCCGGCACGTGACGCAGCGTAGCGAGCCGGACACGGTAGAAATCCTCTCTGGTGTGTATGAAGGCAAGACCACCGGCACGCCGATTTGCCTGTTGATCAAAAACACCGACCAGCGCAGCAAGGACTACGGCAACATCCTCGACACCTTCCGGCCTGGTCACGCGGATTACACCTATCTGCATAAATACGGCCTGCGCGACCCGCGCGGCGGTGGCCGTGCGTCGGCCCGTATGACGGCGCCGATGGTGGCGGCTGGCGCTGTCGCTAAGAAGTGGCTGGCGGCACAGCACGGCATTGTTTTTAAGGGTTGCATGACGCAAATTGGCGACATGCCCGTGCCCTTTGAGTCTTGGGACCATGTGCCGAACAATCCGTTTTTTGCACCGGCTGCAGATGTCTCAGCCCTCGAAAATTACATGGACGCGTTGCGCAAGTCGGGCGATTCTTGCGGCGCACGCATCCGCGTGGTGGCCACCCACATGCCCGTGGGTTTGGGCCAGCCGCTGTTTGACAAGCTGGACGCTGACATCGCCTACGCCATGATGGGCATCAACGCCGTCAAGGGCGTTGAAATTGGCGCTGGTTTTGCCAGCGTCAGCCAGCGCGGTACGACGCATGGGGACTCTCTCTCTCCAGCAGGTTTTAAGAGCAACAACGCCGGCGGCGTGTTGGGTGGCATCAGCACGGGGCAAGACCTAGAGGTGTCGATCGCCATCAAACCGACCAGCTCGATCATCTCGCCACGCGAATCCATTGACATGGCTGGGAATAGCACCACCGTCATGACCAAGGGTCGGCACGACCCCTGCGTTGGCATTCGCGCCACGCCGATTGCCGAGGCTATGCTGGCGTTGGTTGTCATGGAGCATGTGCTGCAACAGCGTGCCCAGTGCGCTGATGTGCGCGCCCCGATGCCGCCTATTCCTGGCGCGGCTTGACGTCGGGTTTGCAGTCGCGCTTGAGGTCGCTCTGACGGTGACTACCCGCCGCCAACTCGTTCCCTTTGCCGCCTTGTCGGCCAGCTACTTTGCGCACATCGGATTTTTTAATCCGTATTTGCCGTTGTGGCTGAAAGACATGGGCCTGAGTATTCTCGCCATCAGCATGCTGGTCTCGGTGCAGGCGGCCACGCGGCTGTTTGCACCCTACGGCTGGGGCTGGCTGAGCGATCGCACTGGCGAGCGCATCAAGCTGCTGCGCTACAGCGCCGGTGCCGCCTTGGTGGCTTCAGCAGGGCTGTGGTTT
>Ga0208916_10000490_pt1 | contig 18596 bp, 33 predicted proteins | sample DEB19_08_DNA_5_FD_184523 | JGI IMG/M metagenome (GOLD analysis project Ga0208916, IMG submission 184523) | Aqueous microbial communities from the Delaware River and Bay under freshwater to marine salinity gradient to study organic matter... | ecosystem: Environmental > Aquatic > Marine >... | reverse complement strand
GTCTATTCCGGGCATGCTGGCCTATTCCGGGCCTATTCCGGGCCTATTCCGGGCCTATTCCGGGCATGCTGGCTTAGCCCCCTCCAACAAAATCAGCTATCTACTTCAAATAGGGCGTTTGAAGCGGCTTTTTTTGCTTGACGTTGCTGTTATTGTGTGCGCTTCATACGAGCACCCCATCGAAGTATCCCATGAAATTTCGAGTTTGCAACAGAAAAATGCACGAAGAACCATTTCGTGGTCCTTTCGGCAAATTAGGGTTGTAAGGGCTACAAACGGGGTAAAATGCCAAGAGGGCACTGGATCCGTGAGCTGCAGCCTGCATATCTCCGGGTTTTAGATCCGGGAGCTTCCTATCCATGCATGCATGCAGGACATGTTCTTGGCTCATGATGATGTGTTTTCCCCTAGGGATCTGCCGAGCACATTAAAGCTGTTTGGAGCCTCCATCATACTCGATTTGAGGCTCAAATCAAGCAAAAAAAGACCCCTGTTTTTGGGCATGTTTTTCGCCACCAAAAAAGCCAATGATTGTGTTGTCACAATTGCATACTGCACGCTTTCTTGAGCAGCCAAAAAACGTAGCAATAATCATGGTGGTAAATTTTGTGAGCTCCGGAGGCCGGGGGGGAGGACTTTTTGGAGGGTAAAAAACCGGGCTTCAAAAAGTCGGATCAAAAATGCGGGGTTTTTTGATCAATATTTGCAGTGTTTTGATTTTGGGATTTCGGATAGTCTAGCATGGGTTCATTTGGGCTGTCAAGGCAGCTTGCTGTTCTTCCAGTGTGTGAGGATGTATTTGGGTTCGAGGCCTCCAACGAGCAGCTGCCAAAGGTTGACATTGAGCGAGAGGCTCCAAGTGCTTACGCTATAGCTGTTATGGAATAAGACATCGCCAGGCAGCAGAAAGCCGGAGCTATCAAGAGAGTTTTTGGCCATGGATTGTCAGGTTTTGGGGAATTTAAAGGTTCGGCAGCTGTCCACGTCGTGGAGGTATGGGGTGTGCACCCAGACTGCGATGCGGATTACAGTAGAGCTACCCCAGACATTAATTGCGCCAGGGGAGCTATGTTTGATGGGATCCCAGGCATCGAAGCTCTTAAGCGGGTTGCTCATGGCAGTTCTAGCCCGTCGAAGCAGAGTTCCATCCTGGGCTCAACATTGTCAGGCAACAAAGCTAAGGTTACCCGCTCCAGATTATGGTAAAAGGATATCTGCATGCCATAGGAGCTACGCCACACATTGAGCCGGCCAATGCCGCCTAGGCCGTTCCACGACGCAGGCCATTCCGGGAATTGATCGATCATGGCAGAACACCGAATCGGTTGTCATCATAGGCAGGCGGCAAGCTAAGCCATTCTCGGCTGCAGCCTCCTAGGCGGATAGCTAAGCCGTGTTTGTAGAGCGTAAAGTACAAATTGCCCCTACCAGCCCACAAGAGAATGTCGCCGGTGACAGCCTTACTTTGGCGCAGATCGATCATAGTTTGATGCCGTCAATGCCAAGGTTGTCATCAAGCTGCCTATGTGCAGCTAGCAGCAGCACGTAGAACACGCTGCCAATGCCTCTGTAGTAGAAGCGAAAATGCAGCTGTTGTCCTCCCCAGACATTGATATCCCCGGGCGCTCCATGATTCAAAATGTTCCATTTGGTGAAGTGGTCCAGCAAGTTCATGGAAACCCCAAGCCTGTGCGGCCATTTAGATCCAGCTTTGAACTACAACTGAAGACAGCGGTTGGCTTGTGAGCTGTTTGTCTCATCATGACATCGATGTACATCATTCTGCCCTGGGCAGACCAGTGGCTGGCCCAGATGTTGATATCCCCTGGACGAGCATTTGCCATATTATGCCAGACTGGAAATTGCACGATCATGGCAAAATCTTTGCCCCCACAATTTCCTTGATCCAGGATTTTTGTTCGCATACTAGCATGCTTGTTGACCCTCTAAGGCTTAGGGCGATGCAAAGCATGCCATTAGACTCCCATGCAAAAAAGTCCCCTGCATGCAAACGGCCAGAGCTAGAGAATTGGATCAAGGCAAGTCCTTTCCGACGACGGTGAGGTCTTTGATCCAGCATTGGCCGGCGAAGAGGGTCTTACATTTTGGTTGACTTACGCTGAATCCGATGTAAAGCTCGGGGCCGGTTTGCCAAACACAAGCATCTCCAGGCGGCATCTTACCAGCTCTAGAGCCTCTAGGGGTGCTGGCAGGCCAGGCTGCCATAAACGGGGACGAAGAGTTAGGTTGCAACGTGCATGCCCCATGGGAGGAAGCTGTCTGACGTGAGCACCCGCCTTCCGCTGTGAAGACGAAAGCATACCAGGCTAACAGTTAACTGCCGGCAGCGATGGCCTAGGCCGACGCTCAAGACGCTCAAGGCGCCTGCCTCCAGACCCTCACCTATCTTTTGGTCTCGGAAGTTCCGCATTATCTGAAGTTGTATCAGGTTTAGGTTTGCCGAGCAAGGTTTTAAAAAGCGCTTGACGTGCTTTTGGGGTTGGGGTAGGCTTTGGTTCTCTGAGGCGCTAACGGCTTGACACAGCTCAGGCTATGCGGTATTCTGCTTTTCCAGAAGGGTATTCATGAAAAAGGTCACTGTTAACGGGGTTGACTACCACTACAACATCGAGGACGGCGAGGAGCTTGCGGATCAAGTTCCGGCTAAGCTTTTGGTGGCATTGGAGCGAGAGGGTGTTTTCCATCCTTCTCGTGTGCCGCACATGCTGCAGCAGGTTTCGAATGGCGTTCCGTTCAAAACGATTGTGGGGGAGGAAGTCTCCCGCATCAAGGTTTTTGAGGAGCTTGTTGGGGAGCGAGACCTTGAGGCTCGTTTGTACAGCGAGTGGTCGCAGGCATCAGTGTTCTTGAAGGAGATCTGCCGCAACATTCGTCGTGTGGTAACGCCAACGAATGGGCAGATCCCGACTGCGGCTTGCTCTTACCGAGCTAGCCGGGCTGATGGGTTTTCGGGAGAGTTCCTGATTTCTTTCAATCGGCGTTACCTTGCCAAAAAGCTGGCCAATCGTCCTTCGGGATTTGCCCGGCTTCATGGCACGTCGGAAGCCAACATTCAGACGGATACGGCATGGGGAACGCACGTTCATGAAATGAGCCATTTTGCTCTCAAGCATGTCGGTCCGAATTGCAAAATGACGGAGTCGGCTGTCCTTGACAACTTTGCTCAGGACCTTGCAATCAACGGAACCATTGCTCTGTGCGATCCGACGGGATCCGGAGCCTATGGTCACTCTGGGGATCGCAGCGATGCTTGCTTGAGCCCCAACGGTTTGATTCCTGGCTGGCGGGCTCATCGGCCGTCGGATGCTCGCAGCAAAGAGCTTTCCAAGGCGGTTGACGAAGATCTCGATGACCAGGTTGAAGATCTGATTGAGAAGGCAAAAGCTCAGGGCACTTCTGAGGAAGACATTGAGAAGCTGCGTGCTCATTTCTACGAGAAGGTTGGTGCGATGAAGGAACGCATCAAGGCTTCGGAGGATCCGAATGATGCTCGTTCGCAAATGCGTACATTGCTGATTGATACGATTGCAGGCCTTCCCCCTCTTATGAGTTCGGGATGGTATGCCGATCAGCTGCGCAAAGCGGTTGAAGATGCCGGCGGGAAATGGACCGATACCGGAATCAAGCTTCCCGGCGATCCGGATGACGTCGGAGAAGAAGAAGGCGATGAAGGCGATCAACCTGGTGGCTCTCAGGGTGAGGGCGAGGACGAAGGTGACGGTGAAGGCGACGGAGAAGGCCAGGGCAATGGCAAGCCTGGCCAGGGTCAAGGAAAGGGTCAAGGAAAGGGTAAAGGCAAGGGCAAGGGCAAGCCAGGAAAGGGCAAGGGCGATCAACCTTCGGATGAACCCTCCGATGAGGAAGGAGAAGGTGAGGGTAAAGGTAAGCCTGGGAAGGGTAACGGCAACACTCCGAATGGCCACAAGCCGAACGAGTTGACCCTGCAGGGATGGCGTGATGACGATCATGGCGGCCACGACTGCGATGGCGATCCCGAAGCGGAAGAGCTGGCCAAGAACATTCTTCGCCGTGCTGCCCGTGCGGCGGACCAAAGCTCGAATGGCTGGGGCAACATGCCTTCGGCGATCCGAGAGCGCATCCGGCAGCTTGTCCACGGCGGCGTTTCCTGGGAGCAGGAGCTTCGCCAGTGGGTTGGCCAGCGCAGCAACGGCCGTGACCGTGCACGAACCATCAAGCGCTTGGATCGCAAGCAGCCGTTGGTTCAGTCTGGGCTTGTCCGAAATCGAGGCGTCAAGATCCTTGTGATCCTCGACGAATCGGGATCGGTTGGGCAGGATCTTCACAACCAGCTTTATGGCTGCTTGGACGATCTCTCCAAGCGAAAGACGTTCAAGGTCGCTCCGTTTGATACGGCCATTGCTGAGGATGGCGTCTTTGAGTGGAAGCGAGGAATGCGCCCGGTGCTCAAGCGTGTTCGTTGCGGCGGAACGGATTTCGATGCAGCCTTTGAGTGGGCTCAGAAAGAAATCAAGCGTGGCGATTACCATGGGGTAATTGTCATGACTGACGGCGGCTGTGGGCAACCTCGTCCGCTCTTCAACACTCAGGTGCTGTGGGTGCTTGGTCCCGATGACAAGCTTCCGTTTGCACCTCGGAACAATGAGCGTGTGATCAACATTCGTGGCCATCTTCGCCAAGGCTGATCTCCCGTAAAAGAGTGGCTGTCTCAGGTTTAGGCTTGCGGCAGCCGCTCTTTTTTTACCGCAAACAATACAAATGAAAATCTACACATCCTACTTTGCAAAGCATGGTCGCCTTCCCGCTGGTGTTGTTGGAGTCAGCATTTCTCGATTCCCTCCACACTCCCTTGAGGTGGCTTCTATTGTAAGCTTGGCACCCTCAGCTGATCTGTTGATGGGCTACAAGTACAAGCTTGTAAATCAAGAAGAGTACACCATCATGTACAATGAACAGCTGAAGGAGCTTGACCCTCAAGAGGTTTTGAGAGAGATTGAGCGAGCAACGGGCGGAAAGGATGCTGCTCTTCTTTGCTACGAAAAGTCCAGCGACTTTTGCCACCGACATCTTGTAGCCAAGTGGTTAAATGAAAACTGCGAAACAGACATTGCCGAGCTTGTACTTTGATGAGCACACTTGGAATGATCGAATAGGGACCATTGTGTTTTCCCGCCAGGCGCTTCATATCGCATGCAGCAACGCATGTCTCATTCTTTACTGCAGATGTCTCAAGAGTACTTCGTGGCTCCGGCATTCTCAGTACCTTTATTCGCATGCGCTAAAAAGGCTTGCGCTAGGCCTTCCAGGCCGTTAGAAGGGCTTTATGGCAAGTAAGCGAAGCAAACCCAAGAAATCAGCGAAAGAGTGTCTCCGTGACTTTGTGGCGCCCGCAGAGGGCGGAGAATCAAGCATCGGGGAGATCTTCCTCGGAGACTTTACCAAGCCTGGCGATTTTGGCTTGACTCGGCAGAAGAATCCGGATAAAAGCATCGGCCTCGCATCCAACCGAGAAGACCTTGCTCCGCTGCCGAACATCGAGGCCAGCGATCTTGGAGAAGCAGGTGTTCTCCGAAAACTGAAGTGAGCTGCAAAAAGAGGTTGACGAAGCAACGCAACCCTGGCAGAGTAGGAGCTGAAGAATGGAAACCTCTAGCAGCTTGAGTGACCTGCAGGTTCTTGAATCTGAAATTGAAGCAGCTTGCTCAGAGCTTGAGCTGCTTCCCGATCTACTCAAGCTTCTGCAGGATAATCATGAACGCCAACTTGGTGTGATTCCCATGGGATCCCAAGTAGACGAACAGAATGATCCTGTGATTCAGATGCTGCATAAATGGTTGCGGCGCTATCGTGCAAGCTACACAGAGATTTGCCGGCGATACTTCTGGTATTTGGAACATGAGAGCCTTACCCGAAGTGACGTTGACAATGTCTTTACCAACAAGCACCAACAACTAAAATCACTAGAAACCCTTCTCATCAGAACAAAGGCTGAATACAATGTCCGAAAATCCCAGCACCACGCCGTCGGAATCTCTCTCGGAATCCGCCCCGACCTCCCCGTCAGTGAAAACCCCGACGGCAGCCGAAGCTGTCACTGCCGAGGTTGTAAGTCTGTTGCAGGAATCCGCCCCGGCGCTTCGAGCGGAACTCGTCGGGTACTATGTGGACGCTGAAAAGAAGCGGCGCCTGCAGCTGCTCGTGAAGGCTTTCGAGAAGAAGAAGCAGCTGGCCGAGGCGGTGTCGCAGGCCAAGCGCACCAAGCCGGACACGACGACCTTCACGGCCGATGGGGCGGCGGTTATTGTGCCGGCAACCTACACGAAGGACGAGCTTGAAACCCGCAAGAAAGCCATTGCGGAAGCGGAAAAGAAGCAGTCTGAATTTGAGCAGCTGCTCACTCTCGCCCTTGTCTTGGCGGACGCAAAGGCATACGACAAGCTTGCAAAGCAGCTAGGTTGATGGTAGGGTCGGCCTAGGAATGCGAATTAGGCTTTAAACCTAGGCCGACCTTGCCCCAACTTTTGAGGTGTTCGATGAGCAAAACAAATCGCTTGTGGCGTCTTCAGCGGCGTATTCAGAACTTAGAATCTCGCCGAGAACAGCATCACGTGCCAAGCTCATCGCCAGGAAATCCGTACTGGAAATGCAAAGAGTGCGGAATTCACGACCCTGAGCTTTCCATCCGAAACGGAAAGCATTTTGGAAATTGCAGCATTCAGGGGCTGAACAAAGAGATTGACTTCTACAAGAGCCTGGCGTATCTTGCAAGTCCCGAAGCAAAGGAAACAAATCATGACTCCGACCGGAATTGATCTCAAGAAAATGCCTCAAGCAACGGACGTGCATGGCTTGCTTAGCCGGCTCGGTTTTGGGATTGCCAATGTCATTGGTCTGAACAAAACCAAAGACATCAAGATTCCTCATGATCTTGAAGGCCTGCAATGGATGACTCTTCCTGGAGGGGAAGCGCCAGTCGCTGCAGCTGCCGACGGAGAGCAACGTGAGCCGCAGTTTTCCCTCCCGGAAGCTTCTGGGCTGGACACTGCAAATGCAACGCTCAAGGTTCGTGTGAAGCCATTGATTGAGGTCTGCAAGATCTTGAGCCAGGCCGCACAGAGTGAGCAGGACATGTACTCCGAGGTGCTTGCATTTACGCATAGCGTCCATGGTGTCCATGTTCAGGTTGGTGTGGACCGAGAGGGGCAATCGTTGCTTCTTGAGGTCCAGGGCCGGCATGGTACCGAACGTCGAGAAGTTGCCTTTCCTGAGGGTGTTGAAGAGCCCTTGTTTGGAGCGGTCGCTGAAATGCTGGAAGAGGTGCTCTAAAAAAAGAGCTTGACGTAAGGGGGCGGAGATGGCAAACTCCTGGTTATGAACAAGCCCCGCAAAAATGCCAAGGCGTCCACTCCTGCTGCTCCGCACATCGCATGCATCTGCTGCGGTGTTTGGACTCCGGAAACCACCGAGGACACGATCCTCTGTGACCAATGCCAGACTCTGGCCGACGAAGTGCAACACGAGCAAGAAACCATGTTCGATGCCACTATCTTGACTGCTGAGCCCGACGCAAACGCTTTTTCTGCTGATCTCCGTGAGGTCTGGCAGGAAACTTTCTCTGCTAAATTGAAGATCTGAAAACCCAAGGATAAAGAATGAATTTCAACACTTTCACGACGATTGTTGCCAACCTCCCGGAATCCATCAGCGTTCTCATCCGAGGCCCGCACGGCATCGGCAAGAGCCAAGGTGTGGCTCAGGTGGCAAAGGCCTTGCAGCTTGAGCTGATTGATCGTCGTGTTTCGCAGATGACCGAAGGCGACTTGCTTGGTTTGCCTTCGCAGGATGGGGAAACGACCCGCTTTCTTCCGCCGGACTGGATCAAGGCGGCGTGCAACGGTCCGAAGCTTCTTTTCTTGGACGAGCTGAACCGTGCGACGACGGAAGTGCAGCAAGCATGCTTCCAGCTTGTTCTTGACCGTGAGATCAACGGTTATCGGCTTCACCCCGATACCCGAGTCATGGCAGCCATCAACACGGGTGGCGAATACCAGGTCTCGGAAATGGATCCGGCGCTTCTCGACCGCTTCTTCGTCGTGGACCTCCAGCCGACCGAGGACGAATGGCTCTCGTGGGCTGCTACGTCCGGCAAGGTCGATACCAGCATCATCGACTTCATCCGTCAATCGAAGACGACTCGCCTTGACCCGTCTGCCAAGATCGGTCCGGGGCAGGTTGGACCTTCCCGCCGCAGCTGGGAGCGCCTCAGCCAGTCGCTCTCGAAGATCGGGATCTTCAAGATGGATAAGGTTACGGAGATCGTTCCCGAACTTGGGATGAAGGGAACGGATGTCGTCCGTGAGGTTGCCGCTGGGTTCGTTGGTCTGGACATTGCCGGCACCTTTGTCGACTTCGTTCAATCGATTGAGCGCCTGACCATCGACAAGCTCCTCGCCGAAGGCTGGAAGAAGCACGGCAAGCAGGTCGAGACGATGGCAGCCGACAAGAAGCTTGCTTTCTCGGAAAGCATTGCTGACTGGAGCGCCAGCAACGATCTCACGACTTCGCAGGCCAAGACGCTTGGCAAGCTTGTCTGGGCGCTCAATCTGGAGAACTCCCTTGGGTTCCTCCGGTCCATGGTGGAGCGCTGCAACATCCCGGCAGACTCTCCGCTCACCGACGAGGAAAAGAAGAACCTGCAGGTCCGCTGCATTCAGAACCTCGCCGTCGCTCGTCGCTACGTGGTGACTCCGGTGCTTGCCCTGGAAGGCACCCTTGACCAGATGCCGGAACCGCTTTCGTGGCACGGCCTGGTTCTCAGCGACCTTGAGGATGCCAAAGTCGCCATCGAAATGCACGAGAAGAACGGCGGCGTTCCCTCGATTCTCGAAAGCGACGCCGGCAAGCCCATTCCGCTCAGCGAGGGCGCTCTCCGTCTCGCCAAGGAATGTCTCGAAGGCAAGCAGCCGCCCGGTCCGTTCGTCCCCGATGCGCCCAAGGCCAAGAAGGCCAAGAAGGCCAAGGCTGCTGATCCGGGGGCGGAAGCCTGATGCGGAAGCTCGATCCCCGGATCGAGCGCATCGCTGAATGGGTCACTGGAAAAGGTTTCTCTGTGCGGTTTCGTACTGCAGGGGGGAACCTTTTCTTTTTGAACCAACGGCAGATTGTGATCAACATCCGGCGCTCTACCAACCACATTCTAGCCATGTTCCTACACGAATGTGGCCACCTCATTGGCGCAACTTCCGCCTCTAGACGCACTCTCCGACGCTTCCGTTACGGATGGGGTTCCACTCCTACTCCGGATAGTATCTGGCGAATGGGCATCCTCAGTGAGGAAATGGAAGCCTGGCATCTAGGTCATGAACTTGCCGGCAAATTAAAGATCGAACTTGATGAACCAAGCTTTGAAAGGGCGAAGTCTCGATGCCTGGAAAGCTACGTTCGTTGGGCATCCAAGAAGCCCCTGCACACTCCAGCTGGACTCCCTATCAAGAAACGAAGCCGCAAATGGTGATAAGCTCAAAATTAGCTGAGGCCATTGGGGATATTTCCGTGCATTATGGGATTGATGGGATTAGCCTTTCTCTGCTAAAAAGCCACTATAGACCGCTCAATAGGTCTTTAGCCTCTTCGACAGCCCGTTCTTTGGGAAGGGTACGGGCTGGAGCACCCCAACCGTGTCTGAAGGATATTATTTTCAATACGCCAAACAACGTTCTCCGGTGGGAATGAGGATGCTCAGCTGGAGCCTCACATGAAATACCTGAATGAATATCCAGGACGCTGTGCAGGAGACATTCGCATCATCACCTTCTTTGCGCAGAATGATAGATATAGCTTTTCTGCCCGTATTCGCATTGGCGAACGAAACGAACTGCTGCAGCGATCCCAAAGCTACTTTAGGCTCTCTATAGAATGGGGTCACGAAACAAGGAAGCTAAGCTAATGCGAGCCCGAGCCAAACATGCCGCAACCTGGCTAGCTGATATGCCGCTTGTGGCCGGAGATATCGTCCTGGACATATACACCAGCGGCCGCCACATTTGCAGCCTGCAAAGCACAACCGGCTCTGGTGGCTATGGCGGCCGCTCCCATACACTCTTTGACTTTGATAAGCCTAGAGAACTACTGGAACTCCCCGTTCAACATTTGCTTGACGCCTCAAGCTGCATGCGGTAGAAGGAATCTCCCAGTTGGCAGGCGCTAACGCAAATGCGAAAACCCCATGGTTGCTTAGCTATCTGTTCGCTTAAGCAACCATGGGGTTCAGTTTGTCTGGATCAGTCGGCCTTAGCCTTGCGTTTCTTGCCGCCCTCTTGACCTTCAGACGGGTCTTTGGGCTCTTCCGAGGGCGCTAGGGCATCGAAGTCAAAAGACGTCTGCAGAGGGCTTTCTTGGGCCTCTACGGGCGGACTCTCAAGGGGAGCCACCGGCGGCCGAACATCATTGGCCTCGCACCACTCAGCAACGTCTCCATCGCTGCAGAGGCCAAGGCGAAGCTTCAGCTGAACGGGTTGCAACCGCTTGCGAGCGGCCAGATCTTCGAAGGTTGGTTTCTCTTGATACTTGGTCATGCTACTCCGAGACGTGGATGAGAACTTCCTCGATAATCGGGAGTAGTTCCATGGATTTGTGGTTGAGAAGCGTTTGAGGGAGCTTGAGGTCCCTGCAGAGTTGCCGGCCGATTGTGCTGTAGAGTTCCCGCAGGCGGATCTGGGCTCGTGTACCAGAGTGACCATAAGCAAGTTTGCCGACGTCCCTTAGCGTTTTGCCTTCAGCACGAAGCTTGATGGCTTTACGGTCAGCGGAATCAAGCTCAGCAATTTGGGCTTTGAGGTTCGTGGCGATGGCTTGGTAGTCCAGTCCATCCTCGGCTGGAGTTGCCGGATCTGGAATCAGGCTGCCGAGCGTGGTGCGGTTGGGCTCATCCTTGTTGCCGACCTGAGCGTCAATCGAGCGGATCAGGTTGGTGGACGTCCACACCGCTTGGACAACATCAGCGGATGCTCCGACCAGCTGGGCCACTTCCTCCCAGTCTGGGGGGCACCCATTGAGGTTTTGGAAATCGGCGATGCACTCAACGATGCGCCGGCGAAGGCGATAGGCGTGCCCAGGAAGTCGGATGAGGCCTGAGCCTTCTCCGATATGGTGCGTAATTGCCTGACGAATCCACCAGGTGGCGTAGGTCGAAAACTTGTTGCCCTTTTCGGGCTTGAATTTCTCGACGGCATGCATCAATCCAAGATTCCCTTCTTGGATCAAATCCTCAAGGTCAACACCTCGGTTGCGCCAGTTTTTGGCAATCGATGAAACGAGCCTGAGGTTGTGCGTAACGATGGCGTCCGTTGCTCGTTTCGCTGCAGAACCACCAAGTTTCCGCTGCTCGAACAAGCGCAGGATCTCTTCGTGGGGAAGGAGCTTGATTCCTTTGATGGAGTCGCCCCACCACCCAAATTGAGACTCTTGGTTTTTCATGACCAGCTTCCGTTGCGGTCCTGGAAGTTGCGGTCGCTCAAGCCTTTTGCTTCACGTGCTTGGCGAGCCTTGGGGACTTCACGCTGCAAATAGCCGTAGAGTTCGGGGTGCAGCTGGTTGGTTGGCGGCTCAGGAAGCGAGCTTTCGTCGACCAAGTTAAGCTCGCCATTGCGGAGAAGGTATTCTCGCTGAGCTGCCCGGCGCTGCTTGCGGATATCCAACTCACGCTCAAGGTAAGCCAACTCTACGCTGGCCTCATAAGCCTTGTTAAGCGGAACGGAACGGCCCTTCCAACGCCGCTCTTCCTCAGGGCTTCTGCGGGGTTTCGTGGGATCCGCACCGCTACCTCGAAGCTTTTCTCGGAACGAGCGAATGGTGGAATAGAGCGTATCTTCGTTGGTGTAAGTGTAATCGGACATTTTGCTTTTTCGAATGAAGCAAAGCGGGAATGCCTCCAGCGGGGCTCAGTGCTTCATTTCGAAACCTGATTCATGAAGTATGCCAAACCCAATGGCAATTGTCAACCCATTTTCAAATGCAGCAATCAAACGAGGTTCTTTTTTTGAGCCAGCCTTCGGATTTCGTTTGCGAAAAAAATCGACTGACCGTATACTCCGTTGCATGTCGAACCCCAACACCACCGCCGATTCCACCAACACGAACCTCGCCGACTCCATCCGCAAGGAGATGTCCGCCAGCAAGACCCGCAAGGCTCCTGCGCTCAGCAAACCCAAGGCGAAACCCGCCGAAGCTGAGGACACCGCCTCTGCACCGCCGGAAGAAACCCGCCTTGAGATTGTGAACAAGACGGTGACGATCGAAGAAATGACCGCTGAAGATCTTGCTGCACTCCCGACGGGTGAACCGGTTCCCTTCGTTGCACCGGAATGGCTTTCGGAAAACCCTTTCAAACCCGCTGAGGAGGTCACAGCAACGCCGGCCGGAGACGGCCGGAAGGCGTCCTCCCGCACGTCAATTGCTGCAAAGTCGGCTCTGGACATCTTCAAGGAGCAGCACAGCAAAGGGCAAATGAAGCTGGCCAAGGCCTGGATTGTGAAAAAGATGACGGCTCAGGGTGCTGAGGGGCGTGCCGCAGAGCTTGGCATTCAGCGGCTTCTTAACCTTGGGGTCATTGTCAGTGTTGGCCATGGGGTGCTCTCGCTCAAAGACGATTCGGTGACAGAAGTTCCGGTTCTGCAGCGCCAAAAGTACACTTCCCTTTTGGCTCCGGGCGGCGAGCGTCTGTCACTTGGGTGCTTCCAGGTGCTTCATGTATTGGCGGATGGCGGCCGGGGACGAGAAGAGATCGCTCAGGTCATGAACGAGCGGGCTGGAACAAATGGTGCGCCGAGCCAAATCTATAGCCACATCAGCCACCTTCTCTGCAGCGTGAAATACATCACGAGCACCGACGGTGATGGGCGGAAAAAAGTGACCTACTCTCTTACCGAAGCCGGTCGGGCCGCCTACAATATGTTCCTCCCCATTTTCAATGAAGAGAATGGTATCAAGAACACCACCGACACCGAGAACAACCCTGAATGAAAATTCTTCTCAAGCTCCAGGATCTTGCCAACAACGAAACTCCTGGGGTGATTCACAGCGATGATCCACGTTGGCCTGCAGTGCTTCGTGTGATCACGCCGACCATCCCGCCGGGCCAGGAAAGCACCCTTGCGCCGATGCTCAACAATCCAAAGATCATTGAGTACGTGCGTTGCGATGCTCTCCCCGAACATCTGCAGGATGCCATCGTGACCGCCATCGAACAACGGCGTTTCTGAGCACGTAAAGACCCCTAGGAGGCGTTTTGCCTGCCCGACCTTAGACCAAGGCCAAAGTCGCCGCAAAACGCTTCCTGGGCGGCATTCTGTCCATTTCCGAGAAGAGGTTTGTAATGATTATCGTCCCCAGCAAATTGCTCATCGAGGACTCCGTCTCCTTTAGGAGCACTGACGACTGGAGTACCAACGGGGCTTGACAAGGCCTCTAAATCTGGTAGACTGAGCTTCGGCTCAATGCTCCTTTAGCATAATGGATAATGCAGCGGTTTTCTACCCCGTGCGCCGTCGAAGGCAATATATGCAGGTTCGAGTCCTGCAGGGAGCGCCAACATCAACACAACACAGGAAAAGGAAACATGAACCCAAAGCAAGCATTTTATCTGGGACTTTACGATCGGACATTCGGCAGGCCTCAGGGACACGGCCGCCAAGACTTTGAGCGATGGCCAGAAAACCCGCTTTTGGCCGCAATCAAGAGGCTGGAGAAAGAGCAGGGTCTTGAGCTTGTCATGTTCAAGAAGGCTTGACTTTCGCTGCAGTGTGAGATAGTATCACATTGTGAAAGAAAACGGAAAGTTCGTCGAAGAGGCGTTTGACCAAAATGCTCGGCACTGTGTTCCGGTGTTCTACGAGACGCAGCTGGAAGGTGACAACCTGTGTGCGGGGTGCGCCGACGAGCGAAACCTGCAAGAGGCTGACGTTCTGCAGATCTGGAACTACGAAATGCTGCGCAGCTGCGACGAATGTGGAAAGGTCTTGGCTGCCCTGAATCCGCCAGATCTTTGACGAAGCTTGACTTCACACTTCAGGCATGACAAGTTTGCGGGAAGGGGTAATATCATCCCAAGAGGTAGCCCCTTCCCGCACTAGTTGGGCAGATAGAGCGCCAGAGTTTCGAGCCAGACGATACAGCATTTCCGAGCAACCCTTGTCGGAGCCGTCAATAACGTGGACTACGTTTCCGAGTCGGAGCATAGCTACAGAAAGTTCCCACAGAAATACTCGCTCAACATAGATCTTGGCTTCCTCAACGGATTGGAAGCGGAGAATATGCTGGCCCTTCATGCCTCCTACATATAGGAACAAACCCAAATGAGCACGTCCAAAAATACCCGTTCGTTGCGTGTGAATGTTGGCCCGCTATACTCCTCGAAATCGTCCAATGACGAACATCCTTCAGTGTTTCTTGGCGCCACCGCCACAAAGCTGCAGCTTGGGTTCTCCTATGCAATGGCGCTAGCGCTTCTATGGAATGAGAAGTCCACAGAACAATACGAGGGTCTTACAAACAGTAAAGACTTCAGCAAATTGGTCATGGAATTTTGTCTGGCAAATGGGATGTCCTTGGCCGAGATTCAGGAAATCCTGGTCGTAACGAAGTCGCTCATTGGCGGATCCGAGCCAGATATGGCCAAGGTTCTTCGGGATTTTGGGCCTCAATTTGGCTCGATTGTTCTCAGCAAGTGCTGCTACGCCGGCAAAAACTAAAGAGTTAGAAAAAGCTCGAATGAGCTGCAGCTGGATTGAGGTTACCAGGCCGGCGCCTGTAATGCCTTAACGTTCGCTGCAATGCCTTTCGAAGCTTTTTCGGCCGAACTGGTTTCGGCTTTTTATTCCCCATGGCGTCAGGGGGTTGTTGACGCTCAACCTTTTGCCGAGAACAACGAATGCAACGAATGAAAATTGTCTCCAAAGTCGAAGGCCGCAACATTCAAACCTTCCAGGAAGGTGAACCTGATGGCGGTGTGGCTCTATCCATCGAGCAATTTGGAGCAGGGAAAACCACGGCAACCTTTCGAGTCGGAGGCAAAAAGCGCATCGAACTGAATGGAACCCAGCTGCAGATCATGTTTGCAACCATGATGGCTCATTTCAAGGAGCGGCCGAAGAACCCGATCCTTTCCTTCGATACGCTCTACAGTCACGACAAGCGCATCGTCGTGGAGCGAACGATCACCAAGAAGACGAAGCTTGCTGCAGCTGCCGGCGCCTACAAGCCCGCAGGGAAGGTTTCCAAGGGCAAGGCTGTGCTTGCCAATGCTGTGCCCAAAAAGGCGGAGAAGGCCCCTTCCAAGGCCAGCAAAGCGGCAACCAAGAAAGAGCGAGTCACCAAGCGCTTCAACGCTCTTTACGAATGAGCTGAGCTTAGCTCAACCCAAGAAGAGGCAGGCTAACACCTTGCCTCTTTTTCTTTTGCGGGGTATCATGAAATTTCTGGCAGAATATAAAGACCTGCAAGCGGGGGACGTTAGGCTGATTCCCATGCTTGGAGAGGTTCCTTCGCCATTGGGGGTGACTTTCGACCTCGAAGAACGCAGGTTAAAACCCTTGTATCATTCAAAAGCTTCGTGAGTTTTGAGGTTACCACACGGGAGCTAGCATGAGTACAACAATGAAGTTCCTGGATTCAGGCGATGTTCCAAAGCGAGAGCTTGGGGGCGGATATACGGGTTCCATTAAAGTGCAATCTGGTCCAGCAAAGCTTTTGAGGCTATACCTGTTCGCTGGGAGCACAAAAGCGGCTTATAGGTTGCTGGTAACAGATGATATGGTGTCTTTTCCATCTGATGGGAGACTTGAGTAACATGTACGAATTCGAAGACCCCAAGGACGAGGATGATGAAAACAACACTGGAACGTTGAAGCTTGAAGCATGGGCTCCAAGGCTCTTTAGGTTGAAGCTGTACTTTAGCGATCAAAAGACACACACGCTTCTTATAGCACGCAATATCTCTTGCTTTCCAACGAAGGAGCTTGAGTGATATGCAGTTCTTAGTGCACTTCAATGAGTCTCCCGAGCGAGTCCCCGGAGACATTTCAGTGCATGCATACTATTTTTCAAATAACCTCTCAATTGACTTCGTGATCATGAGTCAAATAGAAGATTCGTCTGTTAAGAGGTTGCTGAACGTGGAGCGCCACATGAGCCTTGAAAAAGGCCTCTCGCAACTCTTTTAGGGTGGTGATATGCAGTTTTTGTCCCACCCAGCCTGGATACCGAAGCCCAAAACTCGATACACCGGCGAAATTGCAATGTTCATAGATCATTGGAGCAATTTTGAAATAAGGCTGTTGGCAGACAACAAAGAGCCTCAACGCACTCACATTATGCAGCTGGCGAAACAACACATGAACCTCAAGGGGGGGTTCTGGAATTTCATTTAGCCGCTGTCCTTTTTCCGAAATTCTGGCCGACACTGTCTTAGAATTCGGAATGGCGCCCTCTAGTAGCGCTGGTCGTAGGTGTTTCGGCACCGAAAGCGTCTGAATGCTGCAAAGCAAAGACGGCAAACAATGGCAGGATCCTCAGAAATGAGGATTTCATCCTGCGATGAAATAGCTAGACGTGGTTGACGTCAGAGGAAGCAGAAGCCTCAAAAGGGATCCCGGCTTGGTAGCAATGCGCTATTGGGCCGGGATTGTCGCTCGATGGGAACCCAGTGCTACCTGGGAAGGGCCCAAACGGCGCACCTGGAGGGTGACAAGGCACCGCAAATCGGGGATAAGCTCCCGGACTTAAGGCATTTGCGGGAATGCAAATCTCACGTCAGACACGTAGAATCCTGGACAAGCCCGGTGGGCCCACGCATTTGACCAATGTAGAAGTGGGGACCGGATCCTATACAGGGTGCCGATCAGCGCCATTTTAGCCCAATTTAGGGCTTTTATAGGTTGCTCTAGGGCGGACCATCCCAGGTCAAGGCTAATGACGCCTTAATTTCTAGAGTCTGAAAATAAGTGCTTGACGGCCAAGCTTGGGCATGGCAATGTTAGGTTCATGAGCAGCGCAAACATCTATCAGGTGGTCACCGACCGAATCCTCGCCGCCCTTGCGCAGAATATCGTGCCCTGGCAGAAGCCCTGGCGGACCTCGGCTCCTACGAACCTTCTCAGCAAAAAGGCCTACCGGGGCGTCAACGTGCTCTTGCTCAGCTGCAGCGGCTATAGCTCGCACTACTGGGGCACCTACAAGCAAATCACGGAAGCGGGTGGACAGGTTCGCCGAGGGGAGAAGGGAACGCCGATCGTCTTCTGGTCGATGTTCGAAAAGATGGTCGACGGCAAACCCAAGACGGTGTTCGTGCTGCGGCAATACACCGTCTTTAACGTCGAGCAATGCGACGGCCTGGAAGCCCTTAAGACGGCTCCGAGCGACCTGCAGGCCCCGATGGCCCATGAAGCTCTCGAAAGCGCTGCAGCGGCCATTCTGGAAGGCTACAAGGGCGCTCCGCAGGTCATTGTGGGCTACAACCGGACCAAGGCCTGCTACAAGCCGAGCCTTGACGTTGTCGAGGTTCCCGGCCGAGAATACTTCAATTCGCCGGAAGGTTTCTACAGCACCCTCTACCACGAACTTGCTCACTCGACGGGGCACAAATCCCGCCTAGGCCGTATCGGAGTGACCGATGTTGACGCCTTCGGTTCGCACCGGTACTCATTCGAGGAACTTGTTGCTGAGATCACGTCGGCGTTCATGATGCATCACGTCGGCCTAGATTCCGAGGCGGCCTTCGAGAACCAAGCCGCCTACATTCAAGGCTGGCGGGCCAAGCTTGGCGAGAATCCCAAGTGGATCGTCGATGCCGCTGGGAAAGCTGCTAAGGCATTCGAGCACATTCTCGGAGTTTCAGCGGCCACCCTTCCCGCCGACGAAGAAATCTCTGAGGCGGCCTGAGAATCTTCTTGCAAGCTTCAACGAAGAAAGGTAAGGTCTAACCCATGAACCACTCAAGCCTCCTCGCCTCCGCCATCGAACGCAACCGCAAGCGCCACGCCGCCAAGCTTGAGAAGGAAGCGAAAGAGATCGCAACCGGCGAGGCTCTGATGGTAATCGCTAAAGAGGAAGGGCGTTACTGCGGCGAGGTAAATCTCCCCACCTCCAAGCAAAAGCGCTGGCCCGGCCGCTGATTCTAAGGCGAAAGCCTTTTTTGCCCCCGTAGCTCAACGGATAGAGCGGCGCTTTCCTAAAGCGTTTGTTGCAGGTTCAAATCCTGCCGGGGGCGCTCTTTTCCAAAAACTCCACCTTTCACAGGATGAACCATGGATATTCAAAAGCTCTTGACTGGTGACGCTGATGCAAAGGCCGAATTTCTGAGCCTGAGCTACGACGAGCGAACCACAACCCTTGGGGGTTACCTCAAAGGTGTTGCTGCGACTCGCCACTTTACGCCGGAAGAAATCAACGGCATGGCATGGCCCATTTGGCAGGTCGACGACTTCGAAAAGCAAAATCCCAATGAGGAATCGAATTCGTTGAAGGTGTTGCGCTCCTTCGTGAGCAGCCTAAGCGAAAACATCCTGAATGCTTCTGGTGAGACCGATTTTAAAGCTGAAGAG
>Ga0208916_10000488_pt1 | contig 18662 bp, 22 predicted proteins | sample DEB19_08_DNA_5_FD_184523 | JGI IMG/M metagenome (GOLD analysis project Ga0208916, IMG submission 184523) | Aqueous microbial communities from the Delaware River and Bay under freshwater to marine salinity gradient to study organic matter... | ecosystem: Environmental > Aquatic > Marine >... | reverse complement strand
TTTATAGTTAGTGTGCCTGCAGATTGTGTGTTAGTTTGATGAATGATTCTATATGAATCAGTTATAGGGGTAATTGAAGTTGCGTCTGCTACGGTTAAAACGGCTGGGTCTCTTCCTGTTGTCGTGACTGGAGAATATCCAAACACATCTGTACCTGTAGCAGGTGCATTATCTAGTGTTGCTGTACTTGTTCCTGAATTCCATGTAAATCCATAACCTTGTCTAATTGCGACACCATTTGCTACTATAACTTTTGGCTCTGTGGCAAAAACAAAAGCAGTATTAGAACTATTTATAGCACCGCTAGTAGGAGCGATAGGAGTAGCAGCACCTGTTGAACTACCGCTACCTCCAGTTTCAATATCTACCCTTCTACTAGTACCGCCAGATACACTTATACTTGTTGCATTAGTGAAATTAAGTTCTGTAACTACATCGCTTACTACTGTTCCGTTATCTAATACTTTTATATTTGTTCTACCAAATATAGGTCTTCCAGTAACATTTCTACTACTTAAGTCTTTTTTAAAAGATTCAAGTTTAGAATACATTTCATCTCTTAGCTCATTTATGGTATCATTAAAATTTTCTTCAAGTTTTTCACATTCATCATCTTCTTCTAGTGATTCAAGTCTAGATATTGTTTCTTCTATCTTATTTTCTAATTTAGATGAATCATCTTTTTTTGGTAATTCAGGTATACTTTTTTCTACTCTATTAATTTCTTTCTTTAGGAGATTAAAGTATGATTCTACATCAGACTTATTCTTATTTTGAAAATTATTCAATAGTTTTATAACATTTGCCTCTGATTTTGCTATTGTCTTTTCAAGAAGAATTATTCTTTCATCTTTTGATTTACCACTTTCGTTTATTTCGTTTTGTAGTCTTACTCTTAATTCTTTTAGTAATCCTAAGAAAAAATCTACATTTTCTTTTAAATCCTGATGAGTTGCTGGTCTACTTTTATTAAATAATTCTTCTAGTTGTTTTGTAAGTTCTTCATTCATATGTTTGTAATTATATCATTTTATTAATAAATAATTGTTTATTTTGTCTTTGTATTTTCTATTAATTTTTCCAAAGTATCCGCTATCTTATTACTAGACCAGTCCTGATTAATATTATACTTCTCCGCTAGTTTAGAGAGACTATATTCTAACTTATCATTGTACGGCTTTTTAAGGTTTAAATAATCAATGACCTGTATCATCTCTCTTTTAGTTGCTTCAGGTACTTCTTTAAACTCTTTACCTGCAATACGGACAAATCCGCCCTGTTTATTAGGTATTGATTTATACTTTTCTATTGCTCGTTGCAATAAACTCTTTTTTGTTATATCTTTAGATGATGATACGTTTTGATTTTTTAATTTTGGTTTCTCTAATGATTTTGGTTTTATGTCTCTTATAATATTGATTTTAGGTCTATTGTATTGTTGGTTTAGATTGCCAGATTTATTTGATTGATTTATACGATTAGATATATTATTACCTTGTATCTTGTCAACTGCATTCTGTATTATTGGGTTTCTTAATGCAACATTGCCAGTTTCTCCGCCTAATGTCTTTTGTAACATTGAACCCTTTATTTTTCCTCCTAATTCACCTCCAATTATAGTACCAATAGCACTTCCAGCTGGACCTCCAACTGCAGCCCCAACAGTACCTCCAATTATATTTCCTGAAATTTGAGAGAAGTATTTTCCTAATTTACCTCCTTTTACTCTTTTTCCATCTAGTTGTTCTAAAAATTTAATATCTTGTAGATATTTAGCTAATTCAGCATTAACTTCTTTTACATTAAATGTTGAATTTTTTTCAATAGTTTCTTTTAAACCATTACTAATAGCTTTATTATATGCTTGTATTTCTGCTGGCGTATTAAAATCAGTTACTTTATATTTACTAACTTTAGCATCTTGAATTAAAGTAAGGGGAATTGTTCCATCTGGATTTGCTTTGACTTTATATCCTGCTATCTCTCTATCTATTTTTTTTAAAGCCACTTTTAATTCAGCCCCTTCTAAGCCACTTTTAGCAATAGCATCTTCTAATCTTATTTTTATTTCATCAGGTGTAACACTTTCATTTAACCTTTCTAGGTTTCTTCTAACTACATTTTCAGCATTGTCTAAAGTCTGAGCTTTGTACTGTTCAACAGCACCTCCTTCACCTTTAGTTCTAATTAGTCCATTCTCATCGACTGAAGAAACTAATACATCTGTTTCAGCAACTCTTTTTACACTCTCTTTTGCTCTCTCTGGATTAAAATTTGTTTCTTTTCTAAGTTGTGCGTAATTACCACTTATATTTTCAAGCTCTTTAACTCTTTTATTTATGATATCCTCAGGTAATTTACCTGTTATTGATTTAGCTTTTTGAGCAACTTGTCCTGCTACAAGTTTTGTTTTAGGAGCAATAGATTCTACTTGCTGGATAGTTCTGCTAACAACAGTCTTAGGGTCTATCTTTCCTGTCTCTGCTTTTGCAAAAGCTAAGTTTAAAGCTCTACCAAAATCTTCTTCTAAGTTTGGTCTTTTCATTACAAAATCCTGTACCATTTTTGAATCAGTAATTAAATTTATAGGATTATATGAACCACCTTTTTGGCTTAATTCTCCTAGATAATCAAAGACTTTATTAACTCCTGTAGCTTGCAATAGAGCCCCTACTGGAGCGTAAATTGCCCCTGCTACATCTCCAGCTGTTCTTAATCCAGCTTTTGTTACACCTTTTAGAACATCACCTTTTTGTATATCCTCTGCTCCAGCTTGTATATCAGCCTTTAACTTATTTGCTATACCTTGTTCTCCTCCTCCATATAATGTCTTTAAACCGTCTATACCTTCTTTTAGAGGGTTTAAAAGTGTTCCAGTGGTTGACTGAGGCTCTAATGGTGTTTGTTCAGCTTGTATTGGTTTTGAGTATTTTTGTTTAAAATCGTCAACTACAAGCCGTATGTTTTCATCGGACTCTTTATTAGTAAGCATTTGCTGTACTATTCCATCAAGTTTTTGTTTGTCTTGTTCTTGTAACATATTAATAATTATATTTAGACCTTAATGACTGAATTTCTGGAGTCACTGTTGTTTGAGTTTCGTTACCCTTATAACCTGGAATTTGCTGGAATATACTGTCTTTTGTATTTTGCATTTCTGTATATAAATCAATAAATCCACTAACATCTTTACCGTTTGCCGCATTAACCTCTAGTGTTCTTTTAATTGATTTACCTATTAAGTCAACAGTTATACCTAATACTGCATTTCTAATATCTGCTGTAGATTTTAAGTTAGGCAGAGTTTTTGAATATTGAGCAATATCATTATCAGTCAAAACACCAACCTCACCATAAACTCCACGTGCTAGGTTAGGTACTATTGCATTTAGTTGTGCTTTTATTGTTTGAGCTTCTGTATCCCACGGATTTGCACCTTTAAATACACCTGCTATAGGTCCAGTCTTTACATCTTTAATATTTGTTTGTAGTAGTCCTATTTGATTTAAAACAGTTAGACCCTTATCAAGTTTTTGTGCGAAAGTATCAGTAATAGGTTTACCTCCAGAACTTGAAGCAAGTTTAACAATGAATGGGTCATTAGCTTGTTGAGTTGTAAGTCCTGATAACGAAGCCTGTGGACTAGTCTTTTCTCCACCAAGACTACTTACGATACTGCCAGTATTTTTATTAACAATTACAGTTTGACCATTATCAAGTTTAACAATTTGATTATCTTGTGTGACTGCATATTTTCCTGCGGCTTGAATTACAGACATTTTATCTTTTGCGGTATTTATTCTATTCAACTCAAATTGACTAGCTCCACTTTGTAGAGCATTTTCCATAATTTTTGCCTTAAAGGTCTCTAAATCAGTCTGTTCTTTATATTGTCTATCGTTTTCTTTAACTGAAGCATCGTAAGCCCTTTTATCTGCTGTTTCTATAGCACCTGAAATAGCTTGGAATCTACCCTTATTATATTCATATTGTCTGTTTATTTCATCAGTCTTTATTGCAGTTAATTCTTTTAAATAATCTTGTGCTAATCCTAATTGTCCTTGCAGGTTTGCGATACTAGCTTGAACTGGCAAAGCACGAATAGCAGCTGCATAATTTATAGCATTCTCTTGTTGACCATATACTGCCTCGGTAACACCTTCTTTTGCCCCAGTTTGTCTTAATTGTAGTAAATCTTGATTTTGTTTTGCAGTTATAGCGTTTAATTCCGCTGTAGGGGCTAGTAATGCCTGTTTTATCTCATTTCTTTGCTTTGTAGCTTGTATAACACTAGAATCATTATAAACACTATCTTTTATGCCCATTACATTATCGTATAAAGCCTTTGCATCAATAGCCGCTTTCTGATTTTGAGGATTATTAGTGTCTTCTACAGGCTCTAACTGTCCTTTATCGTTATATTTGTAATAGCCAGCAACAGCCCCAGCAATTTTTGTATTATCTATCTTAGGAGAAACATAATTACTTGCACCTGATGAAGGTGATACACCTGTAGAAACACCACCACTTATCGTACCAGAACCTAATGAAGATGCTCCTAGCGTACCATTTTGAATATTTCTAGTTACAGTTGGAGACATCAATTGAGTTGGTGAAGAGTTTGAAAAAGCTGTACTATTTCTATTACTACTTCCTCCATATGTATTAGCACTGATAGTTACAGGTAAAGTAGTAGAACTTGATACTGGACTTGTTAGTTTATTAGCAGAAGAAATTGCATTTGATACAATATTCCCAATACCAAGATTGTTTGTATTAAGATTGTTTAAACCAGAATTCAACTCACCTTTTACTAAATTAGTTTGTTGATTAGCTTGTGATTTTTCTAATGAACCTGGTATATATGTACCTTGTAAAGCCGAGGCGGTATTTAATGAACTTGTACCTAACCCAACAGCTTTAGTTATTGCATTACCTACTTTATTAACTACATTAGAAGCCTTAGACAAGGCAGACTTTGCAGTATTTTTTATTGTATTTAAGATAGACATTTTATTATTTATAATTATATCATTTTATTATGACTGTGTCCCAATTACAGTAAATGTGGCTGGTGATGAGACATTTCCTGCAACTGTGCAACCATAAAAAGTCCCACTTATACAGATTATGTCACCAACTTCTGCCACAGAAGGTGCAGAAGAATACACAGGTACTCTTAATCTAGTTTGAAAAATTGCATCTTTATTGAACGTCTGACTTCCACTAAAGTTATTTTTATAAAAAGCACCTGATAGGGAATCAACGTCATTTTTTAGTTTATTGAACATCTCTAAGAATTGTTCTTGTGATATTTGTGGTTGCATATGTTTAGCTTGATATTATTAATGGTAATGCTGTTGCTTTATAACCAGTTATTTCTGCTCCATCTGTACTTTGTAGTATAAATGTAATTTCTTTAAATGTAGGGAAATTGTCACCAGTTGATTCTATATTTATAAAATCTCTTGAAATACCGCCAGTTGTTGAGAATGACCCCAAAGTAGTGTAACTGGTTTCTGCATCCATTTTATATTTAACTGTTACGACAGAAGATGCTGGCAGTGGAGTAGTATAAATAGTAAATTTCTCTAACTTCTTATATAGACATGAATCACCAAAATTTTCAATTTGAGACTCATATTCTGATGTAAAACTGTAAGTTGATGAATCATTTGTCTTATCAAGACTACCGTCACTAGAATGAGCGATGAAGAAGAAGTTTGCGGCTGTTCCAAATCCTTGAATACCAGATGTATTTATATTTTCATCAATTATATCTAGTGATAGAGCAAAAGGATATTGACTATTTTTTCTACCAAAAGACCATATTCCTTCATTATAAGTTGTTCCTGCAGTATTTGTCATAATTTTTGCCGCCCAGAACAAACGATTATTTTTTACTTCTTTTGATAGCGGAATAGTCTTGCCTGTAAGTGCTTGTGTGTAGATTTCTTTTAATACTTGTGCAGAACCACCTGTATATGCCTGAACAATCATTGAACCTTTACCAGCTCCAGTAGAATTGTTTAAATATCTATCTGTAATACCTATAAGCAATCCTTCAATGTATTCTAAGACACGTAATTCTCCCTCTCCCCAATCGATAGTTTCTGAAAACAAGTCTGATGATAGATTCCAAATAAATACTTTTGATTTACCATTATAAGTAGACTTAGGTGCAGCTGCTATAGCCATAAAAGACCCATAATTAGTCAATGAAGTAATTTTATATGTATCTGGTACGGTTTTTGCATTATCAGTGATAGTTCCAGCAGGTGCAATTCTTACAATTACATTGTTATAAGCACAATAGGCATTACCGTCTGCCGCAATTATTCCATTAGCAACTGATGTAATCGTCGCACTTACAGTAGCAGCTGCATTTGTTATAGAGGGTGTCCCAGATAAAGTACCCCACTTAAATAAAGAAGTTGTACCCTGAAAACCCCATGCGTAATCTTTATATTCAAAAAAACAATCATATATAGTTGCATCAGTTCCTTCTGATGAAGAAGGTAATGTCCAATTACCAGTAGTTGCATCGTCTTTATAGACTATTTTAGTAAGTCCGCCAGCAGTTTTACCAAGACCATAAAGTTTTGCTGAATTAGAAGCGTATATGAAATTACGTACTGAATATTGTTTTAAATCAGTATCACTTACTGTTGTAGATGTATCAGACTCTAAAGAGCGGTAAGGAATTAACTTAAAAGGGTCAGTGAATATATCAAAATGCCTAGATGTTTGAAACTCATTTATAGCAGATTTTCTTGAGCTATCAGATATACCTCCGTCAAATCTATTTCTTTGAATTGTAACTGGTTTATATGACATATTTTTATCTATATGCTTCCCAAATTAAATTGATATCTCCTGTTGGTGTTGATGTTTTTGACCAAGCTATCGTTATGTTTGTAGAATCTACTGTTATAGCTCCTGTAGAATAAGCTCCCGTAGTTTTATAAAAGATAAAACTAGCCCCACTCGATTCTATAGTTCCATTTTTAACAAAACTTGCAGATGATTGAGTACTTGCCGAATATACAGTAGTAGCATAAGAAATTGTATCATCAGAATCAGAAGAAAATGTTCCAGTTACCTTTACTAGCGTTGGAGTTGCCCCAAGTCCATGAGCAATAGTTGTAGAAGTAGTAGAAGATATATCTTTAGTAACTGCTCCAGATTTTATGCTTCCTGTAGGTAGTACAGCAGGGTCTAATAATCCTGTACTTTTAGTCTTAACAATTTTATCTGCACCTGTTTCTGCAACAAGAGTAGGACTAATAAATAGCCTTGCTCCTGTTCCTCCTGTACCAGCACCAGCAATCATTTCCGCAGAAGTTGCCTCTTCAACTATTCCTCTTACAGTTGTCGAAGCATTTGCACCACCAGAAGTATCAATATAGGCTTTAACTGCCTTTTGACTAGGTATTTTAGTATCACTATTAGCAGCAAGAGCAGTATCAGTATCTAGGTAAGATGTTTCTATCTTATCAGAATTAAGATTGGCAAAATTGGTATTGATATCTGCCCTACTATTTGTTATCTGGTCATTTGAATTAATTGTGACAATTGTGGTCATATTTTTATATACAAGATACTGATGAAGTAGAAAATACTGTATTTCCACTTGTTGATAATGTTATATACATAGCTCGACCTGCTGGGTCTTTTGCATATTCACAGTATTTACCTCTACTGATTGAACTTGTTGCTGTTGCAGAGCCAATTCCTATATTTCCAAATGGTGTTGTAGATGATATACCTATAGCACTAAATGATTGTGTGGCTGTCCATATATTTGCGGTTGTTGTAGACAATGCATATGTAGCCAAATTAGTCAATGAAGTATTAACATTTGTTCTAAATGTTTCTAGTGTATCACTTGATGCGGTAGATTTAACTGCTGTTACTCCTAATAGATTAGGTCTATAGAATGCTATTAAGACTGCAACTATTGATAAGCTAATTGTTAGTAATGTAAATATGTAATTGTATTTATTTATAAAATTTTTCATAATGGTTTATCTAAATTTGTTAATGGACTAAATTGCCTATCAAATGATACATGTCCTATCTGGTCTGTACTAAATGAAGCCAATTCACTCACAGAATATGAGCCAAGATTCTTATGTGATATATTATCTATCAAAGATGACATATCTAGCCAAGTTCTTGTCTCACTAGCCCAAGTTGTTGTTATGGTGCTCCAAAGCTCTGCAAAACTCACTTTTGACGTATTAGTCATTGGGTTAAACTGTCTATCAAAAGATACGCCAGATAATTGCTCAATACTAACACTACCCAGCTCATCTACTGTGTAATCTCCTAATTTTTTAAATGTAGTGTTTGTAATAGACATATTAGAAAGAAATATTTATATTTATTGAATCACTATCCGAATTAGGCGTAAAGATTACCTCTTCATCTTTCTGTCTGTTTTCAAAGTATTCTATTGCCTTTTGTTCCTCTCTTTGTCTTTCTAATGCTAATCCTTGTAGATTAGTTAGACCAAGAGTAAGTGCTATATCATATGCACAAGCAATGACAAATCCTCTATCAAGTAATGGCGAGAAGCCAGAAGGTTCGGTTGTGTGAGTAGATGTCCAAACAGGTGAAGTTCTTTGGAAATAGAATCTAAGACCTGCTGATACCGTTGCTGGTGGTTTCTTGTCTAGTCTTATAATATTATCTGATATTTTATCATATTGTGTTGCTACACCTGTTTCAGTTCCAAATTTAGCAGGGTCATAACTTGGGTCAAGTCTATCAACTTGTGTTAATGGAACATATTGACCATTTTGGAGTATTGATACACCAATTAAAGTTATAATAGTGTTACCTTGTTCATCTGTTAAAAATGAATAATCTGATTGATTGATTGTAATAGGCGTAGTACCTTCTGGTAATTTTGTATGTTGTGTATTGTCCCACTGGAAACGTTTATCAGATGCTATTGCATAACCTGTTAAGAAGTTTTTCCAATTATTGCCAGAATTTACTATTTTTTGGAAAGGCCATTGAACAGAATCAACACCTGCAAGGCTACGTGCTTGCTGTGCAATACCAGTTCCATTTGTTGTGTCATTTATTGGTAACATTATAGTTTTGTTATATTAGTAATATCTTCTGTACCCTTTTTATATACATATTCCCCTATATGGCCAATTTCAATCGTAGGGTCACACCATACCTTCATACCAGCTTTCTTTACTTGGTCACAGAAATAACCATCTTCGCCATTAACAATCATTCCATTTTTATCTGTAGTAAATGTAAAATATGGTTTATCAATCTTATTAAACACTTTCATGTTTATTAACATTACACCAGCACCAACAAAGTATGCTTCAAATAGACTTGTAGGTATTCTCATTTCCCATGCAGTATGTTTATCAGGGTGCATGTACTTACCCTTCTTGTCCATTAGGCCAACAGTTGATGACGGAGGAAGACATCGTGAATATGAATTTACTCCAATAACATCAACGTTATGCTCTAATAATGATTCTAAAGTGTAGTCAGGAAATACCATGTCATCATCTACAAAGAATAAATAATCAGAGCCGTTTCTTTCAGCTTGAACAACGCAATAATTTCTATTTTCACCAATTGTATACCCTCTATTAGCTACAAGGATATCAAAATCAATTTCTTTTGAATAAGAAACCATTTCAAGTAAAGACTGAAGTGTCTTTGGTTTAATTTCTCTATTTGTACAAACTGCAAGTGTAATCTTTTTCATTTGTGTATTGAGCTAATATGCTCATCCCTATCCCCATAAAGGGATAGAGGGAAAACATTAGTCTGCCTCTGTGAACTCGTCAAAGATAATACTAACTTTATTAGCCGCTTGCCTAATAAATGTAAGTTTAGCCCAGTCAAGTCCGTTAAGAACTAAGTCACCACCAGTTGCTTCTGCAAATTGTAGGTCAACTCCACTATCCTTTGCTGCGAAAGTGATTGTTGAAGCTGCAGTTGTTGAAGCATTAAGTAGATATACTGTAGTAACATCTCCTATATTTGGAATATACGCAAATGTAGATGTTCCACTCAAGCTGACTGTAGTGTTTATATTCGGTGTCCATAATATGACACTTGGTGTATTACTAAAATCATTTGCACTTGTTGTATATGTTGCTGCTGTTGATGAAGTAGCAACTCTACCTCCTACTGTTACGCCTCTGTTAAAGAAAGCGTGCTTTTGGAAATCAGTAGCAGAAGCAGCTGCTCCTAGTGTCAATGATGAAGCATTATCTGCCTCATATCTAGCTAGAGCTGCCTTTGTCTGAACTCCAAAATATCCGAATGATGCTCCTCCGCTTGTAATAGCTGGAATATCATAGCCTGCTTCGATAAGTGTTATTTGTAAATCTTTTACTGATTCACCTGTCTCACCTATTGAAAAAGCATAAACCTTATCTGTACTTACTGTTACTGCAATAATTGCCACCACAATCATTGCAATTTTAAATATTTTATTTTTCATATTTTGATTGTGATTTTTAGTGATGATAATTATGCAACGTTTACGTCGTACAAGATTGATGTAAGACCTGCCTTTGGATTAAATCCATAGTCTAGTCTAGCTTCGTATGAGACTCCTGAAAGAGGACCGTTTGCATCTACAGCGTTTGGATTGAAGAATATCTTTCCATATGTAGACTTTAGAAGTCCTAGTTGTAGAATCTTTCGAACACCAGCAACTACGTGACCTGTAGTATGAGATTCAGATACATAGTGATATACACCGAAAGCGTATTTACCTTGTCCGTCTGCATCCATAATACCGTCTTTCAATGCCATATCAGCAAAAGTATAACCTTGTGAAGCCATATTTTCTTCTAGTTTCTCAAAGTCTTCTGGTCTCCATACAATGAAGATACCATTCTTTCTTGCTAGTTTTGAACCCTTAGCCTTGATAATCAATCTCTTGATTGCTCTTGCAATAGCATCTACATTAGATACTGTAACTGTAAGAGCTGTTGCTGATAGTCCGATACCTCCAGCACCATCATCTCCAACATCTGTCATACCTGTATATTGTGCAAGGAACAAATCCTCTACACGTTCATTGATTACATCACCTTGTCTTGCACCATGTTCTGAAGCATTAACAAGATTATTCTGTGCTGCATCTGCTCTGTCCATGAAGACAGATACGATGTCAGTAGCAGAAATTGTCAATGTGTCGTTTGTTAGTGTGAAGTCTGAGTGTGTGTAAGCTGTTCCACGAGTACCACTTTGTAGTGTGTATTCAGTAGACATATAAGGTAGGTTAAGTGTTCTAGTATCTGAATAGATAACTTCACAAATATCCTTCCAATTTGTTGGTCCTGTTAATCTTTCTTGCAAACTTGTAGCCCATATTTCTGGGTATGTTTGTGCTGCAAATGAGTTAGCCATTTTGTTAAATTGTTAAATTAATTTATGTAATGGCCAAATGATTTAGTATTGCTGAACTTCTGGTCCTATTATAGACGGTCCAGAGAACATATTTTTACTTTTTTCAGCGGCAACAATTTTATTCTTAATAGCTACGCGTGTCTTGAAGTCGTCAGGTAATTTACCTGTTTCGTTATACTTCGCAAAAGCGACATCTTCATCTGAAAGAGAGGCTTGACTTGAACGATTTTTACCCTTAGGTGTTGCGTTCAATGTAGCCTGTGATTCTCTGAAGTCTGCTAAACGAGATTTAAAGTAATTAGAATCCAATAGGTCTAATACACCTTTTCCTGTTTCTGCCATTATTTCCTTGAATAGAGCTGTTTCTGCTGCACCTTTTATTCCTTCTTGTCTAAGAAGAGCTAATTGGCCGTAATCCAAATCACTTGGCTTTGAAGATGATTTCTTAATTTCTGGCTTTTCAGAGTCGAATTTGTCTTCTCCTAATCCTAGCTTTTTAGCTAGTCTTTTTGCCTTTCCATTATGATAATCATATTCTTCTTGTGGAGTTCTTTTAGGTTTATCTGTTTGCACAGGTTTCTCCTCGGTTGTCTCCTCTACCTCTTCGTTGTTTTCTTCCACGTTGTCAACGATAACTTCGTCTTGTTCATTTTGTTCCATAAATGATAATTGGTTATTCACTTTACTAAGTGAGAAAATTATTTATAAATCAATTTTGGTAAGGATTGAGAACCAAAGAAACTATCTAGAAACTATCTTGTCTCTGTTAACGTCAATGTATCTGTTCCGTATGGGTATACCCAAACAGTATTACATCCGTAAATCTTTGAATCATATTCGACAGTCGTTGAAGCATTTTGAATATGACCATTGATTCCGGTTGGTCTTTGACCTAGAAAATCACTAAATGTTAGCTTTATTGCACCTGACTGTGTTGTTATTATTCTTGCAGAACATAGTGTTGATGTTGCGAATAATCTCTGTGCTGTACCTGCAGTCACTACTTGGAATGAAGATGTTGCTACAGTTGATGCTATTCCAGTAGCACTACCAAGATTATTTACAACATTAAAGCCTAATAGCCCTAGAAAACCTACTAATATTGTTATTATTGCCTTTTTCATTACTCTGTTTTATTAAACTTCTCTTCTTGTATCTCTTCGACCTTTTTAAATTCAGACAATTCAGCAAAACCAGATTCAACAAGCTGTACTGCACTTGTTAAAGCTCTTAGACTTTGTCCTAGCTCTTCATCGCTTCTTGGCATACCACTACCGTCTGCTGCGCCCCACGCTAGTCTCAATGCAAAGTTAATATTTCCTTTGTGTTCTACACCAGGATTAATTACTCCATGCTTATAAGCAACTGCAAGGATATATTTCTTTACTGCATTGAAAGCCACTACATCTTCACAAAAAGCAGATATTTTTGTCTTTTCGATGTCGTTTAATATTTCGTTACTAAAGTCTTGTGTATTCATTTTATTTTTATGTTAAATTTTATAATTCTGGTTTTGATAATTGCCCCATGTTCTGACCCATAGGTGACGGTATTGAGCCAGTTGGAGGCGACATACCGTACTTTAATGGTGACAAGTCAGAACCTTCTAATATTTCATTTAATAGTTTAGATAATTCTGGGTCTTGTCTAATAGTTTGAACTGCTCCTGGAGTAAATAATATTCTAAAGAATGAATTTAGCTTACTTACATTTTCTGCTATATTCTTATGCTTACCTTTTATAGATACCTCCACATCCATTGGTATATTACTAAATTCGTCTTTTACGACTTCTAAGAATCTCTTACTACCACCTTTTAAGAAAACTTCTTTTATAGTTTGTTTTAATATAGCTTTGTCTTCATCAGTGACATTTTTACCTTGATATAGAATCATGTCTTTCATCATTCTTCCAGCTTCTTTTTCTGATATGCTTTCTGCAAACATCATTGTTTCATCTAGTGTCAGTTCATCTAACCATTTATGACCTTTATTTATCTCTGATGCCATATGTGGAAGTACCCAATCTCTATATATTTCTTGCCAGAATTCTGCTATCTGTCCTTGTCTATATTCGTGTATACCTACACCTTGTGAAGTCACAATCTCTGTTGTGCCTAGTGGTGTACCTGATGTTGGATTAAGTCCTAATTGAGGGTCAGAAGCAGAGCCAATTGTTCTTCCAACTTGTTCCCACTTATTTGAGAAATTATCAAAGGCTACCTTGTTTATTGGTTGTAGATTCAATTGGTCTAGTCTTCCGTCAGGACCTAAATCAAGAATAGAACCCTGCTTAATATTAGAAAAGTTATTTATTGACTTAACTTTCTTACTGTTTGTAGTTAATACAATTTTTGAAACTGCTTCAAGCATTTGAGAAACATGAAGTTCTGAATAGTTAGTCCAGATTTGTGGGTGAAATAATTCTTCTATACCACCACGTCCACAAGCTCTACCAAATATACTATCTCTCTTTAGAGCTTTAAATATAGTCTTCTTTCTCTTACCTTTAAAGAGGGTAATTCCGTTTTTTGTCTTACCGTCTACAGGTGAAGTATAGAAAGTAATTAAATGAGTTTGTAGTGTATATTTTCCTGTATCTTGCCATTCTTCTCCAAGTTTCTCTACTCCTAACCAGCTTTCTGGTGCTACAATCTCCAATTCATATACTTCTACATACTTACTAGGTGTTTCAGTATCTTCTTCTTCATGTGCTTCACTCTTAGAGAACTTAGACATCAAGATAGCTTTTTTTATAGCTTCACTATCCCATTTACCTTCCATTGCTTGTAATTCTGAAATTGTGTAATTATGTTTTAGACATATTGCACCTGATAGAACATCTGTCTGGTCACAGAAAGCAATTTGTTGAAGTTGTACTATTTCTGGTCTAGCTTCATTAACATTCTTAACAAGAATTAGTCCGTAGTCAAAGTAACTCTCTACAGATTCATCAATAGCAGTGTCAATCTTATTTTCCTTAGCCCACCAATTATTAAACTTACGTGCAAAGAAAGATAAATGATATTTTTCTGAATTATCTACATAAATTTGTATGTCTTTTACATCAAAACCTTCTGAACGAACATTTACATTCCTTATAGGTAAAATAATGTTATTAAAAGGTCTTCTATAATCTTGTGTACCTTGATAAAAACGTGAGTTAAGAAGGGTAAAAGAGCGGTCAATATGCTCATACATGTTCCAATCCTTCCAATTAGAAGCTAGGGGGACACGGTTAGTCCTGTACGCATTCTCTTCTTGAATTATGTAGCTGTATACCTCAGGATATTTTTCAGCTGGTTCTTCCATATTATTCTAATTCTCTAATTAGTTTATTTGCTAATATTTCAACTGCTGTGTCTTTCTGACTCATAGTAAGTAATACCTTTCTTGCTTCTTTTGTATTAAAAATTCTATGTCTCTTCAATTTACCTTTAAAGCAAGTAATGAACATCTTAGTCTTTGCTCCAAATGGATATAATGGAGAATCTATAAAATCAATTAAACATTTTTTAACACTTTCACCTTCTGTCTTAAAAGTTATATCATTTACTGTTATTTCTAATCTAAAAGGCAATGTGTCTGATGTTTCTGGTTTAATAGGTGTTTCTATATCTTTCTTTACTTCTTTCTTAATTACTTTAGTTGTTTTAGTTGTTTTTACTTTAGTCATTTTTTATAAAAAATAGCAGATAAAATCTTTGTGAGACTTTACCTGCGGTCTTTCCGTCAGATTATTATTAAGTTTGTTGTAATTATATCATATGTGCAAAAATAAAAGCAAGTTAATTGTCATTAGGTTTAATAACAATCTTTTGTGTTCTCTTTACTAAATAGAAATCTGGTCGTCCTTGTTGGTCTTTAGTTACCTCAATTACTTCATAAGGTCTTAACTCTCGAAGTAAGTCGATAATATTTTGTTCTGATTTTGATAGTATCATTCTGCTTGATTATATTTTACTTCATCTTTCTCAAAATACAAAGGTAAATCAATAGCAACTGCTTCGGCTAAATCTTTCATTTGCCAAGCAATACTGCACGCTGTAAGTAAATCCCAATGTCTAGTAGCATTATCTATATCTCTAGGGTCAGGTTGTGTATCAATTAAATCGTTTCTTGTATAGCTTTTAGCCTCTTGTATTAAGTCTTTATCGTTTAATACTAAATATCCGTCATTAACGGCTTTCTTTAAGTCAGCAAACATCTTTGACTTTGTTAGGCTGTTTGTATTCCAACCATAATTATATGACTGTGTTGTATTAACGATTGTTTGTAAAGTTTGACCCTTCTTCATCTTATAAAGATTTGCACCAAGTTGTTTTGCTTTAAGTATTGCTTGGTCATATTTATTATTTTCTGGAGCTACTAGACAACCGCCAAAGTAATTAGCTTCTGCGTATATTTCATCTCCAAATGCTTCTGGTAAGACTGTATTAGAGGCAAAAGTAGCAACTACTTGGGCTGGAATAGTGCTAAAATCAATAAAAACGGATGCAGAGCTATCTAATCCTACTCCACCTGCTATGTCATGTCCTCCAGCATATCTATGTGAAGGATTATATGCTCTATACATTTTAAACCCAGCAATGTTTCTTATTGGCTGTCTGATTTCCATTTTATCTAGTGTCTCTCTATCAAAATATATATCTTTACTTGCATTAGGTTTGCACAATCTCTCCCCTGCAAAGTCTTCATCATTCTGTTCCATTTTTTCTATATCTTCTCTTGAATATCGCTCCCATGTTGGATTTCCTTCTTCATCTCTAATTGGAGTTATCTGTACTACCTTATCTTTATTATCTTTAGTAACTAGCTTATGAACATTACCTAATTCACTAAAGTAGTTACATGTATAAATAGATGAACCATTTATAGCTAATCCTGTTCTAGCTTCTTCCATGTTTTCGCCTATTTTACGTGTTGTTACTACACTTCTTATAGTTGTTTTAGTCTCAATATCGTCATACCAATCAAAGTCTGATTTAGCTTCTTCCATTATTTTACCTCTCTGGTCTACTCCAATCTGTTTAGCTAATACCTTAATTCCTGTAGTTGTAGTAAAGCCTGACATTGTTTCTTCCCTCTTGTATTCAGTCTTTTCGAATATCTCTGGGTATAAGTCTCTTACTCTAGGTTGTATGAACATGTTGTATATATCTGTAACTGATTGTTTTGCATTGTCTAAATCAGCAGAAATACATCTAATAAACTTCTTTGTCTTATCTAAATCGTTTGCTATACAGTAAGCGATAAATAGTTTAGTGCGTGCTGTTTTACTAAATCCTCTAAAGGCTATGTTTACAAATTGTCTTATCTGACTTCTATAGGCTTTAATGTTATTCAAATCCATTTCCTTATGCTTGTCACAGTCATTTGAGGTAAAGTATTTAACAAAGAAGAATCTAGCCCAGATATTAAACTTAAACTCTATCTGTTCATTTGTGTTAGAAGAATCAAAAGCAAATAAAGCTCTTAACTCTTTAGGATTGTTCCTCTCCAGTATCTTTTTTATTTCCATTTATATAAATAGCTATTGAATCATCTATCTTAGACTTAACATCTGAATCTAGTATTAAGTCTTTTCCATTAGTAGTTAAATCTGTTTCTGTCTTATCTTTCCAGTTGAAATTCTTTAGAGCAAATATCGTTCCACTTCTTCCATGTTTCTTTAAGTCTACTTCATATCCGTTCTCTACTCTTTGCTTAGCCTTTTTTATAGTGTTGGAAAACTCATCCTTCTCTTCATAGTCACATAATACACTTCTAAATGTGTCAAGGTGTATAGCTAGTCCTGTTATTGTCCATTCTTCTTTTGGAGTCTTCTCAAAGTAATCATCAACTTTTAATTGTAATTCCTTTAATGATTTAAATTTTAGTGGTCTTCCTTCTTTTGCCATGTTGATAACTATGTGGACAAGTTGTTAATGTTTGCTTCAGCCCTTGCACACAATCTCTACTCCTTCTTCATTAAAACAAGGTCTGTCTTTTACTTCGTAATCTCTATTAACCTTTTTAAGGGTTTCTTCAAGAAGATTTCCGTTGTCTTCAAATCTAACTGACTTCTCTCTCATCAAACTAAACGCAATCACTATTAAAACTAGAATCAATATAGCTGTTATTATCAACTCATTATATGTATTTTTCATTGTATATATTATACCTGTTGATAACTTTAAAATCAAATATAGTAATGCGTGCTAAAATTGTTTTATGAAATTACTGAATGAAGAAGATTACTTTGGAAAGTTTAAGATATGCCAAGTCTGTGGTAAAGATATTAAGAAACAAAAGGTTATGATGTGTTCTAAATGTAAGGTAGCTATTAAGGTTGAGTATCAGAGTTTAATGAAGGAACATGCTAAGAAGGTGTATAAGGTGTTGAAATAGTGTTGATTAGTAATTGTGATAGAATTAAATTCTGGGGACTTTAGAATATTCAGTATGAATACAAGAAACACTCTTAATCGGGTGTTTTTTGTTTTCCACAGTTAGGGGTTGCATTGTTTTTGGTGGTTTGTTATTATTAAAGAGTAACTCAATGGAGTTACCAACGAAGAACCTACTACAGACAAGAGAGTTTTCACTGGAGTGGGGATAGTCGCAAGATTATCACACTTCGTTGAAAACTTTTTTCTTTTACAATTTAATCAGGAACACTCGTTTAAGTGCTTGGAGTATAAACAGCACTTCAATAATAAGGTATATGATTAAGTCCCATATACACGAATAAAATAAGGATATTGTGGACAGATAAGTCAGGTGGAAATAATACCTCACATCTTGGTATCCACCCTAATGATTTGCCCATAATATTCACCACTGGTACTTTCTTAAATACAAGTTAATTACGATACTTAACGAAATAAATTAACCTAAAGGGGAGATAGTGACTGGAACTTAGGAGACATACCTATTTCAACTGATTAAAAACATATATCCTGTACCTCTAGTGTAGTATTCTAAAGGGAAAGATGTGTAGTAGTTAGAGTTTATCCACAGATTTATTATGTAAATATTATTAGTTAAGTTATTATTAAAATATATGAACAAAAAAATAGGAGATGAAGTATGGGTTTTAAATATTGATAATAAGATTAGAAAAGGTGAAATAATTGGAATAGATTACAAGGTTCAAATTAGAGATGATTATGGAGGGGCTAAGTTTGGTAGTGCAGAAGTATTTAATTCAGAAGAAGAATTAATAGAATCATTAAGTAAATAAATATGCTAACAATAACATTAGTATCAATA
>Ga0208916_10000486_pt1 | contig 18723 bp, 11 predicted proteins | sample DEB19_08_DNA_5_FD_184523 | JGI IMG/M metagenome (GOLD analysis project Ga0208916, IMG submission 184523) | Aqueous microbial communities from the Delaware River and Bay under freshwater to marine salinity gradient to study organic matter... | ecosystem: Environmental > Aquatic > Marine >... | reverse complement strand
CTGTTGTTTCAAGTCCGCTGGTGGGCTGCGTCGAGCCCAGTGCCCAAACATCGGCACTGCTGCCGCCGTGTTGCATCGACGCGATGTTTTCGTTTTTGCCTGCCAATCGAGCCAGCCCACCGGGCAGGACTTGCCAGGAATTTTGGCCGTCGGTGACCGCAAAGACGCGCAGCATGGCCGAGCGGGGGGCTATTTTTTCGCCTTGCCAGGTGGGGGTTTGCGACAGCGGCAAATAAGCTTGCACCGTGTAGTCTTCACCGTGGCGCATGATTCGGCCGGCCCACTCGTCCAACTTGGCGCGGTTCAAGGTCTGGCCAATCACCGTCGGCAAGCCCGAGGCCGGGTAGGTGGGTTTGATGACGCAGTCTTTCAGCTGCGGCAGCACCGATTGCAACGCCGCTTGCTCGCCGCACCACCACGTGGCCAGCGAAGGCAGCGCGAGCTTTTCGCCCAGCAAGTGCTCAGACAAGGCCGGCAAAAACCCCAGCAGTGCCGCTGACTCCAGAAACGCCGAACCCGGCGAGTTGGCCACCAGCACATTGCCGGCGCGAATGACTTGCAGCAGACCGGGCACGCCGAGGGACGAGTCGGAGCGCAGTTCCAGCGGGTCCAAAAATTCGTCATCGAGCCGCTTCAAAATGCCGTGCACGGGCTCTAGACCTTGCAGCGTTTTGAGGTACAGGCGGTCGTCCCGGACCATCAGGTCGCTGCCTTCGACCAAGGTCAGGCCGAGGTAGCGCGCTAAGTAAGCGTGCTCAAAATAAGTTTCGTTGTAGGGGCCAGGCGTCAGCAGGACGATGCGAGGTTCGCCCGTGTTCACACCCTGCAACGGGCAGGCGGCTTTCATGCTGTCGACCAGCGCCCGGTAAGACGCCGCCAGACGCTGCACATTCATCTCGCGAAAAGCTTCCGGAAACTGCATTGAAATACTCAAACGGTTTTCAAGCAGGTAACCCAAACCGGAGGGCGCTTGTGTGCGCTGCGAGACCACCCACCAGTTGCCGTCTGGGCCGCGCGCTAAGTCAAACGCGGCAATGTGCAGGAACTTGCCACCCGCCGGCTGACTGCCATGCATGGGGCGCAAATAGCCGGGGTGACCTTGGACCAACGCCGCGGGCAAGAGGCCGAGCTTTGGCAACTCTTGCGCGCCGTAGACGTCAGCCATGATGCGGTCTAGCAAGCGCGCCCGCTGTGCCACACCGGCTTCAATGCTGGCCCAGTCTTGCGGTGTCAGCAGCATGGGGAACAGGTCCAGCGCCCACGGCCGCTGCGGCCCGTCGGCATCGGCGTAGACGTTGTAGGTCACGCCGTTGTCGCGGATCAGGCGTTGCAAATTCGCGTTGCGGTGGTTCAGGTCGGAAAAACCGTGGGTACCGAGCTGGCTGAAAAACGCATGCCAGGCGGGTGCCAGTTCGGCTTTGGTTTCTGGCGGGGTGGTCGCCAAAGGCTCAATCGACTGCGTTTGGCTTTGACCGTTGCTCAGGCTTTGAGTTTGCTCTGCCAGTCCGGCCAGTCCGGCCAGTCTGGCAGCGCCCAGAATACCCAGCGGCCCTGGCAGTGGGTTCTGCCAAGGTGCCAACGGTGTCCCCGCCGGCAATTTGGGCGACTCTGCCGGGCGCTTGGTGGTGGCTCCTCGAAGCTCGTCAAAATGACCAGTACCAGCCGGCGGCGCCAGTGCCAGCGCCAGATCGGCAGCTGACTCCGGCGCGGCGGCCTCGAACAGTGACGGGTTGTTGTTTTCCACGGGGCCCCAAGTATGCCTTCAGTCAGGCCGCAGCCTTCAGCGCAGGTCCAAAGTGAATGGAAATTCGCGGCTGACCTCTTCCTTTTTCACGCGCATTTTTCCGGGCGTGTGGCCGAGCTGGAAAAACCGCATCAGGCGCCGGCTTTCGGCTTCGAAGGAATTGACCGGCAGCGTGTCATAGCTCAAACCGCCCGGGTGCGACACATGGTACTGGCAGCCACCCAAAGAGCGCTCGTTCCAGGTGTCGACGATGTCAAACGTCAGCGGCGCATGCACGCCAATCGACGGGTGCAAGGCCGATGGCGGGTTCCAAGCTTTGTAGCGCACGCCGCCGACATACTCGCCCACGGTACCGGTGTTTTGCAGCGGCAGCGGACGGCCATTGACGGTGATGATGTAGCGGTCGTTGTTGAGGCCGGTGACGCGCATCTCGACGCGCTCCAGCGAGGAGTCGACATAACGCACAGTGCCGCCAGACGAGCCTTCTTCACCCATCACATGCCAAGGCTCCAGCGCGCCGCGCAGCGTGAGTTCAATGCCGCGTGTTTGCACCTGACCGATGAGTGGGAAACGGAACTCAAAATGCGGCTCAAACCACGCCATCTCGAACGCGTAGCCTTCTTCGCGCAGTTCGGCCAGCACGTCCTCAAAGTCCATGCGGATAAAGCTGGGCAGCAAAAAGCGGTCGTGCAGCTCGGTGCCCCAACGCGTGAGTTTGTGCTGACCTGGGTTCTTCCAGAAGCGCGCCACCAGTGCACGCAACAGCAGTTGCTGCGCAATGCTCATGCGCGCATGCGGCGGCATTTCAAAGGCGCGCAGCTCCAGCAAGCCAAGCCGGCCGGTAGACGAATCGGGCGAGTACATCTTGTCGATGCAAAACTCACTGCGGTGCGTGTTGCCGGTGACGTCCACCAAAATGTTGCGCAGCGTCCGGTCAACGATCCACGGCGGCATTTCGGCGCCGTATTTGGCTCGGTTGTTTTGAATCTCGCGCAGGGCGATTTCAAGCTCGTAGAGTTGGTCGTTGCGGGCTTCGTCCACGCGCGGGGCTTGGCTGGTCGGGCCAATGAACATGCCTGAGAACAGATAGCTCAGCGACGGGTGGTTGTGCCAGTAGGCGATCAAGCTGGCGAGCAGCTCGGGTTTGCGTAAAAACGGGCTGTCAGACGGCGTGGCACCGCCCATCACAAAGTGGTTGCCGCCGCCGGTGCCGGTGTGGCGCCCGTCGTTCATGAACTTTTCGGCCGACAGGTGCGTCTCGTGCGCCACTTCGTACAAAAACTCGGTGTGCTCGACCAACTCACCCCAGTTGTAGGCGGGGTGAATATTGACTTCGATGACGCCAGGGTCGGGCGTGACCTGCAGCATTTTCAGGCGCGGGTCGCGTGGTGGCGGGTAGCCTTCCAAGACGATTTTCACGGCCAGCGATTCGGCTGTGGCCTCAATCGCGGCGAGCAGGTCGAGGTAGTCTTCTAAGCGCTCCAGCGGCGGCATGAAGATATAGAGCGCGCCGGTTTCACCCTGGCCTTTGACCTTGTCCGGATCGGCCTTGGCTTTGTTGCCCGCCTTCGGGCCGTTGGCGCGCTCGGGGTCGCGGATTTCAATGCAGAGGGCTGTCCGGCTCAGCCAAGCGGCTGACTCTTGTGGTTCCGGACGGCGCGCCGACGGGTCGGTGTCTGCCGGTGCTGGGGCTGGCTCAACCGGTTTTGGGCTGGCTCCAAAGCTCACGTTGGGCTTGAACTGTGCAATGCGGGCGGCCACCGTGGGCGCGGCGATACGCGTCAAGCGGGCCATGTACTGGGCCAACACCGTGGCGCTGTTGTGGCGTGTCGGCGGTGCGATCGGCTCGGCTGAAACCGCTGGCGCCACGGCCATGCGGCCGTGGTCTTCGCTGTAGCGCGTGGCGATCTCGGCCGTGGTGGGCAGTTCTTGCCTTGGCGCAAACGGGTCGGTTTCAATCAAGTACGGGTAGTCTGTTTCGGAGACCCATGGCACTGAGTCGAGCGGCAAGCGGTAACCCATCGGCGAGTCGCCCGGCATCAGGTACATGCGTTCATCGCGGAAAAACCAAGGCCCGGTGGACCAGCGCGGTGTGCTGGCCGCAGCGGTTTCTTCGCGCGCTTTGAGCGGCAGCACATAACCGACGACGGCGTCGAGCCCTTGCATGAAGACGCGGCGTAAGCGCTCGCGTTCCATCGGCTCTTCAAGTCGCGCATTGAACGGGTCGACGTTGACCGGCAAGCGGCGTTCGCGCCACAGGTAGTACCAAGTGTCTTCGTAGCCGGGGGTGATGTGGCGTGGACTCAAACCGAGCTTGGCGGCCAGTGTTTTGGTGAAGCGGTCGGCGTCGGCGCTGGTGTAGTGGCAAGCGCTGTCGGCTTTTTTGCCGGTTTGGCGTTCGTCGGCAAACAGGGCCGGGTTTTGCCACACCGGCTGGCCGTCTTTGCGCCAGAAAATGCTCAGCGCCCAGCGCGGCAATTGCTCGCCGGGATACCACTTGCCCTGGCCGAAATGCAGAAAGCCGCCTTCGCCGTATTCAGCGCGGAGCTTTTGCACCAGCTCGGTGGCGTAGCCGCGTTTTGTTGGGCCGAGCGCGTCGATGTTCCATTCGGCGCCGTCACGGTCTTTGGTGGCGACAAAGGTCGGCTCACCGCCCATCGTCAGGCGCACGTCGCCGTCGATCAGATCACGGTCAACCACTTCGCCCAAGGCCAACACGGCCGCCCATTGTTCTTCGGTGTAAGGCTTGGTGACGCGCGGCGACTCATGAATGCGCTGCACGCTCATGTGGTGCTCAAACGTCACTTCGCATTCGTCAACGCCGCCCTCAATCGGCGCAGCGCTGGAAGGCTCGGGTGTGCAGGCGAGTGGGATGTGCCCTTCGCTGGCCATCAGGCCCGAGGTGGGGTCGAGCCCGACCCAGCCGGCGCCGGGCAAAAACACCTCGCACCAAGCGTGCAAGTCGGTGAAGTCTTTCTCAGCGCCGCTCGGGCCATCGATCGATTTGACATCGGCTTTGAGTTGAATCAAATAGCCCGAGACGAAGCGCGCTGCCAGACCGAGGTGGCGAAAGATTTGCACCATCAACCAGCCGGTGTCACGGCAGGAGCCGCAGGCCAGTTCGAGAGTTTCTTCAGGCGTTTGCACGCCCGGCTCCATGCGAATCGCGTACTTGATGTCGGACTGCAACTTCTGGTTCAGGCTGACCAAAAAGTTGTTCGTCTCGCGCGGCGTCAGGTCGATGCTGTCGATGTACTTTCGCAGCAGCGGCGTGGCCGGCTCAGTGACTAAATAGGGGGCGAGTTCAACGGCTTGTGCCTCGCTGTACTTGAACGGAAAGACTTCAGCCTGCGGTTCGAGGAAAAAGTCGAACGGATTGAAGACCGCCATTTCGACCACCAGATCGACCGTGACCTTGAAGCCGCGGGCAGCTTCTGGGAACACCAACCTGGCTTGGTAATTGGCAAAAGGATCTTGCTGCCAGTTCATGAAATGACCGGCCGGCTCGATGGTCAGCGAGTACGACAACACCTTGGTGCGGCTGTGCGGGGCCGGTCGCAAACGAACCACCTGGGGCCCCAGTTTGACCAGTCGGTCATATTTGTAATGCGTGATGTGACTGAGGGCAACATGAATGGACACAGAAGTTCTCGCTTTTCAGGTACAAGGTGGATGTCGCCAAGTTGGCGTGCGGATCGTTCGGTCAAGACCTTTTAAAACACTCAGAAATAGGTAAGCAAGACCCGCGCCAAATCGGGCAGTGGACTGGATTTAAACCCTATTTTCAACCCGGTTAGTGTCGCTGCAATCACGGCCAAGCCGGCAAAGGATTTTATTGAACGAAGACCTTCTGCCGGCGTCGCGCCACAACTTGAGCGTGCCATCCACGCCAATCGGGCTGTTGCTGGGGCTCGTGCTCGGCTCCGCGCTTCAGTTGCAGCAGGCCAGTCTGTCGGCTGACTGGGTCTGCGCGGCTTGGCTGGCGGCGGGCTTGGGCTGGCTGGCACTGGGGCTGTTTTTTCGGGGACGCTTCCTGCCGCCCGTCATGATGGTTCTGGCTGGATTGGCTTTGGGCTTTGGCCTCACGGCTTTACGCGCTGCGGCTTTTCAGGCGCAGGCGCTCAGCCCGGCTCTGGAGGGGCGTGACATTCAAGTCACCGGCGTCGTGCAGGCCATGCCGCAGCAGGGTGAAGATGCAGTGCGCTTTCGCTTGAAGGTCGAATCGGCCCGGCTGGAGGGCGCTTCGGTGGTGCTGCCGTCGCAGTTGTATTTAGGCTGGTATGCCGGATTTTTCATGGCTCAACGACCGTTTGCGGGGCCGGTCGCCGAGCAGCGGCTGCCGCAACCCATGCGCGCCGGCGAGCGCTGGCAGATGACCGTCCGGCTGAAGGCACCGCACGGCAACAGCAATCCGCACGGCTTTGATTATGAATTGTGGTTGTGGGAGCAGGGTTTGCAGGCGACGGGTTCGGTGCGCGCTGGCGTGCGCGACACGCCGCCCATCAAGTTAAGCGCCAGCGCGTCCTACAGCCCTTGGTATGGTGTGGAGCGGGCGCGGCAAACTGTGCGTGAGGCTATTTTTGAACGCATTGCGAGCCGCCCGCTGGCCGGCGTGCTGGCGGCCCTGGTGGTGGGCGACCAGAACGCCATCGAGCGAGCCGATTGGGATGTTTTCAGAGCCACGGGCATTGCCCATTTGGTGAGTATTTCGGGCTTGCACATCACGCTGTTTGCTTGGCTGGCGTCGCGCATGCTGGCATGGTCATGGCGGCGTTCGGCGCTGCTCACACCGCGTTTTTGCCTGCTGTTACCGGCCAGCAGCGCAGCGGCTTGGGGTGGGCTGTTGTTGGCGGCAGCCTACGCCACGTTCTCGGGTTTGGGCTTGCCGGCACAACGCACCATTTTGATGCTTGCGGTGGTGGTGCTGTTGCGCCAAAGCGGTCGTCAGTGGGCCTGGCCGCACATCTGGCTGTTGGCCATGGCGGTGGTGGTGGCGTTTGATCCGTGGGCGTTGCTGCAGGCTGGTTTTTGGCTGTCATTTATGGCGGTTGGCGTGTTGTTTGCGTCTGACGCCGGGACGCTGCCGTCGACTCAAACCAACGAAGCCAGTGCCGCCGCCTTGCGTCCCGCCCGCTGGCGCTGGCGGCCTGACTTGGAAGCGTGGCTGATGCGCGTGGCCCGCGCTGTCTGGCGCATGCTGCGTGAGCAGTGGGTCATCACGCTGGCCCTGACGCCGCTGACTTTGCTGCTTTTCAACCAGGTCTCGGTGGTCGGCTTGTTGGCCAATGCCTTGGCGATTCCGGCCGTCACCTTGCTCATCACGCCACTGGCTTTGCTGGGCCTTGTGTGGGCGCCGTTCTGGGATGTTGCGGCCAGTGGCATCGGCCTGCTGATGGCTGTTTTGACGGTGCTGGCGGCGTGGCCGATGGCGACCGTCAGTCAGGCCGCCGTGCCGCTGTGGTGTGCGGCGGCGGGCGTGATGGGCGGCTTGTTGCTGGTCATGCGCTTGCCGTGGCATTGGCGGGTGCTGGGCGTTCCGCTGCTGTTGCCGGTGCTGTTATGGCAGCCGTTGCGCCCTGCGCTGGGGGAGTTTGAGGTGCTGGCCGCAGATGTCGGGCAGGGCAACGCGGTGCTGGTGCGGACCGCTCACCATGCGCTGCTGTACGACGCTGGGCCGCGTTTTTCTGTCGATAGTGATGCTGGGCATCGGGTGCTGGTGCCGCTGCTGCGCGCCTTGGGTGAGCGGCTTGACCTCCTTGTGTTGAGTCACCGCGATGCAGACCATGTGGGCGGCGCCGCATCGGTGCTGGCGATGCAAGCGCAGGCGGCGCTTTCCAGCTCCTTGGAAGGCGAACACGAGCTGCAGCAATTACGCACAGGGACGCGCTGTCAGGCGGGCCAGCGCTGGCAATGGGACGGGGTTGACTTTGAGATGCTGCACCCAGACCCTAGCGCTTATGACACGCCCGCCAAGCCGAACACCCTGAGCTGCGTGCTGCGAATATCGGCTGCGGCCAAAGCCACGCCCCATGCCGCCAGGCCGGTCAGTGCGCTGCTGGTGGGAGACATAGAAGTGCGGCAAGAGCAGGCTTTGCTGCGAGCGGGGTCGATTCAATCCGACCTGTTGTTGATGCCGCACCATGGCAGCAAAACCTCGTCGAGTGGCAGCTTTTTAGACGCCGTGCAGCCGCGGCTGGCCTTGGCCCAAGCCGGCTACCGAAACCGCTTCAGCCACCCGGCGACTGACGTGCTGCAGCGTTACCGTGAACGCGGCATTGTGGTGCTTCAGTCGGCGCATTGCGGAGCCGTCACTTGGCGCAGTGCCGAACCGGCGGACTGGACTTGCCAGCGTAAAGCGGCTCTGCGTTACTGGCATCACCGGGTGCCTGGCGATGCTTTAACTTTTTGATACTTTCAGGCAAAACATGTCATTCAAACGGCTGAGTCGTTGCCCTGAAAGAAAAAATTCTTGAATAAACATCGGCATTGACCGTAGATTGGCGCATAACTTGCTAAGCTGTAATCTCAAGTATCAGAGTTGAATTTGCTGGAGATCTATGCCCATGAGCAGACCGATGTTTGACGAAATGAACGCCAACGCGACCAGCGTGCGTGCCCACTACGAAAGCTATCAACGCTGGTTGGCTCTGCAGCCCGCCGACGTGATGCAGGCCCGCCGGGCGGAGGCCGAAATGATTTTTCGGCGTGTCGGCATCACTTTCGCTGTTTACGGCGACAAGGACGAAGACGGTGCCGGCAGTGAACGCTTGATTCCCTTCGACCTGATTCCCCGCATCATTCCCGCCCACGAATGGGCCAGCATGGAAAAAGGCTTGGTGCAACGTGTCACAGCCTTGAACCGCTTTATCCATGACGTGTACCACGACCAGGAAATCATCAAGGCTGGACTGATTCCGGCTGAACAGATCTTTCAAAACGCCCAGTTCCGGCCGGAAATGATGGGCGTCGATGTGCCGGGCAACATCTATTCCCACATCAGCGGCATCGACATCGTGCGCGCGCCGAACGCCCAGGGTGAGGGCGAATATTACGTCCTTGAAGACAACCTGCGCGTGCCCAGCGGCGTCAGCTACATGCTGGAAGACCGCAAGATGATGATGCGGCTTTTTCCTGAACTGTTCAGTCAAAACCGCGTGGCCCCGGTCGCCCATTACCCCGACCTGTTGCTTGAAACCTTGCGCCAGATGGCGCCACCCGCCACCGCCGAACCGACCGTGGTGGTGCTCACCCCCGGCATGTACAACTCGGCTTATTTTGAACACGCGTTTTTGGCGCAGCAAATGGGCGTCGAGTTGGTGGAAGGCCAAGACCTGTTTGTCAAAGACAACTTTGTTTACATGCGCACCACGCGCGGCCCCAAGCGCGTTGACGTGATCTATCGCCGTGTGGACGACGACTACCTGGACCCGCTGGCGTTCCAGCCGAAGTCAACGCTGGGTTGTGCCGGCCTGCTGAATGTTTACCGCAGCGGCAATGTCTCGCTGTGCAACGCGATTGGCACGGGCGTGGCGGACGACAAGTCAATCTACCCGTATGTGCCGAAGATGATCGAGTTTTACCTGGGTGAAAAACCGATTCTGAAAAACGTGCCGACCTACATGTGCCGCAACGACGACGATCTGAAATACACCCTGGCCAACCTGAAAGACCTGGTCGTTAAAGAAGTTCACGGTGCGGGCGGTTACGGCATGCTGGTCGGGCCGGCCTCAACCAAAGCTGAAATTGAAGATTTTCGCCGCGCGTTGCTGGCCAATCCGTCGGGCTACATCGCCCAGCCAACGCTCAGTTTGTCGACCTGCCCAACCTATGTGGAGAGCGGCATTGCACCGCGCCACATCGACTTGCGGCCCTTTGTCCTCAGCGGCAAAGAGGTGCAGATGGTGCCCGGCGGTTTGACCCGCGTGGCCCTCAAAGACGGTTCGCTGGTCGTCAACTCATCGCAAGGCGGCGGCACCAAAGACACCTGGATTCTCGAAGACGCACCCGTGCCGACCAACGGTTCAGGCGCCCACCCCTCCAAATCTCAATCCCAATCGTCGTCGGCTTCACTGTCGCCACTTGCAACCCTGGGAGGAAACGTATGACCATGCTTTCCCGCACCGCCGACCATCTTTTTTGGATGTCCCGTTACACCGAGCGCGCCGAAAACACGGCCCGCATGCTCGACGTCAATTACCAGACCTCACTGTTGCCGCAATCGAACGAGGTCGCACAAGCGGCTTGGCAAGGCCTGCTCAGCATCAGTGAACTGAAGCCGGCTTACGCCGCCAAATACGACGGCGACAACATCAACCCGACCGACGTGATGGACTTCATGGTGCGCGACGAGAAAAATCCGTCGAGCATTATTTCGTGCTTGCAAAATGCGCGTGAAAACGCACGCGCTGTGCGTGGCTCGCTGACGACTGAAGTGTGGGAAACACAAAACCAGACCTACCTCGAAGTCATCCGCATGCTCAGGGGCAAGAGCGCTGATTTCAAGCGCGACCCGGCACAGTTTTTTGAGTGGGTCAAGTTCCGCTCGCACCTGTCGCGTGGCGTCACGCTGGGCACCATGCTGCAAGACGAAGCGTTCCACTTTCTGCGCATGGGGACTTTCCTGGAGCGTGCCGACAACACCGCCCGCCTGGTCGATGTGAAGTTCCATGCCGTTGAGTCCGCCTTGGGTGGGGTCAACGAGAAAGAGCAGGAATTTGACTTCTACCACTGGAGTGCGATTTTGCGCAGCGTCTCTGGCTTTGAGGTCTATCGCAAGGTGTACCGCGACGTCATCAAGCCCGAACTCGTGGCTGAGCTGCTGATTTTGCGCCCCGACATGCCGCGCTCCTTGCTGGGTTGCCTGAACGAAGTCATGAGCAACCTGGCCATGGTGACGAGTGACCCGCAAAGCGAAACCCTGCGGCGTGCGGGCAAGCTGCGCGCTGACCTGCAGTACTCACGGATTGACGAAATTTTGGCGACCGGTTTGCATGCCTTTTTGACCCAGTTCCTAGACCGGGTCAACGAGATTGGTGCCAACATCAGCCGCGAGTTTCTGGTCCCGAGCACCCACTGACCGCTGTTCTGTCAGCGCTGGACTTGCTGTTAAGGTCGTGGGCATGAAGTTGCACATCAAGCACACCACCGACTACCGTTACAGCGAACCGCTGCTCTACGCCTTGCAAACTCTGTGGCTGTCGCCGCAGAGTGGGCCAGCGCAAACCGTCGATTTTTGGAGTTTGGGCGCGCCCGAAAAGCTCTTTCCCCAGCACGACGCCTACGGCAACAGCATTCACTCTTACACCTTCGTCGGCAAAGTGAGTGACGACGTGCGCTGGAGTTTGGTCAACGCGGCAGGGCAGGTGGACACGCTGGGTGTGGCCGAGTTTGTCGACGCGCCCAGCTTGCCGCACCCGAGTTTCTTTTTGCGCCCGACGCACTTGGCTGCACCCCATGCGGTGCTGGCTGAATTCGGCCGGCGCTTTGTCTCACCCGCCGCTTCCCATGGCCATGCCGATCTGGCCAGCCTGCTGGCCTTGAGCCAAGGCATTGCCGATGTGGTGCGTTACCAAAAAGACAGCACCAGCGTCATCACCACGGCGCTGCAAGCCTTTCAGGCTGGCGCCGGTGTGTGCCAAGACCAAGCCCATGTGATGGTCGCGGTGTGCCGCAGTTTGGGCATCCCGGCGCGCTACGTCAGCGGTTATTTTTACGCCGCCAACGAACCCGACCTGGCCAGCCACGCCTGGGCCGATGTGTGCCTCAATGTGGCCGAGCGGCGCTGGGTCAGCATCGACATCACCCACAGCTGTCAGATCGACCAGCGTCACGTGCGCTTGGCCATGGGCACCGACTACGACGCCTGCCCGCCGATCAAAGGCGTGCGGCAGGGTGGCGGTGAAGAGTCGATGACAGTGAGCATCACGATCGAGCCGGTTTGAAGGGGCAGGGAGATTTAGCCAAGCAACAACGCACCGCCCTATGAAAATTGATCTGCGCCTGACCTTTCACTACGGTTTGACCATTTTCCTGAGTGCATTTTTGCTGTTTCAGGTGCAGCCCTTGATTGGCAAGATGATCTTGCCGTGGTTCGGTGGCTCGGCAGCCGTTTGGACAACGTGCATGTTGTTTTTTCAAGCGATCTTGCTGCTGGGTTATGTTTACGCCCATTGGGTGGTGCGTTACTTGAGCCCGTCGCGCCAAAGTTTGGTGCATGGCAGCTTGCTCTTGATCAGTCTGCTGCTGATCCCCATCAGCCCGAGTTTGGGTTGGAAGCCCATGGGGACTGAGAACCCCACCTTGCGCATTCTGGGCTTGCTGACCGTGTCCATCGGCTTGCCGTACTTTGTCTTGTCTACCACGGGTCCACTGCTTCAAGCTTGGTTTGCCCGCGAGCGTTCCGGTCTGGTCCCTTATCGTTTGTTTGCGCTATCAAACTTTGGCTCCATGCTGGCGTTGCTGGCGTATCCGGTGGCAGTCGAGCCTATTTTTTCGACGCTTTGGCAGTCGTATCTGTGGTCGGGTTTGTATGCCTGCTTTGCAGCTGCTTGCGCGCTCTTGGCTTGGCGTGGACGCAAGGGTATTCCCATCGCCCAGCCCGCCCAACAAGAAGGCCCGGCCCCACGGTGGACGGACAAAGCACTGTGGGCCGCCTTGGCTGCATGCCCTTCAATATTGATGGTGGCCGACACCAGCTATCTCACCACCAACATTGCCCCCATCCCCATGATTTGGGTGGCTCCGTTGGCTTTGTATTTGCTGTCGTTCATCTTGAGCTTTGAGCGCAGCGGCTGGTACCAGCGCAAGGTTTTTCTTCCCCTGCTGGTGCTTGGGTTGGGCGCATTGGCCTATCTGCCGACGCTGGGGATTGACGGTCTTCCCCTCGCCATTTCAATGGGTATCAACCTGACGGCATTCTTTGCCGCCTGCATGGTCTGCCACGGTGAGCTAGCCCGTCTGCAGCCGCACCCTGGCCATCTGACGGGTTATTACTTGATGTTGGCTGTCGGTGGCGTGGTGGGTGGATTTTTTGTTGGCGTCATCGCACCTTATTGGTTTAACAGCCACTATGAGTTGTCGATAGGTATTTTGCTGACCGGACTGGTGGCCGCCCTTGCGATCATTCCAAAGATGGCATTTGCACGGCCACTCTGGCGCTGGGTTGCTGTTGGTTTTTCAACGCTGGTGCTGCTGGCGCTGGCCTCGATCCGCGTAGCCGACCACATGGCGCAGATCAGTGGTGCAGACGTGACGGTGCGTAATTTTTACGGCACCTTGCAAGTCTTCAACAACATCAATGATCAGTACCGCACCATGCTTCATGGACAAATCATCCATGGCCGGCAATACACGGCGCCAGACAAGTTGGATCAGCCCACCACTTATTACAGCCCTGAAGGGGGCGCGGGCAAAGCCCTGCAGATCAAAGCAGAAAACGGGCCGCTACGGGTTGGCGTGATCGGTCTGGGCGTAGGCACGCTGCTGAGTTACGGGTGCAAGGGCGATGACTTCAGGCTCTATGAGATTGACCCGTTGGTGGTGGAGATTGCCCAAAAGCATTTCAGTTTTCTGTCGCGTACGGCTGCAAGCACTGAGATTGTTCTTGGCGATGCCCGCTTGCAGTTAGAAAGAGAGCCTGACCAGCGCTTTGATGTGTTGGTTGTCGATGCGTTCTCGGGTGACTCCGTGCCAATTCATCTGCTGACGGTGGAGGCCTTTGCCCAGTACTTCAGGCATCTCAAACCCGACGGTGTGTTGGTGGTCCACATCACCAACCGCTTCTTGGATCTGCGGCCAGTCGTTAAGTCGGCTGCTGACCATTTTAAAAAGGACGTTCGCTTGGTGGAGTCAGACAACATCCCTGAAAAATTGGTGTTTTCTTCACGCTGGGCATTGATCAGCAGTGACCCCGGTTTTTTCAAAGATGCAAGGCTCAGCAGCGCCAAGAAGATTGATGACACGCCCGGGTTCAAAATTTGGAAAGATGACTACAGCAGCATCTTTTCTATTTTGAAATAGCTGGCTGCGGACGTGGTGTGCGAGCAACTGCCAGATATTGCGCTCATGGACACGACTAGCCTGCGAGCCATAGGACGGAGCAAAGCGAAGCGGAGCGCGTCAAGCAGATGACTGAATATCTAAAAATGATCAAAAGGGGTATTTGCAGATCAAACCCACCCCTGCCGCCAGACGTCTTCGTTTTGCAGTTCCCGCCAGGCAATAACTTGCGTGGCTTTGGAAAACACGGATTCGATTTCCACCAACTCAATCGGATCGTCGGGTAGCGCCGGTTGAATCACCCGGCTGACCAAGAAGTGTTTTTGTTTGGCCACAGGCGTCACCGCCGTCCATTTGCTTAAGTGCAGTTTTTTGGGGTTCAGGGGATTCATGGGGGTGGATGGTCGTTGCGCTGACGAAGTCGTAGTTCGCTTCATTTGCCGCCTATTTATACAAGGCTTTCGATACTTCCTGTCCCAACTCAATCACTGCCATGGCGTAGTAGCTGCTCCAGTTGTAGCGGGTGATGGCGTAAAAATTCTCAGTGCCGGCGACGTAGCTGGCGGGGTCTGGCCCGTTGAGCAGTTCGACCAGTGCCAACGGGCCTTGGTGCTCAAGTGCAGGGCCTTCGAGCACCGCACCTTTGGCGGTGAAGCTGGCGACGCTGAAGGTCGGCAAAATGTCGGGCGCCATCAAGGCATCAAGATCGAGTTTGGCGGTGTCAAAACTGACCGGGTAGTGCGTCGGCATACCGGTCTGCCAGCCAAAGGCTTTGAAGTAATTGGCGACGGAACCAATGACATCGGCGGGGCTGTTCCACAGATCGATCTTGTTGTCGCCGTCAAAGTCGACGGCAAAGCGAGCCCAGCTGGACGGCAAGAATTGCGGCATGCCCATGGCTCCGGCGTAGCTGCCGAGTGGCAACATCGGGTCGACGCCCATGCGGTTTTGCAGGCTCAAAAATTGCTCTAGTTCGCCTTTGAAAAACGCGGCGCGTTCGGCGGCTCGGGGGTGCGACGCCGGAAAGTCAAAGGCCAAGGTGGTGAGCGCATCAATGACGCGAAAGCTGCCGGTGTTGCGACCATAGATGGACTCAACACCAACGATGCCGACGATGATTTCGCTTGGCACGCCATATGTCTTTTCAGCCCTGGCGAGGGTGGCTTGGTTGTCCTTCCAGAACTGCACGCCGGCATCAATGCGGGTGGCGTCAATGAAGCGGCTGCGGTAGGCCGCCCAGTTCTTCACAAACGGCTGGGTCGGTGGTTGCATCAGCCGCACCACAGCGGGAACGAAGGTGGCTTGGCCGATGGCCCGTCGCACCCATTGCGGGTTCAGGCTCTGCCGCGCGGCCAGTTCATCGGCAAAGCGCATGACCGCTGGCCGTGTGGCGTAAGCCGGGCCGAGGTTGGCGGCAGTGCGCGCCTTGCCGGGCCGCTTGTGCTTGCTGGCGTGGGTGCGGTTGCTCGTTTGAATCTTTTTATCAGCCTTGGCCTTGGCTTTGCCGGCGACCGCCGTGCTTGTCACCGTATTGGTCTGGCCAGTGCTGTCTTCGGCATGGACTGTCAACGCCGTTCCCATGAACGCCAGCGCGCACGCCAAGAGTTGATGACGCAGTCTGCGCCATGAAGCGTTCGCTGGGCGTGTGCCTGTCTGAAAAGCAGTGGGGTGTGTCAAAAATGAGTCCTCATGGGGGCGTTGTGGATCAACAAGCAGCGGCGTGTCAATGCGTCAATTCTAGGCATGTCTGGGGCAGATTTATCGACCCTGAAAGAAGCCTTGTGAGTCGGCAAACTCAGCCGTTCACCGCTGATTCGCGTGGTAAGCTGATTTGTTAAAAATCGTGCACTCCACCTAACCTGACCGCCGAAGCTGATGAATAAGACTGGCTATTTCACCCACGCAGACTGTCGTAAACACGAAATGGGCGCCGGTCATCCGGAATGCCCCGAACGGCTTGACGCTATTGAAGACCGCTTGCTGATCACCGGTGTCGGCGATGTGCTGGACCGGCGCGAGGCGCCGTTGGCACCGCTGTCAGACATCGAGTTAGCGCACGACCGCATGTTGGTGGCAGCACTGCACGGTTTGTCTAGCCAACTCGCGGACGACATCAACGCCGGTGGTCCGTCTTATGCCCAACTAGACCCCGACACAGCCATGAATGTGCACACGTGGAACGCCGTGTTGCGCGCAACCGGTGCCACGCTGGCGGCCACTGACGCGGTCATGGCGGGTGAGATTGAAAATGCTTTTTGTGCTGTGCGTCCACCTGGCCACCATGCCTGTCACAGCAAATCCATGGGCTTTTGTTTCATCAACAGCGTGGCGGTGGCGGCTAAATATGCGCTGGCGCGCCACGGCCTGAAGCGCGTCGCGATTGTTGATTTTGATGTGCATCACGGCAATGGCACTGAAGACATCATCACTGGCGACGAGCGAATTTTGATGGTCAGCTTTTTTCAGCATCCGCTGTACCCCAACAGCGGTGCGGACAGCGATGAGCCGAACCTGCTGAACCTGCCGATTCCGCCCTACACCAAAGGGCCGAAAATTCGCGAGTTGATCGAAGCCACATGGCTGCCGCGACTGGAGGCGTTCAAGCCCGAAATGATTTTCATCAGCGCGGGTTTTGACGCGCACCGTTTAGACGACCTTGGCCAGCTGGGCTTGGTGGAGCAAGACTACGCGTGGATCACGCAGCGCATCAAAGAAGTGGCCAAGCGGCACAGCAAGGGCCGCATTGTCTCGGCACTCGAAGGTGGCTACAACCTTGATGCGCTGGCCCGCAGCGTCGAGGCGCATATTCGCGTCCTGGCTGACCTTTGAAACGGACAAGGAACAACCGATGGCCGATTCAAGAGTATCTCTTTTGACTTCATTCTTTCACGCTGAAAAGCTCCAAGCTTGGTTCATGGCTTTGGCCGAGCAGGCCGCTTGGATTGAGTTCGCCGTGCTGGTCGCTTGCACGGTCTTGGCGTGGTTGTTGACCTCGCTGCTGCGCCGCGTGACGGGTGCCGAGGACGAAAAATCCATCCTCTTTGGCCGGAAAATTTTGGATGGCGTGCTGTTCCCTTTGGTGTTGCTGTGCCTAGGCTACGCTGCTCGCGCGATGCTGGCGACGTCGCTGCCCATCACCGTTTTCACGGTGGCCATGCCAGTGATGGTGGCGCTGGTCGTCATTCGTCTGGGCGTCAAGGTTTTGCAAGTGGCCTTCAAAGACGCACCGCTGGTGCGCGCCCTAGAGCGCACCATCTCGTGGCTGGTTTGGCTGGGCTTGGTGCTGTGGCTCACCGGGCTGTTGCCGATGATCTTGGCAGAGCTGGACGCCATCCATTGGCGCGTTGGCGCCAGCACGATGTCGGTGCGCACGCTGATTGAAGGCACGTTGACGGCGGGGCTTGTGCTGATTGTGGCGCTGTGGATTTCGTCGGCGATTGAAACGCGGCTGCTGCGGTCGGCCGTCGGCAACGACTTGTCCTTGCGCAAGGCTGTCAGCAATGCAACGCGGGCCGTGTTGGTCTTTGTCGGCTTGCTGGTGGCGCTGACTGCGGTGGGCATTGACCTGACGGCCTTGTCGGTGCTGGGCGGGGCGATTGGTGTGGGCGTTGGTTTTGGCCTGCAAAAACTGGCGGCCAGCTACGTCAGCGGTTTTGTGATTCTGGCCGAGCGCAGCGTGCGCATTGGCGACAGCGTTCGGGTTGACGGTTTTGAGGGGCGCATCACCGATATCAACGCGCGTTACACCGTGGTGCGGGCGCTGACGGGCCGTGAATCCATCGTGCCGAACGAAATATTCATCAGCAGCCGGATTGAGAACTTGTCGCTGGCCGACAGCCGGGTGATGCTCTCGACTGTGGTGTCGGTCGGCTACGACAGTGATGTGGACTTGGTCTTGCGCTTGCTGAGCGAAGCCGCTTCGCAGCAGACCCGCGTGCTGAAAGATCCTGACCCCGTACCATCCGTCAATCTCACCAATTTTGGTGTCGACGGGCTGGAGTTCACGGTCAATTTTTGGGTCATTGACCCTGAAAATGGCCAGCAAAACATCCGTTCTCTGGTCAATATGGCGATTCTCAAGTCGCTCCGCGAGCACGGCATTCAGATTCCTTATCCCCAGCGGGTGGTGCATCTGCACAGCGCCGCGGCAGCAGCGCCCCATGGCGGCATAGAATAACTGGCTTACGTTAACGTCAACTCAATATGTCTGGAGATTTCCGATGAAGGTTTTGGTACCCGTCAAACGCGTGGTGGATTACAACGTCAAGGTGCGCGTCAAGTCAGACGGCACGGGCGTGGACATCGCCAATGTCAAGATGAGCATGAACCCGTTCGACGAAATCGCGGTTGAAGAGGCCACCCGCCTCAAAGAAAAAGGCGCAGTGACTGAAGTCATCGCCGTCAGCTGCGGCGTCACGCAATGCCAAGAAACCCTGCGCACCGCCATGGCCATTGGTGCTGACCGCGCCATTTTGGTCGACACCACGGAAGAGTTGCAGCCGCTGGCCGTTGCCAAGCTGCTCAAGTCCCTGGTCGACAAAGAGCAGCCGCAGTTGGTGATTTTGGGCAAGCAAGCGATTGACGACGACTGCAACCAAACCGGCCAGATGCTCGCTGCTTTGCTGGGCTGGCCACAGGCCACCTTCGCCTCTAAAGTCGACATAGCTAATGGCAAAGTCACTGTCAGCCGCGAAGTCGATGGCGGTTCTGAAACCTTGGTGCTCACGCTGCCAGCCATCATCACCACCGATTTGCGCCTGAACGAGCCGCGCTATGTGACGTTGCCGAACATCATGAAGGCGAAGAAAAAGCAGATGGACACGTTCAAGCCAGAAGAGCTGGGTGTTGACGTCACGCCGCGCATCAAAACCCTCAAAGTCAGCGAGCCGCCCAAGCGCAGTGCTGGCGTCAAAGTAGCCGATGTGGCTGCACTCGTCGACAAACTCAAAAACGAAGCGAAGGTGATCTGACATGACTTCTCT
>Ga0208916_10000485_pt1 | contig 18818 bp, 20 predicted proteins | sample DEB19_08_DNA_5_FD_184523 | JGI IMG/M metagenome (GOLD analysis project Ga0208916, IMG submission 184523) | Aqueous microbial communities from the Delaware River and Bay under freshwater to marine salinity gradient to study organic matter... | ecosystem: Environmental > Aquatic > Marine >... | reverse complement strand
CTAGAAGTTTCACACACAGAAGACACCATTACTGTCGGCGGAAAGACCATCAAGGTATTTGCAGATCGCGATCCAGCAAACCTTCCTTGGGCATCAGTCAAGGCAGATATCGTTATTGAATCAACAGGCCACTTCACAAAGGCTGCAGATGCGCAGAAGCACATCACAGCAGGAGCTAAGAAGGTCATCATCTCTGCACCTGCAACAGATGAAGACATCACAATCGTGATGGGTGTAAACCACGAGAACTACGACCCAGCGAAGCACAACGTCATCTCAAACGCTTCATGTACAACTAACTGCCTTGCTCCAATGGCAAAGGTTTTGGATGAGAAGTTCGGAATCGTCCGTGGTCTCATGACAACAATTCACGCGTACACAAACGATCAGGTAATCCTCGATTTCCCACATAAGGATCTCCGCCGCGCACGTGCCGCAGCGACAAATATCATCCCAAGCTCAACAGGTGCTGCAAAGGCAATCTCTTTGGTACTTCCACAGCTCAAGGGCAAGCTCGATGGTTTTGCAATGCGCGTTCCTGTTCCAACAGGTTCAGCTACAGACCTCACAGTCGAACTAGCGAAGGAAGCGACAGCTGCTGAAATCAACGCAGCGATGAAGGAAGCAGCAAACGGTTCACTCAAGGGATTCCTCACATACACAGAAGATCAGATCGTTTCTTCAGATATCGTGACAGATCCTTCATCATGTATCTTCGATGCAGGTCTTACCAAGGCAATCGGATCAACAGTCAAGGTTGTTGGTTGGTATGACAATGAATGGGGCTACTCAAACCGCCTCGTTGACCTTGTTGGTTATGTAGGTAAGTCCCTCTAATGACTTCTTTGGCTGACCTAGATGTAGCTGGTAAGCGCGTATTTTTACGTTGCGATCTCAATGTTCCTTTGAAAGAAGGAAAGATCACTGATGATGGCCGTATTCGCGCTTCACTTCCGACTATCAATGCACTCCTTGAAAAAGGTGCGAGCATTGTTATTGCAGCTCATCTAGGTCGACCAAAAGGGGAAGCAAAACCTGAACTCTCACTTGCTCCCGTAGCAGTTCGACTTTCAGAACTTCTTGGAAAGCCAGTGCAATTTGCCGGAGCAATCACTGGCGCAGATGTCACAGCTAAAGCTGAGGCACTTGCCGCGGGCGAGGTACTTCTTCTCGAGAATATTCGATTTAGCGCAGCCGAGACATCCAAGGATGAATCAGAGCGAGCAGCACTTGCTTCAGAGCTTGCAAAGCTTGCAGATTTCTATGTAGGCGACGGTTTCGGGGCAGTTCACCGTAAGCACGCCTCTGTATTTGATCTAGCCAAGCTTCTTCCTCACGCAGCAGGAACCCTCGTTGCAGCTGAAGTTGAAGTACTCAAGAAGCTGACAATTGATCCAGTTCGCCCATATGGCGTAGTTCTAGGTGGCTCAAAGGTTTCAGACAAAATTGGTGTTATCTCAAACCTTCTTGGAAAAGTTGATGTCATGGCAATCGGTGGCGGAATGCTCTTTACATTCCTTGCAGCGCAGGGCAAAGAGATTGGCTCTTCACTTGTAGAACGCGACCTCATCGATACCGTCAAAGCCCTCATCAAGCAGGCTGAAGATTCTGGCGTGAAGCTCTTACTTCCGACAGATATTGTCGTTGCTCCAACTTTTTCTGCAGATGCAACTCCTTCTTTGGTAAGTGCTGATGCAATCCCTGCTGATCAGATGGGTCTTGATATCGGACCAGAGACAGCAGCGGCGTTCGCTGCAGCGATTAAGACATGCAAGACCGTCTTCTGGAATGGTCCAATGGGTGTCTTTGAATTTCCTAACTTCGCACATGGGACCAAAGTTGTCGCGCAAGCGCTCACTGAGGTTCCAGGAATCTCTGTCGTAGGTGGCGGAGATTCTGCAGCAGCAGTTCGCGCACTTGGTTTTGCAGACTCTGCATTCGGTTACATCTCAACCGGCGGGGGAGCATCACTTGAATACCTCGAAGGCAAAGAACTTCCGGGCCTTACCGCGCTCGATCTTTAATTTTAATTTTCACGTAACAACGACGAAGGAGTAACAATGCGTAAACCACTCATGGCTGGTAACTGGAAGATGAACCTCAATCACCTTGAGGCGATTGCAGTTGCACAGAAGCTTGTCTACTCACTCGAAGATAAGGATTACGACGCAGTTGATGTTGCGATCATTCCTCCGTTTACGGATATCCGCTCTATCCAAACTATGGTCGATGGTGATCGCCTTCGCCTGCAATACGGTGCGCAAGATCTTTCACCAGAAAGCTCTGGTGCATTCACTGGTGATATCTCTGGCTCAATGCTTGCAAAGCTCGGATGTACATTTGTTGTCATTGGCCATTCTGAACGCCGCGCGATTCATCACGAAGATGATGCACTCATCAACCGCAAGATTAAGGCAGCACTTGCAAATGAACTCACACCAATTTTCTGCGTTGGCGAAGAGCTTGCAATCCGCGAATCCGGAACTCATGTTTCACATGTAATCCGTCAGGTACGTGCAGGTCTTGAAGGTTTCCATAAGCCAGATCTCAAAAAGATTGTTATTGCCTACGAACCTGTCTGGGCTATCGGAACAGGCAAGACAGCAACTCCTGAAGATGCACAAGAAGTATGTGCTGCAATCCGTGAAGAAGTAGAGCAGATTGGTTCATCAGAGATCGCATCAAATATGCGCATCCTTTACGGAGGATCTGTGAAGTCAGCCAATATCGTCGAGATTATGAAGCAGACTGATGTCGATGGCGCCCTTATCGGGGGAGCAAGCCTTGACCCTGAAGAGCTCGCAAAGATCGTGAAGTTCCACGCTCAGGCGTAATCTCAACCTGATTCAAGGCTTTCCAGTTCATTCGGGTATCCTGTACCCCTACCTCTAGAGGAGTTTTACGCATGGCTTTAGCTCTATCAATCTTTCTTGTCATCACAAGCGTCTTGATGATTCTTCTCGTCTTGCTTCACAAGGGCAAAGGTTCAGGCCTCTCCGATCTATTCGGTGGCGGCGTCTCATCAAATTACGGCGGCTCATCTGTCGTTGAGAGAAACCTTGATCGAATCACAATCGTCGTAGGCGGACTCTGGTTCGCTGGCGTTGTAAGCCTCTCACTCGTTTTGAAGGGTTAATCCATGGCAAGTGCAATTCGCGGAAGTCGTGTCGGCGCTGGCCCAATGGGCGAAGCCGAGCGCGGAGATCAGATTGAGCGCGCAACAGTTTCGTACTGGTGTGCCAACGGCCATGAAGTTCGTCCATCTTTTGCAGTTGAAGAAACTGTAGTTATCCCAGATCAGTGGGATTGCCCGAAGTGTGGTCTTCCTGCCGGTCGCGATAAGAACAATCCACCGAGTGCGGTAGTCAATATTCCTTACAAGACTCACCTTGCTTATGTAAAAGAGCGTCGCTCCGATGCTGAAGGTGAGAAGATTCTTGAAGATGCTCTTCGCAAACTTCGTGGAGACGATATCGAGTAAATGAATTTTACAGAGATCGGGCAGCTGCCAAGATTTCATTAATACCCGCACTTCGCTCCTGCAGATGCAGGCGAAGGAGCGGGTATTTTCTTGTCGCTAGCGCACGATTATCACCGATTGCCTGAGCAAAGAGAAGTGTGCGCAGGCTGTAACTGCGTCCTGGAATTGCGTAATCGGTCGAAGTCTCACCAGTGATTTGCAGGAATGATCCATTCTTCTGCCCACCCTTATGGAACTGGCCCGTGGAGTGCATGAATCGTGGACCCCAACCAAATGAAGTTGGATGTCCAGATTTCTCGGCCAAGATTGAACGAAGTTCTGCAATCTTTACATCATCGCGACGATCTAGATAAGCCATGATTGCGATGTACCCACCATCTTTTACATCTTCAATAAACGTTGCAAGTGCATCCTTCAGTGATTGTCCATCTCCAAAGATTTCAACCGACTTCTCTGCATATGCTGGAGTAAGTACCGGGACAGAGTTATTCCACTCGGTCAAGCAAGCAGCAGTCTGCTCTTTTGCTTCAGTTACGTTTGGTTGATTAAAGGGATCAATTTCCAGCGCTGCTCCGATGAGCGCAGTGACCCATTCCCAGAAAATAAAGTGAGCACCAAGAGTTCCTTCAACGGTAAGGTCGGTAGAAGATCCGGCGTACGCCACCGTGAACGAACCGCCCACTTTGGCACGCTTGCTATCTTCGGTAGCGATGGGCAGGCGACCGATTGCATCTTTTCCAGTTGATTCAGCGATCAGTTGTTCGATCCAATCTGAAAGACCGGGCACTGCCGAACCTGCATCAGTGAAAGCTATGTACTGCTCTGATTGAGTAACAAGGAGATATGCAACATCGAGGATCGCCTGATCATCTGCAAGGAAGGCACTCTTTTCGGCGCGGGCATCTGCGAGCAAATCAGCGATAGGGGCACCAACCAGAGCAGATGGAAGCAGGCCAAATGCACTCAGAACACTAAATCGACCACCAACGTTGGGATCTGCATTAAGTACCGAATAACCACTGGCACGAACTTCGAGATCAAGCGGAGATCCAGGATCGGTAACGAAGAGCATATGGTCAACAGGATTCAGCCCAGCGCTCTCAAATTGCGATTGAAAGAGAGCGCGCTGGGAAGAAGTCTCAATCGTTGAACCTGATTTCGAACTTACAACGACAACCGTCTTAGCTAAATCGCTGCCAATTGCATGCTGCGCGTAGTTAGGGTCGGTTGAATCGAAGATGAAGATATCTTTCTTATATGTAAGTGCAATAACCTCAGGACCAAGTGATGAGCCGCCCATGCCGCAGAGCACTACTCGCGAATGCGAAGAGAACTTTGCGACAAGTTCGGCTATCTGGGGGAGTAGCGCCTGTGATGCTTCTGGAAGATCTACCCAGTTAAGGCGAACAGCTGCTTCAGCTGCTGCCTTTGAGCCCCACGTCTGCGAATCTTTCTGTGCAATACGTGGGTGGACTTCGCGAAGCTTGCGGTAAGTGTCGCTCTCGCGATCAATTGCGCTGAGCGATGGACCCGAAATCTTCATTATGCAAGAGCCTTCTTTACATCTGCAACTACTCGCTCTGATGTAAGACCGAACTCAGCGAAGAGCTTGCCGGCTGCAGCAGATGCACCCCAATGATCGAGCGAAACAATGATTCCTGATTCGCCTACGTATTCACGCCAACCGAGAGCGATTCCGGCCTCGATACTGACGCGAAGTGTTGAAGTCGAAATAACTGATTCACGATAAGAAGCAGGTTGTTCGTTAAACCACTCAAGACATGGAGCGCTCACTACTCGTGTTGGCACGCCTTCAGCTTCAAGTGCAATCTGCGCATCGAGTGCAATGCCAACTTCAGAACCAGTTGCAATGATTGTGACCTTTGCAGCACTTGATGACTCTTTGAGGATATAGGCACCCTTATCTACACCACTTGCAGCACCATGTGTAGTGCGATCAACAGTGCGAAGGTTCTGGCGAGAGAGTAAGAATCCCGCTGGCTTATTGCGCTTAATAACAGATTTCCAGGCTTCTGTTACCTCGTTTGCATCTGCTGGACGAAGAACTGCAAAGTTAGGAATAGCGCGAAGTGCTGCAAAATGTTCGATTGGTTGGTGGGTTGGACCATCTTCGCCAACACCAATCGAATCGTGGGTCCATACAAATGTTGATGGAATATCCATGATTGCAGCAAGACGCACAGATGGGCGCATGTAGTCGCTAAAGACAGCGAAGGTTCCACCGAATGAACGCGATAGACCGTGTAGTGCAATTCCATTGAGAATCGAACCCATTGCATGTTCCCGGATACCGAAGTGGATGATGCGCCCGTAAGGGTCCGCATTCTTCATATCACTCGTTGCAGGCAAGAATGAGTTTCCACCTTCAATTGTTGTCATATTCGAGTCTGCGAGGTCCGCGGATCCTCCCCAGAATTCTGGAAGGGTTTTTGCAATCGCATTAATGACATGGCCTGAGGCAGTACGTGTTGCGACATCTTTTCCGGATTCAAATACTGGAAGAGTTGCTTCCCAACCTGCCGGAAGTTCGCGAGCAACAAGTCGCTTCAAAAGAGCTGCGCGCTCTGGGTGAGAACTCTGCCACTGAGCAAACTTTCCATCCCACTCCTTGCGAATGGCAGCTCCACGATCTTTAACCGAGCGAACATGGGCAAAGACATCTGCTGGCATTGCAAATTTCTCGTCAGGATTGAGTCCCAACTCCTTTTTGGTTGCAGCAATCTCTTCATCGCCAAGTGCAGATCCGTGCGACTTTGCAGTTCCACGAAGTTTCGGAGCTGGCCATGCAATTGTTGAATGCATTCGAATGAGTGATGGCTTTGTGAGTTCGGCCTTTGCTGCAAGCATCGCCTTGTCGAGTGATTCAAGGTCAACGTTTCCATCAGCAAGTGCTGGTACTTCAATTACATGCCAGCCATATGCGCGGTAGCGAGCAGCTACATCTTCGGTAAATGAAACGTGTGTGTCACCTTCAATGGAAATTCTGTTGTCATCGTAAATCACATTGAGGTTTCCAAGTGCTTGCGTTCCCGCAAGTGAAGATGCTTCTCCCGACACGCCTTCTTGAAGATCGCCATCAGAACAGATAACCCAAATGGAGTGATCGAAGATTGATTGACCTACTGCTGCTTCAGGATCGAGTAGCCCTCGTTCGTAACGTGCGGCCATAGCGAAGCCAACTGATGTTGCAACGCCTGCACCCAATGGGCCTGTTGTCATTTCAACGCCAGCAGTGTGACCATATTCTGGGTGTCCTGGAGTAAGAGATCCCCATGTACGGAATGACTGAATATCTTCCATCTCGAGCCCATAGCCACTGAAGAAGAGTTGCGTGTAAAGCGTCATTGAAGAGTGACCACAAGACAAGATGAAACGGTCGCGACCTAGCCATTGAGGATCTGATGGGTCGTGGATGAGGTGACGTTGAAAGAGGTTGTATGCAACAGGGGCAAGTGCCATCGCTGTTCCCGGGTGGCCATTGCCAACTTTCTGAACTGCGTCCATAGCTAGCGCGCGAGCGTATGCAACTGCGCGATTGTCTAATTCAGTCCAACCATTGATCTTTGTCATCTTCTTCTCCTTATGCCGCTTTACGAACTACTGAAAGTCGGATGCGCCACGCTGCGATCCATACGAGTACTGAACCAAGTAAATGAAGTACTACAAGTCCTTCGGGAACTCCGAGGAAATATTGAATGTATCCAAGCCCGCCTTGTGCGATAGCTAGGATGAGAAAAATTCTTAACCAACGCTTTGTCTCAAAATTCAAGCTCTTCGAAAATAGGAATACCAGTGTTATTGCCATTAAAAGCCACACAGACAAGCTGTGGAAACGCGTGATGGTAGTAATTGCAAAGCCCAAACGAGGTGCATCAACATCGCCTGCATGTGGCCCACTGCCTGTCACTAAAGTTCCGATGGTGATTGCAATAAATGCAACATTGATATGAGCTAGCGATAGTTGAGATATTCGAACTTGCGTCGATGAAGTGCGCACATATGGATGATGACGTCGCGAATGAAGTGATGTGGCTGCCGCAATTAGGAGTATGGAGAGAAGCAGATGCGAACCAACAGCTAAAGGATTGAGATCTGTTAAGACGGTAATTCCACCTAAAACGCCTTGGCCTAGAATTCCAAGCACTTGTGTGGCTCCAAGAAATCTGAGATCGCGCCGACCAGATCGCAAAATGGCTATGACAGTTGCAAGAGCTGCAAAGAGAAGTGCAAAGGTGAGCAACCTATTTCCAAATTCAATCCAAGCATGCATCGCGCCTTCGGCCTGGCCAGGAACAGGTGTGTATGACCCCGGCGTGCACTCAGGCCACGTTGGACATCCGAGACCAGAACCAGTTACCCGAACCGCGCCTCCGGTAATGACGAGGGCAGATTGAAGAAAGAGGAGTAATCCAGAGAGCCCAGGTAGGGCTCGGGTGGCAAGGGATCTGGTTCGACTCACGCTCGTAGCCTATGACCCATAGCCGTGCGACGCGGACCTTTTGGATTGGCGAGGCTCCGCGAATTACGACACAATACTGTTGTGAAAATCGATGACCTCGGCACCCGCGAAGCTATCGCGCGCTCGGTCCTTGAAAATGGCCCCTCCACGGCGGTCGTTCTGGGGGAGCGCCTCGGCCTCACTCCCGCTGGTATCCGCAGGCACCTCGACCTCTTGGTCGCTGATTCAATCCTTGAAGCTCGCGAACCTCATCAGGCAATTAGCCGCGGGCGCGGACGCCCTTCTAAAGTTTTTGTCATGACCGATTCTGGTCGCGAAAAGTTTGAACACTCGTATGACGATCTTGCAGTAGCAGCGCTGAAATTCATGTCAGCACAATCTGGCGAACATTTAGTCAAAGCATTTGCCCAATCTCGCGCCGACGATATCGAACGCAAGGCAACAGTGGCTTTGGCAAAACGTGCCAACAAGTCAGAGGCACTGGCAACTTTTCTTACTGAGCAAGGCTACGCGGCAAGTATCGAAAGCCGTCCGTTGGGCGAGCAGTTATGTCAGCACCACTGCCCAATTGCTCACGTTGCTGCTGAATTCCCGCAACTTTGCGAGGCAGAGACTGAAGCTTTCTCCCGTGTTCTAGGAACACATGTTCAACGTTTGGCGACTATCGCCCATGGTGATGGCGTCTGCACTACCTACATTCCCAATCTCACAAAGCAAACAAAGAAGTTCAACTCAGGAAAAATAACCGCTGGAAAGGCATCCTCATGACAACAGCACACCCAGAGCTCGAAGGCCTCGGAAATTATGAATACGGTTGGTCAGATAGCAATGATGCGGGTTCCAATGCAAAGCGTGGATTGAGCGAAGAAGTTGTTCGCGATATCTCAGCTAAGAAAAATGAACCACAGTGGATGTTAGACCTTCGTTTAAAGGGCCTTGCTCTCTTTGATAAGAAGCCAATGCCATCGTGGGGATCAGACCTTTCCGGAATCTTCTTTGACACCATCAAATATTTCGTTCGCTCAACAGAGAAGCAAGCAGCTACATGGGAAGACTTGCCTGATGACATCAAGAACACATACGACCGCCTTGGAATTCCAGAAGCTGAAAAACAGCGCCTAGTCTCAGGTGTAGCAGCTCAATACGAGTCAGAAGTTGTTTATCACTCAATCCGCGAAGACCTCGAAAAGCAAGGCGTAATCTTCCTAGATACAGATAGCGGTTTAAAGCAGCATCCAGAACTGTTCAAGGAGTACTTCGGTTCTGTTATTCCTGTCGGTGACAATAAGTTTGCGGCCCTCAACACATCTGTATGGTCTGGTGGATCATTTATCTACGTTCCAAAGGGCGTACACGTCGATATTCCATTGCAGGCTTACTTCCGTATCAATACGGAGAATATGGGTCAGTTCGAACGCACTTTGATTATTGCCGACGAAGATTCATACATCCACTATGTAGAAGGCTGTACAGCGCCAATCTACAAGTCAGACTCACTTCACTCTGCAGTTGTTGAAATCATCGTCAAGAAGGGTGCACGTGTTCGCTACACAACCATCCAGAACTGGTCGAATAACGTTTACAACTTGGTAACAAAGCGTGCAACATGTGCAGAAGGCGCAACTATGGAATGGGTCGACGGAAATATCGGCTCGAAGGTGACCATGAAGTACCCGGCTGTTATGTTGATGGGCCCACATGCAAAGGGTGAAACTCTTTCACTCGCATTCGCTGGCCCTGGCCAGCACCAGGATTCTGGAGCGAAGATGGTTCACGCGGCCCCATACACATCATCTTCAGTTATCTCTAAATCGGTAGCTCGCGGAGGCGGACGTACTTCATACCGTGGACTTGTTCAGGTACAAGAAGGCGCTCACCACTCTGCAAGCACAGTTAAATGCGATGCGCTTCTTGTCGACACAATCTCTCGTTCAGATACCTATCCATATGTAGATATCCGTGAAGATGATGTCTCAATGGGTCACGAAGCAACTGTTTCAAAGATCTCTGATGACCAGCTCTTCTATCTCATGTCACGTGGACTCAATGAAGATGAAGCAATGGCAATGATTGTTCGTGGGTTTATTGAACCAATCGCGCGCGAACTTCCTATGGAATACGCACTCGAACTCAACCGCCTCATCGAACTTCAGATGGAAGGCGCAGTCGGATAATGTCTACATTGCAATCAAACCTTCTAGAAAACCACACGCCTACGGGCCGTGAAGAAGCTTGGCGTTTTACACCGCTTAAGCGTCTCGGTGGAATGCACGATGGAACAGCAGTAGCTGTCGAACGTAATTCACTTGCGGTAAAGGGCTCACTTCCAACAGGTGCAACTTTTTCACATCAAGATATCGATGCTGTAACTGAAACTGATGACGCGATCATCAACCGTATTCGTCAGTTCACTTCAAAGGGAGCAGTTCTAGCTATCGCTGCCAACGCAGAGATTGCAGAGCCAATCTTTCTCAATCGCGCCGCTTTCGGTACAGATTCAGCAGAGTTCTCTCGTGTCTTGATCAAAGCCGGCAATCACTCGAAATCAGTAGTGGTTATTGAGAACTCCGGAGATATGCACCTCGCTGAAGACCTCGAGATTGTGGTCGAGCCAGGTGCTCACCTCACCCTCATCGCTCTTCAAGAATGGGGCTCAAAGACAATTCATACAGCGCGCCACCATGCAATCGTCGATCGCGATGCAACATTTAAGTCAATCGTCGTAACTGTTGGGGGAGATGTAGTTCGTCTACTTCCAACCGTTGATTTCATTGCTCCTGGTGCATCGTGCGATCTCTCAGGTGTTTACTTTGCAACAGCAGGACAATTCTTCGAACACCGCATGTTCGTTGACCACAAGGTTCCTAATGCAAAGTCTCGCGTTAACTATAAGGGCGCACTTGCAGGCGATAAGGCACATACAGTTTGGATTGGCGATGTCTTTATCCGCGCAGCTGCTGAAGGTACCGATACATACGAGCTCAACCGTAATTTGCTGCTCTCTGATGGAGCGCGCGCAGATTCAGTTCCTAACCTCGAAATCGAAACAGGCGAAATTGTAGGAGCAGGTCACGCTTCAACAACAGGTCGCTTCGATGACGAACAACTCTTCTACTTAATGTCACGCGGAATCAATATGGATGATGCACGCCGCCTTGTTGTCCGTGGCTTCTTCAACGAAATCGTCTCTGAAATCGGAATCGAAGAAGTTCAAGAGCGCATCATGGCTCGCATTGATGATGAACTAGCAAAGGCAGGTAAGTAAATGTCTGATCTTGCATTCTCATCACTTCAAGCGGGCAAGCCTGTTCGCATCGAGAAGAATGGTGAATCAATCTGCGTCACTCGCGTGGGGGATGAAGTATTTGCCATCAACGATATTTGCAGCCATTCGGATGCATCCCTTTCAGAAGGCGATGTCACAGATTTCAAGATCGAATGCTGGCTCCACGGAGCTGAGTTCGATCTTCGTACAGGAGAGGCGCTAACGCCTCCAGCAGTAGCCCCAGTAAAGACCTATTCAGTAACTGTCGACGGAGACTCCGTCACGGTAGAGATGTAACGGAGATAGATATGAGCACTCTAGAAATTCGCGGATTGAAAGTATCTGTCGATACCGAACAAGGTTCGATTGAAATCCTTAAGGGCGTAGACCTCACCATCAAGTCAGGTGAAACCCACGCAATCATGGGGCCAAACGGTTCAGGCAAGTCAACGCTTGCATACTCAATCGCCGGACATCCTAAGTACACAATTACAGGCGGAACAGTCACTCTCGATGGCGCAGATGTCCTCGAGATGTCAGTTGATGAGCGCGCTAAGGCGGGCCTCTTCCTAGCGATGCAATACCCAGTTGAAGTTCCTGGCGTTTCAGTCTCAAACTTCCTGCGCACAGCAGCTACAGCACTTCGCGGAGAAGCTCCAAAGCTTCGTGAGTGGGTAGGCGAAGTTAAGAGCGCAATGGAATCACTGAAGATGGATGCATCGTTCGCGCAACGTAATGTCAACGAAGGTTTCTCAGGCGGCGAGAAGAAGCGCCACGAGATCATGCAGCTCGAACTTCTCAAGCCAAAGTTTGCAATCCTTGATGAAACAGATTCAGGCCTCGATGTCGATGCGCTACGTATCGTCTCCGAAGGTGTTGTCCGCGCAAAGGCTGCCAACAACCACGGAATCCTCTTGATCACTCACTACACACGCATCTTGCGTTACATCAAGCCTGACTTCGTACATGTTTTTGCTAATGGTCGTATCGTCGAAGAAGGCGGACCAGAGCTTGCAGATAAGCTCGAAGCAAATGGTTATGCGGAGTACGTCACCGCTTAACTATGACATTTGACGCTCACGCTATCGCTAAGGATTTTCCGATCTTGGGTCGGACAATCCGCGATGGCAAGCGCCTGGTTTATTTGGATTCTGGAGCAACGAGCCAGAAACCAAATGTAGTTATCGATGCTGAATCCAATTTCTATCGCCTTCATAACGCTGCAGTACACCGTGGTGCCCATCAATTGGCTGAAGAGGCAACTGACGCATATGAAGGTGCACGAACTATCGTGGCCGACTTCCTCAATGCCCATGTAGACGAAGTTGTATTCACTAAGAGCGCTACTGAATCGCTTAACTTAGTTTCATACGCAATGGGTAACGCAGCTCCTGGAACTCGCTTCCACCTCAAGGCTGGGGATTCGATTGTTATCACCGAGATGGAACACCACGCCAACCTCATACCTTGGCAACAGCTAGCTGCGCGCACAGGGGCACAGTTGAAGTGGTTCTCAGTGACCGAAGAAGGACGTCTCGATCTTTCAAACATCGATTCATTGATTGATTCAACCACGAAGGTTGTGGCACTGACTCATCAATCAAACGTTCTTGGAACTATCAACCCACTCGATGCAATCACGCGCCGTGCACATGAAGTTGGTGCTGTAGTCGTTCTTGACGCCTGTCAGTCAGTTCCGCATATGCCGGTCGATGTGAAAGCACTTGATATTGATTTCTTGGCATTCTCTGGACATAAGGCAGTAGGACCAACTGGAATTGGAATCTTCTGGGGCCGATCAGAACTGCTCGCAGATCTTCCGCCATTTCTTACTGGCGGCTCCATGATTGAAAACGTCACCATGGAATCAGCTACCTGGGCGCAAGCGCCCAAAAAGTTTGAAGCTGGTGTTCCCAACATGGCGCAAGCTGTTGGCTTGGGCGCAGCGCTTACCTACCTAACCAATATCGGCATGGACAAGATTCATGGCCACGAAGTTGCACTGACTTCATATCTTCTCGATGGCCTCTCCGAGATTAAGGACTTGCGAATCATTGGACCAAAGACAACAGATCTTCGTGGGGGAGCCATCTCATTTACTCTAGGAGATATTCACCCTCATGATCTGGGACAGTATCTCGATAGCCAAGGGATTGCAGTTCGCACAGGTCATCACTGCGCATGGCCGCTTACTCGCAAACTTGGAGTACCGGCAACTACACGAGCATCTGTCTATCTCTACAACACAACCGATGACCTTGATGCACTCATTGAGGGCGTACAAGGCGCACAGAAATACTTTGGCCGATAATGCAACTAGATAATCTTTATCAAGAGGTAATTCTTGACCACTACAAGAATCCACAGAACAAGAAGCTCAATCCAGTCTTCGATGCCCAGGTACACCACATCAATCCAAGTTGCGGTGATGAAATTACTCTCAATGTGACGCTCGATGGCCAAATCGTGGAGAGTGTTTCTTGGGATGGCGTCGGTTGCTCTATTTCTCAGGCAAGTGTTTCCATCTTGACCGATCTCCTGATTGGCAAAGACCTCACCCAAGCTCAAGTGATTGCTGATTCATTTATGCATTTGATGCAGAGCAAGGGCACTGAAAAGGGAGATGAAAACCTTCTTGAGGATGCCGTCGCTCTAGCTGGCGTTTCCCAATACCCGGCACGTATTAAGTGCGCCCTCCTTGGGTGGATGGCCTTTAAAGATGCGAGCGTTCAGGCGCTGGCTAAGCAGAATTAACCAGCACCTTAAAAAGAAAGTAGGATGGCCACATGGTTGCAAAGATTGAAGATATCAACGAGGCGATGAAAGATGTTGTCGACCCAGAACTTGGTATCAACGTTGTCGACCTTGGTCTCATCTACGACATGATGGTCGACGATAACAATATCGCCGTACTCAATATGACTCTTACTTCTGCTGCTTGCCCACTTCAAGATGTGATTGAAGATCAAACTCGTCAGGCGCTTGCTCCATTTACCGACGATGTAAAAATCAACTGGGTATGGATGCCACCTTGGGGTCCTGACAAGATTTCAGACGATGGGCGCGAACAACTACGCGCTCTCGGCTTCACTGTCTGATCTGCATAAACTTTTCTTATGTCACAACATGCAGTCTGGATGACCTTTCGGTCGATGACTGCAGATCCTTCTGTTAAATCTCAAAAACTCAAACCAGGGACAATCAAACGGATCATGTCCTATGGTCGCCCCTATAAATCTCAGATCACCATCTTTCTCATAACAGTAGTCATCGAGGCACTCTTGGTTGTCTCATCACCTCTCTTACTGCGCGAGCTCATTGATAAGGGTGTCATTCCCAAGGATGCAGGGTTAGTAACAAAACTTGCTCTAGCAGTGGGGTTGCTTGCAGTGGTCGATGCTTTCTTCAATATCTTTGGTCGTTGGTATTCGGCTCGCATTGGTGAAGGTCTTATCTACGATCTTCGATCTCAAGTATTTGCTCATATTCAGCGCCAATCAATCGCATTCTTCACTCGCACCCAAACAGGCGCGCTCATTTCGCGTATCAACTCTGATGTCATGGGCGCACAGCAAGCCTTTACTGGCACTCTGTCCGGCGTCGTAAGTAATGTGGTCTCACTTGTACTTGTAGTGACCACGATGCTGATTCTTTCGTGGCAAATCACGCTCGTTTCACTATTGCTCTTGCCCGTCTTTCTGCTTCCAACTAAGTGGGTCGGAAAACGAATTCAGGCTTTGACTCGCGATGCCTTCAATCTCAATGCCACGATGTCGAGCACTATGACAGAGCGATTTAATGTCTCTGGTGCACTCCTGGTTAACTTTTACGGAAAGCCAGCGAAGGAAGAGAACTTCTTCCGTACGCGAGCAAGAAAAGTTGCTGACATCGGAATCCAGACTGCGATGCTCAACCGAGTCTTCTTTGTTGGTATCACCAGCGTTGCAGCCGTTGCCACCGCTTTTGCTTATGGAATTGGTGGCCACCTCGCCATCAGTGGATCAATCTCCGTCGGAACTTTGCTCGCCATAACGGCACTGCTCGCTCGTCTTTATGGGCCGCTGACTGCTCTTTCCAATGTACGAATCGATGTGATGACAGCACTTGTCTCCTTTGAGCGAGTATTTGAAGTTCTAGATCTTCATCCAATGATTGTCGATAAGCCAAACGCAGTCGAACTTAAGAAGAAGAATTTGCGAATTGACTTTGAAGATGTTGTCTTCACCTACCCAAGAGCTGAAGAGATTTCATTGGCCTCTCTTGAATCCGCGGCTAAACCAGAGACTATCGATAGCGGAGAAGTCCTCAAGGGGATCTCATTCACAGCTCCTGCCGGCACGTTGACCGCGATTGTTGGCCCATCAGGTGCCGGTAAAACAACGATGAGCGCCCTACTTCCACGTTTATACGATGTAACGCGAGGCGCAATCAAGATTGATGGTGAAGACATCCGTGACTTCACCATTCAATCTCTTCGTGACTCAATCGGTGTAGTGATGCAAGATGCTCACTTATTCCACGAGACCATCGCCGAAAACCTTCGCTACGCAAAAGAAGATGCAACTGAAGCTGAAATGATTGAAGCATGTAAGGCCGCACAAATCTGGGATCTGGTTTCATCCCTACCCAATGGCTTCGACACTATGGTGGGCGAAAGAGGACATCGTCTTTCCGGGGGAGAGAAGCAGCGTTTAGCGATTGCTCGTCTTCTTCTTAAGGCTCCTGCGATAGTAATTCTCGATGAAGCAACAGCTCATCTCGATTCTGAGAATGAATCGCTTGTACAAGCTGCGCTTAAAGAAGCACTCAAAGGTCGCACATCAATTGTTATTGCGCACAGACTTAGCACTGTAATGGAAGCAGATCAGATTCTTGTTCTTGAGAAGGGGCTGATTGTCGAACGGGGCAAGCACGAAGAGTTGATAACAACTAGCGGTCTTTACTCAGAGCTCTTTAACCGACAGGACCTCACGGCGAATTAAGTAGCGGCCATACACAACAAGACCGCCGAAGAAGATCCATTGCAGCGCATAAGCCATGTGAGGTCCATCTGAAAGTTCAGGTAGTTGCGCGGGTACGGCAGGAGTAAGTGAGGGAACAGATCCTTCGAGTAGATCAATATAGAAGTTCTCAGTTGTTGAATTCGATTGAGCATTAGCCTTCGATATCAAACCGTCGCTCTTATCGGCAGGAAGTGCGAAGAAGGATCCACGAGGCAGTGAGGAATCAAGACGTAGACGTCCCACGATTGTGATTTGATCCGTTGGGAGTTCTGGAAGTTTTGGAGCCGTCAGGGCATTTATTCCGGCCTTAACCCAACCGCAATCGACCCAGAAGCTCTTTCCCTCTTCTGAAGTAAAACGTGTCAGTAATTCAAAGCCATATACACCCTCGAAATATCTATTGCGAAGCAAAATTTGGTTCTTCACATCAAATGTGCCTGAGACTGAAACGGGTTTCCACTCATGTTTGGCAGGCTCGGATTGAACTTGCTTCAGAGGTATAGGTGGAAGCGAAGAGTTTGTTTCAATAATCGTATTTCTAGAGTGGCGATCTAAACCTCTATGAAATTGCCACTGGGAGGCCCATAAACAAGCGGCGATTAATAGAAGTGCTACAAAGGATTTGAGAAGCGAAAACTTCTCTTTGTTCTGGGACTTACTCAATTCCTCGCGGCCTCTTCTTCAAGATGGCTGCTCCTGGAAGTACGGTCTCTCGGCCGGCATTTGCCACGACTACTGCAATGTAAGGAAGTACTACAGCTCCGAGAAGAGCGATCCATCGATATGGGCTTGGAAGAACGACGGTGAGAATGAAGCAGGCCGTACGCAACATCATTGAAAAGAAATAGCGACGTTGTCTCGCAGACTGGTCAGTAGTTAAGCCTTTAGGCGCACTCGTGATGTCGTAAACGTCATCTTCTTTAGCCATAGCGCAACAGTAGGGTAGTTTTCTCTCATGAGCGACTCGACATCAATCGCACTTGTAACGGGCGGAAATCGCGGAATCGGTTTAGCAATTGCAACGGCCCTCAAGGCTGCGGGTCACCGTGTTGTCATTACATACCGAAGCGGAACTCCACCAACTGGTTTTGATGCAGTTCAGATGGATGTCACAGATTCCGCAAGCGTAGATGCAGGTTTTGCAAAGATTGAAGCCGAGATCGGCCAACCGGAAATCATCGTTGCAAATGCGGGGATCACAAAAGACACTCTTGTGATGAGAATGAGCGATGAAGATTTCGAGAGCGTCATTAACGCAAACCTGACAGGAGCATTCCGGGTTTCTAAGCGAGCTACAAAAGGCTTGCTCAAGTTAAAGCGCGGACGCCTCATCTTTATTGGTTCAGTTGTTGGGGGAGTTGGCGCTGCTGGGCAGGTTAATTACTCAGCATCGAAGTCGGGTCTGGTTGGAATGGCGCGATCATTTGCACGTGAACTCGGAAGTCGCGGAATCACTGCAAATGTGATTGCCCCAGGATTTGTAGAGACTGATATGACTGCCGAACTAGATGAAAAACGTCGTTCGGATATTGCAGCTCAAGTTCCACTAGGTCGTTTCTGCTCTGCTGAAGAGATTGCAGAAGTAGTTGCATTTATTGCATCCCCACAAGCAAGTTACATCACCGGTGCCATCATTCCTGTCGATGGCGGATTAGGAATGGGTCACTAATATGGGCATCCTCCAAGGAAAAAATATCCTCGTAACCGGTGTTCTCACCGATGGTTCTATCGCTTTCCATATTGCCAAGATTGCTCAAGAAGAAGGCGCCAACGTTGTGCTTACTGGCTTCGGCCGTGCGCTAAGCCTTACAACTCGCATTGCTGGCCGCTTGCCACAACCTGCGCCAATCATTGAACTCGATGTAACCAATCAAGAGCACCTAGATGGTTTAGCCGATGAGGTACGTAAGCATGTTCCGCATCTTGATGGTGTGGTTCACTCAATTGGATTCGCACCTGAAGCAGCACTTGGCGGAAACTTCCTCAATACTGCTTGGGAAGATGTTTCTACTGCTGTTCATATTTCTGCTTACTCATTGAAGTCGCTGACAATGGCATGCCGTCCAACATTTAAGGATGGCGCATCTGTTGTAGGACTTGATTTTGATGCGCAGGTTGCATGGCCTAAATACGACTGGATGGGCGTTGCAAAGGCAGCGCTCGAATCAACATCACGATATTTGGCACGTGACCTGGGCGGCGAGAATGTTCGCATCAACCTCGTCGCTGCGGGTCCAATCCGCACGATGGCAGCAAAGTCGATTCCAGGATTTGATGAGTTTGAAAAGGTTTGGAACGATCGCAGCCCACTCGAATGGGATGTGACAGATCCAGTTCCTGCAGCCAAAGCAGCTGTTGCTCTATTGAGCGATTGGTTCCCGAAGACGACAGCTGAAATCATCCATGTAGATGGCGGGCTTCATGGAATGGGCGCTTAAAGGCCCCTCCACGCTCGGATTTTTCATTCCAACCCCTCTTCAGGTAGCCTTCACCCCAGACCAGTAGCCCAGCTACTGCAAGAGGAGCTCACCGCTCCCACCTCTACTGCTTAGGCGGATTGGTTCGTCGGTAAGTAATTCGGTCCTTGCG
>Ga0208916_10000484_pt1 | contig 18824 bp, 18 predicted proteins | sample DEB19_08_DNA_5_FD_184523 | JGI IMG/M metagenome (GOLD analysis project Ga0208916, IMG submission 184523) | Aqueous microbial communities from the Delaware River and Bay under freshwater to marine salinity gradient to study organic matter... | ecosystem: Environmental > Aquatic > Marine >... | reverse complement strand
TTCGTCCACCACCTTGACTTCGGCTACGGCTTTTTTCTCTTCTTGAATCAGCGTGCGGCGCGGGTCGGCAAAGGTCTTGGCGTCCGCTTCGATCTCCTTGATCATCAGGCGGCGCAGCGCGGCAGGGCTGCCCAAAATCTCTTCTAGCTTGCCCTGCTCTTCGCGCAACTCACTCAACTCTTGCTCGATCTTGATGGCTTCAAGCCGCGCCAATTGGCGCAGGCGAATTTCAAGGATGTCTTCGGCTTGGCGGTCACTGAGTTGGAAGGCCTCGATCAGCGCGGGCTTGGGCTCGTCGCTGTGACGGATGATGCGGATCACCTCGTCGATGTTGAGCAGCACCAGCTGCCGGCCTTCCAAAATGTGGATGCGATCCAACACCTTGTTCAAGCGGTGCTGGCTGCGACGGGTGATGGTGGTCTGGCGGAAGCTGATCCACTCCACCAGCATCTGGCGCAGCGACTTTTGAATCGGTTTGCCGTCGATGCCGACCGAGGTCATGTTGATCGGTGCCGAGGTTTCCAAGCTGGTGTGGGCCAGCAAGGCGGTGATGAGTTCTTGCTGTTCGATGCGGCTGGTCTTGGGCTCGAACACCAAGCGCACGGCGGCGTCTTTGCTCGATTCATCACGCACCACGTCCAGCACCGCCAGCATGCTGGCTTTGAGCTGCATCTGGTCGGTGCTGAGCGCTTTTTTACCGGCTTTGACCTTGGGGTTGGTGAGTTCTTCGATCTCTTCGAGCACACGTTGCGAGCTCACGCCTTGCGGCAACTCGGTCACCACCAGTTGCCATTGGCCACGGGCGAGTTCTTCGATCTTCCACCGGGCACGCACTTTCAGGCTGCCACGACCCGTGCGGTAAGCGTCTGCGATGTCACTGGCCGGGCTGATGATCTGGCCGCCACCGGGGTAGTCGGGGCCAGGGATGATGGTCATCAATTCGCTGTCGCTGAGCTTGTCGTTTTTGATCAAGGCCACGCAGGCATCGGCCACTTCGCGCAGGTTATGGCTGGGGATCTCAGTGGCCAAGCCCACGGCAATGCCGCTGGCACCATTGAGCAAGCTGAAGGGCAAGCGGGCGGGCAGCTGGCGCGGCTCTTCGGTCGAGCCGTCGTAGTTGGGGATGAAGTCCACCGTGCCCATGTCGATTTCGTCGAGCAGCAAGCTGGTGATGCGCGACAGACGCGCTTCGGTGTAACGCATGGCCGCTGCGCCGTCGCCGTCTCGGCTGCCAAAGTTGCCTTGCCCGTCGATCAGGGGGTAGCGCTGCGAAAAGTCTTGTGCCATGCGCACCAGCGCGTCATAGGCCGCCGTGTCGCCGTGCGGGTGGTAACGACCCAGCACATCGCCCACCACGCGGGCGCTTTTGACGGGTTTGGCTGCGGTGTTGTTGTTGGGGCCGCTGTACGACAAACCCATGCGGTCCATCGAATACAAAATGCGCCGCTGCACCGGCTTTTGGCCGTCACACACATCGGGCAAGGCGCGGCCTTTGACGACGGACAGCGCGTATTCCAAATAGGCCCGCTGGGCGTAGGCGCCCAGGTGGTCGCCTTCGGGGGAGGCAGGTTGCTCAGTAGTTTCAGGGGTCAGCAAGTCGGTCATTTTTTTAGCGATTTATTTGTTTTTCGTACGGGTGTGGCGGAGAGCTGAACGGGCATTGATTTGCCGGGCGGCAAAAAGTTAATACCCGTCACCACTTTCTGCCCTGTGCGTTTTTCCAGATCGTCTTTGGCGCGTTTGGCCACTCGGCCACATTCTTTGCCCGCTTTGGCGTTTTGTTGCAGGCCTTGGGCGATGGGATGGACTGGATCAGCCGCAAAAGTGTGGGGACATCCGCTGCGTCGGTTTCGCGTAAACGTCCGTCGGCAGCGGGCATTTTCAACCGTACGATTTCTTCGTACGGTTGACCAGACTCCTTCTCCAGCTTGCGACGCAAGTCGCTCCAATAGCGTTTGGGAATGCTGCTGTCGGTCAGCACCTGCACCACATCCACCACAGAGAAATACCACTTCTCCTGCGCGGCGTCCCAATGCGAGCGCACGCGAGTGGACTCAAACAGTTGGACGGGTTGGGATGTGGTCATGGCTTGGCAATGGCGTATGGATGCGTGCTCAAAAGCATGATTCAGGCCCAGTTGATATTCACACGTCAATTTCAATCGAGTCGCCGTGCAGCTCCATCAACTCGCGTCGGGCGGCGGCTTCGCCTTTGCCCATGAGCTGCATCATCAGGTTTTCGGTGCCCGCGTTGTCCAGCGGTCCCAGCTCGATGGGCAGCAGGCGGCGCGTGTCGGGGTTGAGCGTGGTGTCCCACAATTGCTCGGCGCTCATCTCGCCCAGGCCCTTGAAGCGGCTGATGCTCCACCCGCCCTCTTTGACACCGTCTTTGCGCAGCTTGTCGATGATGGCGGTCAACTCACCGTCGTCCAGCGCATAGGCTTTGGACGCGGGCTTTTTGCCACGTGCAGGTGCATCGACCCGGAACAACGGCGGCCGGGCCACATACAGGTGCCCGGTTTCGATCAGCTTGGGGAAGTGGCGGAAAAACAAGGTCAGCAGCAGTACCTGGATGTGCGAGCCGTCCACGTCCGCGTCCGACAAAATGCAAACCTTGCCATAGCGCAGGTTGCTCATGTCGGGGTTGTCGTTCGGACCGTGGGGGTCCACGCCGATGGCCACCGAAATGTCGTGGATTTCGTTGTTGGCAAACAGGCGATCGCGGTCGACTTCCCAGGTGTTGAGCACTTTGCCGCGCAGGGGCAAGATGGCCTGGCACTCTTTGTTGCGGCCCATTTTGGCGCTGCCCCCGGCCGAGTCACCCTCAACCAAAAACACCTCGTTGTGCAAGATGTCTTTGCTCTCGCAATCGGTCAACTTGCCCGGCAGCACGGCCACGCCAGAGCTCTTGCGCTTTTCCACCTTTTGGCCCGCTTTTTGGCGTGACTGGGCGGCTTTGATGGCCAGCTCGGCCAGCTTTTTGCCGTAGTCCACATGCTCGTTCAGCCAGAGTTCGAGCGCCGGGCGCACAAAGCTGGAGACCAGTCGCACTGCGTCGCGCGAGTTCAGGCGCTCTTTGATCTGCCCCTGAAACTGCGGGTCGAGCACTTTGGCGCTCAGCACATAGCTGGCCCGCGCGAACACGTCTTCGGGCATGAGCTTGACGCCCTTGGGCAGCAGGCCATGCAGTTCGATGAAGCTTTTGACGGCGGTGAACAAGCCATCGCGCAAGCCGCTGTCGTGCGTGCCACCTGCGCTGGTGGGGATCAAATTCACGTAGCTCTCACGCACGGGGGCACCGTCTTCGGTGAAGGCCACGGCCCAAGAAGCGCCCTCGCCTTCGGCAAAGCTGTCGTGGTTGGCGTCGGCAAAGCCCTCCCCTTCAAACAACGGGATCACCGGATCGCCATTCAGGGTTTGCGTCAGGTAGTCGCGCAGACCGGCTTTGTATTGCCACTGCTGGGTTTCTTTGGTTTTCTCGTTGACCAAGGTCACCGTCACGCCCGGCATGAGCACGGCTTTGCTGCGCAGCAGGTGCGTCAGCTCGTTCATGGGCAGGGCGCTGGATTCGAAATATTTGGCGTCGGGCCAGGCACGCACCGTGGTGCCCTGTTTGCGGTCTCGGGGCACGTCCGCCAAGCCGCTACGGTCGCCCTCATTGGCCAGGCGAGTCACCAGCGGCTCGATCACGTCGCCTGCCGAGAAAGCGAGAGTGGCCACTTTGCCTTCGCGGTAACTGGTGGCTTCCAGTCGCTTGGACAAAGCATTGGTCACGCTCACGCCAACGCCGTGCAAGCCGCCCGAAAAGCTATACGCACCGCCCTTGCCCTTGTCAAACTTGCCGCCTGCGTGCAATCGCGTGAAGACCAGCTCGATCACGGGGGCGTTTTCTTCAGGGTGCAGGCCAAACGGAATACCCCGCCCATCGTCCTCGATGCTGACCGAGCCATCGGTGTGCAGGATGACTTTGATCTTTTTGCCGTAACCGGCCAGCGCCTCGTCGGCGGCGTTGTCCAGCACTTCTTGAATGATGTGCAGGGGGTTGTCGGTGCGGGTGTACATGCCCGGGCGTTGCTTGACGGGCTCCAGGCCCTTGAGCACACGGATCGAGCCTTCAGAGTACTCGTTGGATGTTTTGACAGTAGATTGGGTGGCCATGGTGGCGGATTGTAGTGGGATTTATGCCGGATTACTGGATACAAAAACAGTGTCGCATTGCCTCTGCGCGCAGAAGTCCTGCTGGTGAATGCTTGCATTTGCGGGACAAGCAAGCCGTACGGCATTGGTTAAAGTCAGGGGATGCAACACAAACCCCTTTCCCTGTTTCAAGTGCTGGCCTGCGGCGCGGCCATCGTCACGCTGTCCATGGGCATTCGCCACGGCTTTGGCCTGTGGCTGCAACCCATCACCCAAGCACAAGGCTGGGGCCGTCAAGAATTCGGCTTCGCCATGGCCATCCAGAACCTGTCTTGGGGTTTCATGGGCATTTTTGCGGGCATGGTGGCCGACCGGTTTGGCGCATTCCGCGTGATTGCAGCGGGGGCCTTGATCTATGGCATTGGCCTTTTAGGCATGTCTTGGGCCACCGACCCGTGGGTGTTTGCCTTGTTCACCGGGGTGATCATCGGCACCGCACAAGCCGGCACGACTTACGCCGTGATTTACGGCGTGATCGGACGCAACGTGCCACCAGAACGCCGCTCGTGGGCCATGGGCGTGGCGGCCGCGGCGGGCAGTTTTGGCCAGTTTTTGATGGTGCCGGTAGAAGGTCTCTTGATCAGCCAGATGGGCTGGCAGACGGCACTGGTCATTTTGGCCGCAGCGGCCATGCTGATCATTCCCCTGGCCTGGGGCCTGCGCGAACCGGCTTTGAATGCACCGGGCCAGGTCAAACGCGACCAGACCATTGCCCAGGCGTTGAAAGAAGCTTTCAAATACCCCAGTTTTCAGCTGCTGATGGCGGGCTATTTTGTCTGCGGCTTTCAAGTGGTGTTCATTGGCGTGCACATGCCCAGCTACCTGAAAGACCACGGTCTGGCGCCTCAGGTGGCCAGTTATGCATTGGCCTTGATCGGTCTGTTCAACGTGTTTGGTACCTACATTGCGGGCACGCTGGGCCAGAAAATGGCCAAGAAAAAGATCCTGGCGTTCATTTACGCAGCCCGCTCGGTGGCCATCGTTTTGTTCTTGCTCGCTCCGCTCACGCCCACCAGCGTTTACATTTTTTCGTCTGTCATGGGCTTGTTGTGGCTGTCTACCGTGCCGCCCACCAACGCGGCAGTGGCGCAGATTTTTGGCATCTCTCACCTCTCCATGCTCAGCGGCTTCGTCTTTTTCAGCCACCAAATCGGCTCATTCATGGGCGTGTGGCTGGGCGGTTATCTGTATGACAAGACAGGCAGCTATGACATCGTCTGGTACCTGGCCATTGCCTTGGGCGTCTTTGCCGCATTGGTGAATTTGCCGGTGCGCGAAAGTCCGATCCAGCGCCATTCGCCCAAAGCCGCATGACCACCCGAATTAAAACCCTGTTGTTGTTGTTAGCGGCGGTGCTGGGCCTGACGTTTTGGCTCTATGCCAAACCCGATGTCGTCATCATGCTGTCCGAACAGCTGTGGTCTTGCTTCTGATTTTTTGAAAACTCAACCTATGCACGGCACCGAAAACCCTTCTGCTTGGCTGCAACGCTGGGCCCATTTGATCGCTCCTGGCAGCAGCGTGCTCGATGTCGCTTGCGGCGCAGGCCGCCACATGCGCTGGTTGGCCACGCAAGGCCATGCGGTGCAAGGCGTAGACCGCAACCCCGATGCTGTGGCGTTGGCACAGGCTTTTGGCGAAGTCACTTGCGCGGACATCGAAAACGGCCCTTGGCCCTTCGCTGGACAAACTTTTGGCTGTGTTGTGGTGACCCATTACCTTTGGCGTCCGTTGCTGCCCACCCTCGTGCAGGCCGTGGCCCCGGGTGGCGTGCTGATTTACGAAACCTTTGCCGCTGGCAACGAAACCGTGGGCAAGCCCTCTCGCCCAGACTTTTTGCTGCAACCGGGCGAGCTGTTGCGGGCCACCGAAAGCTTGCGCACCGTGGCCTATGAGGACGGCTTTGAGGCATCCCCCAACCGATTTGTGCAGCGGATTGCCGCAGTACGGCTTGTGCACCAGGCCGATGTACCCCGCTTGCCTTTGCGGGCCGACTGAGTTGAAGTCGGGTTTTTCCCGTCACATCGGGTGACATTCACCCGACTCGGGGGTCATAAATCGGGTCTGCAATCGTTAGAATGGGTTTTTTCTGTTCAGAAGCACCTGACATGACCACCGAATTTCGCCCCATCAAAGGCAGCATCCCTGCCCTGATTACCCCCATGCTCGAAGACGGCAAAGTGGACTACGCCGCTTTGCGAAAATTGATCGACTGGCATGTGGCCGAAGGGACCGATTGCATTGGCGTGGTCGGCACCACGGGCGAATCGCCCACGGTCACGGTCGACGAGCACTGCGAAATCATCCGCGTGTCGGTCGAACAAGCCGCTGGCCGCGTGCCGATCATGGCCGGATGCGGTGCCAACTCCACCGCCGAAGCCATCGAGTTGGCCAAATTCGCCAAAAAAGTCGGGGCCGACTGTCAGTTGCAAGTTGTGCCGTACTACAACAAACCCACACAAGAAGGCCAGTACCGGCACTTCCGCGCGATTGCCGAAGCCACGCCCGACTTGCCCGTGATTTTGTACAACGTGCCCGGCCGCTCGGTGGCCGATATGCAGCACGACACCGTGTTGCGCCTGGCGCAAGTGCCCGGCATTGTGGGCATCAAAGAAGCCACCGGCAACATCGAACGCGCCCAGTGGCTGATCCGCGATCTGCCCAAAGAGTTTGCCGTGTACTCCGGCGATGACCCGACCGCTGTGGCCCTGATGCTGTGCGGCGGTGCCGGCAACATCAGCGTGACCGCCAACGTGGCCCCGCGCCTGATGCATGAACTGTGCATGGCGGCCATCCGTGGTGACATCAAAGAAGCGATGCGCATCCAGTTTTTGCTGATGCCTGTGCACAAAAACCTGTTTGTCGAAGCCAACCCGATCCCCGTCAAATGGGCCATGAACCGCATGGGCCTGAGCGGCCCTACTTTGCGTTTGCCCATGACCGAGCTGTCTGAATCACAGCAGCCTGCGGTTGAGGCGGCGCTCAAGGCCAGCGGCCTGATTTGATTTCCACCTAAGGATTGCTTGTGAAATTGTCCCATCGCTCTACGTCTTGTCTCACCGTTCAGCGCACGGCCGTTATCGCGGCCTTGACCATTTTGGTCAGCGCTTGTTCCATTCTTGAGGAAGACAAGGTTGACTACAAAAGCGCGGCCAAAGCCCCCACACTCGAGATCCCGCCCGACCTGAGCCAACTGCGCAAAGAATCGCGTTACGCACTTGAAAGCAACTCCGCAACCGCTTCGGGCTTCCAAAGCGCAAGCTCGCGCGTTGTCGATGCAGGCACCGCAGCCAACAAGTTAGGCGATGTCCGTATGGAGCGCCAAGGCAACCAACGCTGGTTGGTGGTGGCACGCCCGGCCGACCAAGTTTGGGAACCCCTGAAAGAGTTCTGGACCAGCAACGGTTTTGTTCTGGTCACCGACTCGCCTGACGTGGGCATCATGGAAACCGATTGGGCCGAAAACCGGGCCAAAATTCCACAAGACATCATCCGCAGGACGCTGGGCAAAGTGCTCGACACACTCTACTCGTCTGGTGAACGCGACAAATTCCGAACACGCGTCGAGCGCAACGCCCAAGGCGGCGTTGAGATTTACATCACCCACCGCGGCATGGTCGAGAACTACACCACGGCTCAAAAAGAACAAACCGTCTGGCAACCCCGCGCCAGCGATGCCGAGCTCGAAATCGAATTTTTGCGTCGCCTGATGGTGAAACTGGGTGCCTCAACCGAATCTGCCAAAGCGGCCAGCGCAAGTGCAGCGCCCATTGCCCTGGCCACCGTCAGCACGCTGAACGGACAACCCGTCATCCAAATCAGCGACACACTGGACCGCGCATGGCGCCGCACTGGCGTGGCACTTGACCGTACCGGCTTCACAGTCGAAGACCGCGACCGAACCAAAGGTGTTTATTTTGTGCGCTATGTGGCACCCGGCACGACCGAAAACAAAGAGCCAGGTTTCTTTGCCCGCATGTTCAGCAGCAAAAAGGAAGTGGCTGCTTTGTCACGATACCGCATCGCTTTGACTGAGAAAGACAATGTGAGCATCGTTAGCGTGCTGGATGCCAATGGCCAAGCCGAAACTTCGGGCAATGCCGAACGCATTTTGAAGTTGCTGGCCAACGAACTGCGCTGATCTGGTAAGGCAGGCCAGCCAAGGCCTGCTGTGCCCGCCCGCTGTCTTATGGCGCAGGCGATCACCCATAAAAAAACCCCGCAATGCGGGGTTTTTTTATGCATTCCCGGTAAAACCGGGAAAGCGCCAACCAATTACTTGGCAGCAGAAGCGTCAGCAGCTGGAGCGGCAGGAGCAGCTGGGGCAGCAGAAGCGTCAGCAGCTGGAGCAACGGCAGCAGGAGCTGGAGCAGCAGGAGCAGCGGCTTCTTCTTTTTTGCCGCAAGCGGACAGAGCAGCAGCAGCGATGATGGCAGCCAAAACGAGGGACTTGTTCATGATGATTTTCCTTGTAGGGGTTGAAAACAATTTCCGGAAATTGTCATAGCAAACTTAAAGTTTGCTTGGACCGAGACAAAAGCACTCGAGCTCTTTTGTACTCAGCTTTAAATTATAGCGTTTTCCCTAGGACCTCGCGTAACAGAAGTCACAAAGCTGACGCGAAACCTTCAATCAGGCCTTTTGTGCGGGAAAATCCTCTAGGGGTTTTAACCAATCTGCAGACATCCAATCCAACAGGGCCTCTTGAGCCGCCTCACTCAAGTTGGCGCATGAAGCCGCTGGAAGCGAGCGGTTATCAGCCAATTGACGCAATAAACGAGCATCTTTGCCGCCCACGCGGAAACTTTCTCCATTGATAAAGACATGCCGATCGTCGTACATCATTTTGGTGCGTCGATCCAATTGCACACCAAGCGACAGATCAGAAGCCGCCTCTGCCCCGTCAAACCAGACATTTGATTTCGGCTCGGTCAAATATTCGCCCAGCAAACTGTCAAGCAAATGTGGGTCTTTCAGCGCTTTATCAAGCACTTGGCGGGCGAAGCCAGCCAATGACTCCGGAATAGCCGCTGGTGACGACACCGCCAGTTGTTTGGGGTCGCGGTACAAACCATCGCCCACGCCCTCAAACGCCTCATCTGCCAGACCCAGCAAAAGCTCTCGGGCCAGCTCGCCTTCTTGCGGTGCGCGAAAGCCGATCGACCAGGTCATGCACTCGCCCTCGGCAACGCCGTCGTGCGCGTATTTGGGTGGCAGGTAAAGCATATCGCCGGGGTTGAGAACGAATTCTTCTTCGGCTTCAAAATTTTGCAAAATTTTGAGCGGCACACCTGGCTGCAAGCTCAGGTCTTGTTGACGGCCGATGCGCCAACGTCGCTGCCCATGGGCTTGCAGCAAAAACACGTCATAGCTGTCAAAGTGCGGGCCCACGCCGCCGCCATCGGTGGCATAGCTGATCATCAAATCGTCGAGTCGCGCGTCGGGCACGAAGCGAAACTGCTGCATGAGCGCATGCACACCGTCGTGGTGCAAGTCGACGCCCTGCACCAGAAAAGTCCATTTTTTCTGACTGAATGGGGGCAGGCTGCGTTTGAGCAAGGGGCCGTGCTTCATCTTCCAGCCCTTGTCCGAATCCACAATCAGACGCGACTCAACGCCTTCTTGCGCAGCCAGTGCCACCAACTCGGAACGCCCGACGCAAGGAACAAAACCGGGGATGGCATTGCGCACCAAGAGTGGCTTTTTTTGCCAATGGCGCTTCATGAATTGGTTCGGCGTCAAGCCGCCCAGCAAGGCCAAGGGTTGTTCTGTGTTCATCTTAAATTCCTGGTTAAAGGCCCCACGCCGCCGGCGGACCTCGCATCTCAAAGCCAAAGCGGCCAAAAAGTGGCCGCCAAACTGCGACAATTGTCCTATGGAAATCAAGACACCTTCTGTGGTCGCACTGACCTGGACACTCAAAGACACGCTGGGCGAAGTTCTGGACACTCTGGACGAACCCGTTGAATTTTTTATTGGCGGCAACGACCTGCTGCCCAAGATCGAGGAAGCCCTGCAAGGCCACGAACGTGGTGCCAAGGTCGACTTGCACCTGGAGCCAGAAGACGCCTTTGGCGACTTTGATGAAAACCTGCTGTTTCTGGAGCCACTGGCGCTGTTCCCAGAGGGACTCGAACCCGGCCTGACGATCGAAGGCACCGCCTTGCCCGAAGGCTGCAACCCCGATGCGCCCCGCAACGCGCTGTACACCGTGACCGAGATTTACCCCGAGCATGTGGTGCTGGACGCCAACCACCCTCTGTCGGGCATTGCCCTGCGCTTGCACCTGAAAATCGACTCGGTTCGCGAACCGACCGAAGCCGAAGTGGGCAACGGCAGCTGCGGCACAGGCTTCTTCAAAATTGAAGTGGGCGATGAAGGCGACATCCCATCTCCGTCCAACGGCCCCACATTGCACTGAGCTTGAAGCAGCTCAGTGCCAGCAAGTCCACGACTTTGGCACCGACATGCGCACAACCTGACACCACCAATGTCGCTTAAGCCATCGACCGCAAGCTGCGGCTTATTTTTTGCCCGTTGAGCCGTAACCACCTTCACCGCGTTCGCTGGCTGCGTCGAACTCGGTGACCACATTGAACGTAGCTTGCACAACAGGCACGATCACCATTTGGGCAATCCGCTCCATCGGTTCAATCGTGAACGCCACGTCGCTGCGGTTCCAGGCACTGACCATCAGCTGGCCCTGGTAATCGCTGTCGATCAAGCCCACCAAATTGCCCAATACGATGCCGTGCTTGTGGCCCAGGCCAGAGCGCGGCAGCAACATGGCCGCATAACCGGGATCTTTCAAGTGCACGGCAATGCCTGTGGGCACCAACTGCCAAGCGTTGGGCTGCAAGGTCAAAGGCGCATCCAGACAGGCACGCAAATCCAGACCGGCGCTGCCGGGTGTGGCGTAAGCAGGCAGTTGTTCGGCCATGCGGACGTCGATGATTTTCAGATCAATGTTCATAAAAACTCCGGAGTTTGAAGAAAGGCCGTTGGCACCATGCGGCCACATGAGCCCCGAAATGGCATCAGCCTAAACGGCGTGCGATGTCGGCGATGAGGTCCACCGCCAGCGACTGTTTGCTGGCATGCGGCAGTTCACGAGCACCGGCTTCGTCGACCAGAAGCAAGGCGTTGTCATCCTGGCCAAAGGTGGCAGGCCCAATGTTGCCCACCAACAAGGGCACACCTTTGCGGATGCGTTTGGCCGTGGCGTGGGTCAGCAAGTCGTGGCTTTCGGCCGCAAAACCGACACAAAAAAGCGCACCAGAAAGAGCTCGCGGTGACTGCGCAATCGTGGCCAGAATGTCCGGATTCTCGACAAAGCTCAGCTCAGGCGTTTGGCCTGAACCGTCTTTTTTGATTTTTTGCTCAGCCGAGGTCGCCGGACGCCAATCGGCCACAGCAGCCGTTGAGATAAACACCTGCGCCCCGCCCACATGCTGCATCACAGCGTCCAGCATCTGGCGAGCCGACTGCACATTCACACGCTGAACGCCTCTGGGCGTGGGCAAATGCACAGGACCCGCAACGAGTGTCACCTGGGCCCCCGCCCTGCGCGCCGCACAGGCAATGGCAAAACCCATCTTGCCACTCGACAAATTGGTAATGCCGCGCACCGGGTCGATGGCTTCGTAAGTAGGCCCGGCCGTGACCAGCAGGGTCTTGCCTGCCAGCACCTTGGGCGTGAAAAAAGTTTCCAGTTCTTCCAGAATTTCATCGGCCTCAAGCATGCGGCCATCGCCGGTCTCCCCGCAGGCTTGGTCGCCTTGCCCCACGTCAAGCACATGCACGCCATCGGCTTTGAGTTGCGCCACATTGCGCTGCGTCGCGGGGTTGGACCACATTTCGCGGTTCATGGCTGGGGCCACGATCAGCGGCACCTTGTCCAGCGGACGGGCCAGGCACATCAGGCTGAGCAGTTCATCGGCGCCGCCATGCAGCAGTTTGGACATGAAATCGGCGCTGGCCGGAGCCACAAGAATGGCGTCGGCTTCGCGGCTCAGGTTGATGTGAGCCATGTTGTTGGCTTCGCGCGGGTCCCACTGCGAGGTGTAGACCGGCCGACCTGACAGGGCCTGCATGGTGACGGCCGTCATGAATTGCTCGGCCGCCTCGGTCATGACGACTTGCACCGTGACCCCGGCCTTGACCAAAGCCCGGCAGAGTTCCGCAGATTTGAATGCGGCAATGCCACCCGACAAACCCAAAACGATGTGTTTTCCAGCCAATGTGCTCATGGCGGGGAATGTAGCAGAGAGCACACGCCCAAGGATGCGCTGTGGCAGGCGGCCCCTGCGGCGAACAGGCGCTGTGGCACATCAAGCATTCGAGAGCGGGGGCTCGCTCCCACAAAAATACAAGCTCAACGCAGCGCCGGTGTCAGGGCTGGCTGGGTCGGGCGATTTGGCGAGCGAAGCGAGTATGAGCCCGACCGGCCAGTCCTGACACCGGGGCGGAAAACGACTGCAGACCCGGCGCGTAAACAAGCAAGATTCGCCCATCACCCCAAAAAACCCCGAACCCGACTGTCTATAATCACGATTTCCACCTTCCGGGAGCGCAAAGCTCCCGTCTTGGACATGACCAAATTCGTCTTCGTCACCGGCGGTGTGGTGTCTTCCCTGGGTAAGGGAATCGCCTCCGCATCGCTCGCCGCCATCCTTGAATCGCGCGGCCTCTCCGTCACCCTGATCAAGCTCGATCCCTACCTCAACGTCGATCCTGGCACCATGTCGCCCATTCAGCATGGCGAAGTGTTTGTCACCGACGATGGCGCCGAAACAGACCTGGATCTGGGGCACTACGAACGCTTCATCAACACACGGATGAAGAAGGCCAACAACTTCACCACCGGCCAAATTTACAAAAGCGTGCTCGAAAAAGAGCGCCGTGGCGACTACTTGGGCAAGACCGTGCAGGTCATTCCCCACGTCACCAACGAAATTCAGGACTTCGTCAAGCGCGGCGCGGGTTACGGCACGCCCGATGCGGTCGATGTGGCCATCGTCGAAATCGGCGGCACTGTGGGCGACATCGAATCTTTGCCCTTTTTGGAAGCCGTGCGCCAACTCAGCTTGCGCCTGGGGCCCAACAATGCGGCTTTTGTGCACCTGACCTATGTGCCCTGGATTGCGGCTGCGGGCGAGCTCAAAACCAAGCCGACCCAACACACGGTGCAGAAACTGCGCGAAATCGGCATCCAGCCCGACGCACTGCTGTGCCGCGCTGACCGCACCATTCCCGACGACGAGCGCGACAAAATTTCGCTGTTCACCAACGTGCAAAGCTGGGGCGTGATCTCCATGCCCGACGTGGACACCATCTACAAAGTGCCGCGCGTGCTGCACGAGCAAGGTCTGGACGGCCTGATCTGCGACAAGCTGCGCCTGAACACGCCACCTGCCAGCCTCAAGCGCTGGGACGACCTGGTTTACGAAACCGAACACCCCAAGGGTGAAGTCACGATCGCCATGGTCGGCAAATACGTCGAACTGTCCGACAGCTACAAATCGGTCAACGAAGCGCTGCGCCATGCCGGCATGCGCAACCATGTGCGCGTGAAAATCGAGCACATCGACTCCGAAACCATCACCCCAGAGACCGTGGCCAGCCTGGCCAATTTCGACGGCGTACTGGTGCCCGGCGGCTTTGGCAAGCGCGGCGTCGAGGGCAAGATCGAAACAGCCCAATTTGCCCGCACCCACAAAGTACCTTACTTGGGCATTTGCCTGGGCATGCAGGTGGCCACCATCGAATATGCCCGCCATGTGGCCGGCATGACGGGCGCCAACAGCACCGAGTTCGAGCTTGAGACGCCCTTCCCCGTGATCGCGCTGATCAACGAATGGAAAGACGCCGACGGTTCCATCCAAGTGCGCGATGCCAACTCCGACTTGGGCGGCACCATGCGCCTGGGCGCACAAAGCTCCGACGTGGCCAAGGGCACGCTGGCGCACCAGATCTATGGCGACGTGGTGACCGAGCGCCACCGCCACCGCTACGAAGCCAACGTGAATTACCTGGACGACCTGCGCAAAGCCGGCCTGGTGATCTCGGCTTTGACCCAGCGCGAGCAGCTGACCGAAATCGTCGAACTGCCGCAAAGCGTTCACCCTTGGTATGTGGGCGTGCAATTCCACCCTGAATTCAAATCAACGCCCTGGGATGGCCACCCGCTGTTCAATGCCTTCGTGAAGGCCGCGATCACTCACAAGGCTGCGGCCTGAAACCCCACAACGGACAGGACACCCCCATGAAACTTTGCGGATTTGACGTTGGCCTGAACCAACCCTTCTTCCTGATCGCGGGCACCTGCTCCATTGAGGGGCTTCAGATGTCACTGGAAGTGGCTGGTCAGCTGAAAGAAATCTGCACAGCGCTGGGCATCCCGCTGATCTACAAAGGCTCATTTGACAAAGCCAACCGCTCATCGGGCAGCACCCAACGCGGCGTGGGCATCGATGCGGGCCTGAAAATCCTGGACGAAGTGCGACGCCAGATCGGCGTGCCCATCCTCACCGATGTACACGACGAATCGCAGGTCAAGACCGTGGCCAGCGTGGTGGACGTGCTCCAGACCCCGGCCTTTTTGTGCCGCCAAACCGATTTCATCCGTGCCGTGGCCCAGTCGGGTAAGCCCGTCAACATCAAGAAGGGCCAATTTTTGGCCCCTTGGGACATGAAAAACGTCATCGACAAGGCCCGCAGCGCAGCCCGTGAAGCAGGCTTGCCAGAAGACAATTTTTTGGCGTGCGAGCGCGGTGTGAGCTTTGGCTACAACAACCTGGTGGCCGACATGACCAGCTTGGCCGAAATGCGCAAAACCGGCGCTCCGGTGGTGTTTGACGTGACCCACTCGGTACAAAAGCCGGGCGGCCAAGGCACCAGCAGCGGCGGCGCCCGCGAGATGGTGCCGGTGCTGGCCCGCGCAGGCGTGGCCGCAGGGGTGGCGGGCCTCTTCATGGAAACCCATCCCAAACCTGCTGACGCTTGGTCCGATGGCCCGAATGCTGTGCCACTGGGCAAGATGAAGGCCCTGCTGGAGACCTTGGTGCAGCTCGATTCCGTCACCAAAAAGAACCCGTTTTTAGAGGACGATTTCGCATGAGCGGCTATATCATCGCCCACGTTCAGGTGACCAACGCTGTTCAATACGAAGAGTACAAAAAGTGGTCTACCGCGGCCATGAAAACCGCAGGCGCCGAAGTGTGCGTTCGCGGTGGTCAGGTGCAAGTGCTCGAAGGCGACTGGACACCCGAACGGATTGTGATTTTGAAGTTTCCTTCATTCGAAGCCGCCAAAGCGTTTTACGAATTGCCCGAATACCTGAAAGCCCGTGAAGCCCGTGCTGGTGCCGCCGTCATGCGCATGGTGGCCGTTGAAGGCCTTTGACCCGTTTTGCTTTTAAAACCCGTTTTATTTTTCAATTGAGAGAGTTCAAAAATGAGTGCAATCGTTGATATCGTCGGACGTGAAATCCTCGACAGCCGTGGCAACCCCACTGTCGAATGCGATGTGCTGCTGGAGTCTGGTGTCATGGGCCGCGCTGCTGTGCCGTCCGGCGCATCCACGGGCAGCCGCGAAGCCATCGAACTGCGTGACGGCGACAAAAGCCGTTATCTGGGCAAAGGCGTGTTGAAAGCCGTTGAGCACATCAACACCGAAATCTCCGAAGCCGTGCTGGGCCTCGATGCCTCCGAGCAAGCCTTTTTGGACCGCACACTGATCGACCTGGACGGCACCGACAACAAGAGCCGTCTGGGTGCCAACGCCATGTTGGCCGTGTCCATGGCCGTGGCTCGCGCCGCCGCCGAAGAGTCCGGCCTGCCCTTGTACCGCTACTTTGGCGGCATGAATGGCAACCAGTTGCCCGTGCCCATGATGAACGTCATCAACGGCGGCGCGCACGCCAACAACAACCTGGACTTGCAAGAGTTCATGATCATCCCCGTGGGCGCACCGTCGTTCCGCGAAGCCGTGCGCTGGGGCGCTGAAGTGTTCCACGCCCTGAAGAAAATCATCCACGACAAGGGCATGAGCATTGCCGTGGGCGACGAAGGCGGCTTTGCCCCCAACGTCGACAGCCACGAAGCGGCGATCCAAATGGTGCTCGATGCCATTGCTGCAGCGGGTTACACCGCCGGCGAGCAAATTGCCATTGGTCTCGATTGCGCGGCCAGCGAGTTTTACAAAGACGGCAAGTACGTGCTGGCCGGTGAAGGCGGCATCAGCTTGACGTCTGAGCAATGGACCGACATGTTGGCCACCTGGTGCGACAAGTACCCCATCATCAGCATCGAAGACGGCATGGCCGAAAACGACTGGGACGGCTGGAAAGTGCTGACCGACCGCTTGGCCAAGAACGTGCAAATCGTGGGTGACGACCTGTTTGTGACCAACACCAAGATCTTCAAAGAAGGCATCGACAAAGGCATCGCCAACTCGATCCTGATCAAGATCAACCAGATCGGCACCCTGACTGAAACCTTCGAAGCCATCGAAATGGCCAAGCGTGCGGGTTACACCGCCGTCATCTCGCACCGCTCTGGCGAGACCGAAGACAGCACCATCGCCGACATCGCCGTGGGCCTGAATGCCGGTCAGATCAAGACCGGCTCGATGAGCCGTTCGGACCGCATGGCCAAGTACAACCAGTTGCTGCGCATCGAAGAAGACTTGGGCGAAGTCGCGGTGTATCCAGGCCGCAGCGCGTTTTACAACCTGCGCTAAATAGCCAACCATGGGCAACCGCCTCGTTCCGATCGTGCTGATTGCCTTGCTGGCGATCGTGCAGGCCCAACTTTGGTTGGGTCGGGGCGGTGTGCCCACTGTGGCAGAGCTGGAGCGAGAGCTGCAGCAACAAAAAGTCGCCAACGAAGAGGCCAGTCGCAAAATCGAGCAACTCAGCGCCGAGGTCAACGACCTCAAGGAAGGGCTGAACATGGTCGAAGAGCGGGCTCGGCATGAACTGGGCATGGTCAAGCCCAACGAAATTTACGTACAGGTTGCCAAATGATGTCGCCCATCGAGATTGCAGGCTTTGTCTTGTCCCTGGCCATGGTGGTCTGCAGCATCAAAGAGCTGCACTGGAGCTGGCCCTTGGCCATCATCAGCTCCATCCTTTACTTTTTTGTGTTCAAAGACAGCTTGCTGTATGGAGAGGCCGGCTTGCAAATCGTGTTTGCCGCACTGGCGCTCTGGGGCTGGTGGCAGTGGCTGCGCAAGGGCGATAACGCGCAACCGGCACTGGTTATCCAGCGATTGTCCGGGCGTGGCTGGATCGGGGTGTTGCTGACCAGTGCGGCACTTTGGCCGGCGCTGGCTCTGGCGCTCCAGCACTTCACTGACAGCGATGTGGCCTGGTGGGACGCCTTGCCCACCGCCCTCAGTTTGGTCGGTCAAGCCCTGCTGGGTCGCAAATACATCGAAAACTGGCTTATCTGGCTGGTGGTCAACACCATCAGCGTGGCTTTGTTTGCCTACAAAGGCCTGTGGTTGACCTGTGTGCTCTATGCCCTGTTCGCGGCCATGAGCGTCTGGGGCTGGCGCGTCTGGCTGAAAAGCCTGCAGCACAAGGACGCATGAGGCGCGTCCAGCGCATCGCCCTGTTGGGGGCCGAGAGCACAGGCAAGTCATGGTTGGCGAAGGCTTTGGCGGATGTGATCCAAATGCGTGGACATGCCGTCAGCACCATCGACGAAGTGCTGCGCGAATGGTGCGAACGCGAAGGGCGCACCCCACAGCCCCATGAACAAATGGGCATCGCACTAGCGCAAGCCCGGGCCGTAGAGCAAGTCACGCAGGGCTGGGTGATTTCAGACACCACCCCGATCATGACGGCGGTTTACAGCGACATGCTGTTTAACGACAAAAGTCTTTACCCCATGGCCCTGGCCCACCAAGCTCTGTTCGACACCACCTTGATCACCGGCCTCGATTTGCCTTGGGTGGCTGATGGTTTGCAACGCGATGGCCCCCATGTGCGCGGCCCCGTCGACACCTTGATCAGGCAAGCCCTGGAACAGGCAGGCATCGCTTATCAGGTGGTCTATGGGCAAGGGCAACAGCGTCTGAACAATGCGTTGCTGGCCTTGGGCATGCCCGGTGAAGACCCTGAGGCAAGGGTCCTGCGCGAACAGTCCCAATTTGCCATCAACCAAGGCCGCACGGTGTGGCAATGCAACGAATGCAGCGACCCGGATTGCGAGCACAAGTTGTTCACCGGGCTGCTGGCCAAGCGCCAAGACTGAGGCCCATCACGGTGCAAGCCGAGGCCATTTCAGGGGCAATAGCTCAGCCCTGCGCCCCGGCGCAGGCTGGGCGTTCGCGATGCTCGCTAGCTGCACAGACCTCGCGTGAGCGAGCGCAGCGATGGGGCACCGACAAGGGCGCTGCGCCGTTGCGCTCAGTGCACCGAGCCGCCCGATGAATCAGCCGGCAAACCCGTGAACAGCCCAGCGGCGTCCACCGGGTCAAAACGGTACTGTGCACCGCAAAAATCACAGCCCACTTCCACCTGCCCTTGCTCGGCAATGATGCCCTCGACCTCTTCGGTGCCCAAGCTGCGGATCATGTTGCCCACGCGTTCACGGTTGCAGCGGCAGGCAAAGCGCGGGC
>Ga0208916_10000481_pt1 | contig 18852 bp, 48 predicted proteins | sample DEB19_08_DNA_5_FD_184523 | JGI IMG/M metagenome (GOLD analysis project Ga0208916, IMG submission 184523) | Aqueous microbial communities from the Delaware River and Bay under freshwater to marine salinity gradient to study organic matter... | ecosystem: Environmental > Aquatic > Marine >... | reverse complement strand
TTGGAGACGCTGGACTGATTCGCGTTGTAGTTTCACGTGAAACCTAGATGTGTTTCACAAGGAACCCGGCAATCGCGGTTTCGAGACCGGAGCCGGGGACGTTTAAGACGCTGGCGAAGTCGAGAAGGCCGGCGCAAATGGCAATCGAGCCCATCAGGCTGAAGATGGGGCGAAACTGTCCGAACAGGTCGGGAATGTTCATGCGGGATTCATGCCCCGTGTGCGAGATTGGGGACGGTAAGCGTTGCGTATGAGTTGCACACCCATAGCGGCGCTCTCAGGTCATGTTGTGCGTTGGGAGCGCCGCGATTTTGGGCGCAATTTTGGATTGGCTGGAACTCTGTTCCTCAGCCGGGAGACTGCCGGGCCTACTTGAAAGCCGGTCTTGCGCCCTGCCCCCTATGACGCGGGGCTATTGTCCGCCATACACTGATTTGCTTAAGTTGCCAATAGGTTGTGATGGAGTCTGTCGCTACTCGCTAAAGGTAGTGGCAGAGTGGGCACGGATAGCGGCGGCGATCTTTTGATGCAGCTCGTCAACTCTCATCTCTCCAAGATCATCGATCTGGCCGGGGTTCTCGTCAAGCACGCCACGAATGCGAATGTGAAGGCTTTTCCGGGTTCCCAAGCGCTCAACCAGTCCGGCCGCTTCTTCGATGGCATCGGAACGAGCTTTGCTCATCTCCTCTCTGAGCCGCTTAATCTCTTCTGCGGCTTCGGCAATCGTCGCCACGTTGGCGGGCCATTTGTCCCCGCCAAATTCGGTTATGGCTATCTGGTTGGCTAGGTCTTGAAGACCTTTCACTGTGTCGGTCATTTGCTGCCCTTCCGCTTGCGGTCTGCTTTGAGCAAGGCAAGCACTTCCAAAACCTCTGGCCGCTCTCGAATAAGCAAAAGCAGCGAAGCCGTCGCGCCCGCTGGGTTGCCGCCGTTGATCCACTTCTGCATGGCAACGGGAGAAATCCCCATCAGTCGGGCCACTTCGGCTTGAGACTTCCCGGTTGCCCGCACAATGTCTATAGCTTGCGGTCCTGTCATGGCCTTAGTTGTACGTGATCGCGCCATTCCATGCAACCTATTTATACTTTTCCACAGGCGGTCCATTGACAAGACCGTATAACTTAGTTATATTTAATGCAGTTGAGGCCGGGAGTGCGCGAGCCCCCCGGCCTCGGCGTCTCCACCCAAACCTCTCACGGAAAGGATTTTGACCATGAAGAAAATAATCGCTATCGGCGCGCTTGTCATGGCCGCCGTGATCTTTGGTCAACAAGTTGTGTTGGCCTTGGAGTACACGGAAGGCGGTAGCTTTGGCACCCGGTCTTCCATGATCGTCGCTTTGCTGACGCTGGCGCTTCTGCCGGTGTTCATCGAAGCGGCGCGGCGCAACGGGCACGGAATGATCGGCTTGGCCCTTGGCGTCTCGTTTCTGGCGTTCCTTGCCTACTCTCTGCCGGCGACCACCGGCCGAACTGGCGAGATCAAAGAAACGAAGGTTTCGGCCGCCGCAGACGTTGCGCTGTGGAAGGCTGAAATCGCAAGCCTCACAAAGTCTCTTGGCTGGGCTCGCCCGGAACAAGCGGCTGAGTGCCTTGGGGCTCCCTCCCCTCTGCCTCCCAACGGTTGGCCGAAGTGCCGCCGTGCAACGGCCTCCGTGACCGCGTTCACCGAACGACTGGCCACACTGGAAGCCAAGGTGGCAAAGGCGGGCTCGGCAACGGGCGACCTGGGCTCTGACCTCTGGGCTTGGGCGACGTTCTCAGATGCCGCCACGGTTCGCAAGGTGTCTGTGATGGCCAACGCGGTCGGCATGGACATGGCGATTTGGGCTCTGATCTGGCTGGCGACGGCCTTGCTCTCTGCCCCGATGCAGGTCGCCAACGACAACGCCCCGGCAGTGGAAGCTGAACCCCTGCCGCCGGCAACCGCTCTCCCCCCGTCTCTGGTCGGGGCTGAGATCATCCCTTGGGCTCAGTCGTTCGAGCGCAAGCATGGTCGCAAACCTCGGCTTGATGAAATCCGGCAGGCGTTCCCTGAGGTTTCGAAGGCAACGGCTTGGCGTCGGGTTCAGGCAGCTTGAACCTGTGCACTTTCTGCAAAAGTTGACCCGCTCGGAGTGATCCGGGCGGGTTTTTTGCGTTTGAAACCCGGTTTCAACTCGGTTTCACGCCGCTTCCAGCTCTTCGAGACGCACTGAAACCTCACGTTCCGCCCCTAGAAGAGGCAGGAGTATCTTGGCAAGAGGACCTGAGACCTCCTCGATCCTCACGGGGAACTCGGTGAAACCGTGGCCGGTGTAGGTGGCCGCGTCCCCTTTCGTGAAGCTCCGGCGCTTGTTGAAGCGGTCGGGAAGCGCAGAGCCTATGGCTTGCAGGAACCGGCGCATCTGGTCTTCGGAGATCGGACGCGGCCGGCCGTCGAAGACAACCACAGACTTGATGAGGGTCATCCGAAAGAGATCGAACCACGGGGGCTGAGTGTCGAATCTCACAGGGACGTAGCCGTGCAGGACGACGTATTCCCGCTCGCCTGGCTTCTTTCGAGATCGGGACCGGCGGAGGAAGCGCTTCTCTGTCGGGCAGAAGGCATCGTATCCGCGACGGCGGAGAATTTCCGCAGCGGCCTGTTCCTTTTGAGGAGGAACGCGGAAGAGGTAATAGCTCAAACGGACCTCCTGACAGGGCGCTGCTTTTTCGACTTCTTGGCGCGTATCGCGTGGCTGGCGTCCCGGTAGTGCTGGACCTTGATGAGCTTCCCGTCCTTCATCTTGAAGCCATTGCCGAGAGAGATTTTCTGCCCGGTCATGCCTTCAACCCCCAATACACAGCCGCAATTGCCGCCCATGCGATCACTTCACAGGTCCAGATGAGCAGACCTTCAGCGCTGTAGATCATCCCCGCACCTTCAGGCAGGTAAGCGGAACCCAATCCCGATACATGTCACCGTCCACGTTGTGCCAGACACAGTAGGCTTTGTCGGCCGTCACGGCGTCGATTGTCATTGGCGGACCGCCGGATTTCAGTTCCACAACCGCCCCAGCGGAGAATAGGATTTTGTGCCCTTCGATCGGCGTGACATTCATGAGTTTCGGCTCGTTCATTCCTGCACCTTTTCGATTGCCTCACGCACCATCGGCGGGGCGTTGCGCCACATGAGAGCGTCCCTGCAAAGCTGCTCGATTGTCGTGATTGGCAGCGGGACCTTGGAGCTTGTGCCGGCTTCCTTGATGGTTCGGCAGGCAGTAAGAATTTCGTGAATGGTCATGGGCTCAGCCCTTCCGCTTGCATGATGGCTTTGCCGATGAGTTCCGGGATTTGAGGGACAACGGCGTTGCCGAGGCCGGCAAGACGCTCCACGAGGAAGGGAACCCCATTTCGGCTTCTGTGTAGTTCGGGCACGGGTAAACGGCTCCGAACGTCTCCAGCCACCAGTGCCGCCTCTCCGATGAGCCTTTCCGCGTGCGAGCCCCACCCTTGAAATCCGTGCGACATGGGCCAGGCGACAACCCACACCCGATCACGGCAGATAGTGGCACCAACGGCGCTTGCTGGAATGCAATGCCATTCCGCATCGCACCCGATCTTGGCCAAGTCTCCGAGAACTCGCCCAAACCACTGGCCTGATTGTTCGCTAGGGCCAGAAAGCAAACCTGTGACGTTCTCCACGAGGATGAAGCGCGGTCGTATCTCGCCAGCCAATCGAGCGATCTCCGCCCATAAGCCGCTGCGCTCTCCGTCAATTCCCGCTTGCTTTCCTGCCAGCGACAAATCTTGGCACGGGAAGCCCCCACAGATGACATCAACGGCAATTCCGTCTCTGGCCAGAGTGTCGGCTGTGAGGGTTCTAACGTCGTCGTAACAAGGGACGTTCGGCCAATGCTTGGAGAGCACTTTTCGGCAGTACGGCTCGATCTCGCAGAACGCGACGGTTTCAAACCCTCCAGATCGCTCAAGTCCAAGGCTGAACCCTCCAATGCCGCTGAACAGGTCTAGGACGCGAAATTTTTTCACTCTTCGCCTCCCGTCGTCTCGTATCCGTCTTCGGAAATTTCAGAGTCACACACTGGCCCTGAATACCAGTCGATTTGATCAACGGTGATAGGCTCATCGGGCATGAGCAAAAGCGCGATGATGAGCATGAGAGGGGTCATTCCACGGCCTCTCCCTGCATAGCCTTGCTGCGCTCGCTCAGACCCTTGCGCGGGATGTGCAGCAGCCTCCCGGTGTCTGGCCATTTGCCAGACACAAAGATTTTTCCGGCGGCTTCAGCCTCTTCGGCTTTGCCGCTCCCCTCCTCGACAAAAAATTTTATCCAGGAAGGCCATTGCGGATCGGCTGGGGTTAGCTCGAACGATGCCGTTGGCTTCCCTTCACTTCGAGAACCAAAAAAATTCACTTCGCGCGTTGATGGTTCTCTTGATGGTTCTAAGTGATGGTTTGGGGTCAAAGCTTTTGACCCCTTAGCCGGGTCCGTTGACCCCTTAACCCCGTCAGATTGACCCCTTGTGGATTCTAAGGGGTCAACGGTTGACCCCTTAATTTCGTCTGCTTTTGTCGCTACATCCTCAGGAATAGAAATTCTGTCGGCGCCGCCTTGCAGAATTGTTTTTGCGTTAGCGAGTAGGGTAAGCAGATGTATGTTGATCGCGTAGACCGTGGGGTCCTTCGGCCCATTTCCGCCTTGGCGAATGACCGAAAGCAGCCCGCAATCCCGAAACGCCCTGAGCGCGTTCTGAACGGTGCTTTCCGAACACTGGGCGAGTCTGGCAATGCTGGCCTTGGCTGGATAGACGTTGGAACCGTCGTCGTTGGCGTGGTCGGCAAGCTTCAGAGCCACAAGTAATTGACTCTGCGTCGGCCAAGTAATTTCCCACACGAGCGACATCAGGCGAATGCTCATTTGAGCCTCCTCGCCTTGAAAACTCCGCAAATTGCGCCTACAAACTGCATCGTCGTCCAGTTGAGTTATGAGCCGCGTCAACGGCTCTGTTGGCCTCAGGTATTGAGTTCAGATCGCACATCCCCCGGTGCGTCAGCCCCTGGCTCCACCCGAGCCGGGGGCCATTCGTTTGAGCCGGCGCTTTCGTCGAGGGCGAAGCCAAACAGGGTTATCGGGATGAACCTTTGCCGGTGAGTGCGCCGGCGCGCGGCAAGGAAGCTCCTCGCCCCTAGGCTGAGAACCGGCCCCTCTTTGAGCCAGCGCGAAAAGCTCTCGTTTCCTGGTCTCGACCCATTCGCGGCGGAAATCGACATCGTTAGACCCGTTAGTCCATTGGTTGCGGTAGCGCGGTGCGCGCGGCTGCTTGAAGCCTGGCTTGACGCGGATCATGCGGTTTCCGAAAGAGCCCCCAGCCTGGGGAGGCCGGGGGAGTTGCAACAGGGAGGAAACGCCCGAAGGCGAATGCCAGGGTACGCTGGCGCTACGGCAGGACTGGCAGGCAGAGAGGGCGCTCCGTCGCCGGGTCGTAGACCACACAGCAACCTGCCAGCCCGGCGGTAGTGCCGGGTTTCAGACGCGGAAACGCTACTGGAACTGGAATTGAACTAAGCTGATGCGCGCTCTACGTGCGCCGAATCATGCTTTTTTTTTGCCTTGTAGGTGCGCATGAACGCCCGCACCTTGTCCACCGTTTCGAGCGTAACGCCCTCACCCCGGCGAAGCCTCGTCATCAAGCCACGCTGGCCACACGACTCAACGCTGAACTGCGTCGGGCCCATGCCGGTTTTTCTTAAAAACCGTTCAATATCGATGATAAGTCGTTCACGTTCGCTCATGTTCTATCCCTAGAACATTTCGGCGGGTGCCGTCAAGGCCGCCAATGCAACTCGTGCAAATTTTGCACACGTTGCGCTTCGTTCTAAAAAAAATATCAACATCCCCCTTGACGGCGTTCTATTAATCGAACTATCGTCATTACATCACCGGGGGCGCTGATCTCCTCCCAGTCTAGCAGCGCAAGGTGATCCCGGCTCCTGCCCTCCTTCTCCGGGGCGGTTGAGCCGGGTCGGAATTCTCCTCAAAGGTGAGGGTCTTTGAGGGGGCAGGGGTGAGCGGCAACGGCGGGGCATAGCGCCGCTCACCCCGATCAACTTGAAAGGGCCAGACCATGGAAGGCATTTACATGAACTTCGACTTCCCGCTCTTCATCGAGATCGGGGACAAGCGCATCGACACCGGAGAGACGATCAACGTCTACCTTAGTATTGAGGCTGACGAAGCGCTCGGATTGGCAGCTTGGTACATCTGCGACGTGGAAGTTGTTGGCCGCGAAATCGGCGCCGGCCAAATGCGGAAGGGCTCGACCAACCATAGCCTGCCCGTTGGGCATTGGCTGCGCAAACCGATCTGCGATTGGGCCTATGCGCGCTGCAACGATCTGATTTCCGAACGGTGGGAGGAATACCTGCTTGACGAACCAAACCGCCGTGCCGACGCCAAGCGCGCGGCGGCCGGTTGAGTTGCGTTTGTGGCGTCACAGTAGAGGCCCTTTGATCTCGGGGGAGATCATGGAAAACGCGGACGACATCGAGGTTTTGAGTAAGGCGCTGGTTGGCGTCATCGTGGCGTGTTCTGCGGTGCCGGTTGTTGCCGGCGCGCTCGCTCTGATCCTCAACTAGCGGAGAGGGGCGGCACCTAATAAGGCCGCCCCGTTTTTCAAATGAACTGGGATGATTTGAAGTTTCATCTGGAGACTGCCGGGCTGGTGTTTAGCTGCGTTCTTTTGCTGGGCCTTCTCGGAATGCTGATCGCGAAGGTGCTGCCATGAGTTCGCTTGCTCGCGCCCTGACGGACGAAGCCGAGGCCGCCCGCGCACTTCTGGCCAATCTTCGGGATGTCATCGGTGACGACGAGGCCGCCACCCATGACGCGATCGAAGGCGAAACGTCGCTGATCGAAGTCATCAAGAACGCCGTTGACCGGCTTGCTGAACTGGAAGCGCACGAGGAGGCGCTGGCGGGGCAAATCAAGGCGCTCGGCACGCGCAAAGAGCGGTTTGCGCATCAGGGCGAGATGATCCGCGCCGCCCTCTGTGTTGCCATGGCGACGGCCGATCTGAAAAAGCTGGAGCTTCCCCAAGCCACGGTAAGCCGCAAGCCGACACCACCGAAGGCGCTCATTCTTGATGAGGCGGCGATCCCGGCGCGGTTCTGGAAGCCTTCAGACCCCAAGCTCGACAAAGCCGCCGTGCTCTCCGCGCTGAAGGCCAAAGAGCTTGTGTCGGGCGCGGAGTTGTCGAACGGCGGGGAAACCGTCGCCATCAAGCGGAGCTAACCATGAGCACAGCCCTTGCCACCTATGACGGAAAGCAACTCGACCTCATCCGCCGCACTGTCGCCAAGGACTGCAACCCGGCTGAGTTCGATCAGTTCATCCACATCTGCCGTGCCGTCCGTCTCGATCCGCTACGCCGTCAAATCTATGCGTTCGTGTTCAACGCCAATCGGGCCGACAAACGGCAGATGACCATCGTCACGGCCATCGGCGGCTATCGCGCTATTGCCGATAGGACGGGGAACTACCGGCCGGGGCCGTGCGACGTTGTGATTGATGACGCCTTGATTGATCCCGCGACAAACCCCAAGGGCCTCAGTCACGCAACCGCGACGGTTTACAAGTTTGCCCATGGTGAATGGCACCCCGTCACCGATACCGCCTATTGGGATGAGTTCGCGCCGCTGAAAGAGGTTTGGCAGGACGACAAGCCGACCGGAAAATATGTCCTCGACCCCAAGAAGGACGGCTGGAAGCGGATGCCCCGCGTCATGTTGGAGAAGTGTGCCGAGGCGAAGGCCCTTCGCCGGGCATGGCCCGACGATTTTGCTGGCCTCGCCCTTCAGGAAGAAGTTGACCGAGCCCACACGTTGGACCTCACCGCAACCGAACTTGCCGAACACGCCGCGCAAGAGAGCCGTTTCCAGGCCATCGGCGGGCGCAACGCTCTCACCGTCGATTGGTGCGACGGGCAGGCCTTGCAGCGGGTTCCGGCTGGCCAGTTTGGAGATCAGGCGCTTGCTTACATCCGCGCCAATGCCGATGAGCCGCTGGCGGTCCTCACATGGTCTGACCGAAACCGCGAAACGCTCAAAGAGTATTGGGCGCTCGACAAATCCGGCGCGCTCGCGGTGAAAGCCGCGATTGAAGATGTTGAGCAAAAGTCTGCGGCATGACCTACTCAGAAATCATTGCTGAAGCCATGCGGCTCGCAGCCAAAGGCTACGGCTGGGAGGACATCGTTGTCGGAACCGGCGGCAACATTTCCGAGCAGACGGCAAAGCAGATCGTGTGGGAAGTCGAGCGAGGGAGGAAGCCATGAGCCACGCTTCAGTCACTCACGATATTTTCGCCCGTGTCGAGGAAGCGGAAGCCCGTCTTGCCGCGGTGCGAGCGCAAGAGATTGAAGCGGCAGACGCTCTCAAAAGGGCTCAAGCCGAGGCTGAGCTTGCGCTTCTTCTGGCCGACGTGGCCGGGGTTCTTCGTGACGTAGACACGCGCAACCTTTCTGAAGGTAAGCGGGTGCGGCTGCAAGGTGTCAGAAGCAGGGTGCTTACCGCACTCGGGAGGGCGGCATGATGGAGCTTCTGTCGGTGATCGTGTTCTGGCTGAGCATCGTCTTAGCGTTGGTTTGGCTCCTGGACAGACTCGGGGACAACGAATGACCGTCTGCCCCCACTGCAAGAGAGAGACCAAGGCCCCGCGTTCTCCTGCGGATCATCGCCGGTTTTTTGGACTGATCCGTGCGGCCTACCACCATTGGCCCGAGGCTCACGAGTTCACGCCGGATTCGGAGGAGCACCTACGAAAATGGCTTCTCTGCAAGGCAGGTTATCGAGACGTGACGATGATCCCAGTTGAGTTTGCCGATGATCAGCCGGGCCTCGTGCGTCTTATCACGATTGCCGCCGAAGGCGCTGTGAAAGCGGCAGGAGGATATGCGTTCCTGCGTCCACATGGCGACGGCATTGCCGTGTTTGCGGCGAAGTCCATCAAGTGGGACTCGCTTGATCAGCGCGGGTTCCATGAGATCAGAAGCGCCGTTGAAACCGTCATTGAAACCGAAACCGGCATGAAACCCGATGAAATGCTGAAACAGACGGAGGACGCAGCATAATGGACTTGGCATCCTTCAACATGGACGTGTTGACGCTCTGCGGCGTCGTGGTGGTGGCCCTGTGGATCGCGCTGTGTGTCGTGGTATGGGCTCTTCAGGATGACACCGGGGAGCGGACGGACAAGCGGCCATGAGCGCGTTTTCTCATCATAAACGCGGGTCCATGACGCCTCAACGGCGGGCGCGGATATTCGACGCCAACGGCGGACGGTGCTGGAAGTGCTCCCGCAAGCTGGGGCCCGCTGATGACTGGGATATCGATCATAAGATTGCACTAGAGAACGGCGGCACGGATGACGATGAGAACCTAGCCCCGTGCTGCGACTGGTGCCACGTCGAGAAAACCGCAGACGATCATGCAACGGCAGGGCACGGCCGGCGCATGGCTACGAAACACTGCGTGCCGAAGCGATTCCGAACGGGCAAGGGCTGGCGAAAATGAACGCGCATATCTCACTTGACGAAGAAATCCGAGGCTTACGGATCGCGGAAGACTTGCTGCGAGAGCGCCGAGCGAAGCTTGAACGCCAGCGGATCGAAGCCGCCAAGGCCAATTACAGAGCCTACATGAGCCGCGACGGGGTGAATCCCCCGGCTTCACGCAAAAACGCGGGGAAGATCAAATGAAGGGCGAGATGCAAATTACGATTCGCGTTGCCGAGCTTCCAAACGGCGGCTTTGTGATCGGAGAGGAAATCGACGGCTCGGACCAAGACGAGCGCATCGCGGCGATGCAGGCGTGTACGTCTTTGGACGAAGCTTGCGGGGCGATCCAGCGCCGGCTCCGCTCATGGAATGAGCAGGCCCGAATTCAGAGGGCCCGGCCTGACGACGACGAAAGCGGCACAGTGATAGCGCCTCGCAAATGGTGGCGGGCGGTTAAGTAGTCTAGGTCGCTCCTCATTCTGCCGCTGCAATTACGTCAACGCGCGCTGAGCGCGCCATGGTAAGCAACACGTCTCGGAAGGGCAGCGGGGTTGCGTTCCTGATCTTCGTTTTGTCCTTGCCGCCCACCATTGCGGTCATTCCGATCCGCCTGGCTTTCTCGTAGCCGTACCGTTCGAGTGCAACCGGGTGCAGCCGCTGCTTTCCGCGCGACCAATCGAGGTCGGGGAGGTCACAGCCCACAGCATAGAGCCATGTTGGCTTGCGGCTCATGTGGCCGTAGTGACCCTGCTCAACGTAGCAAGTCCAGCCGATGCCATCGCCAGCCCGTTGCCAGCCGGCAAACCGCGTCGGCGGCGTCAGTCCGAAGTACCTCCAGGCATGACTATCGCACGGATGCTCTAGGACACCGCCCCACGTCCGCACCGCCGCAAGCGCAGCCGCGAAGCATCCGCCATCGTCACCAAGTTTGAACTGATGCGGCTTGCGTGTTGACCCGTGCCAAAACCGGCACCATCGCTGGCAAGGCGGGTGAGCCACGACCGGCCACGGGCCAGCGTAGCGCCTAGCGTCTCGGTCAATGTCCCACGGGTCCACGTCGGGGAGCCCGTAGTAACAGCCATCTTTTTCAACGTAGAGCGCGGCGATCACGACCCATCCTCTCGTTCCTCTTCCAAGCCTATTGCGTCAATCGTAGCCCCAGCTACGTGCGATACGCTTGAAGTTCTCGTACTTCGCATTCTGCGAAGGAGTATCCCCAGGCTGAGACGCTAACTGGGAAAATGGTGTGCCAATCGACGCGCTCGCGCTATCTGAAAAGGTTAGCTGAACATCGTCGCCGCTTGGCTCGTACTCACCAGCTTCATGCTCTGCAACGCCAATATTGCAAGCGTCGCAGAAGTACCCCGCATTGATGCCAACGGACCAATCGGCGGGCTCAAACGTGTCGCCTATTTCCGCCCCGCACTTGGGGCAGCACGCATCTCGTCTTGCCATAGCTTAACCCTCCATTAACTTCCAAGCACTTCTCTGATTTTATCGTACACGCTGACGGCGCAGTTCCAGCGGTACTCTGGATCGCAGTGCGTCACGGCAGCGATAATCTCTATCCTCTGTTCATCGGTGAGGTGATTCCACTCTGGCATCGCTCTGCTACTTTCCCTTCCGCAGCCGCCGCAACAGCCGCCCTTGCTTTACCATCGCATCATACTCGGCACGAGCCGCCCGGATCATCCCCATTGTGATCCCGCTGGGCGGGTGGCTGATGTCGCTATCGTCCGGCTCGTCATCGCAAAGATACTCACGCTCGCATGCTGCGATGAGGGCCTTGATCGCTGGCTGTTCCATCTATTGCGCCTCCATTATCCTGCAAGTTAGCAGCGGGGCCGGTTCCCTATTCGAGCGCAGTCTGGATCACCGCCGCTAGACCGGAGCGGCGCCGCACTCGCGCTGCTATTCGTGTTCGCGTATTTCTGTGCGGCACTCCGCCTTGCCGATGTTCGCCACGATCCACTCGTCGCTTTCGTCCTTCGTGGCGTCGAAGTCGCCGTTTGCGACGCGGTCTGCCAGTTCATCCAGGCCATACTTGCGGCACAGCCGATGCAGTTCCGTGATCGGGCAAGCGTGTGCGTCCGAGTAGTCGGTAAACTCGCCTGCTGCGGCGCGCGCCATGAGCTTGTCGTGCTTGCCGTCAGGATTGTATGCCTTGATCGCCGCAGCGAGCTTGTCGGCTGCGGCCTTCGTATGTGGTCCCCACTCGATAGCCATCAGGCATCCTCCGGCAACTTGATACGCTGTGGCTGGAAGATAGACCGGATGGCGAACATCGCGCCGGTCTGGATGTGCGTTTTGGCAAGAGCGATGAACCGGCCATCAAATCCGTGAGTGGTTGTCTTCGCCATACCTTCGAGTTTGTCGAGCCACCGCAGGTATCGCTCTTCGAGTTCTTTCCCCTCGTTCGCGAGGGCGACATTCTCATTGCTCTGGCTGGTGTAGCCCTTGACGGGCAAAGGTGAATTCTCGGTCATTTTCTATAGGCTCCCTGGATTTAAGACGGCATTCCGTCAAGCATGTGCCGAACCATCGCCTCGGCTTGCGTGGCTGTCAGCAAATTTGTCCCAACCGGTTCGCGCCTGAATGGGTGAGGTCCGTCCGCTCCAGCGACACGCTCAAAGCTGATGCCCCCATCGGGGCCGAAGTCGGCGGGCAGCTTCCACGACAGAAAGCGGTTGACCATGTGTTTAATCTGTTCGTCGTTCATCGTTCAAAGTCTCCCTAGTTGTTGAGCTTCATTCCTAGAACTTCGCGCATCGCTGGCGGTAGTTCTTTGGCGATGTCCTGGCCGCTCGATGACTTCATCCACTCGTCGCGACACAACGGGCAAACCACAGAGAGCGTCGCGTCGATGATCGGAGCCGACGTTTCTAGCGTCCACCGCGGATGCTTGCGGCATGAATAAATTCGCACCGTCTTGCGTGCCATCGCCTGCCTCCAATTATTGACACTTGCGGAACAGCACAGGACGGCTCGGCCATAGGTCGCCTGCCTCATGTATCCACCAAGAGCCCCTCGGCCACTTGCCTTCATAGTGGCACTTGTGAATGCCGGTCGAGCCGACTTCGATTGCATCAAACGTGCTGCCATCCTTCGGGCAGTAGATGGCATCATTCCAGCCAAGCTCTTTCAGGCGGCTGTAAGCCTCCATCATCACCCGCAAGCAATCATGTTCGGTGGGCATCTGTTCGGCCCGCCTCGCCTTAGCGGCTTCCCAATCATCGAGAACTATCTTCGCGCTTTCCAATGCCATCGCACCTCTCCTCAATCTTCCAACGATTTTGCAAACAAGGCCATCATTCCAGCAGCGCCCATCACCGTCCACGGCTCAAAGGCTTCCCATCCTTGATCCTTTATTGCGATGGCAATCAACATTGTTCCGACGCCGCTTGCCCAGGCGCATACTGCTCGCTTCAACGTCATTGCCCGCTCGGCGGCTCCATCAGTCGGCGGCATCCGCTTGCACAGGCCGACGCGAGTGTGAATGCGCCCATTATCGTACCACTCCCAAAACTTGCACTCGCCGCAAATGCCTTCGATCATTGCGTCACGGCTCCTTTTCAATCATATCCCCAAGTGCGCCCGATCTCCTCGAAGCGCGCTTGCGTCAATTCGGAAAACTTCGTTCCAACCTGCTTGCCTTCGGCCCATGACGGGCACTTGTCACCGTCCGTTTCGTCAACCCCATATCCGAAGTTGACCCACTTCCTGTTGCGACACTCCCAGCGGTTAGGTGCGCCATCCGCAACGGTCCATTGCCGCCAGTGACACGATCCGCAATTGCGATCCGACATGATCGGCTTCCTTACCTGACAACATGGTGGTAGTCGCCACACCAGTCCGCCCCGGATGTGCCGGGCCACACTGACTCTGGGCGCTCGTTCTGGCGGTGAGCCTCGGCAGGATGGAGGTTGCTCGGGGCCCGGCGACGGCATTTACCCCAATCGACAGCCTGCTCGTCGCGTTCCCACCACTTACATGTCTTGCATCGCCCTACGGCCATGTACAGCTCCTTATGCTCGCATCTGCGCTGGCATGAGCCACCGACACTACCTCCGAGGTGCTGGCCATGGTCCCTCCCTCGGAACGAGTCGGCCCGTCTACTATCTCCGGCACCCGCCCAAACTCTGACTCCCCTTACAGTTGAATTTCGTCAGGCAATTGCATCGCATAGTGCATCGCCTGAGACTGAGTGCGGAAGTAGGCGACGATGCCGCTGTAATAATCTTCGACGGACCACCGATGCCGCGCCAGCCTTTGAACGTCTGCAACGATGCCGAGATTGCGGTCCCAAACCGCCCAAGTTACCCGATCCAATGTTTCTACTTCGCGCCTTGCCATCGTCTGCCTCCTACCTCTGCCGCCGTGTCGGCCACGGCCTGCCCGATGATTTCCATCGCCGCTTTGCTTGCTCTTTCGTCATGCCTTCCTTCATCAGCCGCTCGGCGGCTCCATCAGTCGGCACGTCTCGCGAGAGCCAGACTGCCTTGTTGTGTGCCAGCGCTTCGTCACTGAACTCCTCAAGCGGACGGCCTGCCGGTTTGCCTGAAGGCGGCAACAGCCGCCCGCCTGATCTGAGCGACTTCGCAGCCGCCGCGATCATCTTGCGCCGGTCGTCCGCTTTGCTCGATTTTAGGCCCGTTCGCGTCTCTAGAACAGTCGCGTGCCGGTTATGCACTTCAAGAATAAACTCGGCAGGCTGTCCCGATGGGATCACGTCGTCGCCGCCTGGCTCTGTCGGCACAATGACAAGCCCGACCACATAGACCGTCTCGCCGCCTCGAAGCCGCCGAACCGCCGTGCGCCATGACTTGCACTGAGGCCCGCCTACGTCGATGATGCTGGACGCTCCTGCTGCCCGTAGCTCTGCCGCCTGGGCGGCGCGCGAGAGACGTTTTGAGGGGAATGTCAGCCCGATCAGTGAGTAATCAACAGCCATTACGTAATCAGTACGCGAGCCCCTTGATTATGTCAAGCGGCGGTGCTATATTCGCATCATCGGACGACGTGATCCGATACCGGCGCCTCGCGGGATCAGGGGCAGGAGATACGACGATGCCGACATTCACGATAAAATCCAGACTACACGGCGACCAGACCTTTTTTGTTCCACCGGGCGGGGGCTACGTCCGCCTAGAGCGCGGCGCCGCTCACGGTACGCTGGGGCAACAAATCTGCTATGGAGGGGATTTTTGCGGCTCGACGGTGACGGCGACGCCAGAGACGCTAGAGCGTGAGGCGCGCCGCTGGTGGCGCGCACGTCTGACGTGGCTTCGCGCGTGACCAAAAACAGCCACCCAAACCGTGGTCCGATCCAGCCCCCACCGGCTGGATCGGACGTGTCTGACGATAGAGACGACACATGCGCCGATGCGATCGCCCCACACCTGCACCGCCTGATCTACAAAGCGTCGACGGCGGGGTGGTCTGAGGCAGAGATATTGACGGCAATACTGTCTCTAATCGCGACGGGCATGCGCCGCGCTGCAGGTGACGCGGCGACACGTGAGACACTATCGCAGGTGATTTTTCAACTCGATGACTGATTGTAGGAGGTTCCCCACGATGGCAAGCTATAAGCAGGCAATTCAGTGGCTTGTTGATAACGACGATACCGAATGGGTCGGCGCTCGCGAGGCTCATTCCGTAACCGCTGCTCTGGTCGCTGAATGATCGCAGAAAAGCAGACGCGCAACGAGGCGCGAACTTGGCCAGACTGGCGAACGGCTCCGAAGGATCGAGCGATCGAACACGTCAAGATTGATCGCATGGCCGAGACTTACGAGAGCCAAGAGCGCGGCAACTTCTAACTGTCAACGAAAGGCCCGTCATGCCGAACCACATTTTGAATGAGATCATCTTCCGTGGCGTCGATGCCGCGCAGCAAGATGCGATTATCGCCAAGCTATGCAACGACGAAGGTAAAGTAGATTTTGAGGGATTGGTTCCGACACCGCCTAACGTATGGCTTGGCAACGTCGGCCAGAAACACGCGAAACTAGGCAAGAGCGCGCTCGATTGGTCGCGCGAGAACTGGGGCACAAAATGGAATGCCTACAGACACAAGCCGATTGAGCGCACCAATGACAGCGTAACGTTCATCTTCGAAACGGCGTGGTCGCCGCCCTATGGTTGGCTAGTTGCCGTGTTCAATACCCTCAAGATGTCTTTTGAACACAACTGGCTGGACGAAGGTGCCGATCGCGGCGTCGAAGGTAAGTGGAATTTTGCAGCCACGCAGGGCGACAAATGGCTTATTGAGCCTTGGACCGAAACGGAGTGTGGAGACGAAATGCAGCGCCACCTACACAAGCTGCATTGGGGCGTTGAAGAGTTCACGGACGACGCCGCTTAACCTGTCAACAATAGGCCCGGCTACTCCCACCCCAGCAGCTTGGCACCTAGCCTCCACCCAATATGGAGACACACAGAGATTGCGAGGATGAACGCCAGAACTCGCATTTGCTCTTGTGTCATGGCTTCAAGTTTTTCGCGAGCCACAGCAGCAAATCCGCGAGGTCGCCCGCTTTGCCGTGCGCTACTGCCGACCCTAGGCTGAGCAGGGCCACGGCGAAGCTCTTGTTCCACACGGCTTGCGTCTCGTGCTTCTCCTCGTGGTTGTTGATTTGATCTTCTGCCTTTGTGAGCCGGTGCTCTGTCTGTAGCCTCCAATCCGGAGGCGAGTGATACGGCGACGGCGGCCAACCTTCCTGATAGCTCATCCATTTGTCTCAGCTCTTAGCAGGTTCGCAGGGCGGGGCCTTATAGACCACCTCTTTGCCCTGTTTGATTGTCTCGATCCGTGAGGACTGCTCGGCAACCTGCCGCTGCGTTTCGCAGGTATCTGACCGGCTTGGCTTAATCGTCCCGATGACTTCGGCAACCTTCTTTGCGTCAGTCGCGGTAGGGAAGGTCGAGCACCCCGCCACCGGCACGAGACTTAGAGCCAGCAGACTGAGCTTTAGAAACGGCTTCATTGGTCGCCCTTTCGATCTTGGCGACGGCCTTTGCCGCGCCGATGCTGCGTTGATGGGACGCAAACACGGACACGATGATACATACGCCGGCGGCTCCTGCGAGAAGGCGGCCGATGGGGGACAGGAGGAAGGTCAGGATTGCCATGCTGCAAGCCTCCGTTTCGCGGCCTCAAGGATGGCCGGGGCAAACCACGTCATGCCGAGCCAGGCTGCGCACGCTGCCGCGATGATGGGATTTGACGAAACCCAACTGAAACCGCTTGAAACCGTGTCACCGAACCCCTGCCACTGAGAGAGCCAGGACAGGTCAGGCGGGGGCGGAACGGCCGGGAGGACTGAACCGGCGCTCACGGCCCCCGCCCCTACCGCCGCGCCGGTTGCGGCCACGGCGGGCGGTTTGGATACCTCTTCAGCGATGATGGTTCTGGTCGGTACGGCCTGGGCAGGGTAGGCTTTGCGGTCTAGCTCGATATGGGGCGCATCCCAACCCCAGTCGATGCCGCGCTCGATCTTCACACCTTGCTCGTTGGCCGCAGCCTGGATCGCGTCCGCAACGCGCCGCATATCGTCCATGTCATAGGTGGCGATACCGTCCGCGCCTATGGCGATGAAATCTATTGCATGCCCGGTGATGTGGCGGGAATTCATCGTCTTGGACTTGCGGGCCTTCACAAGCGTTGCCTGCCGCTCTTTTGAACGCAGGCCCTCCGTCACGCGAAACTTGGTTCGTGTCGCGGCTTCGCGGATGACTTTGACAAGCTCGGGCCGTACCCCGAGAAGTTTTTCCTCGGAGCGTGCATCTAGCGTCATGTTCGATTGTCCTACTGGATTAGGCCGTAGCTACGCAGGACTGACATTAAGTCTTCATCGGATGGCCCGGACTGCGTGCCCGGCATGCCTTGCCCGTCTGTTGGTTCGTCCCTAACGGTGTTTGCAATTTGATATGCTAAGCTGATCACGCCTGGGATTCCGAGATAGGCGTAGGCGTCACCAAGCTGGTCGATAAATTCCGGGTCTCTCGTATCTTTACCTTTTGTTGACCCTCGCAGTGCAGCCGCAGACAGTGCCCCAAATGGAATTTGAGCAAGCTCCAACAAATCGCCTTCTAAGGCGACACCGGGGGCCGCAGAAAACGCCCCCCCAAGCGCCCCGGCTTTTGCGCGCTCGGCAACGCTTGACGAAAGGTGCGGCATGGCAAGCCGTGTGCCTAAAGCTGTCAACATCACGTCATCAAGGCTTATGGGCATACCATCGCCTTCGATGATGTTGGGGACAGATGCCACCGCGCCAGCCGTTGCCGCGTCTGCCGTGCCCGCCGCCCATTTCGAGCCGGTGCGGCTCAAAACGGCATCGCCTGCACTGCGCAAAACCTTTTGACCTGGAGACGCCACAAAGCCCGCAACCTCAGCCGCTGTCTGCGCTCCGCTGCCCGAATGCGTATGCCGCATTCCGTCAATGTATTCCTTGGCGTCAGGCGCGACGTTGGCTAAAATAGCGTCCGGCAATCCGAATCCCAGACCGTTCAAAAAACTGTAGCCAGCAGATTGCAACGAACCCAGCCGGTCCATCCAACCCGTATCGGTGACACCATGATCCGACCACCAACGCTCGCTTGGCCAGACCCGCGGCGCTGCGTTCGTCAATTGATGTTGAACATACGGGCCAACATCGCGCCCCTGCTCTTGGCGTGTGCTGTCGTGTATGTGAGCCTTGCCGCCGCTCATTGGGTCGTAACCACCGAGAATGTAATCATACATGGGGTTCCATGTAGCGTTGGCATCGGCCACGTTGAAATTCATGTCCCCTGTCGTTAGGTCGTCTTGAGCCTCTAGGCCAAGGGGCACAGCCGCCCCGCTCTTAGCATTCGCCGCTAGGAGGTTCGCACTGTCACTCATGGCAGGGTCAAAGGCGGCGTTTACAGAGCGGAGGTCGGTTGGGTCAAGCACAAGGACGCCGACGCCTTCGCCGCCCATAGCATGTTGATTAACGCGAGCCCCCGAATAATACCCGCGGATGTGATCTTGCACTTCGGGCAAGTCAAACGCTTGAAATGCTTCAAAGCCAAAATCTGGATGCTCGATAGAGGTTAAAGCGTCGTCAGCCCTACGATGCCTTATTCCAGCGGCTTGTTTAAACTCATCGACCGTAAAGGAATGGCCAGCCGGATATTGTGTCATGTCTAACAATTTGCCACGCCTGAGATGAAGAGGCGCAACGGCTGTGTTCATATTGCTGCCAAGCGGAAACACCGCTGCATAGTCTGGGTCTTCGGCAACCCACGTCGGGCCGCTCAGGTCATCAAATTGGCGTGCCCCTCGGTAGTATGTG
>Ga0208916_10000480_pt1 | contig 18872 bp, 18 predicted proteins | sample DEB19_08_DNA_5_FD_184523 | JGI IMG/M metagenome (GOLD analysis project Ga0208916, IMG submission 184523) | Aqueous microbial communities from the Delaware River and Bay under freshwater to marine salinity gradient to study organic matter... | ecosystem: Environmental > Aquatic > Marine >... | reverse complement strand
TCGGGCTGGTCAAAACTAACACCTCAGCAAAAAGAGGCGTTGCAGCCTTTGGCTCGCAGTTGGGACTCGCTCAGCGCCGGACAGCAACGAAAATGGCTGGAAGTCTCACGCAACTATCCCTCGCTGCCTGCTGCTGACAAGGCCAATATGCACAGTCGCATGGCCGAATGGGGCGCGCTCAGTAACCGCGAACGCGCTGAAGCCCGGCTCAATTTCGCCACCACCGCAGAGTTGGCGCACGAGCTAACACCGCAAGAGAAAAAAGCCAAGTGGGAGGCCTACCAATCACTCAGCGCTGAAGACAAGAAAAAGCTAGCCAACCAGGCTTCGCGCCCCCCGGCAGGCGCAGCCACGCCAATCAAGCCGGTGGCACCGCAAAAACTGGTCACGCTGCCCCCCGCTGCGAACACCACCAACAAGCCACCTAAAATGCCGGCTGACTCAACTGCAACCGACAGCGCCGCCACGGCCGACCATTGAGTTCGGGTGCCGGTCTGGCGCAAACCCCAACTTAACGAGCGACACCCTCTTCATGTCAGATGACTTCAAAACCCCCTCATTGCGCAGGCGCATGGCCTGCTGGCTGTACGAGGGCATGCTGATGTTCGCGGTCATGTTCATCGCCGACTATTTGTTCAGCACCTTGACACAAACCCGCAACGCCATGGACAACCGGAATGCACAACAAGCGTTTTTGTTTCTGGTGTTTGGCATTTACTTCGTCTGGTTCTGGGCCCACGGCCAAACACTCGCCATGAAAACTTGGAACATTCGGGTTACCGACCTGCAAGGGAACAACATCAGCCAACGACGTGCGCTGCTGCGCTACACCTTGAGCTGGGTCTGGTTTCTGCCGCCACTGGCCGTCAGTTGGCTGCTCGGGTTGGATGTCAAGGAGGCTTTGGTACTCACCGGAGGCTGGATCGCCATCTGGGCCATCTTGTCACGCGTTCACCCTCGCCGTCAGTTCTGGCATGACGCCATCGCCGGCACACGGCTGGTTACTTTTCGACATCCACCGGTCAAACGAACTTCATGACAAATACACCCGTCAATCCCCAAAAATTGCGCAAAGGCCTGCCACGCATTTGGCATGCAGCCGGCTATTCTCTGGCAGGACTGCGTGCCGGCTGGCATGAGACCGCTTTTAGGCAAGAAGCCATTGCCAGCATCGTCTTGTTTCCAGCGGCTTTCTGGCTGGGTCAAAGCTGGCTTGAAATTGCTTTTCTGATCGCCTGCCTGGTGCTGGTGATGGTGGTTGAGCTGCTCAACACTGCAGTAGAAAGCGCGATTGACCGGGTCGGCCCCGAATGGCACGACCTGTCCAAACGTGCCAAAGACATCGGCAGCGCGGCCGTCTTGCTGTGCTTGCTGCTGTGCAGCGGGGTTTGGTTAACGGCGCTGTTTCAGCGCTTGACGACATGAGCCCGGTGATGCGAGAAAAGCCGGCCTTTTCTGTCTGCGTTTATTGCGGCTCGCGGCCGGGCGCTGAGCCGGCTTACGCCGAAGTCGCCGAACAGGTCGGCCGCTGGATTGCCGAGCACGGCGGGCAACTCGTTTATGGTGGCGGTCACAACGGATTGATGGGCATCATGGCCGATGCTTGCCTGCAAGCGGGAGGACGCGTCGTTGGCGTGATCCCCAAGGCGCTGGTCGACAAAGAATGGGCCCACACCGGCTGCACGGAACTGCATGTGGTGGACACCATGCACGAACGCAAACGCATCATGGCCGAGCACGCTGATGCGTTTTTGGCGCTGCCCGGCGGCATTGGCACCTTCGAAGAATTTTTTGAAGTATGGACTTGGCGCCAGCTCGGTTACCACGACAAGCCGATCGGCCTGCTGAACCTGAACGGCTACTACGACAGCATGCTGGTGTTTTTGAACTCTGCTGTGAAGCAAGGCTTCATGAACGATTGGCAGATGGACTTGATCCGCAGCAACACTGATGCGCCAGCCCTGCTTGAAACGCTGGTGACGGAAGCAGGCCTCGCCTCAGAAAAACTGCGGCTAGACCAGATCTAAATTTACAACCCGACGGTCAGACCGCAGTTTCGTCTTCTTCGCCGGTGCGAATACGCACCACACGCTCGACACTGGTGACGAAAATTTTGCCGTCGCCAATCTTACCGGTGCGTGCGGCGCGCACGATGGCGTCAACGCAGCGTTCCACATCGTCTGTTTTCACGACCACTTCTACCTTGACCTTCGGCAGAAAGTCGACCACGTACTCGGCGCCGCGGTAGAGCTCGGTATGGCCTTTTTGACGACCAAAGCCCTTGACTTCAGTCACGGTCAGTCCGGTCACGCCACATTCGGCCAAAGCCTCGCGGACTTCTTCGAGCTTGAAAGGTTTGAGGATGGCGGTAATTTGCTTCACTGAAAGGCTCCGTTGATATTTTGAAATAGGTTGAAAGCTTACGCCCGAAATTGACTGGTCACAGGATAACGCCAATCTTTGCCGAAGCTGCGGTGGCTAACCCGAATGCCGATAGGCGCCTGCCGCCGTTTGTACTCATTGATCTTGATCAAGCGCGTGATGCGCTCAACCACTGCAGCATCGAACCCAGCGGCCACCATGCTCTCGATGCTTTCGTCATTTTCCATGTAACGCGTCAAGATGGCGTCCAACACCTCGTAAGGCGGCAGGCTGTCTTGGTCGGTCTGGTCGGCACGCAATTCAGCACTCGGTGGGCGCGTGATGATGCGCTCCGGAATTGGGCAGTCGCAGGTGCCATAAGGGTTGTTGTCATTGCGCCAGCGCGCCAACTTGAAGACCGTGGTTTTCAGCAAGTCTTTGATAACAGCGAAACCGCCGGCCATGTCGCCGTAGAGCGTGCAATAACCCGTGGCCATCTCGCTCTTGTTTCCGGTGGTCAGCACGATCGAGCCGAACTTGTTCGACAGCGCCATGAGAAAGACACCGCGAATGCGCGCCTGAATATTTTCTTCCGTCGCGTCTTCGGGCAAGCCCTTGAACTCACCGGCCAGCGAAGCCTTGAAGGCCTCGAACTGCGGTGTGATGAAGATTTCGTCGTAACGCACCTGCATGCGATCGGCCATCTCCCGCGCATCAATCCAAGAAATGTCAGCGGTGTACGGCGACGGCATCATCACCGTGCGCACCTTGTCGGCGCCCAGCGCGTCCACCGCAATGGCCAGCACCAAGGCTGAGTCAATCCCGCCAGACAGCCCCAAAATCGCGCTCGGAAAGCGGTTCTTACCGAGGTAGTCACGCACGCCCAGCACCAGCGCGTCCCACAGGTCAGCTTCGATGCTGCGCGCAGGGGCCATCGCGGCCTTCAAGGTCAGCGTGCCAGCCGACGTGCGCGTTGCAGCCACACCAAACAGCGCTTCTTGAAAGCTTACAGCCCGCCCAGCCAACGTGCCGTCAGCTTGCAAGGCGAAGGAGTGGCCTTCAAAGACCACTTCGTCTTGACCGCCGACCAAATGGGCAAACACCAGCGGCAAGCCTGTGGCCAGCGCTCGGCTGCGCATCATCTCTTCGCGCTCAGTGCCCTTGCCGCCATGAAAAGGCGAGGCGTTGATGACCGCCAGCAGCTCGGCACCAGCGGCTTTGGCCAACTGTGCCGGCTCGTCAAACCAAGCGTCTTCGCAGATCAGCAGGCCAACTGAAACACGGTCAGCGCCCTCGCCCACCTGAAAAACGCAATGGCCTTGGCCGGGCGTGAAGTAACGCCGCTCATCAAAGACTTGGTAGTTCGGCAACTCGCGTTTGGCATAGGTGTGCGTGCGCCGGCCTTCTTGGAGTACATGCGCGGCGTTGCTGAGTTGCTGCACTGTCACGCTGCGTGTGCGCAAACCCAGTCCAGCGTCAGTCAGGCTCGGGCTGCCGACCACCACAGCCAAGCCCTTTAACCCGGCCAACTCACGGGCTACAACATCCACGGCATCATCGCAGGCTTGGATAAAAGCTGAGCGCAGAAAAAGATCTTCGGCGGCATAACCGCAAATGGCCAATTCAGGCGTGAGCACTAAGCGCGCACCGTCGGCGTAGGCTTGACGTGCGGCGTCAATGATCTTGCGGGCATTCCCCGTCATGTCGCCGACAACGTAGTTCAGCTGGGCAACGCAAATTTTCAGTAGCATGGGTAGGCAGTCAATGAAAAAAGAGCCATTGAAAAATAACGTCAACGATTATGTCATTCGGGTCTACGATTCCCCTCTGGAGGTCGATGCCCATTCGTGGGACGACTTGCTCGCGCAGCAAAGCGCGGATGGCACGCTGAATCCCTTCATGCGCCATGCGTATTTGGCTGCCATGCACGCCAGCGGCAGTGCGTCGCCAGAGACCGGTTGGACGCCTCGCTTCGTCGCGCTGTACGACGGCGAAACGCTGGTGGCGGCGTGCGCGCTGTACCTGAAAGTCCATTCCTATGGCGAGTACGTTTTTGACTGGGCTTGGGCCAATGCCTACCAGCAACATGGCCTCGCCTATTACCCCAAAGCAGTCGTCGCTCCACCGTTCACACCCGTGCCTGGCCCGCGCCTATTGGCCCGCAACGCCTCCTCGCGCGTGATGTTGGTGAAGGCGCTGATGGCTTGGTGCGAAGCCGAGCAACTGTCGTCACTGCACTTGCTGTTTGCTGCGGATGAGGACGTAGCGGCGTGTTCCGAGGCTGGGCTGATGCTGCGTCATACGGTTCAATTCCACTGGAAGAATGCAGCTAAATTCAAAAATTTCGACGAATTTTTAGCATCGCTGAATCAGGAGAAGCGTAAAAAAATTCGGCAAGAGCGGCGCAAGGTGGCTGAGGCGGGTGTGGTTTTCCGCTGGTCTCGGGGCGTTGACATCAGCACCGCAGATTGGGATTTTTTCTACAGTTGCTACGAACGCACCTACCTAGAGCATGGCAATGCGCCTTACCTGAGCCGTGACTTTTTCGAGCGCATGGCCAGCACTATGCCGGAGAACTGGCTGCTGTTTGTGGCTGAACGAAATGGCGTGCCGATGGCCTGCAGTTTGATTGCACTGAGTGCCGGGACGCCCACAAGCGGTGACCTATCGACGCCCTCAGAGGATGTCCAAAAAACGGCTTACGGTCGGTATTGGGGTGCGCTTGAACGCGTCGATTGCTTGCACTTTGAGGCTTGCTACTACCAGCCTCTGCAGTGGTGCATTGAGCACGGTTTTGACAGTTTTGAAGGCGGCGCGCAGGGTGAGCACAAGATGGCGCGGGCGCTGTTGCCGGTCAAAACCACCAGCGCGCATTGGCTGGCGCACCCTTCATTTGCCGATGCTGTCGAGCGTTTTCTGGAACGCGAAGGCCAAGGCATTACCAACTACATGGAAGACTTGGAGCGGCGCAATCCGTTCAAGCTGGTCGCATAAGGTCTCAGCGCAGGCCCAACCAGAGCGCAACGGCTGACGTGATACCGACCAAGACCAGCGCGGCACCGAAACGCGCTGTGCGCTTGCGCATGGCCTCGATGCGCTGAATTAACTGCGCGTTTTGCTCGGCCAAGGCCGTGATCAAACCGGTCGACTCATTCAGACGCTGTTGCAACTCACCCGCCACCGACTGCAAGGTGGCTATCTGCGCTTGCAAATTACCTAGCGTCAGATGCTCTGGCGGCTGCCTAGACTGCGCTTCTAGGTCGGCAGCGTGATCGATGCCATCTGCATCCTTGTTGGCCACCGAGCCCCAGAGTTTTTTGGCACCTGCAGCGACCTTCGGCGCGTTGCGAACCACCTCCGACCAAGGAACACTTTGCAATACGGTCAACCAACCAATAGCCATCGAAAAACCTTTCAGGGACAATCAAAATCCAGTTCACCAATATAGCCTCAACCGAGCTGCTGCGTTCCGAAAGAAATTCATGTCATCCAATAGCGCTGCCAAAACCTTGCCGAACAACACCTACATCGTCCAACTGGTCGAAAGCTCAGACCTCAGCGCGGACCAGCGTGCAGCGGCCGAGTTGCGCTTTCGAATGGCACTTGAATTCGCCCTAGGCGGCCCTGAGTATGTGTTGCCTTCGCTGCAAGCCTACATGCTGGCGCAAGCCCTGAACGAGCCCAGCGACGATGACGAAGCGGATGACGCAGCGGACACCGAAACTGAGGACGAAGACGGCGGCACGCAGCAGATGATCACTCTCTGGGAAAAAGCTGAAAGTGACGCCATTCGGGCCGCACTCAAGCCTCTGGGCAAGCAAATGGCCGAGGCTCGCTTTGAGATCGTGCCAGTCAAAACTAAGCAGCGCGCAGCATAAAGAAAAGCGCCTGCAACTTGTGAGTTGCAGGCGCTTTTTGCGGGCGGCTGAAGATTCTGAAAAGAATCAGGCTTCCTGTGATTTGTTGTACGCCGCAATGCCGTCCATGATTTCTTTATGAGCCGCTTCCGGGCCTTCCCAGCCTTGAATCTTGACCCACTTGCCGTCTTCCAAGTCTTTGTAGTGTTCAAAGAAGTGGGCAATGGTCCTCAAGCGCAGCGGATTCATGTCTTCCGGTTTTTGCCACTGGGTGTAGAGCGAGCATTTCTTGTCAATGGGCACGGCCAAGACCTTGCCGTCTTCACCGGCTTCGTCGGTCATTTTCAAAATACCGATGGCGCGGCAAGTCACCACCACACCGGGGATCAGAGGCACGGGCGTGATCACCAGCACGTCAACCGGGTCGCCGTCGCCGCTGAGGGTTTTGGGCACATAACCGTAGTTGGTCGGGTAGTGCATGGACGTGCTCATGAAGCGGTCTACAAAAATAGCGCCAGACTCTTTGTCGACTTCGTATTTCACTGGGTCAGCATTCATCGGGATCTCGATGATCACGTTGAACGAATCGGGCGCATTTTTACCGGGAGTTACTTTGGATAAAGACATGTGATGAGAGGTACTGGAGGTACTTTGGAGTTGTTGATGGGGTACGGACGCCACTGAAGAAGGTCAGTTTGGTCAGTATTTACCCTCATTTTACTGATCCGGGCCTTACGAGTTTGAAACTTGCCAGGTTTTGGCGGTAAATTTCGCAGGTTGGCCAATTGCCTCCGGTTTGTGATCCGGGGTTGAGGAAGCAACGCAAGGCGGTGTTCGCCCCGGCGTTGCACCGAGATCCTGAAGACAACAACTGGAGAATATCTATGCTTGGCAACTCAGCGCTCATCTTGGCGCTAGCGTGTGGACTCATCGCCGTCGGTTACGGCTTTTGGGCCCGCAGCTGGATTCTGTCCCAAGACGCGGGCAATCCCCGCATGCAAGAAATCGCCGCCGCCATCCAGACGGGTGCGGCCGCTTACCTCGCACGCCAATACAAAACCATTGCCATCGTGGGGGCTGTGCTGGCGATTTTGATCGGCCTTTTTCTGGACATGCCTAGCGCCATCGGCTTTGTCGTTGGCGCGGTGCTGTCGGGTGCTTGCGGCTTCATCGGCATGAATGTGTCGGTGCGCGCCAATGTGCGCACCGCGCAAGCGGCCACGCGCGGCATTGGCCCCGCCCTAGACGTCGCCTTTCGCGGCGGAGCCATCACCGGCATGCTGGTGGTTGGACTCGGGCTGCTGGGTGTCACGGGTTTTTACTGGTTTTTGGTCGGCAACGGCAACTACACACCGATGTCGAATCTGGCCAACATGCTGAACCCGCTGATTGGTTTTGCCTTCGGCTCGTCGCTGATCTCGATCTTTGCGCGGCTCGGCGGGGGCATTTTCACCAAGGGCGCTGATGTCGGTGCAGACTTGGTCGGCAAAGTCGAAGCCGGTATTCCTGAAGACGACCCGCGCAACCCAGCGGTGATTGCAGACAACGTTGGCGACAACGTCGGCGACTGCGCTGGCATGGCGGCAGATCTGTTTGAAACCTACGCCGTGACGCTGATCGCCACCATGGTGCTGGGCGCCCTGATGGTCACAGGTGCTGGCACAGCAGCCGTGGTGTATCCGCTGGCGCTGGGTGCGGTCTCCATCATCGCGTCCATCATCGGCTGCTTCTTCGTCAAAGCAACACCCGGCATGACCAACGTCATGCCGGCGCTCTATAAAGGCTTGGCCGTCGCCGGCGGCCTGTCGCTGGTTGCCTTTTACTTCGTCACCACTTGGCTGATGCCTGACAACGCCATCAAGGCCGTTGGCAGCCAAATGGCCTTGTTTGGCGCCTGTACGGTTGGTTTGGTGTTGACCGGTGCGTTGGTCTGGATCACCGAGTACTACACCGGCACGCAGTACCCGCCGGTCAAACACATTGCCCAGTCGTCGACCACGGGGCACGGCACCAACATCATTGCCGGCCTCGGCGTGTCCATGCGTTCAACCGCTTGGCCGGTGATTTGTGTCTGCATCGCCATCTGGGTGTCCTATCAATTGGCCGGGCTGTACGGCATTGCGATTGCCGCAACCTCCATGCTCAGCATGGCTGGCATTGTGGTGGCGCTAGACGCTTACGGCCCGATCACCGACAACGCCGGTGGCATCGCCGAAATGGCCGACATGCCAGCCAGTGTGCGCGCCGTGACCGACCCGCTGGACGCTGTGGGCAACACCACCAAAGCCGTCACCAAAGGCTACGCCATCGGCTCAGCCGGCTTGGCCGCGCTGGTGCTGTTTGCCGACTACACGCACAAACTCGAAGCCTACGGTAAAGCCATCAGCTTTGATTTGAGCAACCCGATGGTCATCATCGGCCTCTTCATTGGCGGCTTGATTCCCTACCTGTTCGGAGCCATGGCGATGGAAGCCGTGGGCCGCGCCGCTGGTGCCGTGGTGGTTGAAGTGCGCCGCCAGTTCCGCGAGATTCCGGGCATCATGGAAGGCACGGCCAAGCCCGAATACGGTAAGGCCGTTGACATGCTGACCACGGCAGCGATCAAGGAAATGATGATCCCTTCGCTGCTGCCCGTCGTCGTGCCGATTCTGGTCGGCCTGCTGCTCGGCCCTGCTGCGCTGGGTGGCCTGCTGATGGGCACCATCGTCACCGGTCTGTTTTTGGCCATATCGATGTGCACCGGCGGCGGCGCTTGGGACAACGCCAAGAAATACATTGAAGACGGGCACCACGGCGGCAAAGGGTCTGAGACGCACAAGGCCGCCGTCACCGGCGACACCGTGGGCGATCCCTACAAAGACACCGCAGGCCCCGCTATCAATCCGCTGATCAAGATCATCAACATCGTGGCCCTGCTGATCGTGCCGCTGATGATGAAGTTCCACGGTGGTTAAAAAACGCATGCGAAGTTAGTTCAGCATGTAAAAAGCCCGCTTTCGAGCGGGCTTTTTTTGGGGAAGTGAAACGTCCTAAAAAAATTGACAGCTCAAGCGATCCAATCTGGAAAGCGCTTTTTCATGTCTTTAACAAATGACAGCGTGCCAGCGAGGTGCTGCCGCAAAGCGGCTTCAGCCGCCGGGGCATCTCGCGCTTTCAGCGCATCGAGAATGTCACGGTGGTCTTGCACGATAGCTTGTGCCTTGCCTTTGGCCGGCAGGTTCAGGTGGCGCAAGCGGTCAACGTGACCGCTTTGCTTGCGCAGCAAACCCCACAAGGATGCGACCTGTGCAGCGTCGTACATCTCTTTGTGAAAAGCCACATCGGCCACTGCCAGCCGATGCACATCGAGTGGCTTCAAGGCCGCTTCCTGCAGACCGATTTGGAACGTCAAGCGCTGCATCAAAGCGCTGTGCTCAGGGTCGGCTAACGCACACAGCGTTTTGAGAATTTCGACTTCAATGGCGCGGCGCAAAAAATGAGCCTCCAATGCGGCCGTCAAATCAATCCGGCTGACAACGGTCGCATGCTGCGGAAATATATCGACCAATTGCTCTTCGCCCAAACGAATCAGGGCATCGCGAATCGGTGTCTGGCTGATGCCAAAGTGCTCGGCCAGCTCTGCCCGCTGCAAGACCGTGCCGGGCTCCAGTTGAACCGAAACAATCGACTCACGTAGAGCTTCAAACACTTGCGGCGCAGACTGCCGGGTCCGGTCCAGTTTCAACAACGGTAATTTTTCCAAGCCATTCATAGATTCCTTGAGACACGCCCTGGAGGCGTTTGACAGAGCCTTTGAGTAGATGCAAAATTTTCAAAATCATAGCATTGACGCACTAATATATCAGTGCTTTAATCCCATGCGCGCAATTCAAAAAAACAACTCGAATCTAGGCAAAACCCGCCTAAGACTCAGCCCTTCAAAGCGTTCAACAGGAGACAAAAAATGTTTAAAACCAAACCGTTCAGCCCGCATAAGAGGCTGATCCTTCAAGCGCTCCCCTGGCTGTTCATGAGTGCAGTCGCGGTTACAGCGCAAGCCCAAACGGCTTGGCCGAGCAAGCCGGTAACCATCGTCGTTCCGTTTGCGGCTGGCGGCGGAACCGACATCGGCGCCCGCATTTTGGCGCAACGCCTGTCCATCCTCTGGGGTCAGCCGGTGCTGATTGACAACAAAGGCGGCGCAGGCGGTAACGTCGGCCTGGACGTTGTAGCTCGTGCCAAGCCTGACGGCTACACGCTGCTGACGGGCAACGTCGGCACGCAGTCAATCAACCCAACGCTTTACAAAAAACTCAGCTACAACCCGGACACCGCATTCGTGCCGCTGGGCCAGTTTGCAGAGCTGCCTTTCGTACTTGCCGTCACCGCCTCACTACCGGTTAAAAACGTCAAAGAATTGGTCGACCTCGCGAAGACCCAGCCCGACAAACTGACCTACGCCAGCTCGGGCAACGGCGGCTCGCCGCACCTTTCAGCTGAGACCTTCAAGATCGCCACCAACACCAAGATTCTGCACATTCCGTACAAAGGCGGCGGCGCAGCCATGACCGATCTGATGTCGGGCAACGTCGACATGATTTTTGCGTCGGTACTTGAAACCTCGGGCTTCATCAAGGCCGGCAAGCTCAAAGCGCTGGCTATCACCAGCAAAAACCGTGTGTCGGCCATGCCTGACGTCCCCACCCTGCAAGAAAGTGGCGTCACGGGGGCTGAGTCTGGTTCGTGGCTAGGCTTGCTGGCGCCGGCCGGCACACCCAAAGAGATCGTCGAGAAGATCTCAATGAGCCTGCAGCAAGCCGTTGCAGTCCCTGAAATACAGCAGCAAATGATCGCTCAAGGCGGCATTGCCAAAGGCGGCTCTCCGGCCGACTTTGCGCAGCTCATCGCCACCGACCGCAAGCGCTACGCCCGCATCATCATCGACAACAAATTGACCGCCGACTGAGGACGCCATCATGACCATTCGCCGCTTATTCCTGAATTCTTCCGCACTGCTTGCCTTGGGTGCTCTCGGTCTGCCAGTCCACGCAGCCAGTTGGCCGACGCAGCCGGTGCGCATCGTCGTGCCGTTTGCACCGGGCGGTACATCAGACGTCATCGCGCGCTTGATGAGCAAGCCCTTGAGCGATGCGCTGGGCGTGCCGGTGTTGATCGAAAACCGCACCGGTGCAGCAGGAAATATTGGTGCTGCTTACGTCGCCAATGCCACCGACAACCACACCGTGTTGCTGTCAGACCTCGGCTCACTGGCCATCAGCCCGTTGGTGACCAAAGACCTGCCTTTCAAACCGAGTGACTTGCAAGGCGTGGCCATGCTGGCCTATTCACCGCACTTGCTGGTGGCGCATCCGGGTGTTGCCGCCAACAACCTCAAGGAACTGGTGGCGCTGTCGCAAACCACCAAGATCAATGTCGCATCTTCCGGCACGGGCACGCCGAATCACCTCGGCATGGTCGAAATTGCGCTAGAGACCGGCATGAAGTGGCAGCATGTGCCTTATCGCGGCGGCGCACAGTCGCTGAATGACACGGCAGCCGGCACCACCCAGGTCGTTCTGAATGGCATGTTGGCCACGCTGCCGCTGGTGCAGGGCGGCAGGCTCAAAGTGATTGGCATTTCCAAAGCCACCCGGATGCCCTTGGTGAGCAACATGCCGACCATCGCCGAACAAGGCGTGAAAAACTTTGAGTCGGGCACTTACCAGGGCGTCACTGCATCGTCAAAAATGTCGCGCCAAGCGATTGAGCGGCTGAATGCAGAAATGATCCGCATCATCCGTTCGCCTGAACTGCGGGCCCGATTGCTCGAAGCCGGGGCCGAGGTCATGACCTCAACACCGCTGCAAACAACGGAGTTCATCGCCAAAGACCGCGTGCGCTGGGCCAGCGTGATCCAGCGGGCTGGCGCGCAGCTTGAAGGTACCAACTGAGATGCAAGACTCTCCGGTGAGCGACGCAACATTGAGCGAGACCACTTTTCACAGCACGGCCGTTCTGGAACAGTTTGTAGCAGCCCTGTTCAGCCAAGTCGGGATGGATGCAGACAAAGCGCAAACGCTGGGCCGATTTCTGGTCTTGACGGACGCAATGGGCCGCCGCACCCATGGTTTGGCCATGACCAGCCTGTATTTGGCAGACATTGAAAAAGGCGGCATGACGCTCAGCGGTGAACCGGAAGTCATCAAGGACAACGGCATCAGCGTGGTTTGGGACGGTGGCTACTTGCCTGGTCTGTGGCTGATGAACAAGGCCATCGAAGAAGCTATTCCACGTGCCCAAAAGCGCGGCATAGCCGCTTATGCCATCCGCAAGAGCCATCACATCGGCTGCTTGGCAGCGCTGGTGAAGCAAGCCGCCGACCGCGGTTTTATCGCGCAAATCTCAAACTCCGATCCGGCCGGCGCACGTGTTGCACCGTATGGCGGATGCGAGGCTTTGTTCACGCCGAATCCGATGGCGATGGGCTATCCCGGCGCGCAAAATTCGGTGCTGATCGACATCTGCGCGTCCATCACCACGACCTCCATGACGCGGCAGACCTTTGCGGCGGGACAGCAGTTTGAGCACCCGTGGTTGCTGGACGCACAAGGTACACCCACGCGTGATCCGTCGGTGCTGGAAAACCAGCAACCGCGTGGTTCACTGCAACTGCTGGGCGGTCAAGAATACGGTCACAAGGGCTTTGGTCTGGCGCTCGGCATTGAGGCGTTGTCCCAGGGCCTGTCCGGCCAAGGCCGCAAAGACGCGCCCAAGCGCTGGGGCGGCAATGTGTTTTTGCAGGTTATTGATCCAGAGTTGTTCGCCGGTCGTGAAGCCTTCACCGAACAGATGGATCACCTGTCCGAACGCTGCCGCACGAACAAGCCGATTGACGCTGACAAACCCGTGCGCTTGCCGGGCGACCAAGCCGCTGCCGGTATCGACAAAGCGCAGCGCCAAGGTCTTGCTTATGACCGCCAGACGTGGCAAGGTCTGGCTGAGTGGGCCGACAAACTCAAGGTGGCACTGCCCGTTCCTGCTTGACGAACTGACGCGTCAAGGCCATCTCCAAACACCCCACATCCACCGTACAAAAAGTCCCCTCACATGACCCAAAAAACCTACGAAGAACTGCGCAGCGCTCGCTGGATGGCACCAGATGACGTACGCTCTTTTGGTCACCGCTCACGCGTGATGCAACTGGGCTACGGCCCGGAAGACTGGGTTGGCAAACCCATGATCGCGATCATCAACACTTGGAGTGACATTGGCACGTGCCACGGTCACTTCAAGCAACGCGTCGAAGACGTCAAGCGCGGCATCTTGCAAGCCGGTGGCTTCCCCATTGAGTTGCCAGCGATTTCGCTGTCTGAGTCCATCGTCAAGCCGACCACCATGTTTTATCGCAATCTGCTGGCGATCGAAACAGAGGAATTGTTACGCAGCCACCCGATCGACGGCGCGGTGCTGATGGGTGGCTGTGACAAGACCACACCGGGTCTGATCATGGGCGCGCTCAGCGCCGGCTATCCCTTCATTTTCATGCCCGCCGGCCCGATGCAAAGTGGCAACTGGAAAGGCCAAGTGCTGGGCTCTGGTTCAGACACTTGGAAATACTGGGACGAAAGACGCGCCGGCAAAATCACAGCCAAACAATGGATTGAAGTCGAGGGCGGTATCGCCCGCAGCCACGGACATTGCATGACGATGGGCACGGCCAGCACCATGACCGGCATTGCCGAAGCCTGCGGCTTCACGCTGCCAGGTGCGTCGTCGATTCCGGCCACCGATTCCAACCACGTGCGCATGGCGGCCGATTGCGGCCGGCGCATTGTCGACATGGTCTGGGAAGACCTGACACCGGCCAAACTGCTCAGCCGCGCGTCGTTTGAAAACGCCATCACCGTGGCCATGGCCATGGGCTGCTCGACCAACGCCATCATCCACTTGGTGGCGATGTCACGCCGCGCCGGTGAGCACTGTGCCGTGGGCCTGGAAGACTTTGACGCGGCCAGCCGCAAGGTCCCCGTGATCGCCAACATCCGGCCGAGTGGCGACACCTACTTGATGGCCGACTTCTATTTTGCGGGCGGCATGCGCGCCATGATGAACGTGCTCAAAGACCATTTGCAGCTTGACGCCATGACGGTCACCGGGCAAACCATTGGCGCGAATCTAGAAGGCGCCGAGGTTTACAACGATGACGTCATCCGCCCTCTGTCGAACCCGATTTATGCCGAAGGCGCGTTGGCCGTTCTGAAGGGCAACCTTGCACCCGATGGCTGCGTCATCAAGCCCAGCGCCTGCGCGCCGCACCTCTTCAAACACACCGGTCCGGCGCTGGTGTTTGACGACTACCCGAGTATGAAAAAAGCCATTGACGACCCGGACCTCGACGTCACCGCAGACCACATCATGATCTTGCGCAACGCCGGACCCCAAGGCGGTCCGGGCATGCCGGAATGGGGCATGCTGCCGATCCCCACCAAGCTGGTCAAGCAAGGCGTGAAAGACATGCTGCGCATCTCAGACGCCCGCATGAGCGGCACCAGCTACGGCGCCTGCATCTTGCATGTGTCGCCAGAGGCGTACATCGGCGGCACACTGGCCCTCGTCAAAACGGGCGACCTGATCAGCGTCGACGTACCGGCCCGAAGCATTCACCTCGACGTCAGCGACGCGGAACTGGCCGCGCGCAAAGTGGCCTGGGTGCAACCGCCAAAACGCTTTGCACGGGGTTACGGCTGGATGTTCAGCCAACACATCATGCAAGCCGACCAAGGCTGTGACTTTGACTACCTCGAAACATCGTTTGGCGCGCCCGTCGGTGAGCCGGATATTTACTGAACTTCGAGCTAACACCAATAAACCTCAGGAACACAACATGGCTCTCAGCAACAGCACCCGCGACAAACTCAAAACCGTCAGCACCGCTACTTTGTGCAGCGCGCTCTTCAAGCGCGGTCTGCGCAACCAGTTCATTCAAAACGTGCACCCGCTCAATGCCAACCTGCCAAACATGGTGGGCGAGGCTTTCACGCTGCGCTACATTCCCGCCCGTGAAGATCTGAACCCGATGACGGTGTTCCAAAATCCGAACCACCCGCAACGCGTGGCGATTGAGCAATGCCCACCCGGCGCCGTGATGGTCTTTGACAGTCGCAAAGACGCACGCGCTGCTTCGGCCGGTTCGATTTTGATCACGCGCCTGATGGTGCGCGGCGTCGCTGGCGCTGTCACTGACGGCGGTTTTCGCGACTCTCCAGAGATCGCTGCCCTGCCCTTTCCGACCTACCACCAACGGCCTTCGGCACCGACCAATCTGACGCTGCACCAAGCGCTGGACATCAACGTGCCGATTGGCTGCGGTGACGTGGCCGTATTTCCAGGCGACGTGATCGTCGGTGACAAAGAAGGCGTCTTCGTGATCCCCGCGCACTTGGCCGACGAAGTGGCTGACGACGCGGTCGAGATGACAGCGTTTGAAGACTTCGTCACTGAAGAAGTCCTTAAGGGCCGGGCCACGATTGGCCTGTACCCACCGACCGAGCAAAAGTCGAAAGACGACTTCGCGGTATGGCGCCAAGCCAAAGGCCGCTAACTCAAATCAGATCGGATCAAAGCGCTTGCGGCAAAGCCAGTCCAGCCGCCAATGCTGCTGGCCGCAACGCGTCCATCACACCTGCCGTCAAGGAAACGCCGTCGGCTGTCGCTTGTCGCTGACGCGCCATCGCATGCTCACCCGGCAAGCGCACACGAGGACGCCCTGGCAAGGGTTTGTTGGCATGGCAGGCGTCTACCAGCCATTGCGATTGGCGAGTGAAAGCATCCAGCCCGGCAAACGCACCGGGGTCGGTCACCTGCAGGAAAATATTGACAGGCGTGCCCTTCGGCTGATCCACACGACCCTGCCCGGACAGACCCTGCGTCAAAGCCTCAACCAGCAAAGCCATGCCGTAACCCTTATGGCCGTGGTCAAAACCACCGACGGGCAACAGCGAACCACCACCGCTGACCACCGCGTTCGGGTCATCGCTGGGTTGGCCTTGCGCGTCCATCGCCCACTTCGCAGGAAAGCGTTCACCGCGAACCACCAATTGGCGGGCACTGTTCAGCGTCGTGATGGAGGAACTGACGTCCAGCAAGATCGGATCACCTTGCGTCGGGATGCCTGCCGCAATCGGGTTCGGTGAGAAAAGGGGCTCGGTGCCGCCAAACGGCGCCACGCCACGCGCCGCGGGTGACGAACAGACCAGCTGCACCAACAGGCCGCGCTCTGTCAGGCGCGGCAGGTAGACAGCGAGGGCACCTGTGTGGTGGCTGTTGGCAATGGCCACCGTCACCACTCCGTGCTGTTCAATCCGCTCCAAAGCCGTGTCGATGGCACGCGAAATCAACCAAGAGCCTGGCAGCCGTAAACCATCCCAAGTGATGCAAGCACCGCGGTCATTGACCACGCGCATGTCACCGTTGATGGCCATGACGCCGCTTTTCACGGCATCCAGATACCAAGCGGCCAAAGCCAGACCGTGGGTGCTGTGACCCATGCTGTCGGCGGTGATCAGAGAGTCGGCAATCGCCTCGGCTTTGCCCGCATCCATGCCCGTGGCACGGAACAAAGCGGTGACGAAACGCGTGAGCTCGGGCAGCGCAAAACGTGGCGAAATATCTGTGTTGCTTGTCATGTGATTGAACATCGGTGTGCTGATAGCCAATTGATCGGAAGATGCCAGCGACCACTGAAATTGAGTCTGCGACACCGAAGAGATCGTAACCCGAGGACTGACATTCAAACGCGCCACGGAGACCGTTTAGCCGCTATTCAATGTCACGCGATGGCATGCGCGCGATATGCGTGCCGGCAAGGGTTTTTTCCCACGAAGGCTGTAACCAGCGCCAGCGATGATGTAAATTCAAGGGCAAGCTCTTATATGTCAGAAAAAATCATCCCCATCGCGGACATCCGCTACGCCAGCCGTGTACCTCACGTGCCGGCCCACATCCAAACGCCCACCGGCTTGCTGGCGGACACTTTGGGCAGACCCCTGCGCGACTTGCGCATCAGCGTGACCGACCGCTGCAACTTTCGTTGCAGCTATTGCATGCCGCGCGAGGTCTTCGACAAGGATTACGCCTTTTTGCCGCAAACTTCGCTGTTGAGCTTTGAGGAAATCACGCGTTTGGCGCGAATTTTTGTCGCCCACGGCGTCGAAAAAATTCGCCTGACAGGTGGTGAGCCACTGCTGCGCAAACACCTCGAAGTGCTGATCGAGATGCTGGCCAAGATTCAAACGCCGAGCGGTCAGCCGCTGGACATCACGCTGACAACCAATGCCTCGCTGCTGGCCAAAAAAGCCCAAAGCCTGAAAGACGCCGGACTGCAGCGCGTCACCGTCAGCCTAGACGGGCTGGACGACGCGGTTTTCAGGCGCATGAACGACGTCGATTTCCCGGTGGCCGATGTGCTCAAGGGCATCGAGGCGGCGCAGCGGGTTGGCTTGGCACCGATCAAGGTCAACATGGTCGTCAAGCGCGGCACCAATGACGCCGAAATTTTGCCCATGGCACGCCACTTTCGCAACTCTGGCGTGGTGCTGCGCTTCATTGAATACATGGACGTCGGTGCCACCAACGGCTGGCGCATGGACGAAGTGCTGCCGTCGGCCCAAGTGATTGAGCGCTTGCAAACCGAATTCCCCCTGCTGGCCGTGGACCCCAACTACGCTGGCGAAACCGCCGAGCGCTGGCGCTACGCGGACGGCGGCGGAGAAGTCGGCGTCATCAGCAGTGTGACGCACGCTTTTTGCGGCGACTGCAACCGGGCCCGATTGTCGACCGAAGGCAAACTCTTTTTGTGCCTGTTCGCCAGTCAAGGGCAAGACCTGCGCGCCTTGCTGCGCGGCGACTTTTCGGACGAACAAATCGGCGGTGCAGTCGGTCATATCTGGCAGTCACGAAGCGACCGTTATTCAGAGATGCGCGCAGCACTGCCAGCAGACGCCTCGCCACCGGATACCGGACGGCGGGTTGAGATGAGTTACATCGGCGGATGAATGGCCCCCACGCTTGTCGCTTCGCGTGCCTTCGGCGGTGCACTGCCCCATGAACTAAAAAGAGGGGCGCATTTCCCCTTGGGGCGGCCCGGCGGGGAAACCTTCACACTACCCATAACAACATCACAAGTCAGGTCTCATGATTGATATTACAGAAATTACCGGGCTTATCTTGGCTGGTGGGCGTGGCTCGCGCATGGGCGGGATTGACAAGGGCTTGCAAAACTTCAACGACGTGCCGCTGGCTTTGCACACGCAGTTGCGGCTCAGCCCGCAGGTTGGCGAGCTGCTCATCAATGCGAATCGGAATCTGGCCGCCTACGAATCGTTTGGTGTACCAGTCTGGCCGGATGCGGCAAGTTTGGGTGACTTCGCCGGACCGCTGGCGGGCTTTTTAACGGGCTTGGAGCGCTGCGAGACCGCGTTCATGATGACCGTACCTTGCGACACGCCGCTGTTCCCGCACGACCTTGTTGCACGCCTTGCTGCGGCACTCGAAGCCGAAGACGCTGACATCGCCATGGCGGCGGCGCGTGAAGAAGATGGCCAGTTGCGTGCTCAGCCCGTGTTTTGCCTGATGCGCTCCGAACTGCTCGAAAGCGTGGTTCGCTTCACCCATGGT
>Ga0208916_10000478_pt1 | contig 18908 bp, 21 predicted proteins | sample DEB19_08_DNA_5_FD_184523 | JGI IMG/M metagenome (GOLD analysis project Ga0208916, IMG submission 184523) | Aqueous microbial communities from the Delaware River and Bay under freshwater to marine salinity gradient to study organic matter... | ecosystem: Environmental > Aquatic > Marine >... | reverse complement strand
GGGCCGCAGCGCTTTGGCTTGGCTGATGACGTGGCTGGCGTACGCGTGCCAGTTGGTCTCGCCAGCGGCGACCAGGTGGTAGATACCGGCGAGTGCGTCCTGATTGGCGTTTTGATTGACTTTTTCTGTGACTTTTTGAATCGCCGCGGCTGTCACGCTGGCAATCAACTCAGCACCGGTGGGGGCGCCCCATTGGTCGTTGATCACCGTCAGGCGCTCGCGCTCTTGGGCTAACTTGAGCATGGTCTTGGCGAAGTTACTGCCTTGCGCGGCATACACCCAGCTGGTCCTGAAAATCAAATGCCGGGTGCAAGCGGCCTGCACGCGCAACTCGCCTTCGAGCTTGGTTTGACCGTACACATTGAGCGGCGCGGTGGCATCTGTCTCTCGCCAAGGCTCGGTGCCGCTGCCGTTGAACACGTAGTCGGTGCTGTAGTGAATCAGCCAAGCGCCCAAGGCCTCGGCCTCGCGGGCCAGCACTTCAGGGGCGTGCGCGTTGATAAGACGGGCTTTCTCGGGTTCGCTCTCGGCTTTGTCGACAGCGGTGTAGGCGGCAGCGTTGACGATGACGTCAGGCCGCAATTGGCGAATCGTCGCGGCCAGCGCTTCCGGTTGACCGAGGTCGCCACACAGACCGGCGCTGCCTTGGGTCCGGTCCAACGCCACCAGCTCACCCAAAGGCGCCAGCGTGCGCCGCAGCGCTTGGCCGACTTGGCCGTTTTTGCCGAGGAGCAGGATTTTCATAACTCTAAAGCCCACTCTTCTACGGCCAAACCGGGTACGCGTAAAAATTCACGCGCATTATGGGTCACCAGCACCGAGTCTTCTGCCATGGCGTGCGCGGCAATCAGCAAATCCATGCCGCCGATGGGTTGCCCGCTGCGTTCAAGAGCCGCACGAATCACGGCGTAGTGATGGGTGGCCTCAGCGGGCCATGGCCGAACTTCAAAGCCGGCCAGCCAAGCTTCAACAGCCGCAGAAAACTGAACCGACGCCAGCTTGACAGCGCCAAATCGCAGCTCTGCCGCCACGATGGCAGACAGCCAAAGCTGCCCGCGGTCGAGACCATCAAAACGCTCAACCATGGAGGCAGGTCTACGTCGCAGCGCATAGCTGCAAATATTGATATCCAAGGTCCGGCGCATGGTCATTGTGACGGGTTGGACTCAGGACCAATCACGCGTTTGCGGCGGACTGTCGTTGCGATCCACCAAAAAAGTCTCTGGCAACGCTTCGGTTGTTGCGTAAAAACCTTTCAGCCATTCCGCCATATTCTGTGGGCTGCTTGTCGGTTCGGGCTGCACCCAAAGGGCATTACCAACCTGCACAATACGCACTTCTTTTGCATCCAGGCGCAATTTAGCCGGTAGCCGGATGGCTTGGCTTCGACCACTCATGAAAAGTTTGGCAGTGATGGACATTTGCGACCCCCAATGTAATAACACAACGTCATATTACACGGAATGCGAACTGTCGGCGTACTGCGTTTGCACCCACTGCCGATAAGCGCCGCTTTGCACGTGGGCGACCCAATCTGGGTTGTCCAGATACCAGCCGATGGTTTTTTGGATACCGGTCTCGAAGGTTTCGGCGGGCTTCCAGCCGAGTTCGCGCTGCAGCTTGCTGGCGTCGATGGCGTAGCGGCGGTCGTGGCCGGGCCGGTCTTTGACGTAGGTGATCTGCGTGCTGTAGCTTTGGCCGTCGGCCTTGGGGCGCATCTCGTCTAACAGGCTGCAGACGGTGTTGACGATGTCGATGTTGGGCTTTTCGTTCCACCCGCCGACGTTGTAGACCTCACCCAAGCGGCCGCGCGCCAGCACTTCCCGGATGGCGCTGCAATGGTCTTTGACGTACAACCAGTCGCGCACCTGCATGCCGTCACCGTACACCGGCAGGGCTTTGCCAGCCAAGGCGTTGACGATCATCAGCGGGATCAGTTTTTCAGGGAAGTGATACGGCCCGTAGTTGTTGGAGCAGTTGGTGGTGAGCACCGGCAAGCCGTAGGTGTGGTGCCAGGAGCGCACTAAGTGGTCGCTGGCGGCTTTGCTCGCGCTGTAAGGGCTGTTGGGCTCGTAGCGGTGCTCTTCGGTAAAAGCCGGCGCATCTTGGCCTAAAGAGCCATACACCTCGTCGGTCGACACATGCAAAAAGCGAAACGCCGACTTGGCGTCAGCGGGGAGCTCAGCCCAATAAGCCCGCACAGACTCCAACAACCGAAAGGTGCCGACGATGTTGGTCTGGATGAAGTCTTCAGGCCCGTGGATGGAACGGTCCACATGCGACTCAGCCGCAAAGTTAAGCACCGCACGGGGTTGGTGCTGCGCTAGCAGGCTGGCAACCAAGGTGCTGTCGGCGATGTCCCCTTGCAACAAGGTATGCCTTGCGTCGCCCTGCAGGCTAGCCAGGGTTTCGGGGTTGCCTGCGTAGGTGAGTTTGTCGAGGTTGATGACCGGCTCGTCTGACTGAGCCAGCCAGTCCAAGACAAAGTTGCCGCCGATGAAGCCGGCGCCGCCGGTGATGAGAATGGTCACAGTATTTGAGTCATAGTTGGCTTAAGGCTAACTATAAAGGCCCCGACGGACTTCAACGTTACAAAGCTAGTTTTTGCTCAGGCCTTGGGCCGGAAAGTCAGCGCGCGACGAATACGCGCCAGTTTGGCCGCACTGGCTGGGTCGGACTCCGAGTTACGCAGCCCGTTACGAATGAATACAAACAAAAGCAGCATGAACCCGGTGGCGAGCGTGGCGCCGACAGCAATCATGCCTTTCTTCGGGCTGACGGCTTTTTCGGGCAGGGTGGGCGCTTGCACGAGCTGGGAGTCGGTCAAGCCTTCGAGCTGGGCTTCGATAACCAAAGCTTGGGACTGTGCAGCGCTAACGGTGTTGAGCAGTTCCGTGTAACCTTTAACCAACTCAGCATCTCTCCCGTCGGGCACGCCCGATCGACCATTGATACTTTCGAGAACTGGCAGCAACACATCGCCAGCTCTAATCGCTTTTTGCTGGCGAAGCTTTGTGTCTGCCAACTGAGTTTCAAGCTTCAACTTGCTTGCGCCCATTGGACGACTTTGTGCGTAGATTGCCGCTAGTACCGCCTTGGCGGAGGCTTGCGCTTGCTGTGGCGTGCGGCCGGAGACAGTGATCGTCAACAATTTGTCGTTACGACCCATGGCAGTTTTGACACGGTCTCGCAACGTTTGGCGTGCCAACTCAACGCTTTCGCTGGACGCAAGTCCAAGGCTGGCAGCGGCAGGATCCAGCACGGCCGCCGTAGCGATCAGGCTGGCCGTGGCAGGTTCAGACTGCAAAATAGCCACGCTCTCAAATGACTTTGGCAACACAAAAGCAATTGCCAGCGCGATCAAACCAACCGCCAACGGCCCCAAGATGAGCAACTTGGCGTTATCAGCCAAAGTCACCAACAGGTCGAGCAAACTGATCTCTGCGTCTGGGTTTGCTAGCTGCCGGGTGGTTTCCATGGGTCTGCCTTCTAGTGTTTAGAGCTAAAAAATCGACCACTAAAGTCTCGATAATTTTGTTATTGTAACTTTGCAATTTTTATGAGATTTGGACACTATCAGCATTTCTACCCTGCCAATTCGCCGGAATAAAGTGCCCTCAGGCGACCTGCGCTTCGTTCAGGCACTTGCCCAGCTGCGCAAAGTAGCGGTTGGCGACTGGCGTTGGCATCACGTATTTGATGCGCGTGTCGACTTCGTCGGAGACCAGGGTGATGACGCCTTTTTTGCGCAAAGACTTGAGCCGGCGGTGGGCCGTGGTGGAGGACACATCGCCGTAAATAGCCATGGCCTGCAGCACTGTGATCTTTTCCTCGGCATGCCAGACAGTGGCGAACAAGTGCAACAGCCGCTCTTCAACGGGGTCCAGCTTGGGAAAATCTGGCAGCGTATGAACAGCTTTCACTAGTTTTAAAAACCGGAGGTAGGTCTGGGAGTGCTGGCTGGTCAGTGAAGTCATCCTTGAATGATAGGCTTAAACTTAGTCAAATATGCAAGTAGTTTCACGAATGACAATGGGTTCGTCAGGTCTTTTTAGGAAGTGCGGTCTACACAAGCCGGGAATGACGCACTAGCATGGGCATCATTTTTTCACGATTCATGCCAGGAGCCAGCCCCATGACAGCCAAGAAACCACCGACTTCCGGCCCAACACCCAACCCTGCCAACGGGCTGGTTCAGGAGTCCGCACAACAAATCTGGCTGGCCGGCCTGGGGGCCTTTGCCAAAGCGCAAGAAGAAGGCAGCAAGGTTTTTCAGGGCTTGGTGAAGGAAGGCCTGGATCTGCAGCGTCAAACCAAGGCGGCAGCCGAAGAAAAACTGGCGCAGGCCGCCAGCAAGTTGCGCAGCCTCACCGAGGCCACGAGCCTGAACGTGTCAACCCTGAGTGCCAAGGCGGCCCAACCGTGGGACAAATTGGAAACCATTTTTGAAGAGCGCGTCAGCAAGGCGCTGAAGCACTTGGGCGCGCCGACTTCTGAAGAATTTGAGCTGCTGAAAAAAGAGTTGGCGGCGCTCAAACGGAAGGTTGCGGCGCTGGAGACTTCGGCTAAGCCTGTCAAACCAAAGGCTGTTAAAAAAATACCCATCGCTTGAGTGCTTCTGACCTTCCCCACTTACCCGGAACCGACTCCTGAGGTAGAGTGGCTCCAAATAAAAGAGACAAGAGGGCAAACAGATGGCGAAAAAAGCGCCGCGCCGCACTGCGGAGCGCATTCTGGAGGTAACGCTGGCGCTGTTCAACCGCTTTGGCGAGCCCAATGTCTCAACCACGCTGATCTCGGCCGAGCTGGGCATCAGCCCGGGCAATCTTTACTACCACTACCCGGCCAAAGACGAGCTGATCAACTCACTGCTCGACCGCTACGAAACTGCCCTGAATGAGCTGCTCGGTGCCGGCGAGGGCGTGCGTGATGTCGAGGACGCCTGGTTCTTCATGCATTCACTGTTTGAGCTGATCTGGCAGTACCGGTTTTTATACCGCGACCTGAACGACTTGCTGAGCAAGAACCGCAAGTTAGAGACGCATTTTCAGCGCATGATCGAGCACAAAACCCGCTCCGTCAAAGCCTTGCTGAACAGCTTGGTGCGCCACCACGCCATGACGATGGACGCGCGTGAAGCCGAACCCACGGCCACCAGCATGGTGGTGGTGCTGACTTACTGGCTGAGCTTTGAATATGTGCGCGACCCGCGCCATGCGCTCGAAGCAGAGAACGCACAAATGGCTCTGCTGCGGGGTGCCCACCACGTGCTCAACCTGCTGATTCCTTACCTTGAGCCCGGCCAGCGACTGCACCTGCAAACCCTTGTGAGCGCCTACACCAGCACTGCGCCAGCACCGATGGACGTGAAACCTTCAGGACTAAAAATACAATAATAGTCAGCGAAATAAAAACAATTCAAAAAGCCCGAAGTGGCTGCAGGAGACAAGGTCATGGCCACTTGGAGCCCTTTTATCAGCCCAGATGCGGTGCAATTTGACGTGGCCAGTCTGCAGGCCAACTGGCCGCGTCTGCACCGCTGCGACGCCGAACCCATGCCCGACGATGGTGATGTGCTGCAGGCTTGGGTGTTGTTTCACAACGGTGACTTTCAACGAGCCACCGAGGCGGGCCTGAAAGCTGGCACCGACGGCGTGACCGTCGCCAACAAAGCCACCAGCGTCTACGCGCGCTTTTTAGAAAAGCGTGAAAAAACCAAGCTCGACTTGTTTTTGGGGGTCGCCGCCAGAGCCGAGGCGCAGCAAGCGCTGGCGCCCGGTAACCCGAATGCGTTTTTTTGGCAGGCCTATGCGCTGAGCCAATACAGCCAAGCCATCAGCGTGGCCAAGGGCATGGCGCTGGGCGTCGGCAACAAGGTCAAAGAAGCCTTGAACCACACGATAGCGCTCTGCCCCGCGCACGCCGACGCGCATTTGGCGCTGGCGTCTTTTCACGCTGAAGTGATCGACAAAGTCGGCGCGTTGATTGCCGGCATGACCTACGGCGCCAAAAAAGAAACCGGCTTGGCGCTGTTCAAGCAAGCCCTGCAACTCAACCCCGGCTCAGCCGTGAGCTTGATCGACTACGCCAACGGACTGGTCATGCTCGAAGGCGATAAGAAAATAAAAGAAGCCACCAAGCTCTACCAACAAGCCGTGGCCAGCAAGCCCCAAGACGCACTGGAGCGACTCGGCGTGGCGCTGGCGCGGGTGGAGCTGCAGAACTGAAGGGATTACAAGGCGTAAACCCTGAAGTGATGCAAGGTGGAGACCGACGCACATGTTCAGCCCGTCATTGCGAGTTTTCCGAATCCGTTAGGCTACCGCAGACAGACCTTGAACACCAAGCCAAAAAGCCGTCGCTGCGAGCGAAGCGCGGCAGCCCAGGAGCCCGAATTCGAAGTCATGGATGGCCGCGCTTCGCTCGCCATGACGCAACCGATGGACTGCCGCGCTTCGCTCGCCATGACGCAACCGATGGACTGCCGCGCTTCGCTCGCAGCGACGGCGCGCTTAAGATTCACCCTAGGCAATTGTCGCCACAACGAAGGGTATTGATGCGTTTTGTTCTTTTGACCGGCGGGGCGGGTTACATCGGTAGCCACACTTATTTGGCTCTGCACGCGGCAGGTGTCACGCCGGTGATTCTGGATGATTTCTCGAACAGCAGCCCGGTGGTGGTGGAGCGCTTGCAGCGGCTGACCGGTCAGCCCGTGTTGTGCGAGCGTGGCAGCGTGGCCGACACGGCGCTGGTGCAGACTTTGATTGAGCGTTACAAGATGACGGCCGTGATTCACTTCGCTGGCTTCAAGGCGGTGGGCGAGAGCGTGGCCCAGCCGTTGAAGTACTACGCCAACAACTTAGGCGGCCTAGTGAGCTTGTTGCAGGCCATGGACGCGACTGATTGCCGGACCTTGCTTTTTTCGAGCAGCGCCACCGTCTATGGCGACCCGGCGACTGTCCCCATCACCGAACAATTCCCACGCAGCCACACCAACCCGTATGGTCACACCAAGCTAGTGTGTGAAGACATGCTGAGCGCGCTGTGTACGGCCAACCCGGCTTGGCGTGTTGGCGTGCTGCGTTACTTCAACCCGGTGGGCGCGCACACCAGCGGCTTGATGGGCGAAGACCCGAGTGGCCTACCCAACAACTTGATGCCCTACGTGGCGCAAGTGGCCGTGGGCAAGCGGCCGTTTTTGAATGTCTACGGCCGCGACTACGCCACGCCTGACGGCACTGGCGTGCGCGACTACATTCATGTGGAAGATTTGGCGGCGGGCCATGTGGCCGCGCTGCAAAAGCTGCTGGGCGCAGGTGACAACTTCACCGTGAACTTGGGGACTGGTCAGGGCTATAGCGTGCTGGAAGTGGTACGGGCTTTTGAGCAAGCCAGCGGCCAACCCGTGCCCTGCCAGTTTGCCCCGCGCCGTGCTGGCGATGTGGCGCAGTGCTATGCCGATGCTTCACTTGCAAGCAGCCTGCTCAATTGGCGCGCAACGCGTTCGCTGGCCGACATGTGCGCGGACGCTTGGCGCTGGCAAAGCAGTAATCCGGATGGTTATCGCTGAAATGGGGATATTAGGAATGCCGTGTCTTTCTGTTCGCAGAGCTTCCGTCAACGGCCAGCTTAGCCCTGATCTGAGGGCCCAATACCTTTTGAACGCAATCTGAGATGTGTTTCTTGCCTTGCCTTAGCGAGTCGATTTCTGATCTCGTCAGCTGTTCTGAACCCGACAAGATAGCTGGCTTCGTTGGCGGTAAGGGCTGCGGGATCGATTCCGAAGATTTCTGTGATTTCATGGCCGTACCTCTTTTCCAATAGTCGAATTGTTTTGGCTTCAGGCTTGAATTTGGATGACCTGCCGGCATTAACCAGTACAAAAATTTGCGCGATCTGGCCGCCATTCAACTGTATGTAATTTGCTAATTCTGCCAGTGTGCCGCCAAGGCTGCAAACATCATCGACGAGAACATATTGGCCCAATGGAACAACATGGCCTTCAAACTGGGCGCGCAGCCCCATGCGTTCCATAGGGTCTGCCCCGGTGTGAAAGACCCTAGTGGTTTGCACAATGTCAGTGTCTGCCTTAGCTCCGGCCACCAGCGCGCAAATTTCCGCCAAAACTTGCGGTATGGCGTTATCGCCACTGGCCTCACGGGCATGTGGCGCTACAAATATGTGGCTTTTTGAAAACAGATTCCGATGATCATAAATAAAGCTCAGTGCCAAGTCGGAAATGAGTTGCATGGCGGCTGTGATGTCGCCAGCCTTGGCTGCTGTGTAAGCATCGTGTTGCTTGATGTCTGCGTCTTTTGTGAACAGGGAAAGTGGCACGTCTTCGAGCATGCCGAAGCCATATCGACGCACCTCCAAGTTGCTAGAAATCAAAACCTTTGACATCGACGCAGGATACCCCGGTTCATTAGCTTGGCGCTGGCAAAGCAATACTCCGGAGGGTTATCACTGAGGGACAAACGGTTTGCCACGATACCAAGCCTGTTGCGCCATGCGCAGCATGGGTTTGTCGCCCGATGTATCGCCATACGCGTAGAGCGTCATGCAGGCCAATGCGGTTGCGGAGTAACGCTCGGCCAACCAGGCTTGCAAGCGAATGACTTTTTGTTGACCGTAGCAGTTGGGTGTTTTCATGCGGCCAGTGAGCGCTTCCCCCAAACCCGGCACTGAGACGTCGACTTCCATCTGCGTGCAGACCAAGCCATCAAAGCCTAAAAGTTCTGCCGCGCGCTCAAGGTAAATATCTGGCGAGGCGCTGACCATGACGCAGCAGTGCCCCGCCGCCCGGTGCCAAGCGAGCCGGGCCATCGTCGGGTCTTGCGCGTCCCGCAAATGCCCAGGCAATTGTTCGCTGGCCCAGCGTTTGGCCCAGCGCTGCACATCGGCCGTGGGCACGCCCTGCAACGCCGCCTTGAACAAGCGCGCCTTGGCGATGTCGTTGCGCACCAGCCGCAGCGCATGGCCGACCAACCACGGACTGCTGCGCAGCAGCGCCCACGCAAAACGCGGCCAACCCAGCGCGGTGGCCAGAAAAGGCAACAGGGTGTCGCCGCGTGTCAGCGTGCCATCGAAGTCAAACGCCGCCACGCAAAGATCGTGCGGGCCGTGCTGGCTTGGCTTGTCTAGCGCGGGCATCGCACCTGGCCGCAATAGCGTTCGCAAAACGGGCAACCGGTCATCGGCAGCCAGCTGGGAATGTTGTAGTAGCGCTTGAAAATCGTCGCCAGAACGCCATCGCGGTATGCCGGGAAGTTGAAGCCCCGCCCTTCGACCACGTAAAACGTCACGCCGCTTTGCTCGATGGGCTTCACATCGACCGAGTCAAAGTAAGGCCGGTAGTTGGCCAGATTGGGCTGTGCGCCGTGGATGATGCGGACGGTCTTGCCTTGGTACAGCGAGAAGTCCACCAGCATGTCGTCTTGCCGCGCATGGAAGCGGCCCGGGCCAAACACCGGCACATAGCGGCGCAGCTCAAACCCATAAATCGACGCCGGCGTGTAGGCGTCGGCCATGATCACAACGCCCGGCGCATCGACTTGTTTCAAAATCGCTTGGGCGTCAAAGCTGCGCACGATGCTCGGGTACAGCTTGGTTTTTTTCCAATCGGCGGGCGAGCTCATGCCGATACCGGCCACCACCAACACATGCAGACCGGCAAACGCCGCCAAGCCGAGGGCACAGGCTTTGAGACGCTCCGCAGGCAGGGCCAGCGCCAGCAGCGCAAAACCGAAGGGGTAAAACGACAGCACCCAGTGCAGGCCGATGACTTTCTTGAACGACAGCAGCGCAAAAAAGGCCAGCGGCACCAGCACCAAACACGCCAGCAGCCGGTGCTGCACGGCGGTGTTGCGCAGCGCCTGCCGGTGCTTCCAGCCGAGCCAGACCGCCGCCGGGCTGGCGAGGTACAGCATCATGCCGAGGTACATGAAGGGTTTTCGCAGCTCAAAGTGGTCGTCTTCGTTGCGGTTGAAAATGTTGAACATGATGTTCGACCAGCCGTGGTCCATGTTCCAGGCGATGTTGATGGCGGGCCCGGGCAAGGCGCACAGCACCACCAGCGCCAAGCCCTGCCAGCGCTCGCGCCGATAGAGCGCGAAGTAGACCAAATACGCCAGCCCGAGCACCACGGAAAAGTACTTGGACAAAAACGCACACCCCAGAAAAACACCCGACAGTGCGTAGAGGCCGCGCGCTGCAGCGTCCAGCCTTGGCCGGAGTTCGGCGCGCAGCATGACCGCGACCGACAACATCGACCAGAACATCAAAGGCGTGTCGGTGGTGATGAGCACGTTGAGCCAGTTGACGGGGGCCAGCCAAAAGAACAGCACGGCCCAGCCGGCGCGTGGCCCGGCCACCGGCTGCAGCGCCCAACCCAAGGCAGCGCCCAAAACCAGCGGCAACACCACCGCTGGCAATCGAATGGCCCAGAGCGAGTCACCGAACACATCGCGCATCAAGCCGATCAGCCAGCCGACCATCGGCGGGTGGTCGTAGTAACCCCAGTCTTTGTAGACGCCCCACCAATAGAAAAAAGCCTCGTCTCCTGTGACGGGGAAAACAATCGAGATCCACAGTCGCAAGGCCAGCGAGGCCAGCCCGACGGCGAGCAGCCAGCGCATCAAGCCGCCTTGCAAATCTGAAGGGTCTGAAAGTGGAAGGCCGGACGGCGCGGCAGCAGAAGTGGAGTTCATGACTGGGTATTGAGAACTTAAAAACGGATGTCTTTGCGAATGGCCACACTGTAAAGCAGCGCCAACAAGCCGAGCGCCACGGCCAGCCAAAGCGTCAGCAAGCGCACCGTCACCGTCACCGCCACGGCCGTGCCGACGGCTGCGCCCTGCCCGACCAGCAACGCCACCAACACGGCTTCGGTGCCGCCCAGCCCGGCGGGCAAGGCTGACAGCGCTCCACCGACCATGGCCAGCGCATAAAAACCGGCGGCCAGCCACGCCGAGATGTCCAGACCAGCAGCACGGCACAGCAGCGCCACCGCCAAGCCTTGAGCGGCCCAAGCCGCCAACGTCAGCGCCAGCCAGCGCCACGGCTGATGGATGAGGCAAGTCCAAACCTCTTGCAGCCAAGCCAGACGCGCAGCCCAGCGCGGCTGAAGGATGATGCGGCGCGCAATGACAAAAACGACCAACACACCCATGACACAGGCGGCCAGCAAGCCCGCGCTCCAGCCCCAAAAGCCAAGGCCCCAAGCGGTGAATCCCTGATCGCTGTGCCACTTGAGCCAAGCCAGCCAGCCGAGCGCCGGCAAAGCCATCAGCAAGAGGCAGAGTAAATCGGCCAAGCGCTCAGCGCCAAAAATCGCCAGACTTTGCGCTGTGCTCAAAGGCTGGCGCACCAGCCACAAACCGCGCACGGCCTCGCCCACGTTGCCGGGTGTGGGTGTGAGCGAATAACCGGCTAGATACAAACGCAAGCCCTCCAGCACGCCAAGTGGGCGCTGGTAATGCGTCATCCAGCCGCGCCAGCGCAAGCCGCGCAGCAGGTAGTTCAGCAAACACAGCGCTACCGCCGCCAACCCAGTGGGCGAGAACAAACTTGTCAGCGCAGCGGCTGGCGACGCCTCGCCGAAAAAAGCCAGCGCAACGGCATAAGCTGTGGCCACCAACCCCAACACCAGCAAGAGTTTTTTGATGGACAGACGCGGTGCCTGCCGATCAGCCTGCGACAGGTTCACCAGATAAATCCAAAAAATACCAGCAACCACGCTACGCCGGCAGCCACAGTCCACGGGTCGCGCATCAGATCACGCGCCACGTCTTCGCCTTTGCCGCGGTGCACTTGGTAGGCATAGCGCAACAAGCCAAAGATGACGAAGGGCACGGTGTAAATCAGGCGTTCACCGTGCAAGCCCTGCGCCTCGGGGCTGGTGGCAAACAAACTGTAGGTGATGATGGTGGCGGTCATGGTCACGGCCATGAAACTGTCTAACAGCGCCGGCGGGTAATCGGCCAAGACGGCGCGCTGGCTGGCCAAGTCATGAAAAGTCTCGGCCTTGCGTTTGGAAAAGCCCAAAAACAGCGCCACAAACAAACCCGTGAGCAGCAACCAGCGCGACGGCGCAATGCCCACCGCCAGCGTGCCGGCGAGCAGGCGGATCATGAAACCCGAAGCGATGACGCCGACGTCGACCACCGGCACCCGTTTGAGCCGCAGCGAATAAGCCACATTGAGCGCGATGTACAGGGCCAGCAATGTCAACAGCACCTTGTTGCCCGTCGCCAGCCAGACGCCCGCGGCCAGTAAGGCCAACCCCAAGATGGCGGCCTGCGGCAGCGTCACCTGCCCACTGGCGAGCGGGCGAAAGCGTTTGCTGGGATGCTCGGCGTCGGCATGACGGTCCAGCCCGTCATTGACGACATAGACCATGCTGGACACACAGCAAAACGCTGCGAAGGCAAGCAGCACTTGGTGAATGAGCGCAGGGTCGCTCCAGTTTTCACTGAACAACAGGCCGGCAAAAACAAAAACGTTTTTGAGCCACTGGTGCGGGCGCATTAACTTGAAAAGGCCGGACATGGGCAACATAGATGAGAAGCTGAGAGGGGGTCAGAGGTAATCTTAGAGAGCATAACTGACCGGCTCAGGCCAGAGCTTGGCCAAGAATCGCCGAGAGGGCTCGGCTCCTACACGGCACGACACGAAGCAACGCAACCGTTATATTTGTAGGAGGCCAGCCCCCTGGCTGATTCTCCAACCGTCACAGACTCTCCAATAGCAACCGACTCTGTGCCCTCCAAGATAGAAGACAACACACCATGATTGACCACCTTGACCACTTGGTGCTGACCACCCACAACGAAGCCGCCTGCATCGACTTTTACACGCGGGTACTGGGCATGACACTGGAAAGCTTTGTCGGCGGAACGCCGCCGGTGACGCGCCAGGCCTTCAAGTTCGGGCAGCAAAAAATCAACCTGCACGTCAAAGGTTCGGAGTTTGAGCCGAAGGCGCACTTGCCGGTGCCGGGTGCGCTGGACTTGTGCTTTATCGCCAGCGTGCCGCTGCAGCAGGTCATCGACACATTGCAGCGCGCCAACTGGCCGATCATCGAAGGGCCGGTCTTGCGCACGGGCGCTACCAGCAAAATACGCTCGGTGTACGTGCGTGACCCCGATCTGAACCTGATCGAAATTTCTGAGCGGGTCTGACAAAATACCGAATTCGCCCGCACGCCGCGCCCCCAAAATACAGACCGAGCGACAGGAAAAGACATCCATGGCAGAGATTCATATTGAGCGCGAACACCGCATGGTGTTGGCCGACGCGCGCAAGACCGCCGCACTGTGGGTGAAGCAGGCCGAAGAAAAATTCGACATGCGTTGTACTCATGTTGATGGTTTGGAGAGTGATCAAATCAGCTTCACGCGTTCGGGCGTGAGTGGCACGCTGACGGTGAGCCAAGATAAGTTTGAAATTGACGCGCATCTGGGCTTTTTGCTGGGCGCGTTCAAGGATCGCATTGAAAGCGAGATACAAAAGAACCTGGACAAACTGCTGGCACAGCCGGCTGAATCGGTGCCTTTAAGCGGTGGCGAAACGCTGTGAGGCGATCTCCAGCAGGCCGTCAAAAATAAGGCTGTCGACCAACTCAAAATGCCCCGTCATGCTGGGGGCCATTTTCCAGCCTGCGCCACCGGTCATCATACAAACCGGCGCTTCACCGCAATGCCGGGTTAAGTTGTCCACCATGCGCTGCACAGCGCCTGCTATGGCGAAGGTGCCGCCACTGGTGAGTGCATCGCTGGTATTGGTGGGAAAGTCGATGACGTCGCCTGTTGGCACGTGCAAGCCCGCGGTGCCGGACTCCAGCGCCCGCAACATAATCCCGTGGCCTGGCAAGATGATGCCGCCCAAGAAGTTGCCTTGGCCGTCCAGTGCTTCGACCGTGACGGCGGTGCCGACCATGACCACCACGCAAGGCTTGTGGAGTCCGCGCGCCAACAAGCGATGGCGCGCGCCAATCATCGCCACCCAACGGTCAGTGCCCAGCCGGGTCGGGTGTTCGTAGCCGTTGCTGACGCCGCACTCCTGCGCCGTTGACACCACCCAGCGTGGCAGGGCGTCCCAGTGCTCCATCTGCTCGACCACGCGGCCTTTGATGGCGTCACCGGCCACGATGCAACCCAAAATGCAGTCCGGCGGGGCAAGGTTCATGAACTCTTGCTCGGCCAACTTGTCGATGTTTTCCAAAAACACCGCACCATGCGCCAACAAACGAGCCCCCGTCACGGGGGCTTCGTAGCAAGCCCATTTCAGGCGGGTGTTCCCCACATCAAGCGCTAAAAAAGTCATTGGGCTGGATTATGAACACTTTCAATTCTGCCGCCACGGCAATCCACGCTGTCGCCAACCGGCCAGCAAACCGCGGTGGCCGTCGGCGTCTGCGTCGCCCTCAAAGCCTTCCAAAATGTTGTACGCCTCCAGCCCCAATTCGGTCGCACGCTTGGCGGCGGCGATGGAACGAACGCCGCTACGGCACAGCAAGACAACTTTCTGCCCAGCCGGTACGGCCATTTTGATGGCTTCGTCAAAGCTCGGGTTCATGGCCATGCCTGGCCACTGCTTCCAGGCCAGCGGCACCGCGACCGGCACAAAACCGACCCACTCGCGCTCGGCATCGCTGCGAACGTCGACCAAGACCGCTTCGCCCAACTGCACCCAATCCCAGGCGAGTTCGGGCGAGACGTCGCCAGCGTAGCCGATGGCCGGAATTGCCGTTGAAGTGTTTCGATGGTTCATAGCGACGTATTTTGCCGAATTGCTGAGATCACAACAGCTTTGCTCAAAATAATGCCAATCAACTCTAATTTATCGGTAAAAACCCTGTTTTGCATTAATTTGTATAGATAGAACATCTATCAATAAATACCAACTACTTATTTTTAACCGGAGACAACAGAATGACTGAACACAAAAGCCCTCGCCGTCGTGGCCTCCTCAAAGGTGCAGCCGTAGCAGCCGGAGCAGGCGTCATGGCTGCACCCATGCTGGCCACCGCACAAACCGCCACCACACTGCGCTTTCAAAGCACCTGGCCGGCCAAAGACATCTTTCACGAGTACGCCACCGACTTCGCTAAAAAAGTCAACGACATGGCCAGCGGCAAACTCAGAATTGAAGTGCTGCCTGCCGGCGCTGTGGTGCCGGCCTTTCAGTTGCTTGACGCCGTCAGCAAAGGCACGCTGGACGGCGGCCATGGCGTGATCGCCTATTGGTACGGCAAAAACACAGCCTTGGCGCTGTGGGGCTCCGGTCCGGCTTTCGGCATGGACGCCAACATGGTGCTGGCTTGGCACAACTACGGTGGCGGCAAAGCGCTGGTCGACGAGATCTACAAGAGCTTGAACCTTGACGTCACGTCTTACCTGTACGGCCCGATGCCATCGCAGCCACTCGGCTGGTTCAAAAAACCGATCGCCCGCGTCGAAGACATGAAAGGCCTGAAGTTCCGCACTGTCGGCTTGGCCGTCGACGTCTTCACGAAAATGGGCACCGCGGTGAATCCACTCCCGGGCGGCGAGATTGTTCCCGCACTCGACCGCGGTCTGCTGGACGCTGCAGAATTCAACAACGCCACCAGTGATCGAATTCTGGGCTTCCCTGACGTCGCCAAAAATTGCATGCTGCAAAGCTTCCACCAAAGCAGCGAACAGTTCGAAATCCTGTTCAACCGCAGCAAGCTCGCAGCCCTGCCACCTGAGCTGAAATCCATCATTGACTACGCCGTCCAGGCAGCCAGCGCAGACATGAGCTGGAAGGCGATTCAGCGCAATTCAGAAGACTACATGGCGCTGAAAAAAGAAGGCATCAAATTCTACAAAACACCGGACTCGGTGTTGCGGGCGCAACTGGCGGCATGGGATACAACGGTTGCAGAAAAATCCAAAGAAAACCCGATGTTCAAGAAAGTTCTGGACTCGCAAAAAGCCTTTGCCCAGCGTGCCGGCCAATGGCACAACGACTACACCGTGGATTTCAAAATGGCGTTCAACCATTACTTTGGCAGAAACGCCAAAAAAGCTTAACCGGGTCCGCTTGCCAACGGGGGTGCCATTCCGGTACCCCTTATTTTTTTGTCGGCACACCGCGCAGGATGCCAGGAGTTTCAATGCAGTCATTTTTATTGAGCGTAGACCGTTTTTCCACATGGGTTGGCAAGGCCTTTGCCTGGAGCGTGGTCGCGCTGACGCTGCTGATTGCGTGGGAGGTGTTTTGCCGTTATGTGTTGAACCGACCACATGCTTGGGTGCTGGACGCCCAAATCATGCTGTACGGCACACTGTTCATGACCGCCGGGGCTTACACCTTGAGCAAGAACGGCCACGTCCGGGGTGATGTGTTGTATGGCTTCTTGCAACCGCGCACGCAAGCGGTGATTGACGTGACGCTGTACCTGGTATTTTTTCTGCCGGGCGTGCTGGCACTGACTTGGGCCGGCTGGGTTTACTTCAACGAGTCGCTGGCCATCAATGAGCAAACCTTTTCTGCTGATTCGCTGCCGCTGTACCCCTTCAAATTCATCATCCCCCTCTCAGGCGCCCTGCTGCTGCTGCAAGGCGTGGTGGAAATCATCCGCTGTATTTTGTGCATTCGATCAGGCGTCTGGCCCGCACGCGACGGTGACGTCGAAGAGGTCGACGTGGAAAAACTCAAGGCCATGGTGCATATGAAGGACGAAGACATGGCCGCGCTTGAACGCGAACTGGAAGTTCAGGGAGAACGCAAATGAAGATCCGCAAAGAACTCTGGTTTGGCTTGGTCTTCATGTCACTGGTGGTGATGGGCGCACTGTACATGCTGCTCAGTGTGGAGAAAATCACCAACGGTCACCTCGGCCTGTTGATGCTGTCGCTGGTGGTGACCGCCATCATGCTGGGCTTTCCGACCGCCTTCACGCTGATGGGCATGGGGATGATTTTTTCGTGGATGGCCTACGACCAAAGCATCGTCAAAACGCTGGACCTGATGGTGCAGTCCGCCTACAAAACCATGGCCAGCGACGTGCTGATTGCCATCCCCTTGTTTGTCTTCATGGGCTATTTGGTTGAACGCGCCAACCTGATTGAAAAGCTGTTCAAAAGTTTGCATTTGGCGATGGCCAGAATTCCCGGCTCGCTGGCCGTAGCCACACTGGTGACTTGCGCTATTTTTGCAACCGCAACAGGCATCGTCGGTGCGGTGGTCACCTTGATGGGCCTGCTGGCGCTGCCAGCCATGCTGCGGGCCGGCTACAGCGTGCCGCTGGCGGCGGGCGCCATCACTGCTGGCGGTTGCTTGGGTATTTTGATTCCGCCTTCAGTGCTGTTGATTGTCTATGGCGCTACCGCTGGCGTATCGGTCGTGCAACTGTATGCGGGCGCATTCTTCCCCGGCCTGATGCTGACCGGTCTGTACATTTTGTACGTGGTGTTGATCGCCAAGCTCAAGCCCGATTGGGCGCCCCCTCTGTCGGCGGCAGACCGCCTTGTCCCGCTGCCCCAGCTGACGCAGCAACTAACGACAGACACCGCTAGCCACGCCTTGACGCGTCTGGTGGGGGCGCTCAAAGGCACGCGCAATGCCTCAGTGCCCTTGAGTCACATCCTTCGCCAACTCAGCGTGGTGGTGTTGCCTGGCCTGATTTTCTTGATCATTGCCGTCAGCAGCTTCAGGGCGGCGACGACGGTGGACGCCATCCCGGTCTATAACATCCAGCCAATTGGATCGTTCAGTTATGACGCGAGCTCCGAAGAAAACAGCGGCGGCTTGCAAGCACCGCCAATGGGCGACGATGCGCTGCAAGTACCGCCGTCTTCAGGCGTGCAAGAGCCACCCGGCGCAGAGCAGTCCATCCCGTCATCGGTCATGGCCAGCGTTAGCAGTCCGGAACCGGCGGCGCCTGCAGAACCAGAAGCTGCAACCACGCGCGCAGCCCCGACTTGGTGGTGGGTTTGCTTCGCCATTTTGGGTTCGCTGGTCACGCTGTTTTATCTGTTCCTGAGCTTTGCGCGGCTGGAGATCTTCAAGATGCTCCTGTCCTCGTTTTTCCCGCTGATGATTCTGATCATTTCGGTGCTGGGCTCCATCGTCATGGGACTGGCGACGCCAACTGAAGCTGCGGCCATGGGCGCCTTAGGCGGCTTCATGCTGGCCGTGGCCTACAGACGTTTGACGATGCGGGTGTTGCAGGAAGCAGTTTTTTTGACAGCGAAAACGTCGGCCATGGTGTGTTGGTTGTTCGTCGGATCGGCTATTTTTTCAGCCGCTTTTGCGCTGCTCGGGGGACAAAATCTGGTGGAGACATGGGTGCTGGGCATGGACTTGACCACGACCCAATTTCTGATCATGAGCCAAGTGATTATTTTTCTGCTGGGCTGGCCGCTGGAGTGGACGGAAATCATCGTGATCTTCATGCCCATCTTCATTCCGCTGCTAGACAACTTCGGGGTCGACCCACTGTTCTTTGGCTTGCTGGTGGCGCTCAATCTGCAGACCGCTTTCTTGAGCCCACCGGTGGCCATGGCGGCGTTCTACTTGAAAGGGGTTGCCCCCAAGCACGTGACCTTGAACCAGATTTTCTTGGGCATGCTGCCCTTCATGGGTATCCAGGTTCTGGCCATCGTCATGCTGTACCAGTTCCCTGCGATTGGTATGTGGCTGCCGGCCCTGCTTTACAAATAAATCTCCTTTTACAACTCTTGATAACGACCACTTGTTGGTCGTTTTTTTTCGTCCGTGCAAGGACGGACCGGATCACGCGGGTTCACTTCAACTTGTCGTTTTTTAAATTAAATTAATGTTTTTATGGGTAAAAACCCTCTATTCACATGCTTCAATTTTGGAAAATGATAGCGCGCTGAAGATTCATCACAACTGGAGACTGACTTGACCAATCC
>Ga0208916_10000477_pt1 | contig 18932 bp, 19 predicted proteins | sample DEB19_08_DNA_5_FD_184523 | JGI IMG/M metagenome (GOLD analysis project Ga0208916, IMG submission 184523) | Aqueous microbial communities from the Delaware River and Bay under freshwater to marine salinity gradient to study organic matter... | ecosystem: Environmental > Aquatic > Marine >... | reverse complement strand
CTTTCATCCACATCTCGCCCAAGGCGCGCATGGGCGGCAGGTGCGTGAAGCCATCGGTCTTGAAGCGCTGTACGCGGCCGCCTTCATGGTCGACGCAAATCAGCAAATCGCGGCGGACTTTTTTCATCTCGGCACACAGGGCACTGAGTTGCTGGCGATTTTCCCAATTGCGGGCGAACAAAATAACGCCGCCGGTCAGCGGATGCTTGAGCCGCTGGCGATCAGTTTTGGTCAGCGTCAGGCCGGCGATGTCGATGATGAGTGGCGCGTGCTGGCCAGAGGTGTGAGATGTCATGGTTGGTTTTTCTGAAGTCAAAATTCGGTGTTGGAAATCGTCTGAAAATTTAGCCGGTGAAAGAGACTGTCAAATCGGTTTTGGCTGGTCCGCCTGCTCGACCACCACAAAGCTCACCGCGTAGTCGGTCTCGTCGGTCACGGTCACATGCGCGCTCAGGCGCTGCGACTCGAACCAGACTTTCAACGCGCCGTGCAAGACGATTTCTGGCTTGCCGCTAGGGGCCTTGGCGATCTCGCAATGCCGCCACGTCATCGGCATGCGCATGCCCATGCCGACAGCCTTGCTGAAGGCTTCTTTGGCCGAAAAGCGCGTCGCCAAATAACGCATGCCACGCTCAGGCCAGCGCGCACTGCGCTGCTGCCACGTGGCAAATTCAGCCTCACTCAGTATCTTCAGGGCGAAGCGGTCACCGTGTCGCTCAAGGCTGGTACGGATGCGCCGGACATCACAAATATCGGTGCCAATCCCGTAGATCATTCGTCGCGGGCTGGGGTGAAGGCGGCGTCAATGCAGCGCAGGTAGTCTTTGACGGTGGCGGTGTAACCCAGCTCCAGCGCGTCGGCAATCAAGGCGTGACCAATGGAGACTTCCAGCACGCCTGGCACTTCGCGTAAAAATTCGGTGAGGTTGTCGCGGTTCAGGTCGTGGCCGGCGTTGATGCCCAGACCGCACAGCGCAGCCGCTTGGGCGGCCTCGACAAAAGGCCGCAAGGCTTCGTTTTTGTGCAGACCGGGCCAAGCCCGCGCATAGGTTTCGGTGTAGAACTCAACGCGGTCAGCACCCACCGCCTGAACAGCCGCCATCGCCTCAGGCAATGGGTCCATGAACAGGCTGACGCGCACGCCCAGCGCATGGGCTTCTGCGATGAGCGGCCGCAGGCGCTCGGCGTCGGCCGGGAAAGACCAGCCGTGGTCGCTGGTCGACTGGTCTTCGCTGTCGGGCACAAAGGTGCATTGGTCTGGCCGCAACTCGCGGACAAACTCCATCAGGTTGTGAAACGGGTTGCCTTCGATATTGAACTCGCGGCCCGGCCAGTCGGCCATCATGGCGGACAACTCGTAAACGTCATGGCGTTTGATGTGACGTTCGTCTGGCCGCGGATGCACGGTGATGCCGCGGGCACCCGCCATCAAACACACATGAGCGGCGCGCAAGACGCTCGGAATTCCGAGTTGCCGCGTGTTGCGCAGCAGCGCGACTTTGTTGACGTTGACCGACAAGGCGGTGCGGCCCGTGGTCTGGCCCAGAATCGCAGCGAGTTCGGCGGCGGGCAGCGTGGCATCGGCAGCGACCACCTTCAGGGGCTCGTCAGCGGCCACCGCAGCGGCCAAATCTGGCAGCGAAGGTGCGGACGGCAGGACCGGCGCTAAGGGAAGCTCTTTTTTGATAGGCATAGTTCTGGAGTGAAAGTATGACGCTACAGCGCTTGAAGGTCGATCATCATTTGGCGGGTTTTGAGCACCTTCACACCACAATGGTAGTGCAGCAAAGCGCGCAGCTGCGTCTTGAGCTCTGAAATACTGTTGACGCAAGCCTGCACTGTGTCGGAGAAGGTTGAGTGGCTTTCCAGCGCCAGTTGCAAGCCTAGCCAATCAGCCCCCGACAAACTCGCCCGGTCGTCGCCGTGAGCCTCACGCAGACCGGATTCTGCCACCAGCACGTAGCGGGTTTCAAGCTCAAGCGGTAACAAAGTGGCCGTTTCAGCATCCAAAGTGGGCAGCAAACCGATGTCGCGCAGCAGCCGCAACTCAAAGGCGCGCAAGGCCACCTGCAGTGTGTCGGTGTTCTGGCTGGCCAGCAGTTGCACCGTGGCAGCATAGGCATCAAACAACGCCGGATGCGGGTCATCGCGGGCCAGTAAGCGCATCAGTAATTCGTTGAGGTAGTAACCCGACAGCAAGCCATCGCCCGTCGGCATGACGTGACCGCCCTGCCATTCAGCGCTCTTGAGATTGCGAATTTCGGCATCGCCGCCAAACGCCAGATGCAACAACTGCAGCGGCAGCAGCACCGGCCTGAAACTCGAACTCGGCTTTTTGGCACCCCGCGCCACCAACGCCACGCGGCCATGCTGCCGCGTGAAAACATCCAGAATCAGACTCGACTCGCTCCAGTCATAGCGATGCAGCACGTAAGCCGGCTCATCCGCAATCCGTTTGGTTGCCACGTGTGATGTCTACGAAAAATGAAGACAGGTTTTTCCGCAGGGCCGCCCCAAGGAAAAATGCGCCCCCTCGGGGGGCAGCGCAGTACACGCAGTGACAAGCGTGGGGGCGACAGGCCGCAGCGCAGGGCCGCCCCAAGCAAGGCCAGCCCCCTCGGGGGGCAGCGCAGTACACGCAGTGACAAGCGTGGGGGTTCTACTTCTACTCATAGCCAAATGTTTTGACGCGCGCGTCATCATCAGCCCAGCCGGAACGGACCTTGACCCAGATCTCCAGAAAGACTTTGCCGCCAGTCAGGGTCTCAAGCTCATGCCGCGCTTCGGTGCCGATGCGTTTCAGCTTTTCACCCTTCTCGCCAATGATCATGCCCTTGTGACCGTCACGCTCCACCACGATGGTGGCGGCGACGCGGCGCAAGTTGCCCTCTTCTTCGTACTTGTCGATGATGACGGTCGAGGTGTAGGGCAACTCGTCACCCGTCAAGCGAAAGAGTTTTTCACGGATGATCTCTGCCGCCATGAAACGGTCGCTGCGGTCTGTCAGTTCATCCGCGCCGTACATCCACGGCTGCTCAGGCAGGTACTTGTCGCAAATGCCAAACAGACGCTCAACGTCACGCGCGTTGTTGGCCGACATCGGTACGAACTCAGCGAAGTTGTGGCGCTCCTGCATCTCCTTGAGCCAAGGCGCAATTTCGGCGCGGCGGTGGATCAGATCAAACTTATTCGCCAGCAAAATGGCGGGCGTGTTGGCCGGCAACAAAGACAAAACCTTGGCATCCGCCTGATTGAACTGGCCCGCTTCAACCACGAAAACGATCAGGTCAACGTCGTTGACCGCGCCCACCACGGTGCGGTTCAAGGAACGGTTCAAAGCATTGCTGTGACGGGTTTGAAAACCCGGCGTGTCGACAAAGACATATTGCGTCGGCCCGACCGTGCGCATGCCGGTGATGCGGTGCCGAGTGGTTTGCGCCTTGCGCGAGGTGATGCTGATTTTTTGACCCACCAGCGCATTCAACAAGGTGGACTTGCCGACGTTCGGCTTGCCGACAATGGCGATCAAGCCGCAGCGCTGACCGACGGTGGGTACCGCTGGTGCGTTGCTGGCGCGGGTCGACATGGCTTGCGTCAGCATGGCTTCAAGCGCGTCAGGCGACTGCGTTGGCAGGTCGGTCGGGGTGGTTGGGGTGGGGGCTTTTTTGCCGTCAGTCATGTGAGTCCATCTTCAGCCGCCTTCAGGCAGCGAGGTTTAGCGAGAGGTTTAGCGAGTCAGGTGCCAAGGGTCTTGAGAAAAGACAGCATGGCGGCGGCGGCGGCTTGTTCGCCCGCGCGGCGCGAACCGCCAATGCCGCGTTCAGCACGGCCATGTTCGACAATTTCGCATTCCACATCAAAGGTTTGCTGGTGGGCCGCGCCTGATGTGGCGACAACCCGGTAAATAGGCAGATTCATTTTGCGACCCTGCAGCCATTCCTGCAACTCGGTCTTTGGGTCTTTGCCGATGGCCGGCATTTGCGGCGTGATGTCGACATCCTGAAACAGCCGCCGAACCAAAGCCGAGGCGCAGTCAAAACCAGCGTCGAGGTAGACCGCACCAATCACCGCTTCCAACGCGTCAGCCAAAATAGAAGGCCGCTTTTGGCCGCCTGATTTGGCTTCGCCTTCGCCTAGCCGCAACAGCATCGGCAAACCCAAAGTGATGGCCAGTTGATGCAGGGTTTCTTGCTTGACGAGGTTGGCCCGCGCACGCGACAAATCGCCTTCGGGCTGCGCCGCCAGCCGTTCGTACAAAAGACCAGCAACGGCAAGATTCAGAACCGAATCCCCCAAAAATTCAAGTCGCTCGTTGTGGTCGCCCGAAAAACTCCGGTGGGTCAGCGCCAGCTGCAAGAGTTTGGGGCTGCTGAATTCATGCAGCAACCGCTTTTGAAGGCCCTGCAATGGCAAGCTGAGCTTGGCTAAGCCAGGGATTGAAACGGTTTCGGGTTGTGCACTCATGGCGCGGTCAGAAATCAAAGTGGCGACTTAATCAAAGCCGCCGATGCGCTTCAGGTTACCGAAGTTCATCCAGACAAAAAAGGCTTTACCGACGATATTTTTTTCAGGAACAAAACCCCAATAACGCGAGTCTAGCGAGTTGTCACGGTTGTCGCCCATCATGAAATAGTGGCCTGCCGGCACCTTGCACACCACGCCTTCGCTGCTGTAGCGGCAGTTGTCGCGGAATGGGAAATCGGCCGTGGCTTGAATGAATGACGGTCGGTCATCTTCGTTCAAGATACGGTATTTGCGTTCACCGCTGGCAGTCGATTCTTCGAACTGTTGGGTGTAGCGCAGTGAGTCTTCGTCGAAAAATTCTGGCATGGCTTTTTTCTCAAGCGGCTTGCCATTGATGGTCAGCTTCTTGTTCAGGTAAGCCACTTCATCACCCGGCAGACCGACCACTCGCTTGATGTAGTCAAGACTAGGTTGCGGGGGGTAACGAAAGACCATCACGTCACCACGCTGGGGACTGTGGTTGTCTATAACCTTGGTAAAAATCACCGGCAAACGCACGCCGTAATGAAATTTATTCACCAAAATCAGGTCGTTGATCATCAAGGTCGGAATCATCGAGCCCGACGGAATCTTGAAGGGTTCAAACAGAAACGACCGCAAGATGAAGACCACAATGATGACGGGGAAAAGTCCGGCTGTCCAATCGAGCCACCATGGCTGCATCATCAGACGGGCACGCGCTTCAACCACATCGGGCTGCACGGCTTGCACGCCCAGCTTGACCAATTCAGCGTTGCGCTTCACTGCCGCTTGCTCAAACACTTGGACTGCTTGTCTGCGCTGCGGCAGAAAATAAAAACGCTCCGCCAACCAATAAATACCGGTCACCACAGTCGCCAGAAACAGCAGTAGCGAAAAGTTTCCCTCCACCACACCCATGTACCAGGCACCGCCGTAACCAACAAATACTGCCAGCAGCAAAGCTGTGAATGAACTCATGACACCGACCATTTAATCTTCCACCTGCAATATGGCCAGGAAGGCCTCTTGGGGCACCTCGACAGAGCCGATTTGTTTCATGCGCTTTTTGCCTGCTTTTTGCTTTTCAAGCAGTTTCTTTTTGCGCGAAATGTCGCCGCCGTAGCACTTGGCAATGACGTTTTTACGCAGGGCTTTGATTGTCTCACGCGCTATCACGTTGGCGCCAATGGCCGCTTGGATCGCGACGTCGAACTGCTGGCGGGAAATAATCTCGCGCATTTTGGCCACCACAGCACGACCGCGGTAGACCGACTGGCTGCGGTGAACAATGATCGAGAGCGCATCGACACGCTCACCGTTGAGCAAAATGTCGACCTTGACCACGTCAGAGGCACGGAACTCTTTGAAATCGTAGTCCATCGAGGCATAACCGCGCGAGACCGATTTGAGTTTGTCAAAGAAGTCGAGCACGATCTCGCCGAGCGGCATGTCGTAGGTCAGCATGACCTGCTTGCCATGGTAGGCCATGTTCTGCTGGATGCCGCGCTTGTTGTTGGCCAGCGTCATGACCGCGCCCACATAGTCTTGAGGCATATAGAGATGCACGGTGACGATGGGTTCGCGGATTTCTTGAATCCGGCCGGCATCTGGAATCTTCGACGGGTTTTCTACCATCAAGACTTCACCACCCGGCATGACCACTTCATACACCACGCTGGGCGCGGTGGTGATCAGGTCTTGATCAAACTCGCGCTCGAGCCGCTCTTGCACAATTTCCATGTGCAGCAAGCCCAAGAAGCCGCAACGAAAACCAAAACCCAGCGCTTGACTGACTTCAGGTTCGTAATGCAATGAGGCGTCATTGAGCTTGAGTTTCTCCAACGCGTCACGCAGCGAGTCGTACTCGCTGGCTTCGCTCGGGTACAAACCGGCAAACACCTGCGGCTGAATTTCTTTGAAGCCCGGCAGCGCCTCTGTTGCCGCAAAAGCGGCCCCGCCCGTGCCCGGCTTGATCATGGTCAGCGTGTCGCCGACCTTGGCGGCTTGCAGCTCTTTGATGCCGGCAATCACAAAGCCGACCTCGCCCGCTTCAAGCGACTGACGCGCCTCGGTGTGCGGCGTGAAAACGCCCAGTTGCTCTGCGTTGTACAAAGCTTCAGTCGCCATCAGCTTGATGCGGTCGCCTTTGGCGAGTCGGCCGTCCACCACCCGCACCAGCATGACCACGCCCACATAAGCGTCGTACCAGCTGTCAATGATCATGGCGCGCAGCGGGCCGTCCGGGTTTCCTTTGGGCGGCGGAAAGCGCACGATGACGGCTTCGAGAATTTCATCAATCCCCATGCCGGTTTTTGCGCTGCAAGGAATCGCATCCGTCGCGTCGATGCCGATCACGTCTTCAATTTCCTGCCGCGCATTGTCTGGATCAGCTTGTGGCAAATCCATCTTATTGAGCACGGGTAAAACGGTGACGCCGAGATCCAGCGCGGTGTAGCAATTCGCCACCGTCTGCGCTTCAACACCTTGGCTCGCGTCCACCACCAGCAACGCACCTTCGCAAGCAGACAGCGAACGACTCACTTCATAAGAGAAGTCGACATGGCCCGGCGTGTCGATCAAATTGAGGTTGTAGATCTGACCATCAGCGGCCTTGTAGCGCAGTGCAGCGGTCTGCGCTTTGATGGTTATCCCACGCTCTTTTTCAATATCCATGGAGTCGAGCACCTGCGCGCTCATCTCACGATCCTGCAAGCCACCGCAACGCTGGATGAGGCGGTCAGCGAGTGTTGATTTGCCGTGATCAATGTGGGCAATGATCGAAAAATTTCTGATGTGATTCATCAAAGGAAACGCCTAAGTACTTGAAAGTATTGCAAACCGGGCAAACCCAGTTCGCGACGGACATAAAAAAGGGCGCGTCGGTTTGCGACGCGCCCTGAACCAACAATCTATGGCAACTGCGATAGTTGGAACTTCATTGTAGGGAAAAAGCCGGCCTTGCGTCGCTTGGAAAAGCCCAAATTGATGACGTTGCAGAGCAGCAACAGAGAAGTTATGCACAACTTATCAACAATTCAAAAAGAGTAACTATGAACAACTTGCGGGTGATCTGTGGATCGTTGATAAACCGTTTGAAATGGGCCAATCTGAGGCATTCCGAGCGTATTCATATAGCGGAAAGACCCTAAAGCAGGGGTTTATTCTACCGAAAGTAATGTAGCGCCCGATTTGCAAGCAAAGTCCAGCCTTGAAAGTTAGTGTTTACCCACAAGTCTCAGACCTTAAAAACCTGAAAATAAATATTTTTCAAAGCTCTGCAAGCCCCACAAAACCCTTAAAAACCCTCGTTCCGTATTGGGTATGAGGTTGTTCAGTTCAACGATTTGGACGGATCAAGGCGTATTGAGCCCACTCACCGCGACGAAACAGAACATTCACCGACTTGCTTTTGTCGGCCTTGGCCAGCACTTGTTCAAACGCCTTGACGCTCAAGACTTCAGTGTTCGCAATCGCCACGATCACATCGCCTTCGCGCAGACCGGCGCGCGCAGCCAAACCTTCAGCCGCGTCAACGAGAACACCGCCGCGCAACTTCAATTCTTTCTTTTGCTCATCGGTCAATTCGCTCACCAGCAAACCCAGCGCCTGAGCAGGCCCGGCAAGCGGTGGTTTCGGCTGGGCGGCTGTCACACGCTGGATTGGCTTTTCTGGCTCGACCTCGGCGACCGTGACACTCAGGTCTTTTGTCGCACCGCGACGAAAGACCGTCACGGTCGCCCGCGTGCCGGGTTTGACGATGCCAACCAGTCGCGGTAGATCGCTGGATTTTTCAATCGCTTTGCCATCGAACTTGGTGATGATGTCACCCGCTTCGATGCCGGCTTTTTCAGCCGGCGCACCCGCTTCGACGCCGCGCACCAAAGCACCCTGTGGCCGGCCCAAGCCAATTGATTCGGCGACCTCTTTGCTGACCTGGTCGATCTGCACACCGATGCGACCGCGTGTGACCCGGCCCGACGCGCGCAGCTGATCCGAGACACGGATCGCTTCGTCAATCGGAATGGCAAATGAGATGCCTTGAAAACCGCCGGAGCGTGAGTAGATCTGGCTGTTGATACCGACCACCTCGCCGCGCATGTTGATCAGCGGCCCACCCGAATTGCCCGGGTTGATGGCGACGTCGGTTTGTATCAGCGGCAGGTAGTCCCCGGTGTCGCGCTGTTTGGCGCTGACGATACCAGCCGTGACTGTGTTTTCAAGGCCAAAAGGTGTGCCGATGGCCATCACCCATTCGCCCACCCGCATGCGGTTGGCATCGCCAATTTTCACGCTGGGCAAGCCGGTCGCTTCGATTTTCACGACAGCCACATCGGTCCGCTTGTCTGCGCCAATGATCTTGGCCTTGAATTCGCGCTTGTCCGCCAGCGTGACAAGAACCTCGTCGGCACCTTCGACCACATGGGCGTTGGTCATGACAAAACCGTCGGCCGACAGAATGAAACCGGAGCCGACGCCACGCGGCTGGCTTTCCTCAGGCTGACCGCGGTCTGGACGCGGCGAGCGCGGCAGGTTGGGCGGCACCGGAATACCAAAGCGGCGAAAAAATTCCAGCATCTGCTCGTCATTACCGCTACTGCTGTTGCTGCTGGCTGGCTTGGCTTTTTCAAGCGTGCGGATATTGACCACAGCCGGCCCGACCTGATCGACCAAGTCGGTGAAGTCTGGCAAGGCACGGCTTTGCGCCCACACAGGCTGCAAAGTAACGACAGCGCCCGTCAGACCCACAGCCAACAGGCCCGTCAGCAAATAAGAACGCAAAGAAGTTCGGTTTTGGTTAAGCATCATCGGCTTTCAGGAAAACAAACAAGATATGACAAGGCAGAAAAAGCTGTTCATTATTTGGAGACACTAGCGTTTGCGTTCAAGACCGGCGGCAAACAATTGCAAAGTGGCCAGCGGTACCTCGCCCATGGCCGTGAGCCAGTAGGCGTCCACACGCCGTGAGATGGTTTGAGTTGCACCGATGGACAGGCTCGACGGCTGTTGATGATGCCTTTTATCGTAGGGTTCCACAAACAAGGACACCGACGCCAGTCCGTCCGAAAATGTCCATTGCATTGGCTCAGACCGCCCCGCAAGCTCGCTGCTTTTCGCTGGTCGCTGGTAGCAGCTGACTGAATTGAAGCCTGCCACAGGCGTCTTCAGTACCCAGCCCTCAGCGTCGGCGGTAGTTTTGCGCAGCTTTATTTTTTCAACCCGATAGCCGTCGGTCTTCGCCATCATCTGTAGCAGCTTGTCCATTTTCAAAGGGACATCGAGCTGCAATTCCGAAAATGCCGCCTGTTCGAGCACTTGACCTTGCGCGTCAAGCGTTTGCAGTTTGAGCACCAAGCCCGTTTTTTCCTCAGCCCAAATACGGTAAGCGAAGCGCAAATTGTCTTTCGGCCGTAACTCGACCACGTCGGTCTGAATCCCGGCGACTCGCTCATTCCCAACCGCTTGGGCGGTGTAAAAGCCAGCAATGCCACTGCCCGCAGACTTCAACAAATCAGGAAAGAGGCCCAGCGATTCACGCCGTTCGCTGAGCATCACCTTGCTGTCGGGCATGAAGGTGTGTACTTGCTGGTTGTGCCGGTACACCGAGCGCGGCGGGCCCGTCAGTGTCTCCACCCGTTCGACTTGCTCATCACCCTGACAAACGTGCCAGATCCGGGCGCTCGACATGGCCGCGCCCGACGACACCACAAAAGTGCCGACGTACGAGCGCTTGCGGGAGGCCTCGTGCATGCGCATCAGCCAATCGTTGATGCTGGCAGTCTCAGCCGCCTTGTTGAGTGAAGCAGGTTCTTGCAGCGGCGCGCCAACCGGGGGCGCAGCGGCTGCGGGCAATATATAGACTGCACCGGCCAAGGCCAGACTGGCCCACAACCTTGCGCCGCAACGATCAGCGATGCGCATGTGGTGAGATTTCAAAAGTGGTGTTGCGCAAAAATCCGGACGGCATTTGCAGAGCCGAGTTACCGCCCACTTGTTTGTGGGCGGCCAACAATTCTTCGAGTCGGGCGTCCCGCACGATGACACCCTGCGGCGAGGCCACCAAAACGGCATCGATCAACGCGGGGTTCTGTGCGAGTTGTGATCCGGTTGAAGACATCGGCGCAGACACCGCCCAGACCATCACCGAAACCGCCGCCATGGAGGCCACACCGGCCAGCATCTTCCAGCGAAAAATGGAGTCGTTCGCCGCCACTTGCGTCACGGCGGGAACATGGGTCGGAGCTTGCGGCGAACCGCTAGTCTGCACCACTGGCTGTACGGTTTCTTGCGCCAGCCGGCTTTGCAGCCGCGATAAAAATGGCGATGCGCTGCGCGCTGCAAGCAAATCAGGCGAACGCAGAACGTCGCCAATGAGGTGGTAGTCGTGCCAACTGGCCAGCAAGGCTGGGTCGCGCTCGCAGGCAACCAGAGCCTGAGCAAATTCTTCGCCTCGCAGCTCACCGTCGGCCAGCGCTGACATGCTGTCGCCAGCCACGGAATTCAATTGAGTTGTCTTCATAAAAATCGAAGAGAGTTCAAGGTTTCAGGTTAAAAAGCAGTGATCAGCATTCACCAACGCTTACCAACGTTTCCCCGACTGGTTTTCCAGCATGGGTTTGATCTTCAAAGAGATCGCTTCACGGGCTCTGAAAATCCGTGAGCGCACGGTTCCGATAGGGCAATTCATGGCATCTGCAATTTCTTCATAGGTCAGACCTTCAATCTCACGCAGGGTGATCGCTTGCCGCAGCTCTTCTGGCAATGCCTCCATGGCGCTGTTGACCATTTCAGCGATCTCTTTGCTGGCCAACACGGCTTCAGGCGTTTCCGGACTTGTTAGTTCGTTTTCCACCAGCGAAGTTTCATCGTCGCCGGCTGATTTGAAGAAATTCTCGGAAACGGTTGGGTTTCGCTTGAGGTCCATCAAGAATTTTTTGGCCGTGTTCACCGCAATCCGGTAAAGCCATGTGTAGAACTGAGCATCACCCCGGAACTGCGCCAGCGCGCGGTAAGCCCGAATGAAAGTTTCCTGGGCGATGTCTTCAACCAAGTCGACGTCGCGCACCATCCGGCCAATCAGGCGCTGAACACGGCGCTCGTATTTAATGACCAGCAGCTCGAAGGCCTTTTGATCGCCGGCCACAGTCCGTTCAACCAGCAAGGCATCGCTGTCGCCGCTGCTGACGGAAGTGGGAGGCTTGTCGGGATTCATCGAAGATGTCGGGCCGGCGTTGAGTGTGGATGCTCCACTGTAGCCGCTCGCTCGCCAGAAGCGAGGTCAGCCGCCTCAGAGTCCTGCAAAGTTGCGGGTCTGTGGCGGGCATATACGGCGCGACGCAAGTCAAGCCAACGGGCTGGCGATGCCGACCGTTCAGCCCACAACCACCACACGGCGCCGGCCTGGTTGTCGAGCCTGAGCAAGAGGGCGAACTGAACATCCAGCACGACTGCCGGCGGCTCCAGCGCCGTACCGCTGCGGTAAACCAAGCTCTCCCAGCGCCAGCGCTGACCATCCCACTGCAAGCGCCCCACCGGCGAGCGCCACCAACCCGTCGTCATCACCCAAGCTGCGACAAGCACTGCAGCACAACCCAGCATCGGGCGCCAATCGGCAGGCGCTGAAGCGTGCCACCACCACAGCGTGACGCCAGCAGCGATCAACCAGCCGGCTAACAACAAGCCGCCCAGAAAACGCGAACGCCCCAACGGATATAAAACCGATGGGGCGTTGTGCAGGGTCAGCTTCAAACCCGCTTGAAGACCAGCGTCCCGTTGGTGCCGCCAAAACCAAAGTTGTTTTTGACAGCCACTTCGATCTCCGCATCCCGCGCTGTGTTGGCGCAGTAATCCAGATCGCAAGCCGGGTCTTGATTGAAGATGTTGATGGTTGGCGGAATCTTTTGGTGATACAGGGATAACACCGTGAACACGGACTCGACTCCACCAGCGCCACCGAGCAAGTGACCGGTCATGGACTTTGTCGAACTCACTACCAATCTCTTGGCATGCTCACCAAAGGCTGCCTTGATGGCGTTGGTTTCGTTCAAGTCACCCAGTGGCGTCGAAGTGCCATGCGCGTTGAGGTACTGAACTTCGTCGGCATTGACACCGGCGTTTTTCAGCGCCATCGCCATCGAACGGCGGGGACCGTCTTCATCTGGCGTGGTCATGTGATAAGCGTCACCGCTCATGCCAAAACCAGTCAACTCAGCATAGATTTTTGCACCACGAGCCTTGGCGTGTTCGTACTCTTCGAGCACCAGCACACCGCCACCCTCACCCAGCACAAAGCCGTCGCGGTCTTTGTCCCACGGCCGCGAAGCGGTCTTGGGATCGTCATTGCGGGTTGACAGCGCACGGGCCGACGCAAAGCCGCCCAAACCCAAAGGTGAGATCGTCGCTTCAGCGCCACCAGCCACCATCACATCGCAATCGCCGTACTCGATCATCCGGGCTGACAAGCCAATGGCGTGCAGACCGGTGGTGCAGGCGGTCACTACCGCAATATTGGGGCCTTTGAAACCGTACTTGATGGACACGTGACCGGAAATCATGTTGATGATGGACGCTGGCACGAAAAACGGTGAAATCCGCCGCGCTCCTTTGTTCATCAGCTCGGTGTGCGTCTGCTCGATCATCGGCAAACCGCCAATGCCCGAACCGATGTTGCAACCGATGCGTGTGGCCATTTCATAGCTCAGGTCATCACCCGTCGGCAAGCCGCTGTCAGCCACCGCCTGCATGGCTGCGGCCATGCCGAGGTGGATGAAGCGGTCCATGTGACGGGCTTCTTTTTCAGGGATGTAATCCGTGATGTTGAAACCTTTGACTTCACCGGCAAATTTGCAGGAAAAAGTGCTCGGATCAAAGTGCGTGATCTGGTCAATGCCGGATGTTCCGGCCAGCAGGCTGTTCCAGGAGTCAGCCACGGTGTTACCCACCGGGCTGATACAGCCCAGACCTGTCACGACGACGCGACGACGGCTCATGCGCAAATCCTCAAGAAAAACTCAAAAGGCCGCGAACGGCCTTTTAAAGTCAGGGGGGAAGCCAGGTCAGGCTTTTTGATGGGTGTTGGCGTAATCAATCGCGTTCTGGACGGTCGTGATTTTTTCTGCATCTTCGTCTGGAATCTCGATGCCAAACTCGTCTTCGAGGGCCATCACCAGCTCAACTGTGTCAAGAGAGTCTGCACCCAGATCGGCCACAAACGATTTTTCGCTGGTGACTTGGCCTTCTTCAACGCCCAGTTGCTCAGCAATGATTTTCTTAACACGTGATTCGATATCGCTCATAGTTCCCTCTAAGGGTTGTTGAATTAATCCGTGATTTTAGCCGGTTCGAGAGGTGAATCTCGACAGGCCTGCCGGACGGATGCGAACCGGCTGATTTTTAGGGTTTCCCCCAGCTTACATGTACATGCCGCCGTTGACGTGAATTTCTTGGCCCGTGATGTAGCTCGCATCTGGACTCGCCACAAACGCGACCGCATGCGCGATGTCTTGTGGCTTGCCCAAGTGACCCAGCGGGATTTGACTCAGCAAAGCTTTTTGTTGCTCTTCCGGCAGGTTCGCCGTCATGTCGGTTTCAATAAAACCGGGCGCAATACAGTTCACAGTGATACCGCGTGAGCCCAATTCGCGGGCCAGCGCACGGGTCATGCCGGCGACGCCTGCTTTGGCTGCTGCGTAATTGGCTTGCCCGGCATTGCCGGAAGCGCCGACCACTGACGTGATGCTGATGATGCGGCCGTAGCGCTGCTTCATCATGGTGCGCATCACGGCGCGGCTCATCCGAAAAACGGCCTTGAGATTGGTGTCGAGCACGGCATCCCAGTCATCGTCTTTCAGGCGCATGGCCAGCATGTCGCGCGTGATGCCGGCGTTGTTGACCAGCACTTGCAAGCCGCCATGCTCCTTGACCAAACTGTCGATCAAGGCTTCGATGGCAGGAGCGTCAGTGACGTTCAGGTTTTTGCCAGCGCAACCCGGAAAGCTCGACAGCGTGTTGGATATTTTGGCGGCACCTTCGTCGGTGGTGGCAGTGCCGATGACCTTCATGCCGCGCTTGGCGAGTTCCAGCGCAATGGCTGCGCCAATGCCGCGCGAGGCGCCAGTGACCAGTGCTAACTGGCCTTCAAATTTTTTGTCTGTCATGCTGCGTTGTTCGTTAAGAGAGTCTTCACATCCGTCAGACTCGAAGGATCAAAAAGGGCCGCACCCGTGAGCTCAGCATCAATGCGCTTGACCATACCGGCCAGCACCTTGCCGGGACCACATTCCACCAGCGTGTGCACGCCTCGGGCCTTGATGGCTTGCACGCACCCAACCCAGCGCACTGGGCCAAAAGCCTGCCGATACAGGGCGTCTCGAATCCGATCCGGATCGGTCTCGACCGCCACATCGATGTTGTTGATCACCGGAATTTGCGGTGCTGCAAAGACGATTGTGGCGAATTTTTCCCTGAGTTTTTCAGCCGCTGGCTTCATCAGGCTGGAGTGGAAAGGCGCTGACACCGACAACAGCAGCGCGCGCTTGGCGCCGTTGGCCTTGAGGACTTCGCAGGCCTTGTCGACTGCCGCCTTGCTGCCTGCAATCACGGTCTGCCCGGCATCATTGAAATTAACAGCCTCGACGATTTCAGCCGAGCTCAGGCCAAAGCTGCGCACGGCCTGCGCACAACCTTCAATGACCTTGGCTGCCTCCATGCCCAAAATAGCAGCCATCGCACCGACGCCGACGGGCACGGCATCCTGCATGGCTTGGGCCCGAAAACGCACCAGCGGCGTGGCTTGCGCCAAGGTCAGCACACCAGACGCCACCAATGCGGAGTATTCGCCGAGCGAATGGCCGGCCACGACGGCAGGAGCTACTCCTGTTTCAACCATCCACACACGGTAGGCAGCCACAGCGGCCACCAGCATCACAGGCTGTGTGTTGGTGGTCAGCGCCAGTGCTTCTTTCGGGCCTTGCTTGATCAGCAGCCCGAGGTCTTCGTTCAAAGCATCTGAGGCTTCAGCCAAGGTTTGGGCGACCACAGGGTGATCACCCCATGCGTCGAGCATGCCGACCGACTGGGAACCCTGACCGGGGAAAATAAAAGCAAATGGTTTCAAAAAAATCTCCGCAAAGTCTGTCAATGGCCCGCGCTGAACACGATCAGCCGGCCTGCAGACGTCTTAATAATCGAGCAGCACTGCGCCCCAAGTGAAGCCGCCGCCAACGCCTTCTAGCAAGAGCGTGTCACCTAGCTGGACTTTGCCGCTGCGCACCGCTACGTCGAGGGCTAATGGAATAGACGCGGCCGAGGTATTGCCATGCTGGTCCACCGTGACGATCATCTTTTCAGCGGCCAACTTGAGTTTTTTGGCCGTGTTTTGCATGATGCGAATATTCGCTTGATGCGGGATCAGCCAGTCAATATCGGCTTGGGTTTTGCCCGCTTTCGCCAGCACGGCACGCGCCGTGTCTTCGAGCACACCCACGGCCAGTTTGAACACCGCTTGGCCGTCCATGGTCAGCATCGGGCTGCCCGTGACCTGACCACCGGAGACATGACCGGGCACACACAAAATACTGGAATACTTGCCGTCCGCATGAATGTCGGTCGCCAAAATGCCTGGCACATCAGAGGCCTCCAGCACCACCGCACCTGCGCCATCACCAAACAACACGCAGGTGGTGCGGTCCGAAAAATCAAGGATGCGCGAAAACACTTCCGCACCAATCACCAAAGCTTTGGTCGCGGTGCCGGTCTTGATCAGAGAATCGGCCACCGTCAATGCGTAAATAAAACCACTGCAAACGGCTTGCACATCGAAGGCCGCAGCACCGACGTTACCTAGCTTATTTTGCAAAATGCAGGCGGCTGACGGAAACACCATGTCAGGGGTCGACGTCGCCACGATGATCAGGTCAATCTCGCTGGCATCGCGGCCAGCGGCTTCAAGCGCACGCAGGCAGGCTTGCAAGGCCAGATCGCTGACGCAGACGCCCGGGTCAGCAAAGTGGCGGGCCCGGATACCGGTTCGCTCAACGATCCAGTCATCCGATGTCTCAACCCCTTTGGCGGCGAGTTCGGAGGCCAGATCGGCATTGGTCAGGCGGCGCGGCGGCAGATAACTGCCCGTGCCCGTGATACGGGAAAAACGGCTCATTCAGGACTCACTCGAAGAGACGAAGGATCGTCAGTGGACAGGGTTCTGCAGCGGCAGTGAAAGCGCAGCAGTCAATACGACTGGCGCTGCAACATCGACCGGACTCACCACTGCGGCATGGGCCAGCAAAGGTGCGGCGTGGGCGATTCGCTCTTTCACTTTCCCCAGCAGGTTGTTACGGGCTGCATCATAAGCGCGATTCAGCGCCCGTTCAAAGGCAAAAGCGTCTGCTGACCCGTGGCTTTTAAAGACCAGACCGCGCAAGCCTAGCAAAGCAGCGCCGTTGTAGCGACGATGGTCAACACGTTTTTTAAATGCCGATAACACCGGGTAAGCCACTAATGCAGCCATTTTGGTGAAAATATTCCGTGAAAATTCAGCCTTGATGAAGCCACCAATCATGCCCGCCAAGCCTTCGCTGGCTTTCAGGGCCACATTTCCGACAAAACCGTCGCAGACGACGATGTCGGTCGTGCCCTTGAAAATATCATTGCCTTCGACATTGCCGAAAAAGTTCAGATCCCCTGATTGAGATGCAGATCGCAGCAGTTCGCCGGCTTTTTTAATGACTTCACTGCCCTTGATGGCTTCTTCGCCGATGTTCAGCAAGCCGACACTGGGCGTCGACAAGCCAGACACGGCAGAGACCAGCGCCGAACCCATCACCGCAAATTGCAACAGATGGTGCTCGCTGCAATCCACATTCGCACCCAAGTCGAGCACGGTGGTGGCGCCGCCAGCGGCATTGGGCAGTTGGGTGGCGATGGCTGGGCGGTCAATACCGTCCAGCGTTTTCAGCACGTAGCGTGAAATCGCCATCAGCGCGCCGGTGTTACCCGCCGACACCGCAGCATCTGCGGCAGCGTCTTTGACCTGCTGCACAGCGACCCGCATGGAAGAATCTTTTTTCCGCCGCAAGGCCACTTCAATAGAGTCATCCATCGTCACCACCTCAGAGGCGGCAACTAATTGGCAACGCGAATGTGCCTGCAAGGTCGCAAACTGCGGTTGCGCTGACAAAACAGACTCCAACCCGGCGAGTAAAACCACCGAGTCCGGATGACTGTCAAGAAAAGCCAAACTGGCCGGCACGGTCACCGAGGGACCGAAATCCCCTCCCATGGCATCAACAGCGATCCTGATCATGGTGAGACCGGTGCAATCAATAAAGGGGTGTGCAACAAAACAAAAGCCCGCAGGATCAGTGCGGGCCCGTTTTTAGAAGCGTAGATTACGCTTCTGACTTGGTTTTCAGAACCTTGCGGCCACGGTAGAAGCCGGTTGGGCTGATGTGGTGGCGCAAATGGATTTCGCCAGTTGTTGGTTCTACGGCAATGCCTGGAACGTTCAAGGCATTGTGCGAGCGGTGCATACCGCGCTTGGAAGGTGATTTTTTGTTCTGTTGGACGGCCATAATCCGCTCCTGAGGGGGTGTAGGGTTGGTAATTACGCACTACAGCAAACCATCCTTGGGTGACTGGCCATTTTCAGGGGCCGGTCGGGCGGTGCATCAGTACGCGAAGCCTTAGATTATAGCGCGCCGAATCAAGCACTCAGCTTTTCTTCAATTGTCCGAGCACGGCGAACGGGTTCGGCTTGGCTTCAGCAGCCTCCACTGCGGGGTCGCCCGCGCTGAAAACCGGCGTCACCGGGCAGGTCTCGTGCATCGGCACCAGCGGCAGGGCCATCAACAATTCGTCTTCCAGCAAGGCCATCAAATCGAACTGTGGCGTCATCACCAGCAAGTCTTCTTCAGCCTCGTCGTCTTCCGCCATGGCGATCTCTTCGCTGTCGACAAAGCGGTACCACTGGTTGACCTCCAACGGCGTTGTCACGGTCGTCATGCAGCGCTGGCAGGTCAAGGGTACGTTGGCCTCGGCCATCAAGTGCAGCCAGACTTGGTCTTCTGCACCGGCTTGCGGGCGCAATTCACCGGTCACCTGCCACTGAACGGCATCGGTCGTACTCAAGCCCTGCGCTTCGGCAGCCAGCCGCGGGAGGTCTTTGACTAAAGTGGTCTCAGACCACGGTTGGCCATCTTGGGCGAGTTCTTGGAGGTTCAGCCCTTGGGCCTTGAAATTTCTGGACATGCTTGTCAGTGTAAGAGAATCAGGGGATGACACTCCCCTCCCCTGATGCCGCCACGGCCTTTTCCCCCGCGCAGCGAGCCCTCGTTTTGGGCTCCACCTCCCGCTACCGACAAGAACTTCTGCAACGCTTGCGCATCCCTTTCAGCGTGGCCACGCCCGATGTCGACGAAACACCGCTGGCCGGCGAAGCACCGGCCGCACTGG
>Ga0208916_10000476_pt1 | contig 18950 bp, 18 predicted proteins | sample DEB19_08_DNA_5_FD_184523 | JGI IMG/M metagenome (GOLD analysis project Ga0208916, IMG submission 184523) | Aqueous microbial communities from the Delaware River and Bay under freshwater to marine salinity gradient to study organic matter... | ecosystem: Environmental > Aquatic > Marine >... | reverse complement strand
ATGCGCTCGCCCTTGATCAACTGGCCATCGACCACACGCACCAACATGACCACACCCACATAACTGTCAAACCAGCTGTCGACGATCATGGCCCGCAAGGGCGCATCGGGGTTGCCTTTGGGTGGCGGAATACGGGCGACCACCGCCTCCAAAATCTCATCAACGCCCATACCGGTTTTGGCCGAGCAAGGGATCGCATCATCGGCATCAATGCCAATCACGTCCTCGATTTCGGACTTGGCGTTATCGGGATCGGCGTTGGGCAAATCCATTTTGTTGAGCACCGGCACCACTTCCACACCCAAATCGAGCGCGGTGTAGCAATTGGCCACCGTCTGGGCTTCTACACCCTGACTGGCATCCACCACCAGCAAGGCACCTTCGCAGGCTGACAGCGAACGCGACACTTCGTATGAGAAGTCCACATGGCCAGGCGTGTCAATCAAGTTCAGGTTGTAAACCTGGCCGTCCCGGGCTTTGTACTGCAGCGCAGCGGTTTGCGCCTTGATGGTGATGCCGCGCTCTTTCTCGATGTCCATCGAGTCCAGAACTTGGGCTTCCATGTCGCGCGCTTCGAGACCCCCACAGCGTTGGATCAAGCGATCGGCCAGCGTGGATTTGCCATGGTCAATGTGGGCAATGATCGAAAAATTTCTGATGTGATTCATCAAGCAACGTCTGCAAGTGTTTGTGGATCTAGGATCCGTAAAAGAAAAAAGGGCGCGTCTGGTGTCGACGCGCCCTGAACCAACAATCTATGGCAACTGCGATAGTTGGGACTTCATTGTAGGCAAATTGGCCCACACGCACAGCCCCAAAAACACGTTTGGCAGGTCGTTGCTGCTTTGCAACATGGATTTTATACACATGTTATCCACAGCAAACATAACATCTTGCTGAACAACTTGTGGGCCATCTGTGGATCAGCGGTGGACTCCTGTGTGGAATCTCGCATCGTGAATTCACCCCTGCGCTTTATGCCATCAATCAATGGTCAAGACCCCTAATTTTATCCAAATTCGTTATGAGAGCCCAACAAAGTCAGTTGGCGCAAACTTTAAAAATCTTTTAAAGAAACCCAAAATTTTTGAACTCAGCCCGCTGAAAGCCTTGAATTGAGCCCAATGCCCTCCTGAGTGCTGTGGGTTTTTGACAAGTCGGCGCTTTCATTTAGCGGGTCGAATCAGCACATATTGCGCCCCATCACCTCGGCGAATGAGGACGCTGATGGGGCGATTTTTATCCACACGGGACATGATCAGCTCAAACTCCTTGAGCGAAGTCACTTCTGCATTGGCAATGGCCACGATCAAATCACCTTCGCGAATACCCGCTCGGGCGGCCGCTTCGGTGGCCGCGTCAACGCGCACGCCACCACGGACACGAAACTCTTTCTTTTGTGCCTCAGTCAAACCACTGACCGCCAAACCCCAATGCTGGCCAGTGGCGACGGGTGCTTTTTTCTCGGGCGACGCCGCAGCCACTTTGTCGACCTCGATTTCGGCCACGGTGATGCTCAACTCCTTATGGCCACCACGACGGAAAACCGTGATGCCCACTTTGCTCCCCGGCTTGGTATTGCCAACCGCACGGGGCAAATCTGCGGGCTTTTCAATGGGCTTGCCATCAAAGCGCGTGATGATGTCACCGGCTTCCAAGCCCGCCTTTTCTGCGGGCGAGCCTTCTTCAACACCGCGCACCAAAACACCTTGCGCCTTGCCCAGACCGATGGACTCGGCAACGTCTTTGGTCACCGGCGCAATCTGGACACCAATGCGACCACGGCTGACGCGGCCACTCGCACGCAGTTGCTCACTGACTCGCATCGCCTCATCCATGGGAATGGCAAACGAGATGCCCATGAATCCACCCGAACGGGAATAAATTTGACTGTTGATGCCCACCACCTCACCGCGCATATTGATCAAAGGGCCCCCCGAATTACCCGGATTGATCGCCACATCGGTCTGAATAAATGACAGGTAGTCGCCTGTGTCGCGCTGCTTGGCGCTCACAATGCCCGCCGTGACCGTGTTCTCCAAGCCAAAGGGCGAGCCGATGGCCATCACCCACTCACCCACCCGCAAGCGGTTCACGTCACCCACCTTCACCGCAGGCAAGTCAGTGGCCTGGATTTTCACCACTGCAACATCGGTGCGTTTGTCAGCCCCCACAATGCGGGCCTTGAATTCCCGTTTGTCGGTCAGTGTCACCAGCACTTCGTCTGCGCCCTCCACGACGTGGGCATTGGTCATGATGAAACCATCGGCGCTCAAGATAAAACCAGAGCCCACCCCTTTCGGTTGCGCATCTTCCTGCGGTCTGTTTTGTCGTGGTGCCTGGCGCGGAACGTTGGGAATGGGCACACCAAAGAAACGCCTGAACAGTTCCTGCATTTCTTCGTCAGAGCCACCCGGGCTGACTTCGCTTGGCCGTGCTTTCTCCAGTGTGCGAATGTTCACCACCGAAGGACCTACCTGCTCCACCAGTTCAGTGAAATCCGGCAAGCCCCTGACGGAAGACCCGGCGCTTTGCGCCATGGCTGCACCAGAAACGCCCAAGCTCAATACGCCGAACCAGCTTGCGGCAACCAGCACAGTCACTGTGCATTTTTTACAAATTTTTTTGAACACCAATGCCTCCTTGGGCTTCATAACCATCTGCTGATTCAACAATAAATAATGTCAACAGCGTCGACTTCAAGTCTTCAATATTCATCGACTTCACGCTCGGCCATCTTTCGCTCAGGCCTTGGGCGCGAATATACCGCGCAGCGAAATCCGTGCCACGCCTGAGGCATTTCACGACCCACCATCCAGGCAAAGCGCTGGGTGGGCCACCCCGCGTTATTCAGCATGCGCACAGCCACCCAAAGCGCCGAGCCCACATCAGCCAGAACCACCAGTTGAATCCCTGTTTCATGCCCGCGTGCATCACGCCAGCACCAAGCCTCTCCGCTCCAAGCCAGAGAGCCGTCAGTCAACCATTCTTTCAAGTAAATAAACAGCGACACCATGACCAGAACGGCCCACAAGGCCCAAGCCCATGGCACCGAAGCGGTAACCCCCAAGCTCTGCACAAAGTACAAGCCGAAGGCACCGATCAACGCCAGCAGGACCAAAATCCAGCGCCCCCAAACAAAACGCCCCACCGGGAAAACCACAGGTGGGGCGTTGTGCATGATGACGACTCAGTTCAGATGCGTTTGAACACCAGAGAACCGTTGGTACCACCAAAGCCAAAGTTGTTTTTCAGGGCCACATCGATTTTCATATCGCGTGCTGTGTTGGCACAGTAGTCCAGATCACACTCCGGGTCAGGGTTGACCAGGTTGATCGTTGGCGGCACTTTTTGATGGTGCAGTGCCAACACGGTGAACACGCTCTCAATGCCGCCCGCGCCACCCAAAAGATGACCCGTCATGGACTTGGTCGAGCTGACCACGGTTTTATACGCATGATCGCCCAAAGCCGCCTTGATGGCACTGGTTTCGTTGATGTCACCCAGCGGCGTTGAGGTACCGTGGGCATTCAGATAGTCAATCTGGTCTGCGTTGACACCGGCATTGCGCATGGCGTTGATCATGGCGCGGCGGGGGCCGTCCATGTTCGGGGCGGTCATGTGACCAGCATCCGCGCTCATGCCATAGCCTGACAGCTCGGCGTAAATCTTGGCACCACGGGCTTTGGCGTGTTCGTACTCTTCGAGCACCATCACACCAGCACCTTCACCCAGCACAAAACCATCACGGTCTTTGTCCCAAGGACGCGATGCCGCCGAGGGGTCGTCGTTGCGGGTCGACAAAGCGCGCATAGCTGCAAAGCCACCCACACCCAGCGGCGACACGCAGCCTTCAGAGCCTCCAGCGACCATCACATCGGCATCGCCGTATTCGATCAAACGACCGGCTTCGCCAATGGAATGCAAACCTGTGGTGCAAGCGGTCACGACGGCCAGGTTAGGGCCTTTGAAACCACTGCGCATCGATACATGGCCTGAGATCATGTTGATGATCGAGGCCGGCACGAAAAATGGGGAAATTCGACGCGCACCGCGCGCCGTGTATTCGGTGTGGGTGTCTTCAATCAGCGGCAAGCCACCGATACCAGAACCAATCACCACACCCATTCGGCATGCAGCTTCTTCATCCAGTGCATCGCCCGTAGGCAAGCCCGAATCTTGAATGGCCTGCGCTGCAGCAGCAACGCCGTAATGGATGAAACGGTCCATCGTCCTGGCCTCTTTAGAGGACATGTAGGACTCGAGGTCAAAGTTTTTAACTTCACCCGCTATCCGGCAGGACATGGCTGAAGCATCAAAACGAGTGATGGGACCAATGCCGGACTGACCGGCAAGCAAGTTGGACCATGCATCAGCGACCGTGTTGCCCACGGGGCTGATACATCCCAAACCCGTGACAACAACGCGGCGCCGGGTCATCTTCGATCAGGCCTTCTTGCTTTGGGCGTAGTCGATCGCCGCTTGCACTGTCGTGATTTTCTCTGCGTCTTCGTCAGGAATTTCGATGCCAAACTCGTCTTCGAGTGCCATCACCAGTTCCACCGTGTCCAGGGAGTCGGCACCCAGATCGGCCACAAAGGCTTTTTCGTTGGTAACTTGTGACTCTTCAACGCCGAGTTGTTCAGCAATGATTTTCTTGACACGTGCTTCGATATCGCTCATGGGGTCCCTCTGAGGGTTGTGAAAAATGAAGATTTTACCTGTCCGGAAGGGGTTTCCGAAAATCAGGCCATGAACATGCCACCATTGACATGCAATTCTTGTCCAGTGACATAGCCCGCATGGCTTCCGGCCAGGTAGGCCACCGCGTGAGCGATGTCATCGGGTTTGCCCAGATGGCCCAGAGGAATCTGGCCCAGCAAGGCTTTTTGTTGTTCTTCGGGCAGGCTGGCGGTCATGTCGGTTTCGATGAAACCGGGGGCCACGCAGTTGACCGTGATGTTGCGACTGCCCAGCTCACGAGCCAACGCACGGGTCATGCCTGCCACACCCGCCTTGGCGGCAGCGTAGTTGGCCTGGCCGGGGTTACCAGAGGCACCCACCACGCTGGTGATGCTGATGATGCGGCCATAGCGCTGCTTCATCATGGGACGGATCACGGCGCGGCTCATGCGGAACACCGCCTTGAGGTTGGTGTCCAGCACCGCATCCCAATCGTCGTCTTTCATGCGCATGGCGAGCTGGTCACGGGTGATGCCCGCGTTGTTGACCAGCACCTGCAGGCCGCCGTGCTCTTTGACAATGGCGTCAATCAGGGCTTCGCCTGCAGCAGCATCATTGACATCCAGATTCGCACCACGACTTGCGGGATACGCGGCAAGGGCTTGGCTGATCTTGGCGGCACCGTCATCGCTGGTGGCTGTGCCGATCACGACATAACCCGCTTGGGCCATATGCAGGGCAATGGCTGCACCGATGCCACGGGAGGCACCCGTGACCAGCGCGACCTGTTTATTTTCAGATTTTTGTACTTCGCTCATGCGAGGAGTCCTTTTACTTCGGCCAAAGTGGCCGGATCGCACAGAGCCACACCAGTCAGTTCGGCATCTATGCGCTTGGTCATGCCAGCCAACACCTTGCCGGGGCCGCATTCGACCAATGTCGTCACGCCTCGGGCCTTGATGGCCTGCACGCACTCGACCCAGCGCACCGGGCCAAAAGCCTGACGGTACAGCGCGTCCCGGATGCGGTCAGCATCGGTTTCGATGGCCACGTCGATGTTATTGAGCACCGGGATCTGCGGCACCCCCAAAGTCAGGGTGGCCAGTTTTTCACGCAGCTTTTCAGCAGCGGGCTTCATCAGGCTCGAATGAAAAGGGGCCGACACCGGCAACAGCAACGCGCGCTTGGCGCCCATGCCCTTGAGCACTTCGCAGGCCTTGTCGACCGCTGCCTTGCTGCCTGCGATCACCGTTTGCGCTGCGTCGTTGAAGTTCACAGCCTCAACCACCTCAGCGCTGCCTGCCGCAAATGTGGCCTGCGCCTCTTTACAGCCTGCAATGACTTTATCTGAGGCCAGCCCCAAAATGGCGGCCATGGCCCCCACACCCACGGGAACAGCTTCTTGCATGGCGGCGGCACGCAAGCGCACCAATGGCGCTGCTTGTGCCAGCGTCAACACGCCCGAAGCGACCAAAGCGCTGTATTCACCTAACGAGTGACCCGCCACCACGGACGGCTTGGCACCGCCTTCGGCCAGCCAGGCGCGATAGGCCGCCACGGCCGACACCAGCATCACAGGCTGGGTGTTGGTGGTCATGGCCAGCGCTTCCTTGGGTCCTTCGTGGATCAGTTGAGCCACGTCTTCGCCAAGGGCTTCAGAGGCTTCTTTCAGGGTTTCGAGCACCACGGGGTGGTCACCCCAGGCATCAAGCATGCCCACCGACTGGGAGCCCTGACCGGGAAAAACAAAAGCAAATGTGTTCATGTGCAAATTCTGTATCTGGAAAGATTCCGGATGAGCGTGCCGCGCATCGCTGACCCGGGCCTGTCAAATCAATAGCGCGTCAATAACGCAAGAGCACCGAGCCCCAAGTGAAGCCGCCGCCCACGCCTTCGAGCATGAGAGTCTGGCCGCGCTGAATGCGGCCATCGCGCACGGCGGTGTCCAGTGCCAGTGGGATTGATGCGGCCGAGGTGTTGCCGTGCTGATCGACTGTCACCACCACTTTGTCAGCGCTCATTTTGAGCTTCTTGGCCGTGCTTTGCATGATGCGAATATTGGCCTGGTGAGGGATCAGCCAGTCGATATCGGCATCGGTCAGGTTGGCTTTTGCCAAGCTGGCACGGGCAGTTTCCTCGAGCACGCCCACGGCGAGCTTGAAGACGGCTTGGCCGTCCATCTTGAGTACCGGGTCGCCCAGAATACCGCCCCGGTTCACATGACCAGGCACACACAAAATGTCTTTGTACTTGCCATCGGCATGCAAATCGGTGGCCAAAATACCGGGCTGGTCAGCAGCCTCGAGCACCACAGCGCCTGCGCCGTCACCGAACAACACGCAGGTTGTGCGGTCCTTGAAATCGAGGATACGGCTGAACACTTCGGCGCCGATCACCAAGGCGCGCTTGGCCGAGCCGGACTGGATCATCGAATCGGCGATCGTCAGGGCATAAATAAAGCCGCTGCAAACGGCCTGCACGTCAAACGCGGGGCAGCCTGCGGTGCCCAGCTTGTGCTGCACCATGGTCGCCACAGACGGAAAGACCATGTCAGGTGTTGATGTGCCCACGATGATCAGATCAAGTTCATCGGCGGAAATTCCGGCGGCGGCCAGCGCTTTACGGGCTGCTTCGGTCGCCAAATCGCTGCAGCCTTGGCTGTCGGCTGCAAAGTGGCGGGCACGGATGCCCGTACGCTCCACGATCCAGTCGTCGGAGGTTTCAACACCTTGCTGCGCCAGTTGGGCGGCCAGATCGGCGTTGGTCAGGCGGTTTTCCGGCAGGTAGCTGCCGGTGCCCAAAATGCGGGAATAAATTCTCATACGGGTGTGACCGCTGGTTCAGCCCGATCGGCCTGCGCGCCCATCAACAAAGGGGCGGCATGGGCGATGCGTTCACGAACGCGGTCCAGCAATTGATTTCGAGCTGCATCATAAGCCCGGTTCAAGGCGGTCTCAAAAGCCACCTCGTCAGCCGAACCGTGGCTTTTGAACACCAAGCCACGCAAACCCAGCAGGGCTGCGCCGTTGTAGCGACGGTGGTCTACACGATCTTTAAAGGCAGAAAGGACCGGATAAGCCAAGATCGCGGCAATTTTCGTGAAAATATTGCGCGAAAACTCGGTTTTCAAAAAACCACCAATCATGGTTGCCAGCCCTTCGCTGGCCTTCAAGGCCACATTACCGACAAAGCCATCACAGACCACGATATCCACCGTGCCCTTGAAAATGTCGTTGCCTTCCACATTGCCGTGGAAATTCAAATCACCCGAACTGGCCGCAGATCGCAGCAATTCGCCCGATTTTTTGATGATTTCATTGCCCTTGATCGCCTCTTCGCCGATATTGAGCAGGCCCACAGTGGGATTTTGTTTGTTTTGCAGCACCGAGACCAGCGCCGACCCCATGACAGCAAACTGCAACAAATGCTCGGGTGTGCAATCGACATTGGCCCCCAAATCGAGCATGGTGGTGCCGCCGCCTTTGAAGTTGGGCATCTGGCCTGCAATGGCGGGACGGTCAATGCCGTCCATGGTTTTGAGCACATAACGGGCAATCGCCATCAAGGCACCCGTATTGCCTGCTGAAATGGCCGCCGCAGCTTGGCCATCACGCACTTGCTCGATGGCAATGCGCATAGAGGAGTTTTTTTTCTTGCGCAGGGCGATTTCGAGCGAATCGTCCATCTCGACCACTTCAGTCGCAGCCACCACAACGGCTCGGGGATCGGCAAAACCGGCCAGCGCTTCTGCACGCCCCACCAGCAGCAGCCGGGCATCAGGGTGAGTGGACAAAAAACGGCGGCATGCCCCCAGCGTGACGCGGGGACCGTGGTCGCCGCCCATGCAATCGACAGCCAGGGTGATCGGGGTGGGCGAGGTCATGGAATCCTTGAGCTCAAAACCGTAGAGAAAAATTCAAAGCCACAAAAACAAAAGCCCGATGCTACTTATAAAGTAGCGCCGGGCCTCTTCAGGCTTGAGGGCTGACGCCGATCAGGCTTCTGACTTGTTTTTCAACACTTGGCGGCCACGGTAAAAACCGTTGGGGCTGATGTGATGACGCAGGTGGATTTCGCCTGTTGTTGGCTCGACAGCGATGCCCGGCACGTTCAGGGCATTGTGCGAACGGTGCATACCACGCTTGGAAGGCGACTTTTTGTTTTGCTGAACAGCCATGATGGCTCCTTGGAAGCTTGGATGCCGCGCTAATCAAGACGCAGCTTCTGGTTGATGAGAATGTCACCCAGAAGAAACTGGGCGAAGCCATAAATTATAGCCTAAGCCGAAGACCTTTGGAAGGACTTCATTGAGCACTTACTTGGAAATGCCCGTTTTAAGGCCCGCCAAAACACCAAACGGGTTAGGACGTTCGGCAGCCACTTCAAATTCAGGGTCGACTGCGGACATGGGCACTGTTTCAGGACAAACCTCGTGCAAAGGCACCAACGGCAAAGACAAAATCAGCTCATCCTCGACCAAGGCCAATGCATCGAAGTCACGGCTGATGACCAAAATATCTTCCTCTGCTTCGTCATCCAGGGCCGCCGCAGTCGCCTCATCGGCCACAAAGCGGAACGAACGCTCTCCCTCCACAGTCTCGAGCACAGGCGTCAGGCAACGCTGGCACTGCATGGGCAAATCAACCGAAGCTTTCAAGTCAAGCCAAATTTGGTCAACGCCATCAGGCTGAGGGACTGATCGGCCTTGCAAATGCCAAACTACCGGGCCAGCAGGGAGCACATCACCGTATCGTTCATCGGCCAAACGAAGCCAATCGGCCAAGTGGCCCTCGCCCTTGAGGCTGATGGCATCACGGGCAAAAGACACCATGTCCAGGTGTTGGGGGTCCAATTTTTTTTCCATGGCTGCAGTGTAAGAGAATCACCCATCCGAATTTCAACCTGGGTTTGCGCTTTGACAACGACTTTTGCCCCTGCCCTCTCTCTCAATACACCCAGCCGCCCGGTCGTGCTGGGCTCCACCTCGCGCTATCGGCGCGAATTGCTGGAGCGTTTGCGCATCCCCTTCAGTGTGACCGCGCCCGACGTGGACGAAACCCCGCAGGCAGGCGAAACTCCTAAAAATTTAGCCCTCCGGCTGGCTTTGGCCAAAGCCAAGGCCGTGGCGACATTGCATCCCGAGGCGGTCGTCATCGGTTCAGACCAAGTGGCCGATCTGGCGGGTCAACCCTTGGGCAAACCCGGTGAACACAGTCGCGCCGTACAACAACTGCGCCAAATGCGCGGCCAAACCGTGATTTTCCAAACCGCGCTGGCCGTGGTTTGCCTGGCCACCGGCTTTGAGCAGGTCGATTTGGCCGAAGTTCGGGTGGTGTTTCGCGATCTCAGCAACGACGAGATCGAGGCTTATTTGCAAGCCGAAAAACCTTACGACTGCGCAGGCAGCGCCAAAAGCGAAGGCTTGGGCATTGCCTTGCTGGAATCCATCGACAACGACGACCCGACCGCCTTGGTCGGCTTGCCCCTCATCCGCACAGCCCGCCTGCTGCGCCAAGCTGGAGTGAAACTGCTGTGAACGCCCCCCGACCTCAAGGCCGTCTGTTTCTGGTGCCCACGCCACTGGACTTTGGCTGCACCGAACAAGCTCCGATCACCCATGTGCTGCCAGAAGCCAGCTTGGCCTCGGCCGCAGGCATTCGGCATTGGGTCTGCGAAAACGCCAAAACCACACGCGCCTTTTTGAAACGCGTGGGCGAAACCCACCCGCTGATCGCGCCACTGCCTGAGCAAACCATCACCGAGTTGCCGCGCCATGTGCACAAAAAAGGCGACCACCAATCCGGCTTTGACGGCAAACCGCTGTTGACTGCTGCCTTGCAAGGTCACGATGTGGGCCTGATCAGCGAAGCAGGCATGCCGGCCGTAGCCGACCCTGGCAGCTCCGTGGTGCGTGCGGCGCACGACCTGGGCATCACCGTGGTGCCATTGGTCGGGCCTGTGTCCCTGCTACTGGCCTTGGCAGCCAGCGGCCTCAATGGTCAAAATTTCGCATTTGTAGGCTACTTGCCGCAGGACGCCGCTGAACGCGGGGCACGCCTGAAACAACTGGAATCACTGGCACTGAAAACCGGCCAGACCCAGCTGTGGATCGAAACGCCCTACCGCAACGCCGCCATGCTCAGCGGCCTGCTGCAAAGCCTGCAGGCCAACACACGCCTGGCGATTGCCAGCGGGCTGACACTGCCTTCGGCCCACATTCAAAGCCACACTGTGGCGCAATGGAAAAAGGGCCTGAAAGGCCCTGACGGTCACACGCCCGCGGTCTACGCCATCGGGCCTTAAAGCACTGAACAGCGCAGGCGGCTCAGCGCAGTCCGGTGCTTGCGCGCACGGCGCGGACAGAACCTTCGCCCACTGCCGCACCAAAGCGCTTGACCAAGCGTTCGGCCACGTTCTCGCGCTGGGTGTAATCAATGACATCCGGCGCCTTGACCACTTCGCGCGCCACGCCATCGAGGCTGCCCAAACTGTCGGCCAAACCCAGGTCCACGGCCTGTTGGCCGCTCCAGAACAAGCCGCTGAACATCTCTGGCGTTTCCTTCAGGCGGTCACCCCGGCCTTTTTTGACCACGTCAATGAACTGGGTGTGGATTTGGTCAAGCATGGCCTGAGCGTGTTTGCGCTGCGCCTCGGTTTGTGGGCTGAATGGGTCCAAAAAACCCTTGTTGGCGCCAGCCGTCATAAGGCGGCGCTCCACACCCAGTTTGTCCATCAGGCCCGTGAAGCCGAAACCGTCCATGAGCACACCAATGCTGCCCACGATGCTGGCCTTGTCCACATAAATCTGGTCAGCGGCAGCCGCAATGTAATAGGCAGCAGAAGCGCAAGACTCTTCCACCACAGCGTAAATGGGCTTGTTGTGCAAAGCCCGCAGGCGGATGATTTCGTCGTTGATGAGACCCGCTTGTACAGGGCTGCCACCGGGTGAGTTGATCAACAACACCAAGGCCTGCGAGCCGGAATCTTCCAGTGCCAAGCGCATGGAAGACATCACATTTTCTGCACTGGCTTGGGTTTCCGAGCCGATTTCACCCACGATGGACACCATCGCCGTGTGCGGCAAGCTGGGGTTACTGGTCGGTGAGTTGAAGCTGAACGCCTGCCAAAACACCAACGCCAGCAACAACAACCACGCCATGCGCAAGCCCACCTTCCAGCGGCGGGCGGTTTTTTGCTCGTTCAGATTGGCAAAGGCCAACTGCGCCAGCGTGTCACGCGCCCAGCCTTCATCGAGGGCGGCAGCAGCAGCTTTCACAGATTCATTGGAGGCCGAGGCGGACGTGTTGTCCAGAGGGTCTTGCATGGTCAAAATTCAAGGGGTTTCAAGTTGTAGGCAGTATGCCAGTGAACCACGCCGTCCCGCTCTGAAAGGTCTATTTGCACAAGGCCTCCGCGGCAAGGACCACCCGAGCAAGCGCCGGTATCGGGCTGGTAAGTGGCACCGTGTGTGGCACACATCAACCAGCGCCCGGTGTCGTCAAAAAAACGGTCGGGCTGGTAATCCATTTCCATCGCCACATGGGTGCAGCGGTTCAAGTAGGCATGCACCTGGCCTTGGTAACGGATGGCGAATGCGCGGCAGGTCTGCCCGGCATAAACGATGTCGAAAGGCACAGCACGGCCACCATTGACCAAATCTGCACTGTTGCACAAAGGGACTATTGGCTCCATGAAAAGCTCCTTTTCAGGCGTTTTGCAGCAACCAGTCGTGCAAATCACGCACGCTGTGCGCCACATGGCGCGGATTCAGGGCGTGGAAGGCGTCGGGCTCGTGCGCACCGTAACTCACGCCCACACTGGCACAACCGGCGTTCACAGCCATCTGAAGGTCATGCGTGGTGTCGCCGATCATCAGGGTGCGCTCGGGGTCCACGCCAAACTCGCGCATCAGTTCATGCAGCATGAGCGGATGGGGCTTGCCTGCCGTCTCATCGGCGGTGCGTGAGCCATCGAAGCGGTGACGCAGCTCAACCGCCTGCAAGGACTCGTTCAGGCCTTGGCGGCTTTTACCGGTGGCCACCGTCACCCAATGGTGTCGGGCTTTGAGGTCGTCCAACAATTCGAGCACGCCATCAAACAGGCTGATGTCGTTTTGGTGTTGGATGTAATGGTGGCGGTAACGCTCACCCAAAGCGGGGTACTTGTCTTTTGGCACATCCGGCGCAGCATGGGCCAAGGCAGGCATCAAGGCCATGCCAATCACATAAGAGGCGGCTTCGCGGGTCGGCTCCTGCCCGCCCACATCCACTACGGCCCGCTGGATGCAGCGGGTGATGATGGCCGTGGAATCGAACAGCGTGCCGTCCCAATCAAATGCGATCAGGTCAAACTGGCGAGGCCGAAATTCATTCAGATGGGCTGACATGGTCAACATACGCTTTCAATTCAGGGGGCAAATCGGCTTGCAAGGCCACGCGCTCGGCAGTCACCGGGTGGTTGAACTGCAAGCGCCAGGCGTGTAAAAACATGCGTTTAAGACTGGGGCTGGTGCCTGGCTTTTGAAGCTGGCGATTCCAGTCAAAGTCACCGTATTTGTCATCACCGGCAATTGGGTGACCTTGCGAAGACAAATGCACCCTGATCTGGTGGGTGCGCCCGGTCTTGATGGTCACCTCCAGCAAGGTCGCCCCCGGCAAACGCTTGGACACCTTGACCAAGGTAATCGAGCGCATGCCCTCCGGGTCTTCTGGCGTGGTTACTTTGACGCGGCGCTCACCGTTGGGCAGCAAAAATTTGTGCAGCGGCTGGTCGATCACCTTCAATTTAGCGGGCCACTCGCCTTTGACCAGCGCCAGATAAGTCTTGCCTGTTTCGCGCTCACGAAACTGATCTTGCAGCTGCTTCAAGGCACTGCGCTTTTTGGCCACCAACAAAATGCCGCTGGTGTCGCGGTCCAGGCGATGCACCAATTCCAGTAACTTCGCCTGAGGTCGCGCCTGCCGCAATTGCTCAATCACACCAAAGCTCACCCCCGAGCCACCGTGCACCGCCACACCCGCCGGTTTGTTGATCGCCATCAGGCTGTCATCTTCCAGCAACAGCGGAAATTCACGCCCAGGTGCAGGATGCGCGGCCTTTTCGGCAACTTTTTCAGAAATGCGCACGGGTGGCAAACGCACTTGGTCCCCGGTCTCGACCCGCGTTTCAGCGGAAGCTCGGCCTTTGTTGACGCGAACCTCGCCGCTGCGAATGATTCGATAAACATGGGTTTTGGGCACGCCCTTGAGATGCCGTAGCAAAAAGTTGTCCAATCGCTGACCGGCAGACTCTTCGTCTACCAACAACCATTTGACGGCGGGCACCGCGGCAGCGGTTTGGGCCCCTATAATGTGATTCACTGGCAATTGGCTGTAAGTGGTTGATTCAAATGGAAATGAATTCCTGAAGACAGGAGTTTAGTCCACCACCACCGCGCCAAACCAGATGGTCGATGCCACCCTCGGCACGATTTGCAGACTGAAGGCCAACGCCAACAGTGGCCAATCGCCCCGGAGGTTGGGCCGACGTCCAGAAACCCAGATACGGAATACCCCAAGTCCAATAGCCCTTCAGGCTGTTGGACGGATCAAAGCGAGATGGTTGTGTTGTTCGGAACTTTGCTGATGTGTTTGGAGTGGCTCACGAAGCCGGGCTCCACAGTCACGCCTTGTGCCCAACAGTTTGTCTTGGACACCGGGGGAAGCCCCCGGCAGTGGACAAATCTTTACACGCCTTTTGCCTCGCCCCATCCACGCGCCACGATCCCCATTCCTGTGCTCACGCACGGCTGAATGGCGATCACCTTCGGCAATTCCCTTCGTTTCAGGCGTCAGCTCCGGCAACGGAGGCTTTGAGGTTCCCAGGAATCCAAAGCCAGTTGTGTAAACAGGCTCCAGGCCGCAGACATTTCTCTGCAACTGGACCACGCTGACAAGAGAAGGAACGCATCATGAAACGGATGCTGATCAACGCCACGCAAGCTGAAGAGCGCCGCCTGGCCATCGTCGATGGACAAAAACTCCTCGACTACGAAATCGAAATCGAAGGCCGCGAACAGCGCAAGGGCAACATCTACCAAGCGGTGGTGACCCGTGTCGAGCCCTCGCTCGAAGCCTGCTTTGTGGACTACGGCGAAGACCGCCACGGCTTTTTGCCCTTCAAGGAAATCTCCCGCCAATACTTTGCTGAAGGCGTGTCCGTCAGCCAAGCACGCATCCAGGACGTCATCAAAGAAGGCCAGTCCCTCTTGGTGCAGGTCGAAAAAGAAGAACGCGGCAACAAGGGTGCAGCCCTCACTACCTTCGTCAGCCTGGCTGGCCGTTATGTGGTGCTCATGCCCAACAACCCGCGTGGCGGTGGCGTCAGCCGCCGCATCGAAGGTGACGACCGGGCCGAGCTCAAAGAAGCCATGGACCAGCTTGAATATCCCAAAGGCATGTCCATCATCGCGCGCACCGCAGGCATTGGGCGTTCCGCACCCGAACTGCAGTGGGACCTGAACTACCTGCTCAAGCTCTGGACCGCCATCGACGGCGCATCCAAAGGCGGCAAAGGTGCATTCCTGATTTACCAGGAATCAAGCTTGGTAATCCGCGCCATCCGCGATTACTTCAACAACGACATCGGCGACATCCTGATCGACACCGATGACATCTATGACCAGGCTCAGCAGTTCATGAGCCACGTCATGCCTGAGTTTGCGAACCGCGTGAAGCGCTACCGCGACGACGCACCGCTGTTCAGCCGCTTCCAGATCGAACACCAGATCGAATCGGCCTACGCCCGCACCGTGCAACTGCCTTCTGGCGGCGCCATCGTGATTGACCACACCGAAGCATTGGTGTCGGTGGACGTGAACTCGGCCCGCGCCATCAAGGGCGGTGACATTGAAGAAACCGCCACCCGCACCAACCTCGAAGCCGCTGATGAAGTAGCCCGCCAGATGCGCCTGCGCGACCTGGGTGGCCTGATCGTGATCGACTTCATCGACATGGAAGAGTCGAAGAACCGCCGCGAAGTGGAAAACCGCTTGCGCGACGCACTGCGCCAAGACCGTGCCCGCGTGCAGTTCGGCACCATCAGCAAGTTCGGCCTCATGGAAATGAGCCGCCAGCGCTTGAAGCCAGCCCTGTCAGAAGGTGCGTCCATCCCCTGCCCACGTTGCGGCGGCGCTGGCCACATTCGCGATACCGAGAGCTCGGCATTGCAAATCCTGCGCATCATCCAGGAAGAGTCCATGAAGGACAACAGCGCCGCTGTGCACGCCCAAGTGCCGGTCGAAGTGGCGTCTTTCCTGCTGAACGAAAAGCGCTCAGAAATCGCCAAGATCGAACTGCAGCAACGCATCAACGTGCTGCTGGTGCCCAACAAGTCGCTGGAAACACCGCATTACAAACTCGAGCGTTTGAAGCACGACGATCCACGCTTGGACCGCATCGAAGCCAGCTACAAGATGGCCGAAGAGATCGAAGACGCCACCACCGTGACGCGCCGTTCGCAAGAGCCTACCAACAAGCAAACGCCAGTCATCAAGGGTGTTTTGCCCGATGCGCCAGCGCCGATCGCGCCAGTCAAGCCAGAAGCTCCGGTGGCCGCAGCCAAACCTGCCCGTAAGGCTGCAGCAGCACCCGTGGCCGCTCCAGCAGCCACAGGCGGTTTCTTCGGCTGGCTGAAAAACCTGTTCGGTGGCAGCGCCACTGAAGCAGCGCCAGCCACCGTGGGCAAAAAAGACGACAAGGCACGCGAAGGCCGCAACGGTGAACGCCGCAATGAAAGCCGCGAAGGTGGTCGCGATGGCGAACGCCGTGAAGGTGGTCGCGATGGCCGCCGTGGTGGTCGCGATGGCCGCCGTGGCGAACGCAGCGAAGGCACCGCAGGCGAGATCCGCGCACCCCGCGAAGGCGGTCGCCGTGGCGAAGGCCGCGGTGAACGCAGTGAAGGCCGATCAGAGGGTCGCAATGAATTGCGCGAAGGCGAAGCCCGTCCCGCACGCGGCGAACGTTCTGAGCGTGGTGAACGCGCAGAGCGGCCTGCTGGCGAGCGTGCGCCCCGCGAAGGCCGTCGTGATGGTCGCAGCGATAACCGAAATGAAAGCCGAAGCGAAGACCGCAGCGATGCGCAGCCTGAGCTGAGCGCCGATGGCACCGAAGTGCGCAATGAACGTGCACCCCGTGGCGAAGGTCGCCGTGAACGTGGTGAGCGCGGTGGTGAAGGCCGTCGTGAACGTGGCGAGCGTGGTGGTGAACGCCGCCAGGCAGACACCGCTTCCAGCGATGCCAATGCCCCAGAGTCAGCAGTGATCGCCACCGAAGGGCAAGATGCGAACGCGCCTCAAGAAGGTGGTGCCGCGTCTGAAAACAACGGCGAACGCCGTGAGCGCCGCTCGCGTGACCGCTACGGCCGTGACCGTCGCGAACGCGCAGGCGAGCCACGCCAGGACAGCACTGGCGAGGAAACTCAAGGCAACTTGAATACCGACACCACAGCCGCTGCGCCAGCCGCACAAGCCACTCAAGCCACGCAAACCACTGGTGAAGACCGTCCTGCACCACGCTCTTACTTTGAGCGTGCACAGCAAGCCGCAACCACACCAATGGCCGCAACAGTTGCAGCACCCGTTGCCGAAACCTCTGTTGCCAACACCGAAGCGCCTGCCGCACCCGTGGTCACTGCCCCAATAGTGTCTGCGCCTGTGGTTGAAGCGCCTGCCGCTGTGGCCGCACCTGTTGCCGTCACGCCACCTGCTGCACCCGCTGCTGCACCCGCCGCAGCACCCGCCGCAGTGGCAACCTCACCAGAGGCAACGCGCGCTGGCTTGCCGTCCGTGGCCAGCTATACCCTGCAAATCGACAGCCTGCACCAAGTGGCGCAAGGCTCCGGTTTGGTTTGGGTGAACTCTGACGCAGGCAAAGTGGCCGCCGTTCAAGCCGCCATTTCGGCAGAACCCAAGCCAGTTCGCGTGCCGCGCGAACGCCCACCCGCGGTTGTCTTGAATGAAGGCCCCTTGGTTTTGGTGGAAACACGCAAAGACCTGAAGGACATGAACTTACCGTTCTGATCCAACCCATCAAGTGCTTGAGCGCTTGACAAAAAAACCGGGCTCATGGCCCGGTTTTTTTTCATCCGCTCAAAACCGTTTTAATCGCTTTGGCGTAACCGTCTTGAACTGTGGCAAGCCGGCTTTAAGAGCTTTGTCATGCCCGGCTTGACCGGCTATCCATGTGCATCGAGGGCATGAAAGCACCGTCTGCTGGAAGTGCCAGCAACCGAGGACGAGAATGCCCTTCCTTGAGGCACCCAACAAAACCTCAGGGTTGGGCCACCAAGGCAGCCTGTTTCCAGGCCTGCGCTGCCGCAACAGGCTCTTGGCGTTGTTCGGCCAATTCAGCCAGAGCACACCAAGCCCGACGCTTCAAGGCGGGGGTCTGCAAACCCTTGACCGCTTGGCTCAACAGACTTTGCGCCTTGCCCCACAGCTGATGGCGCAAGCACACCATGCCAGCCAGATACTGCAATCGCGCATCTTGAGGCTGGGCTTGCTGAGTCGCTTCGATGCGGGCCAGCCATTGCCGGGCATCAGGTGCCTGGGCATCTGCCAAACTGGCCTCCATGGCTTGGACCATGCGAGCCAGCTGATCGGGCGTCCAACTGGACTGCTGCGACTGCAAAGGTGTCCACAAAGGCTGGAGCCATGGCCTGGCCACCGCACCCGAGCCACCCAAAGCCACAAAACGCAAAGCGGCTTCCGCTGCAATGTCCGGCATAGCGCGTTGCACGGGATTCAAATTGAGCCACCAACGCTCAAGAGCGTCGGCATCGTGCATGTTCGACAACCATGCCAGGATCAGGCCACGCACCAGACTGTCAGCAGTTGACGGCGTGAACGCACGGTGTTTGGCCAGCAAAACAGCTGTGTCCAAAGCCAGCGCGGGTTGCCCCGACAATCGGGCAGCCTTCAGCTGCATGCGCATGGCCACCACGCGACGCCCGGTCGCATTGGGCAAAGCCTTCAAAAGGCCCAAACTCCCGGAGGCATCACGGTCATCCAGCAACCACCGGGCTGCACGCAATTGAGCCCCATCGGTCAAGGTCTGGCGCTCAGAAACAGCACCTTGTTTGGCTGTTTCGAGGGCTGCCTGCAAATGCGATTGACGCAACACTCGGTCTTGCAACGCGTGTGCCGACTCGGCCGCCATGATGTGCGCCACGGTGCGCAAGGAAACCGCATGGTCTAGCTGAAGGCCAGCGTCGTTCAAATGCGACTCCTT
>Ga0208916_10000475_pt1 | contig 18983 bp, 28 predicted proteins | sample DEB19_08_DNA_5_FD_184523 | JGI IMG/M metagenome (GOLD analysis project Ga0208916, IMG submission 184523) | Aqueous microbial communities from the Delaware River and Bay under freshwater to marine salinity gradient to study organic matter... | ecosystem: Environmental > Aquatic > Marine >... | reverse complement strand
TCAGGCTTCTCAAATCGAGATAGCCTCCAGCGGTCAGGCTAACACCTTCGGGAAGCGTGGTCAGGCTGCTCAAATCGAGATAGCCTCCAGCGGTCAGGCTAACACCTTCGGGAAGCGTGGTCAGGCTTCTCAAATCGAGATCAGTCTCAACACGTTCACCTTTGAGTTGCGCGGGCGTTAACTCATCAAGTGTGTAAATTATTTTCATTGTATCAAGCTGTTTTCACTGTGAACCCCTCCAAAAACTTCCCGAATGCGATCGCATCGGCTTTCAGTTCGCCCGCTGTTGGCTCGGGGAGTCGTGGGGCCTGTACCGCAGCAAGGGCCGCGCGGCTGTGGGCGCTTTCCGTGACTTCAATGTCGGGAAGGCAAGGCGAGATCGCCTCGGCGGTGTCATCCAGCTTGACGATCACCACCGTGTTACGGCATTCGATCACCGTGCCGCGTTTGTTGTAGTGGCGTTTGTTGCCACCGTTGATCAGCACGCGGGAGCCAACGCCAAGAGTGCTTTGCAAGGCGCGGTAAGAGGGGCGAGGTGTGATGTTGTTGTTGTGCATAGAAAAAAGTGGTGAGTGTGAAGTGATCAGTTCAGGTTGGCGGCGTAGTTGAGAACCAACTCGGCGGCGGCGTTGGGGCTGATGTTTTTTTGCGCGCTCAACTCCAGAATGTATTTGCGGGTGCGTGGGGGCAAAGACGCAATGTTGATGCGGATCTCGCGGCGTGGTGCTGTTTTGGTTTTGCTCATAATGGTTTGCCCTTGTTGCGGGCGACGGGGGAAATTTAGTCATAAAAACTCACAACGTCAAGAAGTTTTTCTCACATTTGTGATATTTTATTACTTTTTTCTTGCAATCGTTGATTTATCAGGCATTTTCAGCCCATGACGTTTGACGAAGTCCCCCTCAAAATGATCAAGCTAGGCGTGGATCGCGCTTGGCTAGCTCGCCAATGCGATTACACAACGGATAGTTTGCGACAAATCCTAGCCCCTAACGGAAAAGGAAAAACTGCAAAAGCCTTGCGCCGAATTTGGGAAGCCCTTGAGCGTGAAGAGATTCGGCAGAAACGCCCTGCCGTGCAAGAGGCCGTTTGTCAGATCGTCGTGCGCCCTGATGTGGAAGAATTCACCAAGTGGAACAAGGCGGCACTCAGCAAGAAAAAAACCGTAGAAGATTGGGCGATCGATGCCCTCAACAAAGCCGCCGCCCAGGGCATCTATGCCCTCAACGATGAACCTCCCTCCATGGTCGCCGAAGACCAAACCCCCTACCGGACCAAGAAAAAGTGATCCGCCTGTCGGACTATACCACACCCAACAAAAAAGTCTAACGCAAATGAACGAAATCGAGCCATGCAAAAAGCCTGAAATGTGCATTTTGTTGAAAGATCACATTCCCTGCAAGATCTGCCCCAACAAAGACTTGCCACGGGCTGATGACGAATCAACGCATCCCCAGCAACTTTACATCCAAAAGGTCGTGAACCACATCAACACGGCTATCATCCATTGCCAGTGAGCACAGCCCCCCATTGGTCAACAACGTCAATCAGGTCCCTTGATCATTTCCGTAACCTCACGAAATAGATCAGCCCCCCAACTGGTAAGGATTCCTTGTCAGTTCACTCAAGCCAAAATCACATCAACAATGGCACGGCATGCCGCCTCAATGTTTGCTTGTGATACCATTTTGTTGAGATCAGCAACATGGTCAATGAAACCCAGCTCAATCAAAAAACACGGCTGAAAATTCATTACCGCTAGGGTGCCGTGTTGGGATTCGCTTTCGGTTTTCACTCCCCGTGAATTAGTGCCCAGAGCGGCACAAACGGCGGCATTTAGTTTGGCCGCCATGGCCTTGTTGGCCTCGCCCCGATAGAATGTTTCCGTGCCGTTGGCTTTGCCGTTGGCGGCGTTGCAATGCAGCGAAATCATGATGGTGCCGTGATAGTCCCGTGCAATGCGGGCGCGTTGACTTACAGGAGCCGGATCTAAGTAACTGGTGCGGGTGCGGACTACGGGAATCTTCTTGGCGCGGAGAATGTCGCGCATGATGTTTGCGTAAGTCATCACGATTTCCGCCTCGGTGATTTTGCCGTTTGGAGATTCGGCACCGGGATCGTAACGGCCCGCGCGGCGATTGCTCATGCCGTGGCCTGGGTCAATGATGATGATCGGTTTCATATTATTTCGCAGCTTCAATGATGATCGGTTTCCGCGGAGTGAAAGAATACTCCCCATATTGCCCTTGCACCGTGACTTTCGAGACGGTGCACCCGGTGAGTGCCAGCAATGCCAGCAGTGAGAAAAAGCAGATCGTTTTCATATCGTTCTAATGTAAAGATTTTTGTCAGGTGGAGATTGCAGAAAGTTCGCGCCAAATCGCACGCCCTTGTAGTAAAGCGGGGCCAGGGAAAAGCGATCCAGCTTCATTCCCTCCAGAAAGAAATCATCGGCATCCTTGCGCGTAAATGGCGTGTTGCCCACGTTGCAAAACTGGCACATGATGTCATGATAAAACACCCGCAACATGATTTTCTTGAAGTCGGGCGCCATCGTTGCCCCGTCCGATTGATACGGCGGGAAAATGGCAAACTCCCCGTTGTGGAGAGAGCCAAGAATCAACTCACTCCCGTGGTAATCGGTGCAAAAAAGATACTTCACCCCGTCCGTTTTCGCCCATCGGGCATCGGTCACAATCCGCAAGTCCTGCAACAGCAAATAAGGGAAAGCCCCCTTGCGTTTCTCATACTGCAGTCGTGTGATGGATCGGATCATTTTTGTGCCGTTTCTTCGGGTTCCGCTGTTGTCGGCAAAATGCGGTAATCTTCCGCAATGATCCACGCGCGGCCTTGGAACACTTTGTTGCCGTTGATCCAGCTCGTTACCGTGCGCGCCGTCACGCCCTCGCGCTCTGCCACTTCATCGGTCGATAAGTAATCCCGCTGCGGGTTCAGGGCAGAGGTCTCGCCGATCCGCACATCCTGGGTATTCTGTGCGGGCGCGCTTGGCGCGTTGAACGCCATTTTCAGAGCAAAAAGCAAAATACTCACCACAATGCCGATCACCTGCAAGACCAGCACGGAATTCATGCGAGTTTCTAACTTATCGAGTCGAGTTTCTAGTTCACTCATCTTTTCGTGATGGGGGCTTGATTCCATTTTTCTTGAGAAGGTAAGGGATGACCAACACTCCCAAGGCACCCAGCGCACCGGAAACGATCATGGACAAAAACGGCAACGGACAATCGGGAAATTTGGCCATCAGATACCAGGTAGCAAACGGGGCCACCACCACACTGATGATGACGTTCACAATCCACTCATCACGGAATTTTAAACCTTTCACCGGCCACCACAGCGCGCCCATATAGCCAGACAGCACGCCGCCAAATCCACACCAAGCCCAAATCACCATCTCTTGCCGGCCTGTGAGAGTGGATGCCAGCAAGAGCAGAGTTAACGCGCCATCGATTTTATGCTCGGTCATTGGAAAAGGTCGTCTAGTTGTTCGGGTGTTAGGGAAAATTTCGGCGCTAGCGTTGCGAGCAATGGCGAGTTTCGGCGCACCGTGGTTTCGTATTCCCACGATGTCTTGGCATATTCCCACGCGGCTGGATCCTCGATCTTGGCAATCTCCGCATCTACCGCAGTCGGCATGATGCCCACGGCGATCAATCGATGCCGAAACGCTGCCATAGAAACGCACATTGTGTCTCGATCTAGTTCTGATTTCATCCGTTACCAAGTTTGCGGTTAATGATTTTAACTATGATGTTGTTTACCCCTGAAGGCGCTGTAGAAGAGTGCGCGGCGACCAACCAACAAGGAATCCCTTGATTCGCAAACGTGCCGCTTGTAGGGCCTCCTGCAAGCGTGGCCGTTGGCGTTGTGCTCGGCGTTGACAATGCTGTGTTGATTCCAAACCAAGTATTAGCCGTTACGGTTCCATCAGCGGCAAGGCACACGATCACGTTAAAAAATCCGTCAAGATTGCTTGCGCCTAAGCCTGTGTCGATGCCTGTTCCTTCGGTGTAGGTCGTGCCGTCATGCGCCCATAAGTTAAACTCTAACTTGCTCGTTGTAGAGTTCCACGCAATGCGCCAGCCGAACCCGCGCCCCGTGGTCGCGTTGGCATTTGCCGCAACGGCAGACGCGCCATTTGCCATGCCGATTCCACAGCGGAAACTTGCGCCATTTGCCGCTGATCCGCCGTGCATGATATTACCAGCACTCGCCAATTTTAGCGGCATTACAGGGTTCGCTGAACCTGAAATTCCTGGGTTTCGCGACCAGTTCCGCCATCGGTAGACGTTGGGCCGCTGGTTGGCAGTCGATGCCGAAAGCGTGAGGGTGTCACCATCCGCGCTAGCTACGGCCGTTCCTGCATTTGCTGTGTAAACTCCCGCATCTGACTCTTGCAAGGTGAGCAGCGAAAATAGTGCTTCGGTTTGAAGTTGCGAAGATGCCACGCCTAACGCCGTACGGTGCGCCGCTGCTGCCCCTGTGCCGTAAGTGAAGCTGGTGCTATTGACCGCCAGCGTCCCTGAAATCGTGCCGTTCGTTAGCTTATCAGGTACTCCCGTTGTCGATGCCGTCAGCGCATAATTTCCACTTGCGTTTGGGTGCTGAAAATTCCTTGTATCTGTTAAAAAATCAGCTTTAATGAGTGCTAAATGAGAACCGTTGAAAATAGCTAATTGAGAAGTGCATGCAACAACTTGAGCTGATAGTGAAGTAACGTTGACTTGCCCCTCGTCATTGGTTTTAAGAATCTTTTCTTTGTTGGTGTCTCCATCGTTAGTCGCGTCCGTAATCTGAGAAGAGACCAAGTTAGTTAAACCGCTTCCATTTCCTGTAATTGTGGCAACGCTAAGATTTGCCGTGCCGTCTGAGCTTGTCGCGCTTGTCACGCTGTTAGGCCCTGCGGGTCCTTGTGATCCCGTTGCGCCCGTGGCTCCAGTCGCCCCAGTCGCCCCAGTCGCCCCCGTTGGCCCCGTTGGCCCCTGAGGACCAACTCCGTTATTTACCGTGAATGATCGGGAAACGCCGCTTTGTGTGATGGTGAAAGTTCTGGTCATGGCTTATTTTTCGAGAATGGGCCAAGTGCCGCTTGTTTCGTTGAAGATGATGTTTTGGGAATCCACCCATTCGACCGATACCGAGTAAACACCAGGCACCGTGGGCGCGGTGAAAGCGCCGATTGTGAAATCCCACGCGCCGGCAGTGGCCGTGTTGATCACCACGCCGCCTGAGGCACTGTCGAGCACCGTGAAAATGGTGTCATTCTCGTCCTTGATCGTCACACGCACGCGAGAAAGCGCGTTGGGATAGTCGCTGTTCGACTCGACCAGTTGGGCCGCTGGGTATGTGCTCCCTGCGGTGATCGTCGCCCAATTCCATTGGTATGGCTTCAAGTTCAAGCTCATGGTTTCTTATTGCAACTTTTTTGCATTAACGCAAGTGGAAAGTGAAAAATTTATGTGTTTTGCCGTTGTGTCTGATCAATTTCCACTATGGCTTTTTTGTATCGCTGATTATGTTCAATCCCACGGGCATTTTTAAGGCTGTCGCCCATGTCCATTTCTAAAGGTTCCACATGGCTGGTATATTTCGCCGCGCTTGGCTGAAATACATGGGAAATCACAATATCGTCAGCTTCCCATGTATCAATTGAGACGCTAAGGAGATCGACGCATTTTTTAACTAACCCTTTACAGTTCCGCGCAAGAAACGCAATACCAGAAAATCCCTGAGCCACTCGTTTTCCGTGCATTGTGTTGATGCGGTTTGCCACGACATCAGCAGTAGATTCCTCTAGTGACCGGGCTAGGCGTTCCGCGAACCGATACGGATAAAGAATATCATCATCTGCAATGATCAAGCACTCATCTGCTGAGTACGACAATGACGGGATGAGCTTTGTTGCGGGGCCATAATCATTACATCTTACAATCTCCAATAAAGGGAACTCGCGCTGCAAGGTTACGATTTTTTCTTTGTCGTATACTTCCCCTGTGCGTTGCATTTGCTCCGGGATGCAAAGTCTCACATGGCAAGGAATCGATTGATTCAACAATGAAGCAATTGCCAAATGACAGATTTCTAGTCGCCGCGGGGTCGTGGTCAATGAAATTAAAACTTTATGTTTTGGTGTGTAATTTCCCCCATTCACAAGCTGCTGTTGATCTTTCCACACCGTTGCCCTGTCGCTGGTCACACCCAAATGAATCACACTTGCATCCATATCTTTCGTGTAGCTGTCAATGCGCCGTGCTGTTCCTACGCGGTGCAACCATACTTCGTTAGGGAAAGCAGTGCGAACACGCCACGAAATAGCTTGATCCTCTTCAATGCTTCGGCACTTCCCACAAGCCTGTGTTGCCATGATTTTGATAATTGCGGATCGCGTTAATGCATAGCCCAGCCCAAGGAAATAACAAGGCCGATCACCCCATTGAATCCCCGCAGCTTGACACCCTTGCATGTCGAAAAGATAGGGCTTCAAATGCCAAGTATCGGCGTCAATTTTCGCGGCTACGTCGGCCCCTGTATGGTAAAGCGCGGCTAAAATGTCATCGCTGACTTTATCGGTGTGCCAGCGAATTGACGGGGTGAGTGGTAGCGTAGTCTGTGGGGGATTCTTCGCACATGGAGCAACCCATATGGCAGCATCTGGATAAACCTGATTCAGGTTCTTTGTTAACTCTGGCAATAAACACTCATCCGTTTTATTGCAACAAATCACAATTGCCGTATTCATGTTATGGAATTGCTCTGCCACCTCCGCTGCCATCGCATCCAGCTACAAAAGTCACCGGCCCCGTGGTGGTTATGAGTCCATCAGCCCACTCAATCAAAATCGTGGGGTTTCCATCACAATCTTCATGAATCAAGCTGCCAATCGCCCTGTTGCCGCGAATTAAAATTGATCCATCTTCTGGTTCAGCAGAAACGTGGATTTGTGGATCCTCTTCCAGTTCTTTGAGACTGCGGAAATCGATGCTGTCGGTGTCTTGGTCGGCGATTCCGTCCGCCAGCGGCATGATGATCGGGATTCCCTCGGGAAGTTGCACCAAGGGTTTGATTTGATACTTGTCCGCTGCGCTGTCGTAAGTCTTGCCAATATTCCGGATCGTGCCTTCCGTTTCTACGGGGAAATTTTCCCATGTCGACCTTTCGGCGTAATGCTCGATGTGCGACCCCGCGCAGAATTTTTCCAGTTTGGGCTTGCCGTCGATCAGTTTGAACACGGCCAGTTTTACGTATTTTCCCCCATCGGCCCCGGCATAATCAAACGCCTCGGGGTAGTAGTGCGCATGATCGATCTCATCTTCATCTACGGTGATGGATGGCTCGCCGGTGATCATCCCATCCTTTGCTACGGTGAATTGCACGTAAACCGCTTCATCGGCTTCGATGTCATGCCACACGATTTCTCCCGCTTCGTCCTTGATGCCTGTTGGCAAAAATTGTGTTACCGATGCTTCATTGGTCGACTTGATGCGGGTTGTGATTACGTAGCCATCATTCACGCTCACTTGCCATGTAGGGTCGCCACTTTCCACGGCAATTTTTTTCAAGAACACATCAAACGGCAATTTTTGCCGGCTTGTTCGCTTGTGGGGTTGTTTGTCGGCCACCAGCGTGATCCCTCCGCGTGATTCTTTCACGCTCCCCCCTACAAAGCTCTTGATGGTGTTCGCTTTGCAATAATCGATGATTTCTCTTACCGTTTGTTCTACGGGTTTTCCTTTTTGGGGATAGTCAGGCGGTCTCATAATTATGCGGGGGATGCCCAGTAAATTTGATTGCGGTCATGAAGGATTTTTTTAGCGCCTAACCATTCTTCGGTGAGGTTCCACTTGAGCGCTCCACCGGCCCGCGTGCTGTCGGCGGTTTCCTTGCGCCATTCAAAGCCATTCGGAAGGTTGGGGAAGCCATCAGGATCGCCTTTCAGTCCTGCGGTGGTTTCTGGTGGTGGGCCGTTGACATACTCGCTGATCCGCACAGCGATGGGCGCTTTGTCATCAAAGGTCTCTTGCCCTAGCTCGATTCCCCTTGCAAAAAGTTTGGCGTTGGTGGAAAGCTCATATTCATAATCAAACTCAAAAACGTCATTTTTGTATTTGTATTTTTCCCGCTTCTCCCGCGGGTTTTCAGGAGCTCGCCATTTCTCGATGTCGGCAATATCCGCAGACGTTAGCGCATTTGCGCCCCCTTCTCCGATGGCGAATTGCGGATGTTCTAGCATGGGTCGTTCCACCGTTACCCAGCGGATTTCATAGCTGACAGAAACCCGCTCCCCAGGTTCAATGTCCGTGTTGTCTTTGGGTTGCTCAACGGTGATGAACACCTCCAGAATGTCGGTGTTCTCTTTGGGCTCTTTGCTAACCGATTTGACCAGCCCTGCGTAGTTGCCCCACTTATCACCCACCGCCGGCAATGCCGCGCTGATCGTGGTCGCACTGCCGATATACTCAATGCGCGTGGTGATCCCGCTTTCCGTGTTTTCAATCTTCGGAAATTCAGGTTTTTTGTAATCGATGATGGATTCTGCTGCCATAATATTTTAACTCCAAACGAGTTCCTTGCCTTGAATCTTTGCTGATTTGAGAATGTCGCGAATCTGTTCTTGAACTGACAAAAGCCTGTCTTGCACGACTCCGGGATTCTTCGACAAAGACAATCCGCGACGTTGATACTCATCGATTTGACGGCTTTGCACTTCTGGAATGTCAATGCTTGCGGCTGATGGTGCTGTCATGGTTACCGCTTCGGCAATGGTTGGCGCGATGGTTTCCGCTACAATGGCGCCTGAAATTCCAGATAGCGCAGCGCCTGAAATTCCCGCCATTGGATCGACTTTGTTCTTTCTTCGATCTTGGTCAATTTTGACTGCCTCAGCAGATGCCTTTTCTGCAATCTGGTCGTAGATCCCTTGAATCTTACCTTCGACTTGCTCGACATATCCACCGTTTACAAACGGTCTTACCACATCCATTTTATCGCCAGTTATAAGCATTGCAGCGGCTGTCAACTCCTTAAACACTGGGAGATTTAGGATTTTTGCAAATGCAAGCTCGGCATTTAGAACGAACAAATCCCATGTAGTATCATCGCCAAACAAGGCGATGGCCGCGCCAAAAAACTCTCCAACTGATCGCCCGATATCTGTAAAATCGTATCCGTTCACTTGGTCAAGCGCTGGAATAACTTGGTCAACGATTCCAGCAGTAAACCCTATAAAAAATTGATTTGCTTTGTTAGGCAATCTTTCAAGGGCATCATCCACTTGGTCAAACTTGCTCGCGAATTGTTCCATGACTTCGACGCTTTTCCCGAGGGTCTGGTTTACTTCGTCAAGCGATGTCCCTTTGAAAACCGCGAGAAGCTCACCGCCGCCCTTGCCGAAAATCTTCATCGATGCCGCAGCTTGTTTCGCTGGGTCTTGAATTCGTTTGATGGCGTCACCGATGGCAAAAAATTGCTGTGACGGGTTCATCGACATGAGATTGTCAACACTCAATCCAATGGATGCAAATGGATCGTTCATGGGGTCGTTGCTAGCGTCAACGATAGCTTTTTGCATCTTGTTGATGTCCTTGCCCGCTGCGCTCGCCTCGCGCCCGTTGTCCTTGTATGCTTGTTGAATCCGCATCAAATCGGAAATAGCCACTCCTGTCTGAGCGGATAGGTCGGTGAGTTCGCCACCCATGGAAAGAGCATGCTTCGTGCCGATAGCTAGTCCTGCGCCAATGCCGGCAGCGGCGACAGCTCCAACTTTGAGCGCCGACGTGCCAAACTTCGCCATGCTATCGCCAGCAGATTTCAGCTTCTTGTTGAAGTTCACATCCTTGATCGAAAGCGTTGCAAATACTCCGCCGATTGATTTTGATCCTGCCATTTATGTTGATTCTTTCTTCTCAGGTTTTGCAAATGCTAGCAACGCGACTTTTAATTGTGCTTCTGCCAGTTTTGGATTTTTCTTTTTCTTCTCAGTTCGCATGAAGTCCTCAAATTTCGCCGCTCTGCCGTTGATCTTGACGCCGCCAGAAACTGCAATGATGTGTTGCAGTGCCGCTGTCCTTGCTTGCTCTCGTTCCTGTTTTCGTTTCCACGTTTCAAAATACTGATTCGCCTGCTCAGGGTGACACTGCATCCATTCATCTTCGGTTAATCCGAGTTCGATTCGGGCGAACGCGATTTCTTCGAAGTGCTTTTTTTTTCCACGCTTGGATTCATCTCAGCAAAAACGGCAAGAATCGCTTGTGAGATTCCCTCGCTTTCCGTATCTTGGTCGATGGCAACGAATAAATCCTCTGGTGTCGCGTATCTTCCAATCTCGTTTGATGGCAGCAACGCCCAAAGGAGTTTGCACACCGCGGCGGATGCCGTGGCGGGATTTGTCAAGTCCCGCTTTGTTGGATGACCGCCAATGCACGAAAGGCGATAGTTGAATCGCTTTGCAACCTCCTGATTCCAAGAAATTACAACGTCGCGACCAGCGATTTTGATGGCGTCGGTCATAATCAAGTTGTGATTGAGATTGCGCCAGTGATTTTGAGTGAGCAAGTAAACTCGACTTTATCATCAAGCGGGTTGCTGAGATTGTAACCTCCAACGATAGCGTTGAAATGCATGTTGGTTGCATCACTAAATGTAATGACGACCGCCACACTAGTGCCTCGCCCTGAGATAAGCGCGGCTTGTCCTGCATCGCCTTGCTTGTAGTTTCCGGTAAGTTCAAGCGTGCCCGGATCGGTCAATCCACCGATGAATGTTTTCCACGAACCTGAACTATCGTGTGCCGTTGTGTCGATGAAATTCACATCGACGCCGTTTGCTGAAACGTCCGTGAGTTCACCGATTGCAGTTCCTCCGATCGTAACGCTTACTCCGAATGATTTGATTGCCATGGTATTATGTTTTTAGTTGTTGAATGTTGTCAGTTTGAATTGCAGGAAACGCGATAGTCGACGATCTCGCCAAAGAGTTTCGTTTGTTGATCACGCGTGGAAAATTGATTGGAAAAGCCAAGGGAAACGTTTGATTCACCGACAAGGTTTTTTCCCTCAATCGCGGTGCGTAGCTTGGAAACAAGATCGATCGCACCGGCTTTGGTCGCGGCCCAGCAAGAGAATTGCACCAAGGGAAAAATCACAGGGCGCTTTCCGTCTAACGTTGTTTCGCTGCCATCGCTGATTTGCTGATAAACGATGTAAGGCGCGGGTGTGCTGCCAGGTGCCACATCGGCAAAGACATTTTCGCCGATGATCGCGCATACGGCGGAATCGGTCAAAATTGCAGTCACGATGTCAGATTGCCAGCTCATTTCTTTTTCATTTTGGTGACGGCGCGGGCCAGTCCTTTGGTGTAACCCTTGGCGATTTCTCCGAGAACTTGGGACCCTGTCGAATCCACTGCAGGACGGATGAAAGGCTTTGCCGCGGTGCGACTGGTCCCCAGCTCGACAAGGTGGTCATACTTGGATGGATCTTGAAAATATGGCTTGCCCTTGTTTTTCCCACTGGTGCGGATGCCCTTCATGATGCGAAACCCTCGGCGGGCACCGATACGTGCGGTGTAGATGCCGCGTGTTTTGCCGCTGCGTCCTTTGCGAACATTGATGCCCAGCGATTTGATCAATTGCCCAGTGACTTCGGAAGATTTGGCATTGCTGCGGGCGGCGTTGAGAATCGGCTTGGCTCCGGCTCTCAGCGCTGTCATTTCCGTGGTGCGCTGTAGTTCCTTCGGCAATTGTTCCAATGCCCTGCGAATCTGTTCAATGCCTGTGATTTTCACTACGTTGCTCATGCGATCGCCTCCGTGGTTAGGGTTGTGAGCAGCATGGTCGATTTCCGCCCCTCTTCTTTGGCGTGGTGGATGTCGAACACTTCGTTCTTGTAGCTCAGACGATAGCCCGATGCCGCTTTGAGTCCTTGAAATTGTTCTTTGTAGCGGATACGCCATTGCGTTTGATTTTCGGCGCGGTCCGCGTCGGTGATCTCGCTTTGCTTTCCGCGTTCTTCGACTTTCTCGGCCCATGAATGGCACACTTCCACCCAAGATTCCACAATTCCGCCCGCTTCATCCTTGGTGAGAATGCGCTTCTGAATCGTGACCCTGCGGTCGAGTTTGCCGATGTTCGCCATTAGAAAAACCCTCCAATCTTTTGGTTTTCAATCAGTGCCTTGAGCGTGAAAGGGATTTCATACGTCGAGGCATACGCCACAGGGGCGCGGTTTTCGTAGAAGTGGGCCACCAGCATGCGGATGGCATGCTTGCTCATCGCTGGGGCGCAATCTGTGCCCGCGGTGAAGGTGATCTGAATCGCATCGATCCGATCATCCACCGATGGCGGCGAATTTTTGAGCTGAATCATGCCAGGCTCGGCCGTGGTGATCACTCGATAGTAGCTCGCGCTCATGGTGGTGAGCGTGGTCGCATCGGGGGCATAGTATTTCACCGATGTGACCGACAAAAGCGGCGTGCGGTATAGGGGGATTACATACGCGGAAGTATTGTCAATGCGTCCGATCTGACAAAAAAGATCCTCCCACGTTTCAGCGGTCATTACATACGTAGCAATCGCCGAGGCGCGGCCCGTCAATGCGTCAAAATATTCCCGTGCCACCGGAATCAAGTCGCTGATGTAGGCTTGATCTTCGGTGGAATCCACGCGCAAGTGCTCGCTCGCCTGAGCCAATGTGATCGGCTCGGCGTCAGGTTGCGCAGTGATGGAATAGTGTGGGCGCATTACTTGCCTTTTTTCTTACGTGCTGCGTTCTCGCCCTGGGGCAATTCGGCGGTTTCTGATTCTTCTTTTGTAGGCGGCGTGAAATAGATGGCCGCGCCTTCGTTGATCAATTCGATACACGTTTTTTCGGGTAGCTCCACGATGCTTCCAGTTTCTCTGTGCTCGCTCAGGGCGAGGCAGTCACGTGTGAATTTTACAAATTTTTTCATGATAGGAAAAAGTTAAGAGGGGGCGGGCTTTTACCTCCGCCCCCACTGTGTCATTGGAATTATGCACCAAGAGCGTCAAGCATCGCCGCGAACGATTTCGGACGAACTACGCCGCCGTCATAGTAGCAGTTAGCCACAAGGGTATACAAACCGCTGATCGCGTTGGTCTTGTCGCGCACCATTTCCAAGGAAACGCCACCCCAATATGCTTCGTAGAAATCCGCGAAGTTTCCGAAGAAAATCGCAGAACACACGGAAGAGGATGTTCCCTTTGTCAAGGTGCGGCTGATTGCGTTGGTGAACGCTGTGCGGTAGCCGTTGAGCATGCCGCTATCGCCAAGGATGAAGTTTCCTTCAACGCCAGAAGATTGGCGAGCAGTTTCCTTCAGCTTCTTGCGGATTTGGCCGTTAGAAGCGTAGGCGAGGTTATTCAGCATCGCGTTTTGTGCGTCAACTTTTTCCTCGAGTCCGGTGATGTGGGTCCAAGCAGGGGCAAGACCGTTAGTCCCACCAGCAATGCTGCCGATGCCGCTTGTGCCAGCGATACCCGTAGGCTCGTTGGTTCCGCCACCGTGGAAGAATGCCGCTTCACGAACCGCGCCCATTTGCGTGGTCAGGTGATTGCGCAGGATTGCTTCGATCGCACTTGAAGATTGCTTCAAGAGTTGCTCGCTGACGTCGATGTAAGCGGGCAAACGGCGAGGCGCAAGCGAGAGCATGGCAGTCGTTGGCGATACTTCATCAGCCGATGCATTTTCCGCTTTCTTCGCTCCCGCAGTGCCGGCAATGATGCGAGGAATATCGAGATTCCCAACAAGACCTTCCAGAACGGTAGAGCCAAGCCCGCGCAAGATGGAAGCATTGAAGAAATCATCAAGCAATCCAGTCTTGTTGGTAGCGACTGTCATTCCGCCTTGGTCGCCCGTGACGGATGTTGTTCCGGTTGCGGTCATGTCGCGATTTTCACGACGAACCAACATGCGAGGAAGCACGATGCCAGCGGTTTGGATGCCAGCGGCGCGGGCCTCTTGCAAACCTTCCGAAATCATTTCGAACTCGATGCCGTCAAGGTTTCCACCACGTGAACCGCGTGCATCTGCGTGCATGTGGTTGAGCAGTTTCGCCATGTCGAAACGGTCCACATCACGCGCTTCTTGCTTAGTGAATTGCGGCATGTTTTGCGATTCGCGCGCCATCTGACGCACTTCAGCATTGATCAGCGAGGTAAAGCCGTCCGCTTCTTTTTCAAACTGATCGAGCTTGGTTTGCTCGTCCGCTGTCAAGCCTCGATTTTCATTTTCGGCAGCGTCGAGAATTTGACGTACTTGAGTGACAAGCCCGCCCCGTTTTTCCTGTAGTTCTTTCAACTTATTCATTTTTTAGGTCGTTAATGGTTAGGCAGGCTTTTCAATTAAGCTCAGTCGCCGCTGCCAGTGGCTCAGAGAGTGTTTCTCATCAGGTTTTGGCTCTGATGTTTTGCGAAATTCTTCCAGCGATCGCAGCGCGACCGTGGCATCCGGATAAGCGGGGGAAGTGACGGGGGAAACGTCAAAAAGGCGTTTCACTTTGGTGATCGTGCGATTCACAATCGTGGGGCCGTCACCGTCTTTGGTTTCTTCCCAGCGTTGGCCGTTTTGATCGACCTGGAACGAAAAAGAGGATTGATCCACATCTCCGCGCTTGATGCTGGTGACCAGATCGCGGCCCGCTTGGGTGTCGGGCGCTTCGAACTCGTAGAACAAGCCCACGTTGTCGACGCCGATTTTCAAAGTTCCTTCGCCGTTTTTGGAACGGGCAAGGATCAGATTGTTATCATGATTGAACAATGCGCGGACGTCATCGTTGAGAACGTCATCAAATGCACCGGGTTCGATGGTTTCATAAAACTGGTAGCTTTCGCCACCGAGATTTTCGCTCCGCGTGTTGAATTTCGCCGCATAACCAAAGATTTTTTGCGCGCTCTCGGGTGCACCGTCAGCCATGGCGCGCAATTCAAATTGCGAGGCATGCAAGCGGGTTTCGCGCTGGGAATGTTGAGTGATTTTCATATTCTTATTCTTCTACGGCCACAATCATGACATTGACGGCGGCAGTGTTGGCTTTGGCATAAATGGTGCCGCTGGTCGGCGTGAACACGCTCGCTTTGCCCGCAGCGATTTTGAGTTTGAAAACGGTCAATCCTGAATCGCCTCCGATCTCAATATAGTTCGTGGCATCAAGGTTCTGAATCATGAGCTGTTGTGGCGCTCCGGTGATGTCGCCCAGGTTCAGCGTCTCGGCCGTGGTGCCGATCGTTTGCGTGGCCTGCGTCATGTCAGCACCGGCCATATTGAAGCGGCCCGAGACAGTTTGTCCCACGTTCGCGCCCGATTTGGTCGCTTTGAGATTCAGTGAAAAATATCCTTCGTTTGCCATAATTACACGGGGGCGGTTTGTTGTTGTTGCTGTTGTTGGGCGATGGTCGGATTTTCAAAATCATCGCCACCATCGCGGTTCATGTAGCCAAGCTCCGAACGAACTTCATTCGCGGAAAGCACCTTGATTTCACGCATCACTTTGAAGAAGTTTGCGCGGGATTCTAGAGCAACGTTGGCAAGCTCATTGCGGTCAAATTCGTAGTAGTAGCCTTGACGGATTTCGTCAGTAGTCAGCAGAGTAAACGCAAGTGATTCCTCCCATCCGCGCAAGTGTGAATCGATGCAGAAATTCAGGAAACCAAGGGTTTGTTGTTCAATCCCCGTGCCCCAATTCGATGCGGTAGAATCACCGATCATAAAAGGCGGGATATTGTAGATCCGTGCAATTTCCTGCAGCTCGAAACGGCGGCTTTCAATGAATTCGGCATCGACCATGCTCATTCCATTGGTCTGCTTAAAATCAAACGTGCCGTTGATGATCGGCATCCGTCCGGAATTGTGCGCGCCCCCGTAGTTTTGCTCCCATTGCAAGCGTGCATCATCGATGATCTCTTTTTTCAGAACGCTTTGCGTGGTAAGAAACCCAGGGAAACGAGCGCCATTTTTCATCAGCGATCCCGCCGCAAGTGTTTGTGCCATGGATGTTCCAATTGATTCGCGCAAGAGGGTGATGGGCGACAATCCGCGCACGCCGTCTTTGGAAAGTTGGCGAACGTGAACAATATCGGACCGATTGAAAATGCCCGATTCGTCTTTGATCTCGTAAGCGACAAATTTCTTGCCGTTGGCACGCTTGATCAATTTTGGCTCGATTTCAGAGGGTGCAATCCATTGCAGTTCGCCAGGGCGAAAAGAGGAATCGCGGAAAACGCGGGCGTATCCGTTGCCGCCGAGGCCCTTGCCTGTTTCCATGAGTTGCCGTAACTCAAATGAGGTGTGAAGGTCACCTGGAAGGGTGATCACATCGATGGCGGGCCGATTCTTGACCTCTTCGGGTCCTTTGGCCGTTGGCCGGTAAAGGTAGATCGGCAGCTTTGCGATCATGTTCGCAAATAGCGAAACGCACGCCGTGACTGCCGCGACCGTCAGCGAATTGTTTTCGTTGACGTTTGCCCCGCTCGAGGAAGGATTTCCCAGAATCTGAATGATCCGCCCATGTTTCAAGTCGCCGACCTCTTCATGTGTTGAGCGTTTTTCGGGCAAATTGCGCCCGATGGGCTCCAATCGCGTCACTGGTTCGGCGCTCGGGACATCACGACCCGAGCGCCTTGCAGTATCATTACGATTGAAAAAACTCAGACGCACAAACGCAAATTATCTTAATGCAATCAAATTGCAATAGTAAATCTTGTGCAATAGTGAAAAGATCACTCAAAAGTTGAAAAATGTGGTTTCATCCCCTGATTTGTCACGCAACATCGCCCGCCCCAGCGCCATGATCGTTCCTACAACGGGGTCTATTTTGTTCGTCGGGCTCTCTTTATTGGGGAAAACATTGTCCTTTTTGTCGATTTTCCCCGTAGTATTGGAGATTGCCCACGCCAAAACGGGATCGCCGCAATGAATGATCCGGCCCGATCGAATCAACGCATCCAGTTCTTTCATTGGTTCGGACATCGTCAGGACCGTGTTTCTGTATTCCACCATCGGAATTCCTTCTTTTTCCAGTGCCGGAAACACACCCCACGCGCGGTTCGGGTCGCTGGGCATTTCTTCGACCTTGTAGTCCTTGCAAAACGTCAAGACGTCCTCCTTGAAGTGGTCCAGGTCCGTCACCTCTTCGCCCGCCGTCTCGATCCATCCCGCGATGTGCCAATTTCGATAGTGCTGATTCTCTGGCAAGTTCAATGTCGCCTCGGGTATGTAGTATTTTCCGAAAAGTGCATATCGATCATTCGGCAAGCAAAACAATTGCATCAGCGCTACCAAGTCGTGCTTGGACGCAAGGTCTCCCGAGAGGTAGCAAGGAAATTCCTTGTAATCAGCCCGCTTGATTTTCCGCCCAAGTTTATTCCATTCGGCAAGATTGAAAAACGCCTCTTTCACGCTCACCCACAAATTCAGATGCTTTGTCTTGAATGACCCCTGACGGCTTGCCCGTTGCTGTGCGCTCTTCATGTCGGCCATCATCGCGATCGGTTCGATCGATACACCCCAATTAGGATTTGCCTTCATCAACGCCTCTTTGCAATCCCAGCGGTCGCCCTGGTCGATTGTATAAATGATAGCGAAAGTCGTTTCATCTTCGAAACCGTTCGCACACTCGAGGATCTTTTCGCAGTTTTGCCAGTCCTCGCGACACGGACCGCTCACATCCGCGCCCGCCGTCGAGATCACCATCGAAAGCGGTTGCTCCCTCGCCCCCATGCCTGTCTCCATCGTGTCGAGCTGGTCACTGGTCGAATGCTCATGGTATTCATCCGTGATCGCACAGTGCGGCGAGTCACCGTCACCAGGCTTGCCAATGATCGGCTTGAAGATCGACCCGTCCAATTCCTTCACCAACGTTTGCGCGTTGACCGTCACCCCGCAAGCCTTGGGCAAATTCGGGCACAGCTTCGCCATCTGTCGAGCCGGTTCGAACACTTTCCACGCTTGCGCCTCGCTGGTCGCCCCAGCGTAAACTTCGGCGCCTGGTTCCCCGTCTCGAGCAAACATCCACCAACCCACGGCCGAGGCAATAAACGATTTCCCGTTTTTCCGAGGCACATAAATGCGGGCCTTGCGAAATCGCCGCTTGCCTGTTTTCTTATGGACCCACCCAAAAATCGAAACAAAAATGAACGCTTGCCAAGGCTGTAATTTCAGCGTTTGCCGTTTCCGCGTAACCGGATCAAGCCGCGCCCACTTACCCTTGACATGCGGCAGCTTTTCAAAGAACCGACAAACCTTGTCGCCAAGCTCAGGATCAAACCGATACGGGTAGGCCTTCGTGATCGAACTCGCAATGTTTTTCTTGTGCCGCTCACAAGCCAACTTCACCCACTTGCAAGCCGGAATTTTTTCACTGAGAACATCCGCCACATACTTTTCCGCCGCCTCCACATGAACGAGCTTCGGTTGCTTCGGTTTTGGTTTTCTCGCCGCCATGGCGTTTAGTCCATATCAAATTCGTTAACCTCTTCTTTTTTGACACCCGTGAGCTTGCCGATCGTGGTAGGTGTCAACCCCAGCGAACACAAATATTTGTAAGCAATCGTTTGCGCTCCCAGTTTGATCGTCCAAGATGGATTTTTGATTTCCCCCCGTTCCGTAATGCTGATGTGCCCACGCTCCAGCAAGTCAGCCCCAGCAATTTCAATATCACCGATGGCATCCGCCGCAATCGTGATCACCTCCGCATAAGTCGGCGACAACAAACCCAAGTGATCGATCTCCGCACAGATCCTCTCAAATGCTTTTAGTGCTTGCGGCGTAAGGTCCCGAGTCGGCAAAACCTTCCCCGTTTTTGCATCCGGTTCATTCTTCCGAACATGCCGCGAACCCTTTTTCTTCAAAATTGCGTTAGGTGTTTTGACTCCCATACGCCCCAACTAACGCACATAACTTGCATTAGTGCAACCGCAAAAATACTTTTTGTCGGACACGTAGAAAAAAAGC
>Ga0208916_10000474_pt1 | contig 19003 bp, 54 predicted proteins | sample DEB19_08_DNA_5_FD_184523 | JGI IMG/M metagenome (GOLD analysis project Ga0208916, IMG submission 184523) | Aqueous microbial communities from the Delaware River and Bay under freshwater to marine salinity gradient to study organic matter... | ecosystem: Environmental > Aquatic > Marine >... | reverse complement strand
GTTCCAGCAATAATTTGTCCTTGTTGCGTCAAACCCTCAGCGCGAGCATTTTGGGGTAGAAGAAAATACAATGACTGGACAAAACACCTAATAGCATTAGGCGAATCCGAGAAACTAAAAGTCGCGCATAAAAAAATGAAATTTAACGGGCGGAATGATTTATTTGTGTTTTTGCCTTGACTATTTAGGCCGAGCGAATAAAAATAACTTGCGCCGCTCAATAAAATAATCTACTCTCCAATATGCACATTTGTTATCCAATCCGCCTTCATTTTCAACCAAGTAGAACCCGTCACTACCTTGATACGGTTGACCGATTCAAAGAACCCGCCGACCTAAGATATAATGTCAAAGCCTGTATTGGTGAAACTTATGATGACGCCGTTGCAAAAGCTAAACAGGCAGTAGTCGAAGAGGTTGTTTTAAACTGGATGCTCCAACAAAAAGAACTTGAGGTTTCAGATTTTCATCTCACCTATTCATGTGAGGAAATCGTTGGTAATCGTGTCTGGATGGGCGGGTGTATTACAAGCTCGCAAAACTTAGCATACGAGGATTAATTCTTGACGCGGCGAATAAAATAGTTTATAATAATCCCATGAAACAAATCATCCTAAAAACAGTTGTCCTAATTGATGGAGTTGAACACGTTTTATCTTCCTGCGACTATTCAGAGTCAATTGCGGACCACGAAGAGAGTTGTGAAGAAAAGCTTGACGACGAAGGTATTTTGGAATACATTCAGGAGGAAATTTAACAAAGTGTTCCTAGTCTCCGCCAAAATCCACCTCGGCCACGGGTTGAGCAAAACCATTAGTGATTTAGTGGTTGACTGCTCCTCAAAAACAGCCGCCGAACAAAAATACCTTGTTTTCTTGAAAAATAGCTTGCCAGAGTGGAAAATTGTTGGCAGAATTGAGTTACAAGAACAGATATAACTCATAGGACATGAAAAAACCCTTTAAAATTTACATCCCCGCATCAATTCGCGGCAAAGCAATTTTCGCGGGCGAAATTGAAGTCGAAACGCGATTTGAGGAAGGCGAAGAATTTTTAACCGCCGAATCTCTTGAAAAAATAAAGGCCGCGCAAGAAAAAGCAATAAAAGACTGGACGAACGAAAATAATTAAGGCATATTCCCTTATGACCAAAGAACAATTCCAAGCATATTGCCTTGCCCAAGCTAACTGGTGGATGGCTTACGCAAACACGCCAGCAAATAAAAAGAGAACGGTTTTCAAAGGATTTTCAGACAGGGCGCTTTCCGAAAGCGAACTGATTGACGACGCTATGAACACGTCCCGAAATCACTTACAAAATTATTGGGAAAGCTGCAATAACCCTTGACTTTCGGCGGCGCAAAGGTTAGGTTGTAATTATGAAAGAACGAATCATTTTCTGCCCATTTTGCGGCTCAAAAACGCTAGCAACCTATCTGGTTGAATGGTTCTCACGAAGCTATGAAGATCAAGAAAATTCTTGCGATTTAAACGAGCACCAATGCTGCGACTGCAATAAAAGTTTCTGGACTTAATATGAAATACCCAAAATCCAAAAAAAACCGCCAAACTCTACGTAGAATACCTTTCAAGTCTTCATGGCGAGCCATTTATGCCCATTAAAAGAGAAAACAAAGACAAAAAATTCTCTTTAAACTTCGCCGCAGTTGAGGCCGATGAGTTGGTTTATTATGTGACGCATGGTTGGAAAATTGTGGATTAATTGTTGACTTTAAGTAAAAGAAGGGTATATTGTCCCATGAATGTTCAAGAAAGCATCAAGCACCTGCAAAGAATCGGCTACGTTGTTGAAAAGCATCTTGGAGGCAAATATAAAATCCACAGAATCGGCCAATCTGAATTTCCAGACATTGAGAATTTCTTTTACTCTCAAAGAGATTTAATCAAGTACGCTAAAGTTTTTTCTTCTGAAAACAATCAAAACTCCGCAATAAAGCGCCGCATTAAAAAATTTGATAACTCCAAAAACCGAGCCGCCACAAGAGCTTTGCTAAAAAAGAACGAAGAAACTATTGACTCTTTTGGTCCGAATGCTAAATTGAAGAGAGAAGACCGCTGGAACTGGGATTAACTTATGTATTATGAAATCAAAGACGTTTTTGATGCGGTCCTAAGAGACTATGCAATTGATGGAGTTCTGAAAGACTTAGGCTGTTCTTGGGGCAACATCGTTGATGACGAGCTAATCTTTCTCGTTCAATTTGATGAAAGAACGCTGAAGCATGTTGTTTCGGTTGACAATCGCAAATGCTTTAACAAAACAAGCCAGTGTCCAATCCACTTTAACCTTTTGAATTTGTCGCGCCGCAAGAAAAATAGATTGCATCAAGCTCTCTCATTTTTGAGAGCAACAGACGGCGCAAAAAATTCGGCGACATTTAATTGGAGAAGTTGGGAAGAATTTGGGGAGCGCGTTAGGGGTGAATTTTATCAGGATTAACATGAACATTCTATACATCATTCAAGCTCAGAACGAATATTCGGACATTTATCTTGATCTTGGTTTCTTTGGATCTTTAAAAGAGGCTAGAGAGCGAGTCAAAAGGCTGGACGAATGCTGGAGAAACGCGAAAATAATTCGCCGCGAACAAATTACAAAAGAGTTTGAAGAATCTCTTGATTAGTTTTTAAAACGCTATACATTGTCTATATGAAAAACCTATACACCAGCGACCTCGCAGAACGTCTTGAAGAACTCCAACAAGATTTTTTCAAATGGAAAGACTCTTTGACAGAAGCTCAGATTAGCCAGTTTAAACAAGCCTACGCTACAGACGAGCTTTCAGAAGAAGAATATATGTGGCAATGGGGAGATGAAAAAGATACAGGCGACGCAGAAGAGTTGTCAAATTTAACTGATTTGCGCGAAGAATTGGGTTGCGTTTTTGACGACGGTACTGAGTTAATTAGCGAAGATGGTTTTGTTGAATATGCAGAACAACTTGCAGAGGATATTGGAGCAATCAGCAAAAATTCAAATTGGCCATGCAACCACATCGACTGGAAACGCGCCGCTGAAGATTTGAAATGTGATTATTCCACAGTTGACTTTGACGGCGAAACGTATTATTATAGGGAATCATGAAAATCCTCTTGTCTCAGGACGAAATACAAAAAGCCATTGTTCAATACATCAAGGAAACGACTCAATTTAAAGTCGAGGAATCCGACGTAATCCTCAAAGAAGAGTGGGATGGCAAATACGGAAACGAGTCTGAGATTATTGGTTTTAGCGCCAGAATTTTAATGCTCGCCGCAGGGCATCCCTACGGGATAATCAAACCAAACGCAAAACACGGTTAAAGCTAACTGCTTGGTTAATACATGCTATTGTTTTTAATTACCATTTTAATTTTGGGCTGGGCGATTTCTTAGTTGATGCAGTAAACAAATTGAATTAAGATCAGAACATGCAATCAAAAAACCAAACTGTAATTCGCCTTTCTCGCCGCCGCACAAAAGAAGAAATCTTTTTAGGTTTCACAATTCCTCTTGAAAAATTCATAAGCATGGAAAAATTTGATTACCGCAAGAAATGGTTTACGATTGATGGCTTGCGCTGGACGAATAGAGGGCTGGCGGTTGGAGAAATTAGTTAAAAAAAATTTGAAGGCGCGAAATAACCTGATATATTCTAGTATGACCAAACCAAAACACCTCTCTGACGAAAGTTGGGAAATAATTTCTCGCCCTGAAAATAAGTTTCAGCAATTTTTGTTTGGACTTGGAGAAGTTGGCGAGACGGTAGAGAGTCGCGGCGCGGTTTTTAAATTTGTGGGTAATTTTGCTCGCAAGAAAGACGCTGACGCCATAAAATCAGAAACGCGAAAAGTTCATCCCTACCTTTATGGCAAACTAAAAACAGGATGGGCAGTGATTGAAAGGATTTGACAACGGGCAAAAATAAATTAAACTAATCCCATGAACAAATTCGCTTTCTTCTTCCCCGCTAAAATAGTTTTCGCCGAAACAAGTGTTGAATTGACCCCATACGAGGGCAAGCATCCAATTTATCTTGGGCCGATTGGCCGCAAGTATTATTTCGAGACTGACAAACAAAAGATCGTTTTTGAGCACATCGAAAGTGACAAGCGCCAATTATTTGTCAAAGTTAAGGGTTATTTTTGCCCGTTTCATGTCACATTCATTGATAATATTCCAGCTTTGATTGAAAACGTAAATGCGACTTGTGACGCTAAAATGGCAGAATGGGAAGCGGCGATTGAAAATCCTTTGGCCTACGAACAAAAGGCCGCTGAAACCAGAGAAAAGATTAGGGCTGAACGTGCCATTCAAGATGCCGCGATTGAAAAACAAAAGCAAGAACGAGCAGAACGCGCCGAACAATTTTACAAAGAATCCCTAGAAACTTTCAAGGGTGGCATTTATATGATCGAATGGACTCATTTTGAACGAGCCTGTAAGGAAAATAACGTGAAAATTCCCATCAAAACACTAGGCTTTGGGCGCGCAAATGTGGCTAAAATCGGTCAAAAAGGATACTCAGTGAGTGGAAGCAATCATAATTCTCCAGTTTTATGGGCAGCGATTCGAGATTTGAAACAAAAACTTGACGCCGCACAACTTTTGAGCTAAACTACTTTATTCAGCTAGGCGCGCAAGTGCCGAATCCCCCGCCAAAGAAACCAGATGAAGAAAGCCGTGCGAGTTGATAACCCGCTAGTCTGGAAGGATGAAAGCCCCTAATCAGGGTGAAAAATAACCAACTTGGGAATGGAAACCAAGGGGCGGGGATGCTGGATACACAAGTTATGCACGATAAACCTTGACAGTGTAGCGATTAAGGCTAGTGTATCGTCATGAATAAATCAGACTTAAATTTCCACCTCGTCTCTGAAAATTTGACAAATATAGAGCGCGGCATTGCCTATGGAGGAACTAGAGAGTGGAAATCCTCAAACCTGAAAATCATTGAAGAAATCGCTGGCGGACCAATACAAGGAGTGAGGAGCATTTACCATGTTTACCATAATGAAAAGTTGATTAAGAAAATCCCGTTTTCCTATACTCGTAGCATGAAAGAGGAATTCGAGAAAATAAATCTTGACGGCAAAGAATAATTAACTTATAGTGTCCCATGATTTACAAAAACACACTAATCGAAAAAACCTTCCCTAGCGGCCTATACTCCGCCTTCATTGAAGGGCGCGGGATTTTAAGGGCAGATACGTTAGCGGGAATCAAAAAACTAATTCGCGGCGCAAAATAATATGAATAAAATCGAAGTGTTTATCCTAGACAAAAACGACAACTACGATGTTCGGGATTTCGACACCATGAAAGAAGCTCGCCAATGGGTAAAAGCTTGTGGATTGAGTAAAGACTACTGGAATCGCTGCTATGAACGAGACGAGGATTATGAAGGCGCGGCCCGCGATAATGTCCATACTCTTCAACTTCACAAGAATGGGGAGTGTGTGGAAGATTGGTTTCCAGTGTTTTGATCTTGACGCGAACAATATACAAGGTAAATTGAGACATGAAAACAGGAAGAGAAGCAAGGGCGTTGATTTTTGACGCTCGATATTTAAGCATTATAAAAGTGCTGCTAGACCATAATCCTAGTTTGGCAATTTATTTTATTCGCTTGACGCTTGAATTTAGCCTTACGCTTTCCAAAAATCTGATTAGAAAGATTGACAAATTTTGGGACAAAGTTAAAAACCCGCTCCAAAAATGGTATTAGCGTTTGACATAATTGAATTAATAAGCTAACATATCCAATGAAAACACAAATCCAACACTTTTATTCAAGCCACAACACCATTTCGGCCAAGATGCAATTCATGGACTGGTTGACTCAGCAAACCAACAAACCAACACCCGAAGAACTGAAAATTTTGCGGGCAAAAAATCCTAGTCTCTGGAGCGGATACACTGAAATCACGCCAGTTTGCGCTTGACAGTCAATAATTAATCTGGTATCATAAACCATGAATCCAGTCTCCAATCTAATCGGTAAACGAGTCTCAATTTCTGCTGGTTATGGAACAATTGTCGGCTACCATCATAACACTTTAATCGTTGACCTAGCTAAAGGCGGGACTGAAAATGTTTACCTTTATGGTAAATGGCGGGAAATCTCGGAAGAAACTTACAAAGCTTGCTCTAATCTATGATCTACAAAAACACAACCATTGAAAAAATCTGGCACTCTGGTATGTATTCGGCCTTTGTTCAAGGACATGGGTTTTTGAAAGCCGACACGCTGGCAGGAATCAAAAGCCTAATAAAACAATTTGCCTAACACGCAAACCCCTTTAGAGACGAATCCTCGGGCACAAACCAGAGTTTAAGGACGGCAATCTTAAACCACGAAGGGAGCGGAAGGAATCTCTGAAGGGGCAAAGAAAATTAAATCGGCGCAAAATAATTGTTGACTAATTGTTCGCCTCTAGTAAGCTACAATATGAACAAATTCCAATTCAACCAACAAATCATCGCTCTCGAAAGCGGCACCATTAAAGCAGGAACAAAGGGCCGAATCATTGACGTGTTCCAAGATGGCGCGTTTTGGAAATATGAAATCGCTTGGGCGAATAAGGAACATTTTATTACAGTCGCCCGCGAAAAAGATTTGACAGCGGCAGAATAATCTGGTAAATTACCCCCATGAACCAATACAAATCCGTCGAATTCTCCTATCCTACGAGTCCGAACGCCAAAAACTTAGGTTTTAATAAAATGGGCTGTTGGACGGTAGAAATTCGCAAAGGTAACGCGGCACCTAAAGCCGTAAATGGTTTCCCTAAGAAAGAGGACGCGATTGCCTATGCCGAGTCTTTGAGCCTAGAATGGTGTCCAATTTATTTACGGGCGAAAGAAATTTGCGGGGAGAAATAAATAATAATTGACAGCGGCGAATTAATTTGTTATATTCCTTCATGCTTGCCATTGCCTACTCTACCACAAACAAAACTTTTGCCATCGTTTCCCAAGATTTAGCCCGTGCTATGATTTTTATGGGTAATCCTCATGGATTTGATCGTGCTAAAAATTTGAAAAACTCAGAGAAAAAGCAATTCCTGGGGATTTTGGCCGAAAATAAATATAAAGAACTTGACGGCGAAACTCTAGCGTGATAAATTAATCCATGAGTTCTCTACTAAACAAGGCAATCTATTATTGGGACTGGTATCTTTTGCATGGAGAGATTGATAATTTAGTTGCGGCGCATAATTTTATGCGTGATTACAAAAACTCAGGCGGAGAGGATTATGACGCTACTTTTGAGGCAATGAAGGCTCATATTCAAAACAAGGTTAAACCCTTGCCTATCGCTGGCAAATCACCCGTGATCGACAAACCAGAAACAAACGAGCCTCTAATTTTCGGCTATACTCACGGGCAAATCGCAAATATGCAAGGCAGTGGGCCGCTAAAATAAACCAATAATAAACTTGATTCCTTTAGCGAGCAATGATAAACTGATAATATGAAATACGAAACCTCGATCAACACAATCCGCCCTAATCATCACGTTTGGTCAATCTCCAAAGAGGGACAAATCGGAGTCTTTCGTGAGGGCGTGGCGAAAAGTCTTTCTGAGGCAATGCGTCAGCTTCGCGATGCGAAAAAACAATAAATAACTTGCGCCGAAATAAAAACCTGCTATATTAAATCCATGAATCCATTCTCACTAGCAGAAAAGAAACGTCACAATCTCAGCAATTTAACCAATAAAGACTTCGAAAAGATTGTTTTCGCTGGCGCTACAACTGTAGAGCATCGTGAGTCTAGTGATGCTTTCACAATCGAAGAAATGCAAACGATTATTAACAGCGATTCGTTTTGTTTTTTTCCTCAATATTCTAAAGATTTTTTATGGGCAGCTTACTCTAATGCGGCTGACAATATTTTAGATGTGGGGCGTGAAAATAATTAACAAATTAGTTGCGGCGCTTGTTTTTTCTGTTATATTCCTTTTATGGAAATCAAACCCGAACACTTTCAAGCAATCAAAGAAAGCATCGACTCGTTTATCGCTAAACATGGTAAAGAAAAGATTGTTTCCATGTATGAAAGCGGAAACTTCCCTCGCTCTGACAAGGTGAAAGACTTGCAAGCAAGGTTTAATTTTGATCTTTATCATTTTTCAGGAGCACTAGCTGGCGCTGCGTGCGAGATTTACGAATACGCAAATGATGAACATGTTGCCACGGCACTAAAAAGAATTTGCCCAAAAGTAGAAAAAAGATATTAATTAGTTGCGCCGCTTTAATTTTGGGTTATATTCTATCATGACAACAAAAACAACCGAACAAATAGAAGAAGCAGGGTATGACGCATATTTTTTTCGCGGGGAAAAAGAAAACGACAATCCTTATGTTTGGGAGCTAGAGCCAGATGCACATGACTCATGGGAGTTAGGACGACAAAGAGCAGAAAGTGATTGTGGTTAATTCATTTGTTACTCATTCACTGATGACAGCGGAAATCCTTATCCAGCACTAGAAACAAATGGCTTTGTTTGCGGAGATTTCAGGACTAAAAAAGCGGCCAAAGAAAAGGCCGATAAAATTAACGAACGGATTAAAGAGTTGACGGGGAAATAATTGTTTAATTAATAAACTAGTTTGATTTGCCGCTTGACTTTTCCGTGTTTTTCTGTTATTGTGAATGTATGAATAAGAAAGAACCAAAAGCAGTTTTTCGCGCCCATTAAATAAATGACAGAAGCAAATGAAAAACAAATGAAAAAAATCTTGACGGCGCGAAGAAAATAGATTATTGTCTCCTATGAAAACGCTTTACAAAGTCACCGCAACGTCCGCTTTTCAACCTCCTATAGAGCTAGTCACTAAGGATTTAGAGGAAGCAATCTTGCAAAAATGGGACTGGAAAAACCAGCAATTCTTAGTGACGTTTGAGGAAATAACTGAGGGTGAAAATATCGTCTAAAACGTTGATTCTTAAATAAATAGAGAGGCCCGAAAGCTCTTTGTTTTGTGAAGCGTTCGCACTGTTTTGTTCTCGCCCATCTATAAACAAATACACTGAATAAAGAGAGAATAACACTAGAAGAAAGAGAAGAAACTGAGACGTTTGACAAAGTTGTTTACAAGAAAGGTTATAAGAGTGCAATCTCATCACACTTTTTCTTTCAAATACCTAAGAATCTTAGCCTAGCCTAACTTTTTTAGTTTCACCTAACAAAATACTACAAAAAACCACTTGCATTCGTCCCTTTTCAATGCTAAGGTAAAGCGTTGAATATCAAAACAATGCGTCTTTGATAGCGGAAACAAAATGTTAATTTCGCAGTAGTATCGGCACAGCTTTCTAATCTGTAAAACCGTAATGGATTAATGAGAGTTCAAGTCTCTCCTACTGCGCCACTCTAAAAAATAAAGGAAACACCTAAGAAACCAAACAAAACAAAAATACCAATGTTCCACAAAAATGAGCGTTTTTGTTTGTTTTTTCTAGGGGTTTATAAGACTTTTTCCGTGGAACAAATACTAAAGTGACGAAAAAGGCAAATATTAGTTGCGCGGCTCAAATAATCTGATACAATATCTTATGCAATTATCACCATACAGATTAGGAGTACAAGCCCATAGGGATGGACTGTGGTACGAAGCAAATCCTTTTTTGCCTGAATCCAGAGAATTTTCTCAGTGGGAAAAGGGAATGAGAGATGCTTGTGCTGATTTTTGGCTTGATTGAGAACAAATAATTTGCGCGACTCAAATAACCTGCTACCTTACAAATATGACACTTAAAGAACAACTCCACGCCGCCTACCTTGATTATGTGAACAACTTTATCACAATTGAAAGGTTTGCGGAGCATTATGGAATTTCTGAAGAACTGGCGCGGCTTCTAGTCTCAGATATGCGCGAATACCACGAATTTCTTGCGAGCATTGAAAAAGCTAAGAAAGAGCGCGAAAAGATTACTCTCTCTGGAAACTTGGTGTGGGAAAATAGAAACGAAATTTAGTTGCGCCGCATTAAATAACCTGCTATATTCTCACATTATGAAAAGCCGCTATAAATCCATGAAACGCTATACTTACAACAATCTGAAATCCGACGTTGAAATTTTGAATGCCAAGCTGGCAGAAAAAGGCCATGATCGTCGTTTTAAAGTAGGCGGCAGAAATGGGTACACCGCAATCGACTTGGCAAGATTGGATCAATTGCAAGGCGGCACTTGTGAGCGTACGCTTGCTACTGGCACGCCTAGAGAATGCTTGGCAGAGTGTCACGAATACATGGTTCATTCAATGTAAAAAACATTTGACAACAAACAACACCTCGCCTACTGTATCCCATGACAAAGAAACACTTTATTGCAGCCGCCAAAGCCATCTCAGCACTTGCTGACCAAGGGAAAATTTTAGAAGCAAATGCCGCCGCTAACGTCATCATTCTCATGAATGATAATCCAGCCTTTAATAAGGAAAAATTCCTTAAAGCCTGCAATATCTACTAAATAATTTCCCTACTCTGGCGTAATAGGTAGCCGCATCAGACTTAAAATCTGATACTAGAAATAGTGTGCCAGTTCGAGTCTGGCGAGTAGGACTTCCCCCTAGTGTTCTTGTAGCTCAGTGGATAGAGCAAAAGATTTCTAATCTTTAGGTCATAGGTTCAATCCCTATCAGGAACGCCATTCGTAAGAATTGTCCGTAGTCGAGAAAAAATTGGCAAATAATAGTTGCGCGGCAAAACTAATCTGGTATAGTGTCTTATGACCTCACAAGAAAAAGCCTCTAAAACTCTTGAACACGTTCAATCTCTCCTGCTAGCTGGAGCGTTTCAAATATCAAGTCGAGAACTGCGCGAAAGACTTGAAAATATAGGTTATTCACTAGGCGAAAGTTTCTGCTATGAAAATAATTTAAACGCTGGCGAATTTTGGAAAGCTAAAAGTTTTCAGATTATTGAAAAATCCAGCGGCCTTAGTTTTGCCCATATTAATGCGCCGAAAAAAAATCTAAAAGAATTACAGGAAATTCGTTTTAACTGTTTTGTTTTTGAAAATGGGAGAATCTGGGAAATTTAAACTTGCAAATCTAAAACAACGCTCTATACTCTCCACCATGGAAACAAAAACACCAAAACCGCTCAGTAACAAGGCATTCCAAACGGCCCGCGTTCAATCTCGAAAAAAGCTCTGGAATTTTCTCAGCGCGAAAAATAGGGGCGAAGTTCCTGAATTGCCTGATTGCATCAAGCCCGTGAAAGTCGGGGGCGCTGAATATTCTTTCGGGCAGTATGTCGGGAGTCTGGAAGATATCAAAGAATGGGCCGCGATGAAAGGAAAAACGGCGCTCAAGATGGGGGCCGTGAAAATCAAACTGGCGCAATAAAAAAAATAAACAAATTAGTTGCGCCGCTCCTAATCTCTGCTAATTTACTACTATGGAAGACTACCAAAAACTCATTGAATTAAAAAACGCCATTGAAGAACTGCTTGAAATTCCAGCCAATTATGCGGATTCAAAAAATTTCAATGACAAAATTCATCAGGCCCGCGCAAATGTTCGGGAGATTTTGAGTGAGCTGCCATTGATTTTACCTTGATTAAACTTTTTAATCTGTTATATTCTTCTTATGGACTACCAAAAACAAGCCGCCGACTTTCTCGCTAAACACGAAATCACTTTTTCATTCAAGCTAGCGAACACCAAAACGCCAGACTGGGAAGATAATGGCCAACAAAGAAATCACTTTGTCGTTACCCTTAAACAAGGTAAAAAGAGAATGTCCTTTGATTTCTTCGACAGCGTTTATAATTATCGTAACGGCAAAACAGAGATTGCCGTTTATGATGCGTTGATAATTTGCTCGTCTGAAATCAATTGTCCAGACACGTTTGGAGACTTTTGCAGTGAATTTGGCTATGAGGAAGACTCGCGCAAGGCAGAAAAAACTTTTCGCGCCCTTAAAAAATTCTCAAATAAGCTGAAGAAATTCTTTGACACTGAAGAAATTAGGGAAGATTTGCAGGAAATTATTTAAATTATTTGTTGCGCCGTTGGTTTTTCTCCTGTATTGTCTTTTATGAACAATTTAAACCTTGAAAACCTAAAGGCTGGCGATGAAGTAACGGTTATTTTTGTCAATCCTAGTCACAATAGAGACGGCAGAAAATATTCTGGCCCTAAGAAAGTTGTATGGGATGAAAAGTCTCAATGCCTAAGAACAATTTCTATGACGGGGGATAAAATTCCCTTAGATGGCAAAGGCTATTTTTTCATGAGTAAGAAGGTAAATCCTGATTACTATTTCAGCGCTAACCCCGAGCATTTGAAGGCCGCAAAAAGAGCAAATAGCAGAATAAAGGCGAAAGAAAAAAAGAAAAACGATTTACTTTCTGAAAAAAGATCGGCGCTTTCTCCTTTGCTTAGTAGTTATGATGGCGATGAGGAAAACTATTCTTTTGAGTATCTGAGTACAGACTCGCTTGAAAGGTTGACAATTAAGCAAATCGAAACATTGAAAAACTGGCTCGCGGCGAAATAAAATAAATAATTAGTTGCAGGATTGTCAATTCAACTCTATAGTTTAACCATGAAACACGAAACCATTGCGAAAGAACGCACAAAACTCCGCAACTCAATAGCGAACACTGACTGCACGAAAGGTTTGCAGCACTTTCAAAATAATTTAGTTTTTCAAGTTTGCGAACTAGGATCAATTAGTGAGGAAATGGCTCAGTTGCTCGATGTTTATGCTCGTCTGATGGGGCATGGAGAAACATACGCAAAAGTTTGTGATGCGCTGGCAAGGCTTAACCGTTATCACGAAATGAAGCTTTCTTCCATGGAGAATGGTTCCAGATTTGACGAGCCTATTGCAAAAATTTCACAAGCGAAACAAGAAAAGTATGAAGGCACCATCTTTGGCTTGAGTCAAAAGGAAATCGCCATAAAACAAGGCGGGGGAGAATTAAAATAATTAATTACTTGCGGCGCTTTCAATTTTTGATGTATTGTTTAATATGAATAAATCCTTTCAAGATTACGAACTGGCAAAAAATTATGCGCGCGAATTAGTTTTAATGGGTGGTCCTGATGCTGGTATTCATAAAACAAAAGAGTTTGGCCGCTTGGTTTATAACGTAAAGTTTTTGCCTAAGCCTGAAAATTGCTTTGGCCATGAATTGACTATGGAGAGAGTAAGAGCGGGGGACTAGACAACCCGACAATTTTCTTTCGCCGCAAAATAAATTAACTTCTTTCCCTAAGAATACGCCCTTTATTAAAAAGGGAAAATTCCTAGAGCTAGAGCCGCTGAGAAAAGTAGGATTCTAAGAAAAAACTCTAAGCAAAAAACTGCAAATAACGTGCGCGAAAGGTTTTCTGGCGGTTTCTGTAACTGCCTGAGTTTCAGGTAGTTAAAGCGTTTGCGTGCTTGCCTTTTAGCGCCTAAAGTATATAGTAAACATATAAGGTAATACAAGAATAACAAAGAACAAAGGTGATAATCAAAGAATGCCTTGCGATACAAAGTGATTTACTAGACTTCTCATCCTAAAATAGCCATAATGGCACTTTCATTGTGCCAAATTGTCTCAGTGCCAAACAAACCGCTTGACTCTCAAATATCCTGTATTATTGTGTCTTATGACGAAAATCGAAATCCTCATTTGTTCCCTTTTTGGCCTTGCGTTCGGTGCCGTGCTCATAGGCTTCTGCCTGTGAGTCATTGACAACCAACAAACTAAAAAACCGCTTGACAAGCTCCTTACCCTGCTTTACCTTGCTCCATGATCAAAACACTCTCAGCCCTTCGTGTGTCTTTTTGGGAAAACCATCCGCAATTCGCCAGCGATTTCCGCACTAAAAAGCGCCAAAAATTCTTTGACACTGAAGAAATTAGGGAAGATTTGCAGGAAATTAATTAAATAATGCTTGCACAATTTTTAGTTTCTAATATAGTCTCTTTATGACAAAATATTCTCTCCAACCTAATAGATTCTGGAAACGCAAAGAAGGCTTTACAGGATGCCCCGAAAGAGTCTCATTCTACGGCGCCCTGCCCATGCCAAAAGAAGCATACGAGCTTGCCGAAAAGGGCTTTTCAATTTATGATTCGCGCAACAATACATTGTCAAATTATTTCTTTGGGAAAGTTGGCATCGCCACAAAAGAAGAAGGAGAGCAAATAATTCAAAAACTACTTGCAAAAGAGGCCGAATGGAATAAGTTATCTGAATGAAACTTGAAACATCCATCCGCACAATCCGCTCTGACCATCACGTTTGGAGAGTCTCAAATCCTGAAATCCCCTATTCTCTCCGCGAAGGAGTAGCCAAAAACCTCTCTGAGGCTATGCGAGAAATTCGCAAGGCTAAAAAGCAAATAGCCTAATCAATTTCCTTATGGGAAAAGTCTGGCGTCTCTCCTAGTCCTAGCCTAAAAACTAAGACTAGGATTTTTTGCGCCCGAATAATTTTTAAACTAGGGGTCCATGAAAACTATACGCCAGAAAACTACAGAATCAAGGGCAGAATAAAAAAAACTTTCGGCGCGAAAAAGTTGTTGATTTAATTTTGTGGCTGTGGTATTGTAAAAACATGAAACGATACACTCACAAAGCTCTCGAATCCGACGTTGAAGCTCTAAACGAAAAACTGGCAAATAAAGGCCACAACATGAGATTCAAAACTGGCGCAAGAAATGGCTACTCTGCTATTGACTTGGCAAGGGCTGAAGAAATGAAAAAGGGAACTTGCCAACGTATGCTTTTCGGCGGTTCTCCTCGCGAGTGCCTCGCGGCCTGTCACGAATACATGGCAAATAATTTGTGAAACCTCTTGCGCAAATAATAATCCTGCATTATCTTACAAATATGACCTCACAAAAACAAGTCCGCGCCGCTTTCTGGGAAACTCATCCATATCTTGAAATTGCGGCCCGAAAAAATGGCACGTTCTCTAAAGGCCAAAATTCTCAAAATTGCGATACACGGTGCGCGTTTGTGGATTTTGTGGATTCCCTAATTAGAGATAATCAAATATCTGAGAAACTAGCAGACAGGGTGACTCTGTAAACTTTTTGAGAAAATAGTTGCGGCGAAAATAAATCTGTGATATAGTGAGCTATGGAAAACCAACACTTTCAAATCTCCATCAAAATTCCTAACTTGAAAAGCGAGGGATTCCCGCTTCTCACTGAGGAGCAAATCGAAAAGCTTTTCACTGATCAGCTTTTGAAACTGTTTCGATGCCAGAGCGTGAAAGGATTGGAAATTTCAGTGAAAGAAATAAATTAACTTGCGCGGCGAAAAATAATCGCTATATTTCAAGCATGAAACGACTCGGCACAATCCTACCAACGGCAGAAAGTTTGGCAATTAATGATTCTTACGCCGAAAAACAAAAGCGTTTGAATTTTGTTTACGCCGAAAATCATTCTGTTTTGGGCGTTTCTCCTAAAGTTTGGGAACGCGGAGAATTTCGATGGATTGTTTCTCCTACCGTGTACGCTACAGTAAGGCATCAAACGGCGCGATTCTTTGAACGGCGGCATGATGGAGACTATGCAATTAAATATTCTCCCAAAAAATAACTTGCGCCGCTCAAATAAATAACGTACCTTACTCCATGAACAAACTCGCACTCGCCCTTGCTAAATATCCCAAAGCTCGAAAAGTCGCCGTCGAAAATTTCACGATGGGCAAAGAAGGAAAAGGCTTGTCAATGGCTGACAGCCTAAATCTCGAATATGATGCCAAGTGCTACGGGTGGAAACCTGATACCATAAAGGCAATCAAATATGTAATGGCAGAAAGATAAAATAAAAGGTTGACAGCGCGGAAGTCCCGCGCTATAGTATTAAAGCAGACAACTTCTATTGGGGCGACAAAAAAAGTCCACGAATACCCTAAGAAAAACTTGCAGATGCTTAATTCTAAGGAAACCTAGTAATTATAAAAAAAGTAGTACATGATCCCTTAGACTTATCTGGCTAGGAGTGCTCTCGCCGTCCCTCAGTATATGCAAGATACAGAGAAAAAGAGGGCGCGCAAGTCTTTTGTGCATTAATTTTTTCGCCGCAAAAAGAGTGATTGGCTATTGACAGAAGGATTATGCTGGTTTATAGTGATGAATGAAACACCTCGGCCCCCTTCAAATCAACGCTCTCGAATTCGCCAAAAAATATCCTGGCCCGCATTCTTTCAAGAAAGACCGTCAAACGAAAGGCGTGATTTCCCGCCTTGCCAAGCGAGGCTTGATCACGATTAACGAGTTCTCTCAATTTCAGATTGTCTAATAACCGTTTGACACACTAACAATCCTCCCTTATAGTTCTCAATCGCCGAATGGCTCCAATCCCCTAAACAATATGTCGAAAAAGCACTTTATCTCCGCCGCAAAAATCATTTCCGCTGAAAAAGACCGTGCCGCCGCTGCAAAAATGGCCGCTTTGGTTGTCGCCATGAATGACAATGGTAATTTTGACGAGGGCCGATTCTTAGCAGCTTGCGGGCTATAATCAATTTCCCTAGTATATGGGTATTTGCTGGAACTGGTTTACAGAGCGGACTTAAAATCCGCTGGGCAGGGATGCTCATAAGGGTTCGAGTCCCTTAATACCCACTAGGAATTTTCCCTAATATGTTCCTGTAGCTCAATTGTATAGAGCGCCGTCCTTCTAAGACGGGGGTTATAGGTTAGAATCCTATCAGGAACGCCAAAATAAAAAACCAAAAAATTTAATTGACGCGCAAATAAATTTAGTGTATTGTCTCCTATGACTGAATCAGACATCATTCACGAAACAGAAAACCTTTGGTGCATCAAAAAGGGTGAAAAATACGAAATAAACCTTCAAGCCGTGACTCATTCTTACAAGATAGGAGAGAAGACTACTTTTGACGCGGCGAAAAGATTTATGGAGCGCATGGAAAAATACCCTAAGAATTTACTCTATCTTATTCCAGCGGCAGACAGATACAAACTTTCTCTTTTGAATAAATAAAACTTGCGGCGATAAATAATCTAGCTTATAGTCTCTCATGATCACAATCGCCACATTCTACGTTGAACAGTCCCGCCATGATACAAGCCGAGTAGTTCACTACGCTGGGGGAAATATCCGAAATGCCGTAAAAAAGGCCGTCGAATTGTCTTTTACGACAACAAAAGATTGCGCTTGGATAATCGCGGGAAACAAGCCACTGGCAAAATATTTTCGCGGCAAAAAATTTAAATGCGCCGATACGGTTTAACTTGCGAGGCAAAAATTTATCTGCTAACTTGTCCCATGATTCACTATACCAAAAAAGGACTGCCGCCAGATAGAGGAATAAAAGCAAAACGAGGCTACTGGCTAAGAAATCCAGATCAGGGCAAAGATATTTTTCTCGCGGCAAATAGGGATTCCGCCATTCTCGCTTTTGATAAAAAAGCTCCTGACGATTGGCATCTTACGGGCTGGCATACGGAATTTTCCTATGGTGAGAGCGTTGGCGGGGGAAACGCTTGGGAGAATCTTGCACTTGATCCTGCCACGATGACAGAGTGAAATAAATAAAATAAACCTTGCGCCCCATTAATTTCTCGCCTATAGTACCAATATGAACATTCTATCAATTGTCCGCAAGAAATCCGATCAGCAAATTTATCTACGGGAATTTTCCCTAGATGAAATCAAATATCACGGCCCATATAAAGACGTAAAAGCTGCGAAAGCTGCGCGTAACCGTAGGGAAAAAGACGCTGCAATGAAATCACTTGGCCTAGTAAAAGTCAAAGGTGCCCTAGGTGGGACATATTGGGAGTAAATAATTTTCTTAAACAAAGAAGCTCTATAGCGGCCTAATCTTTCCACTGCCGCGCGAATAGGTTATTCCCCTACGGTCAAAAGCCATAGGGGATTTTCCTATCAAATATTTCTTGAATTAGTTTCGAGACCTGCTAGTTTTCGGTGCAAATAGTGGGGCGTGCAAATAGTAGCGTACGCGCAGGTGTGCAAGCGCTAGCGTGCGCAGGCAGGCAGGCAGCGCTTGCACTCATAGGCTCATACAGCCATACGCCTATATGACTATAAGACTACTCTACTATATGAGCGAGTGCGCATGTATCCCGAATTGGATGCCCTGATGCGAGCATCTCAAAAGTGAGAATGCGGGGGTAATTATTTCTAATGAAAAAAAAGTTTTTATTTGATTCCCCTTCTGCCTGTGGTAATATTAAGGCGTTCCAAGAATGGAGCACACAAAAAAAACTTAATCACCTAATCATATGAATACATATCCACTAGACCAAGCTAGCGCCCTTTATCTCTCCGCATCCCTCACCCGTCATGAAGACGACGCGCCAGCCGCCCCCATGGTGGAAACGGAGATCGTAAGCGTTGCGCGTTTCGCGCTTCCTCGTCACTGTTTAGCCTCTATTCTGCCTCGCGCTCCTCGTCATCACTGGCAGGACGATGAGCAGGGGGAAAGCGTCCTAGATGGTGACGAGGACGATGAGGAAACCAGATACTATGCCCCCCACGTCTTGCCATCATTCCGCACGCGTAGCGACGTTTACGCAGAGTTGCGTGGCATGGGAGTTGCTTTTAACGATTAATCCACCATGGATATATTAACTATACTCATCATCTGCATCATCCTAGGTCTTGCCATCCTGTGACCTTTCCAGCCTGCTGGGTGACGCCCCTAGCCTAGCAGGCTGGTCCCTCTTTAGGATGGATACTTAACAGGGGAGAGGATTGACTAGGAAAGACCCCTACCCGTTTTCTCAAAAATGAGAAAGGGTGCCCGCCCCTGTTTTCCGATGGGGGTGGTCCATCTAATTATCTAAGCCTATTTTTACATAACCTTTCTTAACGCCGTTCCTCTTAAACCCTTTTTTACATAACCTTACGAATGTTTCTCCTCTATCTCTACAGTCTATGTACCCACCATATTACAGAAAATTTCAAAAAAGGGAAAAAGAAAAAGCACAAACGCTTTCTAAAAAATTCGGCGGGGCTCAAAAAACCAGACAGTGTTCC
>Ga0208916_10000472_pt1 | contig 19063 bp, 18 predicted proteins | sample DEB19_08_DNA_5_FD_184523 | JGI IMG/M metagenome (GOLD analysis project Ga0208916, IMG submission 184523) | Aqueous microbial communities from the Delaware River and Bay under freshwater to marine salinity gradient to study organic matter... | ecosystem: Environmental > Aquatic > Marine >... | reverse complement strand
CAGCTTACGCCCCGTCAGCCGCTCATGCTCGCGCCCGGCAAAACGGTCGGTCATGCCGGCGATGTAGTCGGCCACCGCGCGGGCGGCGTCCGACCTGGCCGCGTGTTCTGCGGGCATTTCAGACGGCTGAGCCGAATAGGCTTCAAACAGTTCACGGACCACGATCTGGGCTTGACCAGTCATCTGCATCACCTGCGGATGGCGGTAGAGCTGCGCAAACAAAAATTGCTTCAGCGCCGTCGATTGAGCGTGCATGGCGGGGCTGAAACGCAGCAAGGGCCCCGCCAAACGAGCCTCGTCCGCACTGGCCGGAGCCGCTTGGCTGAGCGCCTGCCGGGTGGCGGCGATGACGTCATAAACCTGCGCGCTGAGCATGCGGCGGATGGTTTCATACAGCAAGCGGCGCGCACGCGCGGGCTCGGCCAAGTCGGGAAACTCGGCCAGCGCCTCGACGCGGTAGCGCTCAAACAGCTCGACTGACTGGAGTTGCACCATGGTGATCAAGCCGGAGCGCACGCCGTCGTCAATGTCATGCGCGTTGTAGGCGATAGCGTCAGCCAGATTGCACAGCTGCGCCTCCAAGCTGGGCTGGCTGCGGTCTAAAAAGCGCCGCCCCACGCCGCCCGGCTCTGACTGCTCGATCAGCTCGGCGTTGCGCTGCGAGCAGTGCTTGAGGATGCCTTCGCGGGTTTCAAAGGTCAGGTTCAGGCCGTCGTAGGCCGGGTAGCGTTCTTCAAGCTGATCGACCACCCGCAGACTTTGCAAGTTGTGCTCAAACCCGCCATACGGCGCCATGCAGTCATTCAGCGCGTCTTGCCCGGCGTGGCCAAAAGGCGTGTGACCCAAGTCATGCGCCAGCGCTACTGCTTCGACCAAGTCCTCGTTCAAACCCAAAGGCCGGGCAATCGAGCGGCTCAGTTGAGCGACTTCCAGCGAATGCGTCAAGCGCGTGCGAAACAAGTCGCCCTCGTGGTTCAAAAAAACCTGCGTTTTGTAGACCAAGCGCCGAAAAGCCGTGGAATGAACGATGCGGTCGCGGTCACGCTGGTAGTCGGTTCGCGTCGGGGCGACAGACTCGGCAAAGCGGCGACCGCGCGTCTTGGATGGGCTAGAGGCGTAAACAGCAAGCGTCATGCGGACAAGCGGCCGTTCAGACCGGAACGCAACAGGCGTCAATGACTTCGCGCACAAGCGCATCGGGTGCGCCCCGCACGGCCGCACGGCCAGGACCGTCGATGACGACGAACTTGATCGCCCCGGCTTCGGCTTTTTTATCGACCTGCATCAGCGCCATGTAGCGCCCGGCGTTGTCGGTGGCGTCGAGTTGCGGACCGACCGTCGGCAAGCCAGCGCGCTCGACCAAGCGGCGCAAGCGCGCCACCAAAGCGGCGTCAATCAGCCCGAGCCGCTGCGACAACTCTGCCGCCATGACCATGCCGCAAGCAACGCCTTCGCCGTGCAGCCAGGCGCCATAGCCCATGCCCGACTCGATGGCGTGACCGAAGGTGTGACCGAAATTCAAGATCGCCCGCAGACCCGCTTCGCGCTCGTCTTGGCCCACCACAAAGGCCTTGATTTCGCAGCTGCGCTTGACGGCGTGCGCCAGCGCGGTGCTATCACCAGCGCGCAAATCATCGATGTGCGCCTCAATCCAATCGAGAAAATCCATGTCGGCGATCGGGCCGTATTTGATGATCTCGGCCAGCCCCGCACTGAGTTCACGCGGCGGCAACGTGGCCAGCACGTCCAAGTCGCAAATGACGCGTTGCGGCTGGTAAAAAGCGCCAATCATGTTCTTGCCCAGCGGGTGGTTGATGGCGGTTTTACCGCCCACCGATGAGTCCACCTGCGCCAGCAAGGTCGTTGGGATTTGCACAAAAGGCACGCCGCGCATGTAGCTGGCCGCCGCAAAACCGGTCATGTCGCCGACCACGCCGCCGCCCAAGGCAAACAACACTGTTTTGCGGTCGCAGCTGTTTTCCAGCAAAGCGTCAAAAATCAGTTGAAGCGTCGGCCAATCTTTATAGACCTCGCCATCGGGCAAGCTGACCAGCCAAACTTTGGCGTAATGCGGCTTCAACGCAGCTTGCAATTGCGCCGCATAAAGAGGCGCCACCGTGGTGTTGGAGACGATCAGCGCGGTACTGGCCCGCGGCAGCCCGGCATACGTTTCGGGGCGGCCGAGGAGTTGGCTGCCAATGAGAATGTCGTAGGAGCGCTCAGCGAGTTCAATCCGCACTTGCTGCGCGACGGGGACTTCTGGCGTGGAAAGTGGAGCGATTTGCATGGCGCCAAGTGTATCGGCCACGGCTCACCCCGGCTATCGCCCGCAGGTCAGGTCTGCGGCGGTTCACACGCTTCGAGCTTGAGCTCCAGCATGATGGCGCTGACCAGACTGGCCACAGACGGCCGGCCGGTTTCAATGATGTGGTGCGCCGTTTCGCGGTACAGCGGATCCCGCGCCACATACAACTCTTTGAGGCGCACCAAGGGATCGGCCACCTGCAGCAAGGGACGATTTTGGTCGTGGCGCAAACGCCTGAAAACTTCCTCCGGTGCTGAATGCAGATAGACCGTGGTGGTGCGGGCATGCAGATGCTGACGATTCGCCGGCCGCAACACCGCACCACCACCGGTCGACAAGACGCAGCTGTCGCCTTGCGTCAACTCATCGATCACAGCCTCTTCAAGGTCGCGGAAAGCCGGCTCGCCCTCGCGCTCAAAAAATTCTCGAATAGAACCACCCATGCGATGTTCCATGACATGGTCTGTGTCAATGAAGCGCCAACCGAGACGCCGGGCCAGCTGACGGCCGACCGTGGTTTTACCAGAGCCTGGCAAGCCGACACAGGCAATTCGTTGCGGGTTCGAGTTCAATGGATTGAAGATCGTCAGTGGTTGAGGAGACCGGCTGAAGGCGCTGCCGGGTCTGCGCGCAACTGTCAACCGAAAGAGGGAGAGCATAACCTTGGCCAGCCGCCCATTGCGCGCCGTGTCAGGGTGGCTTCGAAAAATCAGGACGATCCGCGGCGAGCGAGTCCTGCGCGCCAGACAAGCCGGCTTCAGGCAGCAGTCGAGGGGTGATGAACACCAACATTTCTGACTTGCTGGAACTGCGGCTTCGGCTTTTGAACAAAGCCCCGACCAAGGGCAAGTCACCGAGCAAAGGCACCTTGATGACATCTTCACGTTCGGTCTGTTCAAAAATGCCACCGATGGCGACCGTACCGCCGTTTTCGACCAACACCTGCGTTTGCACATGTTTGGTGTCGATGGCAAAACCATTGGAGGTGACGCGGCCCACGCTGTCCTTGGTGATGTCAAGACTCAGAATGATGTTGCCTTCAGGGGTGATCTGCGGTGTGACTTCAAGCTTCAAGCTGGCTTTGCGCCATTGAATGGACGGCGCGACGGTGGGTGTGCCGCCCGTTTGATACGGCAGCTCAGTGCCCTGCTCAATCAACGCCTTCACCTGATCCGTCGTGACGATGCGCGGGCTGGAAATAACCTTGCCCTTGCCGTCTGCTTCCATGGCCGAAATTTCGAGGTTCAGCATGCGGGTGAGTGAAGAATTGAACAACGAGACGGCAAAGGTCGCCGCCGGAAAGCCGTTCAGCGGCGTGGCCGGAAAATTCACAAAATCACCAGTGGTCGCACCGAAATCCCCGCCCAATACAGACGCCGAACCCGCCGCCAGATTGGGCGCCAGATAGCTGGCGCCAAACTGCGTGTTGCGGCTGGCATTCAAGGTGATCGGACGGCCGCCCAAGCGAACACCGATAGACCGACCAAACGAATCCGAAGCCTCGACGATGCGCGCCTCAATCAAGACTTGCCGCACCGGAATGTCGAGCTGGCGAATCAGGCCTTGCACCTGTGCCAGCTTGGATGGGATATCGGTCACAAAAATCTGGTTTGTTCGCACATCGGCCATCACACTCCCGCGCGGCGACAAGATGCGCGTCGCACCAGCTGCCGCGCCAACGCCAACGCCAGCACCCATTCCAACCGACACGCCGCCCATCAAGTTTCGTGACACCTCGGACGCTTTGGCATAGTTCAAGCGGAACTCTTGTGTTCGGGTCGGCTCGATCACCTGCAACGCTTGCTGAGCCTGAAGGTCTGCTTTGATGCGAGCTGCGAGTTCTTCTTGAGGGGCGATGTGCAAAATGCTGCCGCTTTGCCGCATGCCCAGGCCGCGCGACGCCAGAATAATCTCCAGCGCTTGCGGCCAAGGCACCTCTTTCAGGCGCAAAGTCACAGCGCCCGAGACGCTGTCAGACACCACCATGTTCAGCCCCGTGAACTCGGCCATGACTTGCAACAGGGCCCGAATTTCAATGCTCTGAAAATTCAAGGTGATGAGGTCTGCGCCTGAGTCACTGGGAACGCTGCGGCTGATGGGGCCTGCTGCCGGGGTTGCCGCTTGAGCAGCGACTGAGATGGCGGTTTGAGCCGACGTTGGGACGCAGACGACAACCCCACAGAACCCAACAGCCACGCAGGCCAGCGCAGCACAAGACACGGGCCGTCGGTGTGGAGGGTTTGGCATGCGGAGAGCTACTTTCATCAAGGCTCCGAGACCAAAGCTAAGCTGACGACGCGCTCAGTCGGCTGACCTGTCGGGCCCGGCGCGCTCTCACGGAGCAACAAACCCGTCAAGGTGATGGCGGTGACGCGCCCCTGATCTTGGCCGATCCGATCCCCCACGCGAACCGCGTAAATCAAACCATGGACGCGGAGCAGTGCCAAAGGCTGTCCGCCGCGTTGCAAGCTCCCGACCAGCCGCATACCGGCCAGCGGTGACGCTTCCAACGGCGGGGTGAGTCGGTTGGATGCGGACGCGCTGGACGCCTGCAATGCGGTTTTGGGAGCAGCCGTCACGGCGTCAACTGGCGCCGTGGTCAGCAGCCGCAGACGGCTGAACGGCTCGACGCCTGGGCGCTGCGGCTTCAAAACCTGTGCCTGAAGTTCAGCAGGCGCAACGTCAGTACCCGCCGCAGAAGCCGGGAAAAGATGTCGAGCGCGCTCTGCTTTGATCCAACTTTGCAGGCCGTCCAAATCAGTCTCAGCGCAGCCCGTCAGTTGCGCAACGGCCAGCAGCGCCATCACTGCGGCAGGAGTCATCGGCAACCGTCGGCCGCTCTTCAATTCATCGGTTTTCAAGGCGAGCCCTTCGTTGCGGTTGGCGACATGTTCATCGGTCGCAGCGTGTGCAGACTGGCATCCAACACCAACGCGCCATCTTTGGTCGGCACCAAGGAGAAACTCTGGATCGAGACCAACCAATGGAGGCCAGCCAAATCAGCGGCAAAGCCAGCCAAGTCTTGGTAACGCCCCGCCACACGCAAAGCGATGCGCTGCTGCGCGTAGGGCAACTGGCGATTCAAGTCCGCCGGCCGGAGCAACTCGAAACGCAGGTTGCGGGCGCGACCCGCACGGCTCAAGTCAGCCAGCAAAAGGCTCATCTCCTGCGGACCCGGCAACTGCTCCTCAAGCCCCCGCAGACGCTCCTTCAGGCGCATCCCCTGACGGTGGGAGCTCGCCAGCGGTGCAGCGCGAAGCAGCTTGGCGCGGAACTCTGCACGCAAGCGCTCATGCGTCATTTGCGCGCCCAACAAGTCTGGCTGAATGGCCGACATGCCGAGCCACCCGATCAGTCCAAACGATGCCAAACCGACCAAGGCATACAAGCCGAGGCGCTGCCAAACCGACCACGTCAACGGCGCATCCCGGTAGATCACACACAGGGATTGCCACACATTTTGTTGTTGGTTCAGCATGCGTCTTGACCACAGACTCATTGAGTCGCAGAGATTGGCTGCGCGAGATGAACCGCATCCCGACCCGCGGGCCGCTTCAAATAAGCGCGCATGGCGAAGGGTGTGCCCGTCAGCGCAAGTGCATCCAGCGTCAACGGCGTGCCCGTGACCTCGATCAACTCGGCCTGCGTGAGCCATCGAGCTGGACTGGCCATTTGGCGCAACAACTCAAAAACCTGCTCGTCCGACCGAGCCATTCCGTGGACGACAACCTTGTCGCCGTCTTGTTTCAGTGCCGTCAAATACAAGCCATCGGGCAAGTCATCAGCCAACTCTTGCAGCCAGGCGGCCAACAACTTGCGCTCATCTTGCAATGCCTGAAGCGTTGAGACCCGGAGCCCCAACTTGAGCATCTCGTCATTCAACTGCGCCATTTCTGTGAGCTGCTTGTCGACGGCTGCAATTTCTTTATTCAGGAGGCTGTTGGCAGACATTTGCGCGCTCAGTTGTTGCCCGAACCAGAGCGTGGCAGCGGCGGCCAAGGCCAGCCCCAACAGGGCGGCCAGAGCCAAAGATGTCAGAAAATTTTTCCGCTTTCGCGCCAGCGCCCAAGCCCGATGCGGCAACAAATTGATCAGCATGAGCCGTGAAACGGTCGCAAGGCCAAACCACAAGCGGTCAACATGTCAGCTTGCTTGGCATGCTCAAACGCGCTGCCTCGAACCGCCTCGCCCAGCAACATTCCGCTGAAGGGCTCGACCAGCACACAATCTGAAAAAATCCTCCGCTGGATCGCATCTTGCAAGCCATGCAGCACCGACGAGCCACCAGCCAACAAGACACTGTCCACTTTTCGAAAAGTGGAGGCGTGCAAAAAGGCGTCCAAGTCGCCGGCCAAAGCATCGGCCAATGTCCTGACGAAGGGTTGTAAAACCATGTGCCCGTAATCGGCAGGCAAGGCCTCCTGGCACTTTTGCCCCTCAGCGGCGGCTGCCTCCAGCCCGTAAGTTTGGGCGATCAGTTCGGTCAGCCGGGCGCCACCCCCGCTTTTTCGCACTGCATGAATGATCTCGCCCCGATGCGTCACGTGCAAACTGACGTCCTCGGTTCCAACCTGAATCAAGGCCACGACCGGGCTGGTCGACGCCGCATGCCGGGCGCTGATCAGTCGGCGAGCCGCCAGCATGGACGCCTCAGCCGCAACATCCACCACGACCGGCTCCAGCCCTGCCGACTCTGCCAACCCCAGGCGGTCTTGCACCTTCTCTTTGCTGGCAGCGACAATCAACATCTCAAGTTCAGCGCTCTGCACCGGTGTCTGAGTCTGCCCTTGAACCGCGTGATCAACGCGCATATCAGCCCAAGGCCGGCCCGTCAGGCGCTCGACTTCCGCCACCACTTGACGCAGCTGTTCGACCTCACCCGTGTCGGCAGGAAGCCGGATTTTGGCCGTCATCACCTCCGTGTCCGGCATTGCGATGGCCACCTCACGGGTGCTGCTGCCACTGGCTTTGAGCAGACGCCGTAACGCTGCGGCGACTTCGTCAAATTGGGCGATGTAACCCGACACGATCCAGCCCGCCTGTAGCGGCTCCATGACGCAGCGCTCCAGAACCAGTTGAGACCGGTCGTTCTGCGCCAATTCCACACATTTCAGGCTGGAAGTGCCGATGTCCAAACCAATCAGAGGTTTGTGATTCGGCTTGAATATTTTTCTCAATTGGATACAAAAGTATGTTTCATGGCGATAAGTATCGCTATTTAAATAATTATTACTATATTTTAATTACATTTATTACATTTTTAAAAAATAAAATCGCTGTGCTGAACGCCATGGACACGTGAACCATCGCGCGTTTTTATAATCTCAGGTGCCCTAAGATCGAACTCATGCTTGTCAAAACTCCCACCGCTCAACCGTCAACTCCTCAGCCACGCAGCACGCGCCAGACCGTGGTCCGCCTGCTCACTTGGGCGGCCGGCCTCGCAGTGGCCGGAGGGCTGAGCCTGCTGCTGGTGATTGCTGTCGCCCTGTCCGTGGCTTATCCCAATTTGCCGGATATTTCCGACCTGTCGACCTACCGCCCCAAACTACCGATGCGTGTATTCGCCGCCGACGGTGCGCTGATTGGCGAATTTGGCGAGGAACGACGCAGCCTGACGCCCATCAAAGACATCCCGCAAGTCATGAAAGACGCCGTGTTAGCCATTGAAGACGCGCGATTTTTCCAGCACGGCGGCGTTGACTACCTGGGCATGATTCGCGCCGGTTTGGCTAACTTTGGTCGCTCTAAAAGCCAAGGTGCGTCAACCATCACCATGCAGGTCGCGCGCAACGTGTACTTGTCGGCGGAGAAAAGCTACACCCGCAAAATTTATGAAATCTTGCTGACCTTCAAGCTCGAGCACATGCTGACCAAGAACCAGATTCTTGAGATTTACATGAACCAAATTTACCTGGGTCAACGGGCTTATGGTTTTGCCGCCGCATCTGAGACTTACTTCGGTAAACCTCTGAAGGACATCAGCATTGCCGAAGCCGCCATGCTGGCGGGGCTACCAAAAGCGCCATCCGCCAACAACCCGATCAGCAATCTGCCGCGGGCGCGGGCGCGACAGCAGTACATCATTGATCGCATGGAGGAAAACAAATTCATCACCAGCTCGCAAGCTGCGGCCGCCAAAAAGGAAGAACTCAAAATTCGCAGTGGCAGCAACGCCGGACGTGTGCATGCCGAGTTCATCGCTGAAACCGTGCGCCAGTTGGTCTTCAACCAGTATGGCGACAGCACCTACACCCGTGGTTTGAACGTCTACACCACCGTGTCGTCGGTGAACCAGCAAGCCGCCTACAAAGCGCTGCGCAAAGGCATCATGGATTTCGAGCGGCGCCAAATTTACCGCGGCCCAGAAAAATTTCTAACGCTGCCTGAAGACCCCAAAGATGCCGAAGAAATGATCGATGATGCACTCGCCGACAGCCCGGACAACGGCGACGTGATGTCTGCGGTGGTGCTCGATGCGACCCCGAAAAAGATCACTGCGCTGAGGCAAAACGGCGAATCCATCGAGATCACCGGCGAGGGACTGAAGCCAGCCCAGTCGGGCTTGAGTGACAAAGCACCGACCAACATCCGGCTGCGGCGCGGCGCTCTGATCCGCGTCGCCAAGACCGAGAAAAACACGTGGGAAATCACGCAACTGCCGGAGGTCGAGGGGGCCTTTGTCGCGTTAGACCCGCGTGATGGCGCCATTCGCGCACTGGTCGGTGGCTTCGACTACGACAAAAATAAATTCAACCACGCAACCCAAGCTTGGCGTCAGCCGGGCTCCAGTTTCAAGCCGTTTATTTATTCAGCTGCGCTTGAAAAGGGCTTCACGCCCGCCACCATCATCAACGATAGCCCCTTGTTTTTTGACTCAGGGGTGACCGGCGGTCAGCCCTGGGAGCCGAAAAATTATGACGGTACTTTTGAGGGACCGATGAGCATGCGCACGGCCTTGAAAAAGTCTAAAAATATGATCTCTATCCGCATCTTGCAGGCTATCGGCACGCAATACGCGCAGGACTGGGTCGGTCGTTTTGGCTTCGAGGCGGATAAACACCCGGCTTACCTGACGATGGCGCTTGGTTCGGGTTCAGTCACACCGATGCAAATGGCCACGGGGTATTCAGTTTTTGCCAACGGCGGCTTCCGCGTCAGCCCTTATCTGATCACCAAAATAACCGACCAACAAGGCCACACGCTGGTCGAAACGCCAGCGCCTGTGCAGGACGAGAGCAAGCGCGCTGTTGATGACCGCAATGCGTTCATCATGTCCAATTTGCTGCAGGAAGTGACGCGTTCGGGCACCGCTGCCAGAGCTCAAGCCATGCTCAAACGCCCCGACCTGTACGGCAAAACGGGCACCACCAACGACTCCATCGACGCTTGGTTTGTGGGCTACCAACCGACGCTGATGGGGGCCGTGTGGATGGGCTATGACAAGCCCAAAAAACTCGGTGATCGAGAGACCGGCGGTGGTCTGAGTCTGCCGATTTGGATCAACTTCATGGACACGGCACTGAAATCGACACCCGTGCTTGAGGTTCCAGCGCCAGCAGGCGTGATGAACGTCAACGGCGAATGGTTTTACGACGAATACGCCCACGGTTCCGGCGTCAGCAGCTTAGGCCTTGAAGGCCGCCCTGCTGGCCTGCAAAATGGTGCGGGCGGCCAAGGCACGCCAATTCAGGTACTGCCGCCAACCGACGAACGCCGGCGCATTTTGGACCTGTTCAAAAATTAGGCTGCGCTGAATAGCAAGGGCTGACCGGCTTGCTCGCTGGCGTAGCGCGACAAGTCCGAGAAAAATTCGTGAGCGGTTTTGGTGTCAAGCCACTGACCTGACGCGTATTTGTAATGAAAGCCGCCAGCCCGTGCGGCCAGCCAAATTTCCTGCAAGGGTTTTTGCAGATTGATGATGATCTGGCTGCGGTTTTCAAACGTCAAGGTCACCATGCCGCCGGTGCGCTGGTTGTCCACATCGGCGTCAGACTCATCGTTGATCCGGTCGCAAGCGATTTCTACCGCTTGCAGAGCAGCTTCGGCGCAGTCTAGATATTCCAGGTCGGTCATTACAATCCCATCATGTTTGCTTCACTTCAAATTCACGCCCAAATTTTAGGCTGTCGCGCCTTGTCAGTCAGACCTCAAGGCTTTGCGACTGCTGTGGCCGTTGCCTTGTTCGCCGCTTGTCTGGCCGGCTGCGGCCAAAAAGGGCCGCTGTTTTTGCCCGTACCGCCACCGCCGCTTCAAACCGTGCCCATCATCGTCCCCGCGCAAGCCGTCCCGGATGCGCCTACTCGTCCAGCCGCCACATCACCATGAGCCAGAAAATTCCAAGCGCAGGCGCAGCTCAAGCTCTGCCCGGTCATCCTTTTGTGGCTTATCACGGCACATCGTTGCAAGTCGAAAGCGTCAGCCTGAGCCAACTCGCGGCCGAGCACGGCACACCGCTGTTTGTCTATTCAAAAGCGTCTATGTTGGCGGCGTTGGGCGCTTATCAACGTGGTTTCGCTGGCCGCCATGCGCAAATTTGTTATGCCATGAAGGCCAATTCCTCGCTCGGCGTGCTGCAAGTTTTTGCAGCCGCAGGCTGCGGATTCGACATCGTCTCCGGTGGTGAGCTCGAACGGGTTCTGGCTGCTGGTGGCGACGCAGCCAAGATTATTTTTTCAGGCGTCGGCAAGACCCGCGCCGAAATGCGCCAGGCCTTGCAAGCCGGTATCGGCTGCTTCAACGTTGAGAGCGAAGCCGAACTCGATGTGCTGTCGCAAGTGGCCGAGTCGCTCGGTTTGCGGGCCCCCGTCAGCATTCGCGTCAACCCCAACGTTGACCCGAAAACGCACCCGTATATTTCGACCGGCCTGAAAGACAACAAGTTTGGCGTGGCCCACGAAGACACGCTGCGCATTTACCAACACGCGGCCAGCCTCAAGGGTTTGCAGGTGGTCGGCATTGACTGCCACATTGGTTCACAAATCACCGACGTCACGCCCTACCTAGACGCCATGGACCGCGTGCTTGATCTGGTCGCCAGCATCGAAGCCGCCGGCATGGCCTTGGCGCACATCGACTTTGGCGGTGGCCTCGGCATCAACTACAACAACGACACACCACCGGCGGCTGACGCGCTGTGGGCACAGCTGCTGCGCAAGTTGGATGAGCGCGGCTACGGCCAGAAAAAACTCATGATCGAGCCCGGTCGCTCACTCGTCGGCAATGCCGGCGTTTGTGTCACCGAGGTGCTGTACGTCAAGCCAGGTGAGCACAAGAATTTCTGCATCATTGATGCGGCCATGAACGACTTGCCGCGCCCAGCCATGTACCAAGCTTTCCATGCCATCGTGCCCTTGCTGGCGGAGTCTGCTGCCACGCCTGAGGCGCGCTATGACGTGGTCGGCCCGATCTGCGAAAGCGGTGACTGGATCGGCCGCGACCGCACGCTGGCGGTCAAGGCTGGCGACCAGTTAGCCGTGTTGTCGGCGGGTGCTTACTGCATGAGCATGTCGAGCAACTACAACACCCGTGGCCGTGCCGTCGAACTGTTGGTCGATGGTGCCAAAGTGCATGTGATCCGCGAACGAGAGAGCGCCGCCGATCAGATGCGACTGGAGCGACTGGTCACGCTCTGAAAAGCTTTAAGTTGCGCTAAGACTTGGCGCGACTGCGTGAATACTGACGCAGTCGCCAGCCCAACAACACCGCCAAAATAGCGGCATAGACCGCCACTTCGGCAAAGTTATTTTTGCCCGCGCGCATCCAGAAAAAATGCAGAATGGCCAAGCCGGCCACCGCATAAACCAGCTTGTGCAGCAGCTGCCAGCGTTTCGCGCCCAGTGCCTTGATGGCCGCATTGAAGGAGGTTGCGGCCAAGGGCGTGAGCAGCAACAGCGACAACGCGCCGACCAAAATAAACGGTCGTTTGATGATGTCGTTGACGATGTCGGTCAAGTCAAAGCCCATGTCAAAACCGCTGTAACTCAGGAAGTGAACCAGCACGTAAAAGAACATGAACAGGCCCAGCATGCGCCGAAAACGCGCCAAGCTCGGTGTCTTGCTCAGCACCCGCAGCGGCGTCACAGCCAACACAATACACAAAAACCGCAGAGCCCAATCGCCGGTGGCGCGGATCAAAGCCTCCTGCGGATTGGCACCCAGCTGATCCGCCAACGCGCGATAAAACAGCCAAATGAATGGCAGCAGACACAACGCAAATACCGTGGGCTTGGCAGCAGGTTGCAACAGCCATTTTTTCATGAGTAGACCCGGCTTGCATTCGCAACGACGAAGAAATCACGGATCGTCATCGCGAGCGAAGCGCGGCAATCCAAGTCGCCAATGGTTGCCGCGCTTAGCTCGCAACGACAACGCGGCATCAAAACAGCTTTTTCAAGTCCATGCCGGCGTACAGCTGCGCCACTTGCGCCTCGTAGCCGTTGAACATCAGCGTCTTGCGCTTTTTGGCGAACAAACCGTCTTCGCCAATGCGCCGCTCTGTCGCCTGGCTCCAGCGCGGGTGGCTGACGTTCGGGTTGACGTTGGAATAGAAACCGTACTCTTGCGCCGCCGCCTTGTTCCACGCCGTGCGCGGCTCTTTGTCGGTGAAGCGAATTTTGACGATGCTCTTGCCGCTTTTGAAACCGTACTTCCAGGGCACGACCAAACGCACCGGCGCACCGTTTTGATTCGGCAGCACCTCACCGTACATGCCAAAGGTCAGCAAGGTCAGCGGGTTCATGGCTTCGTCCATGCGCAAGCCTTCGACATAAGGCCAGTCGAGCACGCGTGAGCCGACAAAAGGCATGGTCTTCGGGTCTGCCAGCGTGACGAACTCGACGTACTTGGCACTGCCCAGCGGCTCGACTCGTTTGATCAATTCGGCCAGCGAATAGCCGACCCACGGGATCACCATCGACCAGCCCTCGACACAGCGCATCCGGTAAATCCGCTCTTCTTGGGCACTGAGCTTGAGCAACTCTTCGATGCCGTAGGTTTTGGGCTGCTTGACCAGACCTTCGATGCTCACCGTCCAAGGGCGGACGGGCAGCGTGCCAGCGTTGCGGGCCGGGTCGGCCTTGTCGGTGCCGAACTCGTAGTAGTTGTTGTAGGTGCTGGCGTCTTTGTACTCGGTGAGCTTGTCCATCGTCACCGCACCGGCCACGGCCGACTTGGCGCCTGCCAGCGCCGCATGCTTGCCGGGCGCTGGCATCGCCTGCGCAATCGCCTCACGGCCAGCCCAGCTGGCCAGTGCCACACCGGCCGCACCGCCAGCCATGAGTTTGATCAGCGCACGTCGATCTTGGTACACCCTTTCAGAGGTGATCTCGCTGGACACAAGATGAATAAATCCGTCGTCGGTCGTCTTGATCAGCATGAGGGTTCCCTTAAAGAGGTCGTTTCAAAAATCAACAAAGTCAGGCGATCCGGACGACATCACAGTTCGCCGTAGCTGTGCAAACCCGACAAAAACATGTTCACCCCAAGGAAAGCAAAGCTCGTCACCGCCAAGCCAACCAGTGCCCACCAAGCTGCCACGGTGCCGCGCAAGCCCTTCATGAGGCGCATGTGCAGCCAAGCCGCATAGTTGAGCCAGACGATCAGGGCCCAGGTTTCTTTCGGGTCCCAGCTCCAGTAACCGCCCCAGGCTTCAGCCGCCCACAGCGCACCCAAAACGGTGGCGATGGTGAAGAAAGCAAAGCCGACGGCGATGGCCTTGTACATCACGTCATCGAGCACTTCAAAGCTTGGCAACCGCTCGGCAATGCGCTGGCGACCCAGCAAAATACCGCCGGTAATCACGCCTGACACCAACAAATAGCCGAGCCAATAGTTGCTACCGCCGACGTCCACTGGCGACTTGCGAAAAACAATCGGTACAAAACAAATCACTACCCCGAGCATCCACAAGGGCGTCAGCTTGTACCAACGTTTTTCTGTGGCCTGTTGCTTGACCAAGTAGGCCAGCGAGACCATGGCCGCAAGAGCAAACATGCCGTAGCCAATGAAGTTGGCTGGCACGTGCAGCTTCATCCACCAGCTCTTCAGTGCTGGCACCAAGGGCTGGATTTCGTGGGCACCGCGAACGACGGTGTACCAGAGCAGGAAACCCACAGCTGCACTGACCACCAGCATGACAAGAGCACCGAGGGCACGGGTCTTGTATTGCGCTTCAAAGTACAAGTAAAAAGTCGCCGTCATCCATGAGAACAAGACGAACACTTCATACAGATTGCTGACCGGAATGTGACCGATGTCTGGCCCGATCAGGTAGCCCTCGTACCAGCGAACCATCGTCCCAATCAAGGCCATGCCGATAGCGACCCAAACAATTTTCGAACCTATCGCCTCGAAAGCTGAGCTGTTGCCCCCCTCTGCGCGGCTGGCCATCATGCCAAACCAATAAAACAAGGTGCCCATGAAAAACAGCACGCTCATCCACAAGATGGCGGACTGGCTGGACAGAAAATACTTCAACCAAAACACCTGCTCCGCCCGCGCCAGATCCCCCTGATAGGACACGATGCCGAGCAGCGAACCGATCGTCACCACAAGCATCAAGGCGCGTAGCGGACGCCAGAACCAACCCATCGCGATGGCCGCGGGAATGACGCCCAACAAGATGCCTTTTTCGTACACATCCATATGCGCTTGGTAACGAAAAAAGACGTAGAGTCCACCGCAGACAACCAACGCTGCGAACAGCAAGTCGAGCAAATTCCGGCGCGCGAAATAGCCTTCATTCAATACGAAGCCATCATTGGCTCCACTGCGCTTGAGCGTGGTGGTATTCATGGGGACACCTGTAAGAGTCGAGTTTTCAACATGTCAAATTCCTTGTCGCCATCCATGGTCTTGCGGTTCGCCGACAACGCCATGGTCGCATGACTGGCAATTGTCGTGTTGCTCGCGTCCTCCGTGCTTGGCCTTGGCGATAACCACACCCAGACCCGCCGTTCGCGCACGTAAAGCATGGCAAAAATGCCCACGATCAGGAAAGCGCAACCGAGATAGACAATCTTTTTTCCGGGCGCACGGGCCACCTGAAACACACTGGCCTGGACTTGCGTGAAGTCCTTCAGTGCAAATGTCATGGGCGCTGGGTAGTGGTCGGCATCACTCAGGCTCAAGACCATTTGAGCCATGAAATTTTGCGTCTTTTCGTCGCGCGTCAGCGGCGGCAGGCCGGCTTGTTCGCGCGTCATGGTGACCAATTCAAACAGCACGCCGTTGAGGATGCGCACCAGCACCTCACCGGCCCGACTGCGCTCGGCTTCAGGCACATTGATTTCCATGAAATCCGAAATGGCTTGCAGACCCGAGGTCGGCTTGGCGCTTTGAGCCGCTGCACCAGCCTGAGGGACCGCCCGCGGAGTCACGGATTCGGCGCCAGCAAACAGCCCCAGCGCGCGCGAGGCCGAGGCCGTGAGTTGCGTCGCTAGATCTGGGCGGCCAGCGGCAATCGCCTGGCTGACGTAGCGCCGAACAGCCTCATCACGCTGACGCACATCGGCCAACGCAGTGCGGGTGGCCAAAAAGGTGTTCATGCTGTTTTCTTGATCGGCAGGAACACGCAGGTACTGGAAAGGATCGATCGGGGTTTCTCGCACACCGAGCAAAAACACCGCGGTGCTGTCAGGGTTGTCGTCCATGCGAACCGGCAACATGTAGTTTTGGTATTCACGGGCCTGGCCGGCACCGTCGCGCAGCTTGTAGCTGACGCTCGGGCCGACATTGCGCAACTCTTTGTTGGTCCGGGTTTTGTTAGCCGCACCCAGACGGCTGTCGATCGCATGGCGCAGGTCGACTTTGCGGACATCGACGCCAGAACCTGAGTCGCCAACCTGGCGCCCGCTGTTGCCGAAATTCTCGACATTGATGACGCGCAGCGCGGTGTATTCGAGCGTGAGTTTTTCCGGCCCGTTGCTGAGGTTGCTGGAACTGCCAATCGTCCCCTGAATTTCAAAAGGCTTGGTGGCCGCACTCATCGGAACCGCCTTGAGCGTGACGCTGGAGCCGCCATCATCAAAGCTCGACTGGTAAATTTCAACGCCCTTGTGATTGGCGGGATGGTTCACCTCGACCCGCGTCGGAATGCTCTCGCCAGTTTCTTTGTCGTGAATCACGATGTCGCTGGCGAACAGCTTGGGCATGCCGGTCGAGTAGTACTCGACGATGAACTTTTTCAACTCGATCGAGAAAGGCAACTCTTGCAACAACACGCCACCAGGCTGGTTGAGCATGGCCACGCTGGCCTGTGTTCCCTCGGCGACCAGCAAATTGCCACGAAAGGTCGGGTTGGACTCACTCAAACGGTGTTTTTGCGGCACGTCAGCGATCAGTCCGCCGCCGCTGAAAACCACCTTGTCGCTGAACCACATTTGCGCGCGCACCATCAAGTCACCGTCGAGCAATCCGCCGATGCAAACCAGCACGATGGCGCTGTGCGCAGCGATGTAACCCAGCTTGTTGAGCGAGCCTTTTTTGGCCGCCACCATCCAACCAGCATCGCGCTGTTGAAGCTTGACACGCCAGCCGCCCTGCACCAACGTTTGACCAATGCGTTGGGCGGCCGCTTCGGGCGTTTCGTTCAGGGTGTTTTCAGCGCGGTGCCCAAAAGCCTTCAGGCTTTGTTCACGGATGTTTTCTTTGAACTGGTTCAGTTCCGCAAAAATTTTGGGTGCGTTGCGGCTGATGCACAAGCTGGTGCTGATGACCAAAAAAGTCAGTATCAGTAAAAACCACCAAGCGCTGTAGACCGTGTTGAGACTGACCAAGCTGAACACCTGCGCCCAGAAAGGTCCGAACTGGTTGACGTAATTGCTGAGCGGCTCTTGCTGCTTGAGCACCGTGCCGATGACCGAAGCGATGCAGATGACCGTCAGCAGCGAAATCGAAAAACGCATCGACGACAGCAACTCGACCAAGCTGCGCCATGTGCGGGAACCAGAGTCAAGCTCAATGCCGTGGGTGGAAACAGTCATGCCAATAGGAGTTTGAAACGATGAAAACCAATGAGTAAGGAACAGATCGTATGAAAAACGAAGCGCCGATAAAAAAGGCGGGCCTTTCTGAGAAAGACCCGCCTGCTTGTGACTTTTTTTTCAGCTCAGGGTTCCATGAAAAACAAGACTTGCTGAAAAATCTATGAATTAGCGCAGGCCAGCAATGTAATCAGCCAAGGCACGGATTTCACGGTCGTTGAGCTTGGCCGCCACTTGTGTCATAGGCAGGCTGTTGTTTCGCACGCCGTCGCGGAAACTGGTCAATTGTGCGGCTGTGTAATCAGCGTGCTGACCACCGAGACGTGGGTACTGGGCCGGGTTGCCGGCACCGGTTGGGTTGTGGCACCCAGCGCAAGCGGCAATTTGGCGATCCGACACGCCACCGCGGTAAATACGCTCACCCAGTACGACGAGGTCTTTTTCTTTGGCAAAGCCAGGCTTGATCTTTTTGGTAGTCACCCAGAAAGCGATGTTTTTCATGTCATCGTCGCTGAGCTGCGAGGCAAAGCCTTGCATGATGGCGTTTTTGCGGACGCCACTTTTGAATTCACTGAGTTGCTTGACCAGATACTCCGGGTGTTGCTGGGACAGCTTGGGATAGGCCGGCACGCCGGAATTCCCATCTGCGGCGTGGCAGGCCACGCACATGGCGGTGAACTTGGCTTCGCCACTGACGAGGTCAGGTTTGGTGACTGCGGCCGGGGCCGTGCCCTCCGCAGCGAAAGACGAAACAGCGGGCACGACCAAGAGGGCGGCGAGGACATAAGTAGCGAAGAGCTTCATATCGGGGCGTTTTAATTAGGGGTCACAACAAAACTGGCAGCTTCTGATTTTACAATGGCTTCGCCCTGCAGAACCGGGTAGTTGATCCGAGCAACGCTGAATCTCTGGTCTTTCAGACACATCAACCGACTATTTCAGTCGACTTGACCGCGTCATTGGATGGTTCAACCGCCCAACAGCCCCTCACCGAAACTGACCTATGACCTCCCCCGCTGCCACCTCCCCCTCCGCGGGCCTGCCCATTGATCTTGAAAAAATCGCCATGGGTTGGATGCACACGGCTAAATTTTTGACCACCGCGCCTGAATTGCACCATCTGCCGGCGCTGGATTACCCTGAAATTGCCTTTGTCGGCCGTTCCAACGCGGGCAAATCCACCTGCATCAACACCTTGACGCAGCAGCATCGGCTGGCTTTTGCCTCCAAAACGCCGGGCCGCACCCAAAGCATCAACCTGTTTTCTCTGGGCAAGCAAGGCATCACCGATGCCGTGTTGGCCGACTTGCCAGGCTACGGCTACGCCGCCGTGCCCAAAGCGGCCAAGTACCGCTGGCAACAAGTGATGGCCAACTATTTGCAAACCCGCCGCAACCTCACCGGCATTGTGCTGCTGTGCGACCCGCGGCTTGGCTTGACCGAACTCGACGAGGTCTTGCTCGACGTGGTTCGGCCCCGCGTGGTCGAAGGCCTGAAGTTTTTGGTGCTGCTGACCAAGTCAGACAAACTCAATAAAACCGAAGCCGCCAAGGTGCTGTCGATTGTGAAATTGCAAGCGGGCGGCGGCGACGTGAAACTCTTTTCAGCCCTCAAGCGCAAGGGCGTCGATGAAGTCGCGCTCCATTTATGGAACTGGGCCCATCCTGAAGGCCTGCCCAACCCCGGCGCAGTCAGTACACCGAAGGCGAACCTTCAGGACGGGTCTTGAAGCGTTTGTGAACCCAGTAATACTGGGCCGGCATGGTCCTGATGA
>Ga0208916_10000471_pt1 | contig 19091 bp, 17 predicted proteins | sample DEB19_08_DNA_5_FD_184523 | JGI IMG/M metagenome (GOLD analysis project Ga0208916, IMG submission 184523) | Aqueous microbial communities from the Delaware River and Bay under freshwater to marine salinity gradient to study organic matter... | ecosystem: Environmental > Aquatic > Marine >... | reverse complement strand
ATCGCGGTGGGCATCATTGAGCTCGCGCGAGACGTCGGCCATCATTGGCTTGAGAAGCTCGGCGTGGCGCATGGCTTCGTCGTAGACGGTGTCGAAATCTATCGCAGGGGCGTTGAGGTAACCCGTCAGGATGAAGTTGTGCAGGTCGAGCAGCTCACGCAGTTTGGTGGCAAAGCGCTCAGGGTATTTCAGGTCTTGCACGCGCAAGGCGCGACGGGCAATTTTGTCTTCGTAGGCGGGACCGATGCCACGGCCAGTCGTGCCAATTTTGGCGATGCCAGCTTTTTCTTTGGCTGCTTCACGGGCAATGTCGAGCGCCGCGTGGAACGGCAAGATCAGCGGGCAAGCCTCGCTGATGCGCAGCCTGGATCGCACTTCAACGCCGGCCTTTTCGAGGCCTTCGATTTCCTCAAACAGCTTGGCTGCGGACAACACCACGCCGTTGCCGATATAGCACTTCACACCGGGTCGCATGATGCCGCTGGGGATCAGGTGCAAGGCGGTTTTGACACCGTTGATGACCAGCGTGTGACCGGCGTTATGACCGCCCTGAAAGCGCACCACACCCTGCGACATTTCGGTCAACCAGTCGACCAGTTTTCCTTTGCCCTCGTCGCCCCATTGGGTTCCGACGACCACGACGTTGCGTCCCGCGACAGCGGCTTGTTTATTTGTCATTCTTGGTACTTGCTAAAAAAAGGGTTGCAAAAAGCGGCTAGCGGGACTCAGACGAGCGTTTTGCTCAGCGGCTGAACGATCCATTGGCCGGCCACTAGGGTCAGTTCGCGGTCGCAATCGAATTCATTGACTTCATGTTCATGTCCAGGCAACACACAAACGACGGTTTCACCGCGTGCGCGGAGACCAGCAATGGCTTGACGCAGCGTTGCTTCGACGCCCCATGGCGCACAAACGGCGGCCCGTAAAGGCCGTGGTGCAAGGACGCTGACGAGTTCTTTCAAATCAAGACTGAAGCCTGCCGCTGGACGCCGACGTCCGAAAATAGCGCCGACTTCGTCATAGCGTCCGCCACGGGCGAGCTCGGCGCCCTGGCCGTAAATGGCAAAGCGCGTGCCGCTGTAGTAAGCGTAGCCGCGCAGGTCAGCCAGATCAAAGCCGACCTTCACAGCGCCACCAAAGTTGGCAACGTGAGAGGCCATCCAGCGCATGCCTTGCAACGCAGCGATAGCAGCCGGAAAGGCTTTTAAGGATTTTTCGGCTTCGGCCAAAACTTTCTCGTCACCATAGAGTTGCAGCAAGGCCTTCAGGCCTTCGGCCGACGCCCGCGAAATGCTCGGTTGCGACGCGAGCAGGCTGCTCAATTCGCTGGCATCTTTGGCAGACAAGGCGGCATGCAAATGCGACAAGGTGCCCGCACCGATGCTGGCACCGTCCAAGAGACTGCTGACAACGCGCACGTCAGCCATGTCGACCGACAGTGATGCAACGCCAGCAGCGCTCAAACCTTCAAGGGCCAATAGCTGAACTTCCAAGTCGGCTTCGAGCCCGCCGTGACCATAAATCTCAGCGCCAAACTGCAACGGTTCGCGCGTGGCATGGGGGCGCTCAGCCCGTGTGTGTAGCACCGGCCCGCAATAGCACAGGCGCGCAACGCCACTGCGGTTTAAAAGATGAGCATCAATACGGGCGACTTGTGGCGTGGTGTCAGCACGCAACCCGAGGGTTCGGCCTGACAGCTGATCAACCAATTTGAAGGTCTGGAGATCAAGCGCTTCGCCGGTACCCGTCAACAAAGACTCAAGGTGCTCCAGCAGCGGCGGCATGACAAGCTCGTAGCCGTAGCGCCGAGCCGTGTCCAGAAAAAGGCGGCGGAGTTCTTCAATGTGACGCGCCTCTGAGGGGAGGACATCGGCAATTTGATCCGGCAATTGCCATGATGACGACCAAGCGGGCATGCGTATTTAGGATGAGCTGTAAAAGCAGGATTTTACCGGTGCTTCGTGCTGATTTTGGATGAGCTTGCCGGAAAAGCTGCGCGAGCAGCATTCCAGCGGCCATCTGGACCCGGAAGTGACGCCATCTAGCGTCGAAATATGAGATGGCAAAAGCACCTTCCCCAGTGGGGCAAGGTGAAAGCATCATTCAGGTATTATTTTTTTGCAGCTGTTCCACTGCCCGAACTCCGCATGGCCTTGAAAAAGTCCGAGGAGGGATCAATCACCATGACATCGCTCTTTTTATCGAAGCTGGCCCGGTAGGCGTCCAAACTGCGATAAAACTGAGCAAATTGTGGGTCGCGGCCAAACGACTCGCTGTAAATACCTGTCGCCTGAGCGTCGCCCTCACCCTTGATTTTCTGAGCGTCGCGGTAGGCATTCGCGATCGTGACTTCACGCTGGCGGTCTGCATCAGCACGGATTTTCTCGCCCTCGGCAGCACCGGTGGAACGCAACTCGTTGGCGACCCGCTTGCGCTCAGCCTCCATACGCCGATAGACCGATTCAGTGATGGCCTCAACATAATCAATGCGCGTAATCCGCACATCGTTAACATCAATACCCCAAGGCTGAGCACCACGCACAACCTTCAGCACCTCGGACTTCACGTCGGCCATCAAGGTGTCGCGCTGGATCGACAGTAGCTCTTTCACGGTGCGCTTGTTAATGGCTTCCTGAAATGCATTGCGGACAACACGGTTGAGCTGGTTGGCACCCGCACGCTCATCGAGACCCACGTTACGGATGTATTCAGATGGCTGAGTAATGCGCCATTTGACATACCAGTCGATGATCACCCGCTGCTTTTCAGCCGTCAGCATCGGTTCTGCATCGGTACTGTTCAAGGTTAAGAGCCGCCTGTCAATATAAGAGACGTTTTGAAATGGTGGCGGTAGCTTGAAGTTCAGACCGGGCTCAAGAATGACTTCCTTGATCTGCCCAAGGGCATACACCACGCCAAACTGCCGCTGATCGACAACAAACAACATGGAACTGACCAATGCCAGTGCCACCAAAAGTGAAGAAGCAATAAATCCAACTCTATTCACGGTAGTTCCTTAGCGTGTACGTGAAGTTTCACGGGCGCGTGTGTCCGCGGGTGCTGTCGTCATGGGCGGAAGGGCAGTAGCGTTTGTTGGCTCCGTGCCTATTTTTGGAGTAGCGCCCTGCCCGGTCGATTGCATGAGCTTGTCCAGCGGCAAGTACAGCAGGTTGGAGCCCTGCTTCGAATCGACCAGCACCTTGGTCACATTGGTGTAAACCTGTTGCATGGCATCGGTGTACATACGATCACGCGTCACCTGCGGCGCCTTTTGGTATTCGGTCAGAACAGCACGAAAGCGCTGCGCATCACCCTGTGACTGCGCCACCACTCGGGCTTTGTAGGCTTCCGACTCTTCTTTCAAACGTGAGGCAGAACCGACAGCACGAGGGATGACGTCGTTGGCATAAGCTTGGGCCTCGTTCTTGGCTCGCTCGCGCTCTTGACCGGCTTTCAGCACATCGTCAAAAGCAGCTTGCACTTGTTCTGGGGGGCGGACACCGCTTTGCTGCAAATTGATCGCCACCACTTCAACACCCACTTTGTAGCGATCCAAGATAGTCTGCATCAGGACACGAACGCGTGGCCCAATCTGGTCGCGTTCCTCTGACAGTGCAGAGTCCATTCTCATCTTGCCGACGACTTCACGGACTGCCGTTTCAGCAGCTTGCACGACCGTTGCAGCCGGATCTCGCGTTTCGAAAAGGTAAGCACGGGCGTCGCTCAAACGGTACTGCACGGCAAACTTGATCTCGACAATATTCTCGTCCTCAGTCAACATGGCCGACTCGCGCAAGCCCGTCGCTTTGATAATGTTGTCTCGACCCACATCGACCGAACGAATTTGCGTGACGACGACCATTTCGTGACGCTGAACCGGGTATGGCAGACGCCAATTAAAGCCAGCCCCCACAGTAGAGTTGTATTTCCCGAACTGCGTGATCACTGCTTGCTGACCCTCTTGCACGATGAAAAATCCAGTTCCAAGCCAAATCAGCACAGCAACCGCGGCGATCAGGCCAACGCCGACACCGGCAGCCTTCATGTCAGGCTGAAAACCACCAGGGCCGCCGCCATGACCACTACCTGCAGGGCCGCCTTGCGGACGGTTTCCATCGCTCTTCTTGCCACCGAAAATCCCGCCCAGCTTACGGTTGAAGTCACGCCACAACTCATCCAAATCAGGCGGGCCTTGATTGGCGCCCTGAGGCTTGGGTCGCTGCGGCGGATTGACGGGCGCAGCTTCGTCCGGACCGGCGGTGGGCTTGGACTCGTCAGAAGACGCGGGTGTCTTTCCCTCATCACGGCCCCAACGTGGATCGTTCAAATTGAACATGCCAAGCGCGCGCTGTTTCAGCCGTCCGGGCAAGGCCGTTACCGTCTGGAGTACAGGAATAAGATTCATGGAACAAATTCTCTTGGTTTTAAATAACACTGGCATTGTGCCAAATCAACCGATAGCCTCAACCGCATGTGGACTCTCATCCGTGGACGAACTGCCCGCATGTCTCGCGAGCACCTGCCTTAGCAAAGTCAACCCCTCCCCCGTCTTCGCGCTCACAAAGACGCGCTCGAGAGCTCTGGCGGTCTCAGTGACTGGGTCATTCACCTCGAACATATCACTCATCTGGAGTGGCCAATAGGCTTTTTCAATGGCATCTAGCTTATTGAAAACCAATAACTGCGGCACTTGATCAGCGCCGATTTCAGCCAGCACGCGCTGCACTTGCTCAATTTGCGCAAGGTACTCTGGGTTTGAACCATCGACCACATGCAGCAACAGGTCGGCTTCAGTCGCCTCTTGTAGCGTGGCTTGAAAAGCGTCGATCAAGCCATGGGGCAAATCGCGAATAAATCCGACGGTGTCAGACAAAGAGACGGATCGGGCAGCATCACCCAAGTAAAGCTGACGGGTCGTTGTGTCGAGCGTCGCGAAGAGTTGGTCGGCGGTGTAAGCGCGGGCTTTCACGAGGGCATTGAACAAGGTCGTCTTGCCTGCATTGGTGTAACCGACCAACGAGATAGTGAACGAGTTGCGCCGGTCTCTTTGTTTGCGCTGCGTCTGCCGCTGGCGTTTGACTTTGGTCAGACGTTCTTTGGTCCGCTTGATCGATTCACTGATCATGCGTTTGTCGAGTTCGATTTGCTTCTCGCCGGGGCCACCGCGCACACCCGCACCACCGGTTTGGCGCTCAAGGTGCGACCAGCGCCGGACCAGCCGGGTCGACAGGTATTGCAGCTTGGCTAACTCAACTTGCAGTTTGCCTTCGTGACTGCGCGCACGTTGCGCAAAAATCTCAAGAATCAGCAGCGTCCTGTCATTGACAGGCATATCGAGCGTCCGCTCGAGGTTGCGCTGTTGGGCCGGACTGAGCGACTGGTCAAACAAAATTTCGGTGGCACCGTATTCACGCGCCGTCATCTTGATTTCTTCGGCTTTGCCGGTACCCACAAAAAGTGCCGCATCGGGCGCTTTTCGTTTGCATGTCATGCGGGCAACGGGCACCATCCCAGCAGTTTGGGCTAGCAATCCTAGCTCTTCGAGCTTGTCATCAAAATTAGCGTGCCCAAAGTCCACCCCAACGAGCAGGACGGAGACTGAAGCGGCTGGACGGGTGTCCACGGAACTCAGCTTGCGGGTCCCTCGTCGGATTCGGCCGCTGCAAAATTGACGGCACGTCCGGGGACGATGGTGGAGATGGCGTGCTTGTAGACCATCTGCGTGACCGTGTTGCGTAGCAACACGACATACTGGTCGAAAGATTCGATTTGGCCTTGTAGCTTGATGCCGTTGACGAGGTAAATCGACACTGGTACATGCTCGCGGCGCAAAGTATTCAGGAAAGGGTCCTGCAACAGCTGACCTTTGTTGTTATTGTTATTGCTCACGATATTCTCCGTGTTTTAGAGTTGAAGTTTAAGAATCATGACCTTACCACAGCCCTACAGGCAGACCCTGTAGTCCTAGTCCGATTCCTTGTCGGTGAAGGGATTTGTCGATGTCTTCATCTGAATCCGCATCGGCGTCCCGACCAAGTCAAATTCTTTGCGAAAGCGCCCTTCCAGATAACGCTTGTAAGACTCGCTGACATGCTCCAGGGAGTTGCCATGAATGATGATGATCGGCGGATTCATGCCGCCTTGGTGCGCATAGCGCATCTTCGGGCGGAACATGCCTGAGCGCTGTGGCTGCTGGAACTGCACAGCTTCGAGCAGCAAACGTGTGAGAACTGGGGTCGACATTTTGCGATTGGCCGAAGCGTGCGCCTGGATGATGGACTTCCAGACAGGAGCCAAACCTTGGCGCTTGATGGCGGAGATCCGATGGATAGCGGCAAACTTGAGAAAACCTAGGCGTGTTTCGATCGAACGTTCAAGCGTTTCGCGTTGGTAGCTGTCAACCGCATCCCACTTGTTGATGGCCAACACCACAGCCCGACCCGACTCTAGGATGTAGCCGGCGATGTGCGCGTCTTGATCTGTCACCCCTTGAGTGGCGTCTAGCAGCAGGAGCACGACATTTGAATTCTCGATGGCCTGCAACGTCTTGACGACTGAAAACTTTTCGATCGCCTCGAAGACCTTGCCTTTACGCCGCAAACCGGCGGTATCGATCAATTCAAATTTTTGACCGGCCCGTTCAAACGGCACTGAAATCGCATCACGAGTGGTCCCGGGCATGTCAAAAGCCACCAACCGCTCTTCACCTAACCAGGTGTTGATGAGTGTGGATTTCCCGACGTTAGGACGTCCGGCCACGGCAAGCTTGATGACAGCAGGGTCTTCGGCTTGCGCAAGTTCATCAGGATCGGGTAGTTTGAGTGGTTCCAAAGCCATGTCGACCAGCATCCGCATGCCTTGGCCATGGGATGCCGAGACCGCCAACACTTCGCCCAAGCCCAATTCAAAAAACTCTGACAGCTGAACACCACCTTCTTGCATGCCCTCTGCCTTGTTGGCAGCGAGCAGCGTGGGGATGCCCAACTTGCGCAGGTACTTGGCGATATCGTGATCTTGGGCATTCAAACCAGCGCGGGCATCCACGACAAAGATGACAACGTCCGCCTCAGCCACCGCTTGGCGCGTCTGCTTGGCCATCTCTTTGTAAATCCCGGAGGCCGCGTCGGGCTCGAAACCACCTGTGTCGATAACGATGTATTCCTGCGAACCCAGTTGGCCATTGCCATAGTGACGGTCCCTCGTCAAGCCGGCATAGTCGGCCACAATCGCATCCCGCGATTTGGTCAGGCGGTTAAAAAGCGTCGATTTGCCCACATTCGGGCGGCCCACCAGGGCAATTACAGGTTTCATCAAAAATCTTGTTGCGGGCTGCTTGTGCGCCTGCTTATTGGGGCTGAAAGCCAAAAATAGTGCCAGCGCGGGTGACCACCACCAGCGTTTCGCCGACCAATGTCGGCGTTGCCACGATGGCAGAACCATCGGTCGTCAAGCGATTAACGAGTGTGCCGTCTTCGCGCGATAGCAAATGAACGAAACCGGATGCATCACCGATAGCAATCGAGCGCCCAACGACGCGGGGAGCCGTCAACCCCCGGTAGCGCAGTTGATCGCTAGTCCAGCCGCTCTCGCCATCCGCACGTTTCCACGAGACAACCTTGCCGTCCGATTCAACGGCAAACACCAGACGTTCATCGCCGTCTAGGCCGACGCTGCCATCCGCAGGCTTAGTCCACTGGAGGACGCCGCGATCGGCATTCACACAACCCACACTGGCCTGAAAGGCTCGCACGCACACGACCTCATTCAGGCGACTCACTGGGCCAACCAAATCGACCAAGCGCTCAACATCATTGATGCCTCGTGGTGAGGCAATGGGCACTTCCCAGCGCAAGCTGCCATTGGCCGGATTTAACCCGGCAATCCTGCCAGCTAATCCAGCGACAAGCGTGTCACCAACGGCCAATAAAACGCCGGCCTGACGCAAGACCAAGGGCTCGGTTGGGCGCTGCTGCGTCCAGAGTTTGCGACCGCTGTTGCCGTCAAAAGCATGAACCGCACGATCAGCCGTCAGCACAAAGATCCGTCCCCCCGCGACGAATGGCGCTGTGTAGGCTTGTGCGGTCAGCTTCTCGCGCCAGATTTCACGACCATCAACGATGACCACCAATTCGTTGCCAAGCGTGACGACAGCGGCCATCCGCCCATCGCTACCGACGCCTGCGGCCAACGGGGTGACCAGGTTCAAACGCCAAATGTCACGACCCGTGCGGGCATCGATAGCGGCGACAACACCGTCGCTCGCCGCTGCAATCAAGTTATTCCCAGAGGCACTGACCGTCATTGGGAAGCTGACAGTACCAAGACGCGCGGTCCATATTTGCTGAACGGCAACAACGGGCACGACCGGCTTGAGTTGTGCAGGCTTAGGTTGATTTGCGCCACCGGAACAGGAGGCCAACAAAACCAAGGCCAAGCCGGTCACAAGATAGCGCCAGCCGCTAAAAAGCGCTGACAGCCAACTAGCGGCGAATGGTGACGAGGGAGTCCCTATCATTTCTTGGACTCGCTGGTCGGTGCGGCGGCGGTTGCGACTTGGGCCGCCCCGGCAGGGTCGACGCCCAAAGCGTTGAGTTTGACCTCGACCAATCGGCGGTATTCAGAGCGCTCGTCAAAATCTTTGTAGGCCTTCTGATATTCGGCCTTGGCCTCAGTCTTTTTTCCTTGCGCAGCCAGAATGTCACCTCGACGATCAGCCGCCAAGGCGGCGAATGATTTAGGCATGTCACCTGAGACTTGCTTCAACGCATCGTCATAAGCCTTGGCTTCGAGAAAGATACCCGACAAGCGCAGCTTGGCGATACTTTGGTAGCCGTCATCTGACGCCTTGGCAGCGACCCAGCCCAAAGCGCCCTTGGACGCATCAAGGTTGCCTTTGTCGTAATAAATCCGCGCTGCCAACAGGGCGGCCTGCTCCGCATAGGCGGTCCGGCCATAACGTTCTTGCATGTCTGCCAAGGAACGATCCAGCTTCGGCATATCGCCAGCCAACGCGGCGCGCTCCACCTCGTCATACATGACGGCGGCTTGCGCAGCTTGGTTACGCTGCCAGTAGTGGTAGCCATTCCAAGCGGCCACAGCGCTAAATATCACGATCAAAGCCCAAGAGATGGCGTTGCCGTAGCGCTTCCAGAAATGCTTCAACTCAGCGAGTTGTTCCTGTTCTTCGAGGTCCAGATGTTTTGCCATGGGTCTTGTTCACGATGCCGAAAGAAAGGTGGATTGTAGAGGTCGAGGCCTGTTCAGCAGCGCAGGATCGCAGCCCAAGTGGCCGCCTCGTTGAGTTTGCACAAGGATTGCTCAGACGCAGCCTCAGCCTTACCCGCACGCAGGGGCTTGACTGCCACGCAGCCGCTGGCCAGTTCTGTCTCGCCAAAAATCAGGGCGAAGCGGGCGCCGCTGGCATCGGCTTTTTTGAATTGCGACTTCATGCTGCCCATGCCTTCTGCGCCAGATCCGGCACTGGCGTGCATTTGCACGCTCACCCCTTGGGCACGCAGCGCTTGCAGGGTCTGCAACACCACCGGCACCGCGGCAGCGTCGGGGACGATCGCATAAGCGTCAGGCACCAAAGCGGGCACGGTTTGCCCGCTTTCCCGCACCAGTTCAAGGACGCGCTCGACCCCCAGCGCCCAACCCACGGCCGGAGCGGCTTTGCCGCCGATCTGTTCAATCAGGTAGTCATAACGGCCACCCGCGCACAAAGTGCCTTGCGCGCCCAGTTGGTCAGTGACGAACTCGAATACTGTGAGGTTGTAATAGTCGAGCCCACGCACCAGCCGGTGGTTCTGCGTCCACGGCACCCCGTTGGCGTCAAGGATGGCTTTGAGCGCGTCAAAGTGGGCCAGTGACGCGGCGCCCAGAAAGTCGATCAGTCGCGGGGCACTCTCAACCACGGTTTTCATGGCGGGATTTTTGGTGTCCAGAATGCGCAGCGGATTGCTGTGCAGACGACGGCGTGCATCTTCGTCCAGCATGTCAGCGTGCTGCTCAAAATGGGCGATCAGCTGCGTCCGGTGCAGCGCCCGCTCCTCTGGCTGGCCGAGGCTGTTGATCTCCAGCCGCCAATCGGTGATGCCGATGTCTTCCCAGAGCGCGGCGGCCAGCAAGATCAGCTCGGCATCGACTTCCGGACCACCAAAGCCCAAAGCCTCAGCACCGATTTGATGAAACTGGCGATAACGACCGCGCTGGGGACGTTCGCGGCGAAACATCGGCCCCATGTAGTAAAGCCGTTTGCCGCCTTCGTAGAGCAGGTTGTGCTCCGTCACAGCGCGCACCACACTGGCAGTATTTTCAGGCCGCATGGTCAAAAACGCATGGTCACCGTTTTTGTCGGAGCGGTCTTCAAAAGAATACATCTCCTTTTCAACAATGTCCGTGACTTCGCCAATACCGCGCACAAAGAGTTGCGTGTGTTCCAAAATCGGCGTGCGGATGTTGCGGTAAGCGTAGCGCGCCATCAGGTCGCGAACTTTGCCCTCTAACCATTCCCAGCGTGCCGATTCAGGCGGCAATATGTCGTTCATGCCTTTGACAGCAAGCAGTTTTTCAGCCATTTTTTTATGCAGCTTCAGCTGTCGCAGAACTGCGACCGAAGCGATTTTCAATGTAGTTTTCGACGATGACTTGGAACTCTTCGGCGATGCGGTCGCCACGCAGTGTCATGCGCTTTTCGCCGTCAATAAAGACTGGCGCTGCGGGCGCTTCACCCGAGCCCGGCAGACTGATGCCGAGGTCGGCATGTTTGCTTTCGCCGGGGCCATTGACGATGCAACCCATGACCGCGACCTTGAGTTTTTCAACACCAGGGTATTGCTCGCGCCAGACCGGCATTTGCCCACGCAGGAAATCGTCTATCTGTTTCGCCAGCACCTGAAAGGTGTCACTCGTGGTGCGACCGCAGCCTGGGCAAGCGGTCACGCTCGGCACAAAACTGCGCAGACCCAGCGCCTGCAAAATTTCTGACGCGATCAACACCTCTTGCGTGCGTGACTCGCCGGGTTGCGGCGTCAGCGAGACGCGAATCGTGTCGCCAATCCCCTCTTGCAGCAGGATGCCGAGCACAGCAGCAGACGCTACCGTGCCTTTGGTGCCCATGCCGGCTTCTGTCAGACCTAGGTGCAGCGCATGTTGTGTGCGCTTGGCCAATTCGCGATAGACCGAGATCAGGTCTTGCACGCCGCTGACCTTGCAAGACAGAATAATTTGTTCATGCGCCATGCCCATTTCTTGTGCCAGTGCCGCTGAATCAAGCGCCGACGTGATGAGCGCTTCATACATCACCTGTTTGGCATCCCAAGGGGCGCTTCTGCTGCTGTTCAGGTCCATCAGACTGGCCAACAATTCTTGGTCAAGGCTGCCCCAGTTGACGCCAATGCGCACGGGTTTGTTCCAGCGGACAGCCGCTTCAATCATCTGGCCGAATTGCTTGTCTCGTTTGTTGCCCTTGCCGACGTTGCCAGGATTGATTCGGTATTTTGAAAGCGCCTCAGCGCAAGCCGGGTAATCCGTCAACAGTCGGTGGCCATTGAAGTGAAAATCGCCGACCAAAGGGACGTCAATGCCCATGCGATCAAGTTGGTCGCGCACATGCGGAACGGCCTCAGCAGCCTCTGGCGTGTTGACCGTGATGCGCACCATTTCAGAACCCGCCAGAGCGAGTTCTTTGACCTGAATTGCGGTACCGATGACATCAACCGTGTCAGTATTCGTCATCGACTGCACGCGTACCGGGGCATCTCCGCCCACAGTGACCACACGCGAGCCCCACACAACGCGGGCTTGGGCAGACCGACGAGGCAACGGCTCTGCGGATTCAATCGGGTGGCAAGGCAGCACTTTTATTTCACCTCAAAACGAGCGACGTTGTCGCGGGAGACGGGCGTCAGGTCAAACGCCTGGCCGCGGATGTGAACCTTGGTGACGTCAGCCCGGCCCACAATCACACTCAAAGGCAGTGCCCCTGTGGCACCAGCCACCTCACCAGAGTTCAGCTTTCGACGCAGCAACACAGTACCCTTCGTGTCGGTCACTTCAACCCATGACTCAGCCGTTGGCCGAAAAACCACAATGCCCGTAGTGGGAGGAGGTCCGGTTTGTACACCTTCCGCGGCAGACAGCACGGAGCCAGACACAACCGCCGATGACTTCGCATTGGCAGAACCTGTGTCAGTAGCCGGCGAAGCCGTCTCCTGAATTGGGTTAGACGGTTCGACAGCCATCACAGGCATAGGCGGTGTGATCACCATACCGCCCTCCTCCGTAACATCTGTTTTGTGAGAGAAAAAATCCAACGGTGGCAAAAACACCAGCGCCAGTGCACCCAAGACGAGCACCAAGCCCCCCACGATGGCCGGGCGCGAAATCGTGCCAGAGAGAGTCGGTTGACGTGTGGAAATTGTGGCCCCCTCAAGTTTGCGTCGACCCTCACTCCAATGTCCCAAACGCGGGGTGGATTGACTTGGCAAGAGTCGGAGAATTTCAGTTGAATCGACCTTCAGAGTGCGGCACACGCTACCGGCCAAAGCCCTGACAAAAACGGCATCGGGTAACAGGTCATAGCGATCAGCCTCCAAGGCCTCTAACCTCTTGACGGGCACCTTCAACGACACCGCCAATGCCGCAATGTGCAAGCCGGCCGCTTCCCGAGCTCGGTGGATCAATGCACCTGCCGTGAGTTCAGGCTCAGGAACGACCGGCACTGGGTTTTGCTCCGTGATTTGGTCGCTGTCTTCAGTCATGGAAAGTCCCTTTTTCGTAAGCGATCAATTCGCGAGATTGTGCAAAACGGCCACGCAGCTGATCGGCCAGCGCAGCAACTGCATCTGGATTGTTCAGTCGTCGCTCAATTCTGATGCCCAGCCACAAGGTTTCAGCGTTGGCAAAAGGCCCATTGTTAAGTTTACGCATATAAGGCTGCGCAGGCTGAAAATCCCCACGGTCAAACAACAAAAGAGCCAAGTTGTATGCCGTCACGGGATTCGCGGCATCTAATTCTTGCGATCGGGAAAGACTGACTTCAGCGTCGTGGGGATGGCCTGAGCGCATCTGGCACAGACCCTGCACCCTCCAACTCTTGGCGGCATGGGTATAGGTCGGATTGGCTATCGCTTGAGCAAAAAATGCCTCAGAAGCCGCGTACTGCGCGTGCTGACACAACAGCCAAGCGAAGTTGTGCGCAGCATCAGCATCCCTTGGGTTCAGTGCCAATGCACGCTTAAAACTATCTCTCGCCAAGGGCAAGTCGTTCAAACGCTGATACACCAAACCGCGCAAGTTGTAGGCATCCGCATAGGCGGGGTCAATGGCAATTGCCTGCTTAATTTCATCCAGTGCCACATGGGTCTGTCCTTGCTGGAAGTAGGCAGATGCCAATTCGAGGCGTATCCGTGCACGCCGTTTGAGGGGTGTCTCATCGGATTCAGTCTGTATATCTACGTGAACATCCTGAGGGCCGGACACATCTAGTCTGGACACCCCTTGTGCACAGCCAGACAGCCACACAGCCAGCGCGCAGACAAGCCCGCGGGTGAGCGTGGCTGGAAAGTTCACGGCTGGTTTTCCTGCGCCACGACAACCTTGATCCCCGCCAACATGCCTTGACGCTGGGTCACCATGCGCTTTTGAACGTCGGTGCGGTCCTGTACATCGCCGGCGAGTTGCCCACAAGCTGCATCGATGTCATCGCCACGGGTTTTTCGCACGGTGGTCACGATGCCAGCGTCCAGCAGTATTTTGGCAAAGGCCATCACCTGCGGCATAGGCGAGCGCGTCAGGCCAGAGGCCGGAAACGGATTAAAAGGGATCAGATTGAACTTGCATGACAGCCCGTCCACCGCATGTTTGCGCATCAAAGCAACCAATTGGCGCGCATGCTCCGGTTGGTCATTGACGCCATCGAGCATGCAATATTCAAAGGTGATGAAGTCGCGCGGCGCGAAGGCTTGGTAACGGGCGCAGGCCTGCAACAACTCAGCAATCGGGTATTTTCGGTTCAGCGGAACCAAGTTGTCGCGCAAGGTGTCGTCTGGCGCATGCAGCGACACCGCCAGCGCCACGGGACAGTCCTGCCCGAGTCGGTCGATCATCGGCACCACGCCTGAGGTCGAGACCGTGACGCGTCGGCGAGAAAGGCCGTAAGCGTGGTCGTCGAGCATGACACGCAAGGCCGGCAACAACTGCGCATAATTTTGCAATGGCTCACCCATGCCCATCATCACCACGTTGGAGATGACGCGCTCCTGCTTGCCCAAGTGCTGGCGCAGGAAGTGCTCGGCAAACCAAAGCTGTGCCGTGATTTCGGCTGTGCGGAGGTTGCGACTGAAACCTTGATGACCCGTCGAACAAAAACGGCACCCCACAGCGCAACCGGCTTGGGATGAAATACACAGGGTGCCGCGGTCTGCTTCGGGAATGAAGACGGTCTCGATGACATCGCCCGCACCCACATCGAACAGCCACTTGATGGTGCCGTCTGCAGAGTCATGGCGCGACACCACGTTGAGCGCCTGAATGTGCGCCTTACCGGAGAGCTTGCTGCGCAGTGACTTGGCCAGATCGGTCATCTGTTCAAAGTCGGTCGCACCGCGCTGATGAATCCAGCGGAACAGCTGGGTCGCGCGGAAACGCTTTTCCCCGAGCTGCTCGCAAAATGCGGCCAACCCATCAAGGTCAAAATCGAGAAGATTAGTGGTCATGACGGGCACCGAAGCAGCCACCCACGAGAAGGGGCCCCAAGCCAGCAACGGCCCGGCGACGGGCAGTGACGCTGTGGGGCCGACATATCAACGTGTGTAAATATTCATGCCTGCGAAGAAGAAGCTGATCTCGACTTGCGCTGTTTCAACAGCGTCAGAGCCGTGAACGGCATTGGCATCAATGCTCTCAGCGAAATCAGCGCGGATGGTGCCTGGCGCTGCTTTCTTAGGGTCGGTAGCACCCAGCAGATCGCGGTGCTTCAGAACAGCGTTTTCGCCTTCGAGGGCTTGGATCATCACTGGGCCAGAGACCATGAAATCAACCAAGTCCTTGAAGAAAGGACGTTCACGGTGCACCCCATAGAAAGCTTCGGCTTCACCGCGGGACAGATGCACAAACTTGGCAGCCACAATTTTCAAGCCAGCAGCTTCGAAACGTGCGTAGATCTGACCAATGACGTTCTTGGCGACAGCGTCAGGTTTGATGATGGAGAGAGTACGTTCGATAGCCATGAGATTTCCTTAACTTTTGAATTTTCGGGTGAGTGTTCAGAATGAACAAAGCCTTAGAGTTTAACCTGAGCGCGCTGCCTAGGTGCTCCGAAGGGTGAGCGTAAAGGCCTTGAAGTTCAGCTTGATGTTCAGCGATTCCCGCTTCGACCACCACCACCGCCACTGCCGCCCCGGTTACCACCACCTCCGCCGCCACGGCGTGGGCCACCGGTGCCTCCGCCGCCATAACCGCCTCCTCCAAAACCACCTCCACCGCCGCTACCACTGCCACTGCCGCCGCCACCGCGACGCTGGCCTTGTCCCTGCGCTTGGCGCTGCCTAGTGAACGTTTCGGCACCGATATAGCCAAACGAGGTTTTCATCGGGTCCGGCTGAGATCCACCTGGCGGATTGTCTGATCTGGCGGAACGATCACCACCGCGCGGTTGACCTTGTCGGCCTGCATTGCCGCCACCGCCGCCAAAATTACCTTGACGAGGACCGCCGCGTGGGCCGCCTGGACCGGGCGCACGACCACCTGGGCCTGGACCTCTGCCGCGTCCAGCATCTTGCCGCTGTGGAGGCGGCTGCAAGTCGTATGGCTCGGGCGCGTCATCCTGCGGCGCATCGCTAGGCTGGCGCTGCACGGGGGCACCCCGATTCCCGCCGCGTGAACGCTCTTGCCGCGGACCGCGCCCCGTTCGACCCTTTCCAGGAACCCCGTCCGCTTGACGCGGTGGTCTTGGGTCTCCGCGAGATTCAGATCGACTCAGCGCATTGGTCAGCGCTGCAATGTCGTTTTCATCGAGTTCAACAAAGGCGCCACGCTTGAGGCCTCGCGGCAACATGACTGCGCCATAGCGAATGCGAATCAAACGACTAACAGCATGGCCGACAGCTTCAAACATGCGGCGCACTTCGCGGTTTCGTCCCTCAGAAATGGTCACCTTGTACCAACAGTTGGCGCCTTCGCCGCCGCCGGCTTCAATGCTGCCGAACTGAGCCATCCCGTCGTCAAGTTGTACGCCTTCGAGCAAACGTTTTTTCTCTTCGTTGTTCAATGCCCCCAGCACACGGACGGCGTATTCGCGCTCCAATCCAAAACGCGGGTGCATCAGTTGGTTGGCGAGCTCTCCGGAACTCGTCAACAACAACAAGCCTTCGGTGTTCAGATCGAGCCGGCCAACAGACTGCCACTTCCCTTGGTACAACTTGGGCAGACGGCGAAAAACGGTAGGTCGGTTTTGCGGATCATCGTGGGTGACAACCTCGCCGGTGGGCTTGTGGTAAGCGATCACACGGGCAGGCGGCGGATCGATCCGCACACGCACAGGCTTACCGTTGACCTTGACCGTGTCACCAAACTGAATGCGTTGACCAACGTGCGCCGGCTCGGCGTTGACGGAAATTCGCCCTTCCAGAATGAGTTGTTCCATTTCCAAGCGCGAACCCAAACCAGCCTGCGCCAGCACCTTGTGCAGCTTCGGACTTTCCGGCTGCGCCGACAGCACGCGTTTGGACAACACGACCGCAACATCCTCTTCGTCAGCGTCGAATTGGCCGGTCACCACATCTTCAAAATGGTAGGCAGTATCACGCGCTGCAGACGCCGGAGACCGATGAGGCTGCGTTGAACGCCGCGGGACCAAAGACGCATCAGATGGCGGTCTCGTCTGAGCAAGCTCCTCGCCTGTGTCATCGATCTTTACAGGCGCCGACTCAATGCCCTGCACCGGGGGTGCAATGGCCTCAACAACAGGCGGGCTGGCAGTTTCGGTTTCTGGAATAGGTGTATCTGATGGGTTCATAGTTTCTTGCGGTTTGGCAGCGGGGCCGGAAGGAGGTTGTTCGAAAATCTGCTCCCCCTACGCCAACCGCTGCGGCTCGCCGAATGAAGCTGATGTGCTCAAAGTCGTTGTCAACTCAAATGGGCGATGGTCCTACAGGAGCAGCCACGGCCTCGATCTCAATTTCGATATCTGTTTCTATTGGGTCCACCTCAGCATCCACAGCGGGCTCGACCTCGGTCTGCACAACCAATGACTCGCCCATCGGAGACGGCTCAGACAAGCCAAACTCGATCTGCTCAAGCATGGCCTGCTCACCTTCAGAACTGTTCATCGTGGGCAACTGATCGAGGGACTCAACCCCAAGATCGTCCAAAAACTGCCGGGTGGTCGCGAACAGCGCCGGGCGGCCCACGGTTTCACGATGCCCGATCACTTCGACCCATCCCCGGTCTTCCAACTGCTTGAGCAACAGGCTGTTGATCGTCACGCCACGAATATCTTCCATGTCGCCGCGCGTGACCGGCTGACGATAGGCAATGATCGCCAGCGTTTCCAAGGTGGCACGGGTGTATTTGGGTGGCTTTTCTGGGTGCAACCGATCCAAGAATTCGCGCATCTCCGGGCGGCTTTGAAAACGCCAACCGGTCGCCACGTGTATCAGTTCAACCCCTCGACCGGCCCAATCGTCCTGCAACTGCTGCAGCAGACGTTTCAGGGTGTCGGCAGTCAACGCACCGTCGAAAAGCACCTCCATCTCACGCACATGCAAGGGTTGCGGAGCGCAGATCAATGCTGTTTCGAGGACGCGCTTTGCATCCATCGTATTCATGATTTTTCAGTTCCGAAAATAAAAGCCGGGTGAGGCGGGCCTGATTACAAACGAGGCCGGGGGCACAGAGACGAGAGGTTCAGGCTGGTGGGAAACCATCCGTTGAGCGTAACGCTGGCAAGTAGTTGAGACTACGATTTGCCATTGTAACTGAGCCCCAGCTCAGCCATGGCGGCCTCCAAATCATCAGGCACTGGGGCGACAAATGCCAATGCCTCGCCACTCACCGGGTGCTCAAAACCCAAGCGACGGGCGTGTAAGGCCTGCCGTTTGAGTCCCACGGCAGATTCACCGCCATACAGCGCATCGGAAACCAAGGGGTGTCCAAGGGACGCCATGTGAACGCGGATCTGATGCGTGCGTCCGGTGTAAAGCTTGCAGCGCACGAGGCAAAAATCATCCTGGTTGTCGATCAAGGAAATATCGGTGAGAGCCGTTTTTCCGGAGTTACGCTCAAGATCGACCACAGCCATGCGCAAACGGTTGCGCGGGTCGCGCCCGATCGGAAGAGCCACCTGCTGCTGACGCGATCCTAGCCACTCTTTATGTCCGACCGCAAGATAGTCGCGATTGACTTTGCGGGCAGCGATCATTTCAACCAGTCGGTCCATGGCTTCACGCGTTTTGGCCACGACCATCAAGCCGCTGGTGTCTTTGTCGAGCCGGTGAACGATGCCTGCGCGCGGCAAAAAACGCATGGCATCATCGCGCCCGAGCAAACCATTCAACAAAGTGCCGCTCCAGTTGCCAGGCGCAGGGTGCACGACCAAACCTGCCGGTTTGTTGATAACCATCAAATAGTCATCTTCGAAAACAACGTCCAGCGCCATCACTTCAGGCTTGAATGCTTGGCTTTGGGGCGTTGGCCGAAGCTCAATTTGTAGCAAATCCCCCGCCTTGACCTTGGCCGAGGTCTTGGTGATGATCTGTTTTTTCAGGCGAACAGCACCGGACTCGATGAGCTGCTGAAGATAAGTCCGCGAGAACTCGGGCACAATTCCGGCCAAGGCCCGATCCAACCGCTCACCATGTGCCGAAATCGGTACTTCGGCCTCGCGTAATTCGACCTCAATGACGCTGTCTGACTCCTCTAGGGAGTCTTCAGAAACGTCAGCGATCAAAGGGTCGCTCGATATAATTATTGGGCTATGTTCAGAAACAGTCATTAGAGAGTCGATCACGATGTTGTTCAAATTATCGGCGCTTCAAGCCACGACTCGCGCAGCAGGTGCTGTTTTAATTCTCGGCGGCCTTCTGGCTGGT
>Ga0208916_10000470_pt1 | contig 19103 bp, 18 predicted proteins | sample DEB19_08_DNA_5_FD_184523 | JGI IMG/M metagenome (GOLD analysis project Ga0208916, IMG submission 184523) | Aqueous microbial communities from the Delaware River and Bay under freshwater to marine salinity gradient to study organic matter... | ecosystem: Environmental > Aquatic > Marine >... | reverse complement strand
AAATCAACGCTGGGCGTGCCGTTGCTGAACGAGAGGGTGGCTTTGTTGTCGGCTAGTTTCATTTCTCTTCCTTTTTCATGGGGCAGATGGGCGATGTCTTGTCTACATCGATCCCGTACGTTAGGTCTAGGCTGATACCGGGGGGACTGCTGTTGGAACGATCAACAGGGCCAGCACTTCGCGGGCTTCGGCTGTCGATGCGCTGACAGCCTCGAGTTCCTCGGGCTGCTTTCGCTGCAGAAACAGATCCAGCAAATCATTGTCTGACAAGTCCATTAGATCATTCAGGCCTTTAGCTTGCCTGACAGTCAGGGTCGCTTCATGTCTTGCAAAAAACCGTTCAATGAACAGGTCGTTTTCAAGCAGGCCTCGACGGCAACCCCAGCGCAGCCGACTGAGTGAGCGCTCATCCAGCAGCAGTGAAGAGGCCGGCGCCGAAGTCTCAGGCAGGGCAGATGTCACGTTGTCGGTCTCAGACTGCGCGCAGAACCATCATTTCCTTGATCTTGCCGATCGCCTTGGTAGGGTTCAGACCCTTGGGGCAGACATCGACGCAATTCATGATGGTGTGGCAGCGGAACAAGCGGTACGGATCTTCGAGGTTGTCGAGGCGGGCGGCGGTGTCTTCGTCACGGCTGTCCGCGATGAAACGGTAAGCCTGCAACAGACCGGCCGGGCCGACGAACTTGTCCGGATTCCACCAGAAGCTGGGGCAGCTGGTGGAGCAGCTGGCGCACAAAATGCACTCGTACAAGCCGTTCAACTCGTCGCGCTCTTCTGGGCTTTGCAGGCGCTCTTTTTCCGGCGGTACATTGTCATTGACCAAATACGGTTTGATCGAGTTGTACTGCTTGAAGAACTGTGTCATGTCGACGATCAGGTCGCGAACTACTGGCAGACCAGGCAATGGCTTCAGGACGATAGTGCCCTTCAGCGTGAGCATGTTGGTCAGGCAGGCGAGGCCGTTTTTGCCGTTGATGTTCATGGCGTCCGAGCCGCAAACGCCTTCGCGGCAGGAGCGGCGAAAGGTGATGGTCGGGTCTTGCGCCTTGAGCTTCATCAAGGCGTCGAGCAGCATGCGTTCGCTGCCATCGAGTTCAACCTCGATGGTCTGCATGTACGGCTTGGCATCTTGGTCTGGGTCGTAGCGGTAAATCTGAAAAGTGCGGATGGTCATGGTGTGCTCGCAAAAAATGAGTCAGTTGGGGGCAGAGCTAAAGATCTGTCCCACAAGTTATTAGAAGCTACGAACGGTCAGGGGGATCGAGTCCACCGTCAGTGGTTTCATTTGCACCGGCTTGTAAGACAAGCGGTTGCCTTCGCTGTGCCAGAGGGTGTGCTTGTGCCACTCGCTGTCGTTGCGGCCATTCGGGTTTTCGGGCGTGTCGCCGTAGTCATCGACCGAGTGCGCGCCGCGGCTTTCGTGGCGCGCAGCGGCAGAGACGATGGTCGCTTCTGCAGCCTCGATCAGGTTTTCAACCTCCAGCGCTTCGATACGGGCGGTGTTGAAAATTTTCGACTTGTCTTTCAAACCGATTTTCTTCACACGTTCGCGCAGCGCGGCGATCTTGGTCACGCCTTCGTCCATGATGGCTTGTGTGCGGAACACACCGGCATGCTGTTGCATGGCAGCGCGGATGTCGTTGGCAACGTCTTGCGCGTATTCGCCTTCTGTCGCGTTGTCGAGGCGCGCAATCCGGGCCAGGGTGGCGTCAGCCGCATCGGCTGGCAGCGCCTTGTGCTCGGTGCTCTTGTTGAATTCAACAATGTGGTTGCCGGCGGCGCGGCCAAAAACCAGCAAGTCGAGCAATGAGTTGGTGCCTAGGCGGTTGGCACCGTGCACGCTGACGCAGGAGCATTCGCCCACGGCATAGAGGCCGTTGACAACTTCGCTTTGGTTGGCTGCATTTTGTGTGACCACTTGACCGTGGATGTTGGTCGGAATGCCACCCATCTGGTAATGGATGGTCGGCACCACAGGGATCGGTTCTTTTGTGATGTCGACGTTGGCGAAATTGTGACCAATCTCAAACACCGATGGCAGGCGCTTCATGATGGTGTCAGCGCCGAGGTGGGTCATGTCGAGGTTGATGTAGTCTTTGTTGGGACCGCAGCCGCGACCTTCCTTGATCTCTTGGTCCATGCAGCGCGACACATAGTCACGTGGGGCCAGATCTTTGTAGGCGGGGGCATAACGCTCCATAAAGCGCTCGCCGTTGCTGTTGCGCAAAATGGCGCCTTCGCCGCGGCAGCCTTCTGTCAGCAACACGCCAGCGCCATGCACGCCGGTCGGGTGGAACTGCCAGAACTCCATGTCTTCGAGCGGGATGCCGGCACGGGCCGCCATACCCAAACCATCGCCGGTGTTGATGAAAGCATTGGTTGATGCGGCAAAAATACGGCCGGCACCGCCAGTGGCAAGCAGTGTGGTTTTAGCTTCAAAAATATGCACGTCACCGGTTTCCATTTCGATGGCGGTGACGCCAACGACGTCGCCAGCTTCGTCACGAATCAGATCCATCGCCAGCCACTCAACGAAGAAGCTGGTTTTTTCTTTGACGTTTTGCTGGTACAGCGTGTGCAGCATCGCGTGACCGGTGCGGTCGGCTGCGGCGCAAGCGCGTTGCACCGCTTTTTCGCCGTAGTTGGCGGTGTGACCGCCAAATGGACGTTGGTAAATCGTGCCGTCCGGGTTGCGGTCAAACGGCATGCCCATGTGCTCTAAGTCGTAAACAACCTTGGGGGCTTCACGGCACATGTATTCGATAGCGTCTTGGTCGCCGAGCCAGTCGGAACCTTTGACGGTGTCGTAGAAGTGGTAGTGCCAGTTGTCTTCAGACATGTTGCCGAGCGAGGCGCCGATGCCGCCTTGGGCCGCTACTGTGTGCGAACGCGTCGGGAACACTTTAGACAGCACGGCGACGTTCAGGCCAGCTTTGGCCAGTTGCAGCGAGGCACGCATGCCAGAGCCGCCGGCACCGACGATAACGACGTCAAATTTGCGTTTTGGGAGTTTCGAAGTGAGTGTCATGATTTCTTAGAGTCTCCACAAGACTTGAATGGCCCAACCGGCACATGCCACGAGCCAGACGATGGTAAATACTTGAAGCGACAAACGCAGCGCCACGGGCTTGATGTAGTCCATGTAGATGTCGCGCATGCCGACCCAGACGTGCCACAGCAGGCACAAGATGACCACGAAGGTCAGCATTTTCATGGGTTGCGAGGCAAAGATACCGGCCCACTTGTCGTAGCCGATAGGCCCTTTGCTGAGCAGCACCTGGGCCAACACCGCGATGGTGAAGAGCGCCATCAGCGCAGCTGTCACGCGCTGGCTGAGCCAGTCGCGCAAACCGTAATGGGCACCGACAACGATGCGTTTTGAGCCGTAATTAACAGACATGCTGGTGTTCCTATGACTGAATTAATAAAGGCCGAACAGCTTGGCGCCTAGCACCGCTGTCAGCGTGAGGCTGATGGCCAAGACGGCGTTGGCCGAGGTTTTGCCAAATTGCAGTTCGACGGCCTTGTGGCTGACGTCCATCCACAGATGGCGTAGACCCGCCGTGAAGTGGTGTAAGTAAGCCCATATCAGGGCCAGAGCCACCAACTTCCATAAGAAGCCGGGCAGGCCAAGCATGCCGACGTTGAAGGCGCTGGTGAAGCGCCCAAACGAGATTTCGGATGAGATGGAGGTGTCGAACATCCAGATGATGAAGGGCATCAGGGCAAACATCATGGCACCGCTGACGCGGTGCAAGATGGAGACCCAGCCGGCTGCTGGCAGTCGGTAACTCGGGAGGTCGGTGAAGGCGTTGATGTTGCGGAACTCGGGCCGCTTTTTCGCTGAGGTTGTCGCTGATTCGGACATGCTGGGCTTTCTATATTTTTTTGAGTAACTGGTTGGTAACAAAAGCTGCTCAGCCTTAAATTCTATTGCAATGCAGCATGAATCTTGACCTAGGACAGGTTTAGTCGGGATTTATTCCGGGAAATTGGATTCAAAAGGCGCTGATTTTTTGGGTCGGTGGTTGTCTTCGTGTGGTGTTTGGGGTGTGAACTTGCACGGTGCTTACAAACTATCCAAGTTTTTCAGCATGTCTTTGGAGCGCTCACGGATCGCTCGGCGCTCTTCGGGCGCGATGCGTTGCAAATTTTTAACCATCAAGGCGGTTCGCGGGTTGCTGCTAAAAGTGGCTTCATGCGTGTCTAAGAAGTTCCAGTACAAGGTCGTCATCGGGCAGGCGTCAGCGCCGGTGCGCGCCTCCGGCTGGTAGCGGCAACCGCTGCAATAGTTGCTCATGCGTTTGACGTAGGCGCCGCTGGCAATGTAGGGTTTGGAGGTAAAGCGCCCGCCGTTGGCGAACAGTGCCATGCCGGCAGTGTTCGGCAATTCGACCCACTCCACGGCGTCGACGTACACCGCCAAATACCAGTCGCACAATTGCTGCGGCGTGATCTGCGCCGTGACACCGAACATGCCGGTGACCATCAGCCGCTGGATGTGGTGCGAGTAGCCATGGCTCAGCGTCTGGCCGATAGACTGGCGCATGCAGTTCATCTGGGTCTCGCCCGTCCAGTACCACGCCGGCAAGGGATTTTTGTGGCCGAAATGGTTGGCTTCTTTGAGGCCTGGCATGTCCAGAAAATAAACGCCGCGAATAAACTCGCGCCAGCCCAGAATTTGGCGAATAAAGCCTTCGACGCTGGACAAAGGCAAGTCGCGCTCGTGGTACGCCCGTTCGGCCGCGAGGATCACTTCCAGTGGGTGCAGCAGTTTGAGGTTGAGTGAACTCGACAGCAGGGCGTGCCAGCCGAAATCGAGTCCGGTCCACATGGCGTCTTGGTGCACACCAAACAAGGGCAGACGCTTGGCGATGAAGTCTTCTAGTGCTTGCAAAGCCTGCTCACGCGTGACGGGCCAGTTGAAGTTGGAGAGCGTGCCGGGGTGGTCGGCAAAGCGCTGGTTCACGAGTGCCAAAACGTCCAGCGTGATGTTGTCTTGCTCAAACACCAGCGGTTGTGGCAAGTTTTGAGGCCCAGCTTTGCCGAAACCTTTTCGGTTGTCGGCATCGAAATTCCATTGGCCGCCGACCGGCTGATCGCCCGTCATCAGCACTTTGTACTGTTGGCGCATCTTCCGGTAAAAAAACTCCATGCGCAGGGTGGTGGACGCACCGGCCCATTGGCGAAACTGCGGCAAGCTGCACAGAAAGTGCTTGTCTTCGCGCCATTCGATGGGTGTAGTCTGTGCCCCGGCTGATTTGCAGGCGGCTTCGATCAGGGCGCGCACCCGCACGTCACCGGGCTCCACGCCAATCACACGCGCTGGTTTGAGGACCGCGATCGCAGCCTGCAGACCAGAGGCCAATGTGGGGTCGTTTTCTTTGCCCAGCGCGCGGTAATGGACTCGCAATTGCCGCCGTCCAAGCTGTTCTGCAAAATGCCGCATGGCCGACAAAAACAGCGCCGTTCGCGCTTTGTGCGACCACACATGGGTCGATTCTTCAAAGGCTTCCACCATCAGCACGACATCCAGTGCCGGGTCCATGCCCTCAAAAACGGCTGAATCCGCGTCCAGCTGATCACCCAAAATCAGCAGCAGATGGCGGCAGTTTGTCGTCATTCGGGTCGGCTTTCAGCTCAAAGAATTTTGATAGTGGTGCGTGTCGGTGCGGTACAGGCCGCGTCGAAGCTCAATAGGGAGGTCGTTGTAGGTGTAAGCGATGCGCTCTACGCTCAGCAGCGGCGCGCCTGCTGGGACGCCCAAGATGTCGGTGGCGGGTGCAGTGGCCGCCAGCGCCCGGATTTTTTCTTCGGCGCGGACCATGCGCACGCCGAACTCGGTTTCAAACAGCGCGTACATCGGCCCGCGATAGGTATCGAGTCGTTCGGCAGTCAGCCCTTTAAAGGGCGCAGCCGGCAGCCAGAGGTCTTCCAGAATGGTCGGCACACCCTGAAAAGCCAGTACCCGCCGCACCTGCAGCACGGCGTCACCACTGCGCAAGCCCAATGCGCGGGCAATGTCGGCGGGGGCGCGCAGTCGCTTGCATTCGATGATGCGACGCTCTGCTGGGCCTTCCGTGGTGGTGTCGCCGCTGTCGGGCAACAGCCGCAAGAAGCGGTATTGAACATGCTGCGCTGCGTGCGTCGCGACAAAAGTGCCCTTGCCCTGCCGGCGCACTAGCAGGTTTTCAGCCGCCAGCTCGTCAATCGCTTTACGCACGGTGCCTTGACTGACACGAAAGCGGGCAGCCAGATCCATCTCGCTGAGAATGGCTTCGCCTGGCTTCCATTCGCCGCCTTGCAAGCTCTGCAAAATCAGCACCTTGATCTGTTGGTACAGCGGGCTGAAAGCGGGCGTTCCCCCTAGGCCCGTGCTGAGCTCGGACGGCAGCGGCAAGGATTCGGTGGTGGCGTTGGAAGTGATCGGCATGGCTGGGTTAAGAGGGCAACGAATGATATCTTATATAAGACATAAGACAAATTGACGAGCAGGGGTTTTCCCGCGTAAACTCCGAGGCTGTGCCATCGCGTGGCCCTGCCAAAACGGCAGCCTTCCAAAATTTGATTCTCAACCTTCCTGGAGTTTCGTCATGAGCAAAAAACCCGTCCGTGTTGCCGTCACTGGTGCTGCCGGCCAAATCGGTTACGCCCTGTTGTTCCGCATCGCCTCTGGCGAAATGTTGGGCAAAGACCAGCCGGTCATTTTGCAATTGCTCGAAGTGCCTTTTGAAGGTCCACAAAAGGCGCTGAAGGGCGTCATGATGGAACTTGAAGACTGCGCCTTCCCGTTGCTGGTGGGAATGGAAGCCCATAGCGACCCGATGACCGCTTTCAAAGATACCGACTACGCCTTGCTGGTGGGCTCGATGCCACGTAAAGCCGGCATGGAGCGCGCTGAATTGCTGGCGATCAACGGTCAAATCTTCACAGCTCAAGGCAAAGCCCTGAATGCTGTTGCCAGTCGCAATGTCAAGGTACTGGTGGTCGGCAACCCTGCCAACACCAACGCTTACATCGCCATGAAGAGCGCGCCAGACCTGCCACGCAAGAACTTCACCGCCATGCTGCGCCTAGACCACAACCGGGCACTGAGCCAAATCGCCGCCAAAACCGGCACCAAAGTGGCAGACATCGAAAAGCTCACCGTTTGGGGCAACCACTCGCCCACCATGTACGCAGACTATCGTTTCGCCACTGTGAACGGCAAAGCGGTCAAAGACCTCATCAACGACCAAGTCTGGAACGCGGAAGTTTTCTTGCCGACCGTTGGCAAGCGCGGCGCTGCCATCATTGACGCTCGTGGCCTGTCGTCTGCCGCTTCTGCCGCCAATGCAGCCATCGACCACATGCGCGATTGGGCGCTGGGCAGCAACGGCAAATGGGTCACCATGGGCATCCCATCGGATGGCCAGTACGGCATTCCGAAGGACACCATGTTTGGCTTCCCAGTCACCACCGCTGGCGGCGAGTACACGCTGGTCGAAGGTCTGGCGATTGACGCTTTCAGCCAAGAGTGCATCAACAAAACGCTCAAAGAACTGCAAGACGAACAAGCTGGCGTCGCTCACCTGCTGTGAGCCTGCTGAGCGTCTAAGCATGCAACATCCGCGCGACGTTCTTTTAGGCGCTCAGGCTGCCGCCGGTACTTTGCCGGTGTGCGATCACTACAGCGGCGTTGAGCCGCGCATGCGCAAAAGCCTGCAATTGCAGGCTGAGATGACAGAGGAGTTTGGCGCTTGCGTTTTTGACGTGACACTGGACTGTGAAGACGGCGCACCCGTAGGCGGGGAGGCAGATCATGCCGCCTTGGTGGTGTCCTTGTTGCTAGCGGCTGCACCCGAGGCCCGCGTAGCGGTTCGCGTGCATGCGCTGGACCATCCCGCTTTCGAAGCCGACATCGCCAGTATCGTGGGTCAAGCCGGTCATCGTCTGAGTCATGTGATGATTCCGAAGGTGGAGTCTGCTGCTGATTTGCTGACGGTGGAAAAAGCGCTGACGGCGCTGGGTGGTGCCGCGCTAGCGTTGCCTCTGCATGTGCTGGTTGAGTCGCCGCGGGCAGTGCACCACGCGTTTGAATTGGCGGCGCATCCGCGTGTTCAGTCGATCAGCTTTGGTTTGATGGATTTTGTCTCTAGCCACAACGGTGCTATTCCTGCCGATGCCATGGGCAGCAGCGGTCAGTTCAGTCATCCCTTGGTGCTTCGCGCCAAGCTGGACATCGCGTCGGCTTGCCACGCCTACGGCAAAGTGCCGTCGCATTGCGTTGTCACAGAGTTCAGTGACATTGCCGCTATGCAGAGTGCGGCTATGCGGGCCAGTCGCGAGTTGGGCTACACCCGCATGTGGAGTATTCACCCCAGCCAGATAAGGCCGATTCTGGCGGCTTTTTCGCCCCAGCAGGCTGAGATTGAGTTTGCCGCCGAATTGATTTCTGCCGCCGACCAGGCGCAATGGGCGCCGATCAGTTTTCACGGCAAGCTGCACGACCGCGCCAGCTACCGCTATTACTGGCAGGTGCTTGAGCGCGGCCACCGGACGGGTGTCGCCTTACCCATTGAAGTACAGGGGTATTTCCTGAAACACGCGATGGCCCACTAGGTATAGGCTGGCGCACATGAAAAACCTCTTACCGCCCCCTTTTCTGGCTGCTTGCGTTTTGCTAGCCCCCCTCGCCGTGTTGGCGCAGACTTCTGCCAAAGTGGCGCCGGGCGCCAGCCGAACTGAGATCAGAAGTACCGCTAACCAGATGGCGGCGGGTATTTCTGCGGCAGAAGCGGCACTGAACCCAATTGAATTGGCCATCGCTGAGCAAGTCCATACCGGCGTCCTGCGTTGCGAGTTGGGTGCGTCTGTGACATTGGCCAACGACCCAAAGTCGCCTGGGTATTTCAATGTTCACGGTAGGAATTTTCGCTACCGCATGGTCCCTGTCGCCACCTCTACCGGCGCTATCCGGTTGGAAGATCGCAAAGCCGGCGCAGTCTGGTTGCAACTGTCCAATAAGTCGATGTTGATGAACCAGAAGGCTGGCCAGCGCATGGCAGACGAATGCATGAGCCCGGCGCAATTGACGGTCTCTCAGGCCATGCGTGACAGGCCGGTGCCGGGGTTGTTGGATTAACACGCGCTGCGTGATTGTTTTTAGTTTTGCCTTTTTGATTCCCCCTTTATTTTGTATGACAGGAGAAAAATAGTGTCCGAGTTTTTGACAACCTACCGCGCCCATGTTGCCGAGCGTTCCGCTTTGGGCATTCCCCCTTTGCCCTTGTCGGCAAAGCAAACGGGTGAGCTCATCGAGCTGCTGAAAAATCCGCCAAAAGGCGAAGAAAAAATGCTGGTCGACCTCATCACTTACCGCGTGCCGGCCGGTGTTGACGATGCGGCCAAAGTCAAGGCGAGCTATCTGGCCGCTGTGGCCTATGGCACTGAAAAATGCGCTTTGATTTCGCGCGTACAAGCCACTCAGTTGCTGGGCACGATGCTCGGTGGTTACAACATCAGCCCCATGATCGACTTGCTCGATGACGCTGATGCCGCCGTTGCACAACAAGCCGCGACCGGCTTGAAGTCGACGCTGTTGATGTTTGACCAATTCCATGACGTTCAAGAAAAATCTGAAAAGGGCAACGCTTACGCCAAAGCCGTGCTGCAAAGCTGGGCTGATGCTGAGTGGTTCACCAGCCGCCCAGAGGTGGCCAAGTCGATCCAGCTGACGATTTTCAAATGCGCTGGCGAGATCAATACTGACGACCTGTCGCCAGCCCCAGACGCTTGGAGCCGCCCCGACATTCCGTTGCACGCCTTGGCCATGCACAAAAACGCACGCCCTGGTATCACGCCTGAAGAAGACGGCAAGCGTGGCCCGGTCAAGTTCATCGAAGAACTCAAGGCCAAAGGCCATTTGGTCGCCTACGTCGGTGACGTCGTGGGTACCGGTTCTTCCCGCAAATCAGCGACTAACTCGGTCTTGTGGTGGACCGGTGAAGACATTCCGTTTGTGCCGAATAAGCGCTTTGGCGGTGTCTGTCTGGGTGGCAAGATTGCCCCCATTTTCTACAACACGATGGAAGACTCGGGCGCTTTGCCGATCGAAGTCGACGTCAGTCAGATGGCCATGGGCGATGTGATCGAGCTGCGCCCTTATGACGGCAAAGCCCTCAAAGACGGCAAAGTGATTGGCGAGTTCACCTTTAAAAGCGATGTGCTGTTTGATGAAGTGCGCGCCGGCGGCCGCATTCCACTGATCGTTGGCCGTGGCCTGACGTCTAAAGCGCGCGCCGCGTTGGGTCTGCCTGCGTCGACCGTTTTCCGTCTGCCACAGAGCCCTGTCGACAGCGGCCGCGGTTACACGCTGGCCCAAAAAATGGTCGGCCGCTCGGTCGGTTTGCCAGAAGGCAAGGGCGTTCGCCCTGGTACGTATTGCGAGCCAAAAATGACCTCGGTCGGCACGCAAGACACCACCGGCCCGATGACCCGCGACGAACTCAAAGACTTGGCTTGCCTGGGCTTCAGTTCTGACCTCGTCATGCAATCGTTCTGCCACACGGCGGCTTATCCAAAGCCGGTTGACGTGAAAATGCACCATGAGCTGCCAGAGTTCATCACCACCCGTGGCGGTATCTCGCTGCGTCCAGGCGACGGCATCATCCACAGCTGGCTGAACCGCATGTTGCTGCCTGACACGGTGGGCACGGGCGGCGACAGCCACACGCGTTTCCCGATCGGTATCAGCTTCCCCGCGGGCTCCGGTCTGGTCGCTTTTGGTGCCGCCACAGGCGTCATGCCGCTGGACATGCCTGAAAGCGTGCTGGTTCGATTCAAAGGCAAGATGCAGCCCGGCGTCACGCTGCGCGATCTGGTCAGCGCGATTCCGCTGTACGCCATCAAGGCCGGTCTCCTGACCGTTGCCAAGCAGGGCAAGATCAATGTGTTCTCCGGTCGCATCCTTGAGATCGAAGGCTTACCGGACCTGAAAGTGGAGCAGGCTTTTGAGCTCAGCGACTCTTCGGCAGAGCGCAGTGCGGGCGGTTGCACCGTGCATCTGAACAAAGAACCCATCATCGAGTACATCACCAGCAACATCACCATGTTGAAGTGGATGATCGCGACGGGTTATTCAGATGTGCGCACCATCAAGCGCCGTATTGCCGCCATGGAAGCTTGGCTGGCCGATCCTCAGCTCTTGAAGGCTGATCCGGATGCGGAGTACGCTGCGGTGATCGAAATTGATCTGGCTGAAATCCACGAGCCTATCTTGGCCTGCCCGAACGACCCAGATGACGTGAAAACGCTGTCAGACGTCGCCGGCACCAAGATCGACGAAGTCTTTATCGGCAGCTGCATGACCAACATCGGCCATTTCCGCGCCGCCTCCAAGCTGCTCGAAAACAAACGCGATATCCCCGTCAAGTTGTGGATGGCACCGCCGACCAAAATGGACGCCAAGCAACTCAGCGAAGAAGGCCATTACGGCGTGCTCGGCGCTGCTGGCGCACGCATGGAAATGCCCGGCTGCAGCTTGTGCATGGGCAACCAGGCGCAGGTCAAAGAAGGCGCGACTGTGTTGTCCACCTCGACGCGTAATTTCCCGAATCGTCTGGGCAAAAACACCTTTGTGTATTTGGGCTCTGCCGAGCTCGCGGCTATCACCTCCAAGCTCGGTCGCATCCCGACCAAAGCCGAGTACATGGCCGACATGGGCGTGCTGACGGATGCGGGCAGTACGGTCTACAAATACCTGAATTTTGATCAGGTCAAGGACTACACGGACGTCGCTGAATCAGTCAACTGAACCCACTGACCTTTTGCTGGTTGGGTTCGCGCCTAGCCAGACCCAAGCCCTCGTTGAAAAACGGGGGCTTTTTTGTATCCGTTCATAATGACGCACCGTATTTGGGAGACAACCATGACCATTAAAAATATCAGTTGCGCCACACTGTTGGCGCTCAGCGCCGTGCTGTCACAAGCACAGACTTTTCCGACCAAGCCGGTGCGCATCGTCGTGCCACAAACACCGGGCGGTGCTTCCGACGCCTTGGCGCGCATCGTCGGCCAAAAGTTGTCTGAGAAGTGGGGTCAGCCGGTGGTGATTGAAAACCGCGCCGGTGCGGGGGGCAACATTGGCATGGACGTGGTGGCGAAAGCGCCCGGCGATGGCTACACCCTGCTGATGTCCTATGTTGGCTCGCACGCCATCAATGTCAGCATTTACAAAAAGTTGCCCTTCGATCCGGAGACCGATTTCAGCCCAGTGGCTACATTGGCCAACGTGCCGTTTGTCGCGGCTGTGACGGGGTCGTTGCCTGTCAACAATATCCGTGAATTAGCGGCTTACGCTGCAAAAAATCCAATCTCTTTCGGCTCTGCAGGCAATGGCTCTGTGAACCATCTGCTGGGTGAAATGTTCAGCGTTGCCGTGCAGACCAAAATGCAGCACGTTCCCTACAAAGGTGCCGCGCCAGCCTTGACTGATTTGTTGTCGGGTCAAATTCAGCTGGTTTTCACCAGCTTGCCATCGGTGGCCCAGCATATTCGAGGCGGTACCGTCAAAGGTCTTGGTGTGACAGGTTCAAAACGCGCACAAGCCTTTAAGGACATGCCGACTATTTCCGAATCCGGTTACCCGAATTTCGTCATTAACCCATGGTTTGGTCTGTTCGGCCCGAAGGGCATGCCGCCAGCGGTTGTTCGTCAAATCAACGATGACGTCAACAAAATTCTTCAAGACAAAGACACGCTTGTGAAGTTTGCAGCCTTGGGCGCTGAGCCTTACGAAAGCACGCCACAGGCTTTTGCCGCCGTGCTGCATGCCGACATTCAAAAGTGGGCGGCTGTCGTCAAAACCTCTGGCGCCACGGCAGATTAAGAAGCCCACGAATGAACGTTATTCCTATTGCCGGTGCCCTCGGTGCTGTGATCTCCGATGTCGATTTGTCGCGTGGCATGACCCCCACGCTGGCGGCCGATATCCGTCAGGTTTTTCTGCAGCACAAGGTTATTTTCTTGCGTCAACAAATATTGATGCCGCAGCAGTTTTTAGACTTTGCGAAAGCCATGGGCGAGCCGATCGAGTACCCCTTCGTCAAGGGACTAGATAACTTTCCGCACATCATTGAAGTCAAAAAACTAGAGCACGAAAAAGTTAACTTTGGCGGTATCTGGCATTCCGATACAACTTATCTTGAAGTGCCCCCAATGGGCTCCATGCTGCTGTCGCTGGAAGTCCCGCCCTACGGCGGAGACACGATGTTTTCCAACCAGTGTCTGGCTTACGAGTCCTTGTCGGCGACCATGAAAAAGCTGCTTGATGGTCTTGTTGGTATCAGTAGTTCAGCCAAGGCTGACGTCTCTAAAACCCGTGAAGACCGCATCAAGTCGGACGGTAAAGAGGCCGCGCCAAAGTCGTACTTGGCCGAGCATCCGGTGGTGCGCACACACCCTGAAACCGGCCAAAAAGCCTTGTTCGTCAACGTCGCCCACACCGCTGGCATCAAGGGCATGACCGACGAGGAAAGCGCGCCTTTGTTGCAGTTTTTGTTTCAACACCAAATCAAGCCGGAATTCACTTGCCGCTTTGCTTGGGAACCGAACGCCATCGCTTTTTGGGACAACCGCTGCGTCCAGCACAACCCTGTTAACGACTACCACGGCTTTCGGCGAGTGATGCATCGCATCACGCTCCAAGGCGACAGGCCCGTTTGATGGCGGCCGACAAGACCATTCCCGAATTTCAGTTACGCGGTAAGCGCTTTGCGCCGCTCACCTGGCCAGAGATGACGCCAGCTCAGAAGCAGATGACGCAGAGCGTGCTTGGCGGCAAACGCGGCTCGATGCAGGGGCCTTACAACGTCTTGCTGCGCAGCCCAGCACTGGGGCAACTGGCGCAGCAGTTTGGCGTTCACACTCGTTTCGAGTCGTCGCTGCCCTTGATGCTCAACGAACTGGCAATTTTGATGGTCGCGCGATTTTGGACCAGCCAGTTTGTGTGGTGGGCGCACCGAAAAATGGCGCTCGATGCAGGCCTAGATGAAAGCCTTATCAACGCCATCGCACAGGGAAAATCACCGGGCCCTTTGTCGGGCTCGATTGCTGCGGTACACGCTTTTTGTCATGAACTGATTCAGACCCGGCAAGTCAGTGATGCAACGTATGCGGCGCTGTCACAGCAAGTCGGTGAACAAGGCGTGGTCGATCTCATGGCCGCCATGAGCTACTACACGCTGGTCAGCATGTGCCTGAACGTCGATCAATACCCCTTACCTGACGGCGTACAGTCAGAACTGCAGAAATTAGATATTGTCTGAAGGGCATTGGCAGAGCCCATCACAGGAATTAATTGAGGTGATCGAGTAGATCTTTTAAATTAATTTATCATCTCTTGCAAGGCTATAAATCCACGTCGCAAATGCAAGTCTTCCCAAGTAACGTATTTTGAGGTCACTCGGCATTGATTTATAGGTCAATGAGTCGGCTACTAAAATATCCGGATGTATTTCAGGGTGTCCAAGGTACTCGTAGGTTGTTTTTCCAAGTTCGGCAATATCGTCAAGTACCGAAACAAGTCCATCCATGACCCAACCGTCGTGAAACGCTTTATACGCATATTTTGTTAGCATCTCAGGAAGCTTATCTTTCAATATATTACGGGCCCAAATCTTCATGTGATCTTCACCTAGTCCCGCTCGCATCGATATAATCTGCCGAGGTAAAGATCCAATGGCAAGTGCGGATATGTAGTCCACGCCTTTATCATTGTAAACAAACTGGTCACTCCATTTTTCAGCAAGCGACCAGTAATAATATCCCGCAGGAATATTTGCACCTTTAATAATATTCTTTGGACGAATTCCAAGAAGCTGGTCGCCCGCCTCGCCGCTCAAGAGCAATTTTGAATTTAGTGCTAATGTTGCATTGGCTGCAACATGATGCCTTTTGTGTGACAGCGATTCTTGTGCAGGTAACGGATGAAGCGGTGCTTGTTTTAGGTCGTCAAATGCGCCGCAAGATTCGTAACTCAAGGAAATCGAAGACTTTACTTTGGAAAAGTAAAATTCTTGTATTTTTCGTTCTGTTCGGAACTCATATCGATCAGAAGTGAATCCTGATAAACAAATATTGAAATCATGACTAAGTAAAAATTCAATGATAATAGATGAGTCTAAGCCGCCACTGCATTCGACCGTAATTGGCAATGTTGAATATTTTTCTAAATATGACAGCGCGCTACGCTCCAAAGTTTCCAATGTTGCATGCACGGGAGCAGGCCTAGAATGTAATTCCGAGTGATAAGTATATGTATCCTTGCTTAATGACCACCTGGTTTTGGGTGGAACTGCAAATGCATTCGTTATTAAGCGGTACGTCCCCGGGCTTCTTAGATTCAATAATTTATTTTCTAAATATGCATCTAGATCATTGCCTGTGATTTTCCTCTTTGTTCGAAGAAAATCTGCACTTGTTTTTATTTCGCCTACCAGTGAGTCATAGTATAAAATATTAGTCGATGAATTTTCTACGATGACTGTCATGATTTCACAATTGCAAGCAATGGGCGGTAGTTTATCCAGGACCTGTCTTCATGATCCGGTTGCTGCCCATTTTCAATTATCCATGCGTGCATTTCATGTGAAGACAAATCTGCCCCAATAAAAATGACGCCACCACGAGAAAAGCTGCGGGATGTCTTTGCCGCTAATAGTGTTCGCTGAAAACACTTATCTAATACTTCGCCTTGATGATTGGGTAAGTTGGCGATTGCACTGAAGGCTTGTTTTGTAGTATCGAATATTGGCTCTTTCAAGCCAGCATAAAGAATTGAAAGAAGGAAATTACTATTTCCAAGCTTAAAAAGTACGTCATCTGCCCGAGTCAGGCATTGCATCTCAGCTATGGATAATTTTTTAGTATCTGGATTTGGTGACCACTCGCATTGATAAGGGTCATTACAGTATTCAAGAGCTTGAATTACTGACGCTATGGGGCGACCAATGAATGGTGGGGGATGGGTTGAATGAAGCAAACTCCCGGTAAACCGAGAAATATACCACCAACCATCACCATGGTATGGCAATGAATAAGCCCATCCCCACATTTTTAACTATTAGGTTTTAGACCATTCGCCGCGTGAGCTTCCGTCATTTCTACCGGAGCTATAGCCACTTTTGATGTTCGAGGAGGTAGACATCAAGCTCTTGCGAGCGAACATAAACTTAATGAAATTAATCATAATTGCTGCCTTCAAATTATCGTGGCGATGTTGCCACTTTTCAACGCTACCATAAAGAAGAGCTTCGTCGAAATTTACACTTCTAAATGAAAATAATTTCAAATTTTATGTGCTGCGCAAGTGCCTAGACCAAGAAGTCAATAGGAACAAGTAAACTGCTCCTAATTGACGACTACAGGCCTGAAATTTGATGAGTCATCATGTCAAACTTTGATCCCCAATTGGCTTTGGCCCATGCCAATAAAGCAGCGCAGTGGGCGGGTTTACGTTATTCGTGCGAAAGGACTCAGACAAGGGCCGTGCGTAACGATGTGCCAGAAAAGAACGAGACCAACATTGATGAGGGGGCCATGTGTGAGGTGCTTATTGATGGGCACTTCGGCTATGCCGCAACAGCAGACTTGAGTAAGTCTGGCCTAATCTGTGCCTTTGACAAAGCTATTGCCACAACGCGTACCAGTAGTCGGTACAAGGTGCACACATTCAGCGATGCCCAGCGCAAGGCTGTGCAGGGCGCCTACGAAAGCCCAACGCTAACCAAGTTGGCCGAAACACCACTGTATTTGATGACCGACTGCTTGCTGGCGGCTTCGAAAGCCATGGCGATCGATGCAAAAATCGTTAATCGCAGTGCGCGGGCCATGGTGATTCAGACGCAAATTGACTATTACTCGACCAATGGGTCCAGTACGACCCAAAGCTTTGACATGGTGGATATTGCTGTCGCCGCGACTGCTGCTGAAGGCCTGCAGTCCCAAAGTCGAACCTGGAACCAAACCGGTCAGCATGGCGGTGAGGTTTTTGATGAAGCCGTCTTTGCCCAACATGGTCTCCGCGTAGCGATTGAAGCACTTGAACTTCTGGATGCACAGAACTGTCCGTCGGGCCCTATGGATTTGATTCTGATGCCCGACCAAATGATGCTTCAAATTCACGAATCTATTGGACATCCTTTGGAGTTGGATCGCATTCTGGGCGATGAGCGTAATTACGCTGGCTGGAGCTTTGTTCAGCCAGCTGACTTTGGCAGCCTGCGGTATGGCTCACGACTGATGAACGTAACTTTTGACCCCACGAAAAAAAATGCACTCGCAAGTTACGCTTTTGATGACGGTGGCAATTCTGCACGCCGAGAATTCTTAATTGAAGGCGGTGTTTTGAGGCGTGGTCTGGGATCGGTTGAGTCCCAGGCGCGTTCGGGTCTACCCGGCGTGGCCAACTTTCGGTCATCTTCATGGAATCGTGCACCCATTGACCGCATGGCCAATGTGAATCTTGAGCCTGGCACTTCGACGCTCGACGGCATGATCGGGTCTGTTGAGAATGGCATTCTGATGTCCACCAACCGGTCGTGGTCAATCGATGATTACCGTCATAAATTTCAGTTTGGCTGCGAGTATGGCCGGCTAATCATGAACGGTCGTTTGGCAGGTGTAGTCCGAAATCCCAACTATCGCGGAACAACGGTGGATTTTTGGAACCGTTTGAGTGCGGTGGGACAAAATGAGGCAACTTATGGAACAGCCTTCTGCGGAAAAGGAGAGCCCAGTCAAGTTATCCGGGTGGGCCATTCATCACCATCATGCCTTTTTCGGGGTGTCGAAGTGTTTGGCGGTCTCTCATGAGCCGACTCGATTTTGTTGATGAATCGCGACGACACTTTGAGGCCGTAGCGGACAGGGTGTTGGGAAGTTTGCAGGGTGACGAATCTGCAACTTTAAACTTGAACGCGGAAGAGACCCTGTTTGTGCGATTCAACCGCACAAAGGTGCGACAAAACACTGATGTAACGCAATTCTCAATGGGCCTGCAACTACAGAGTGCAGGCCGCACATCAGAGATGAGTCGGACACTGACGGGTAACGTGATCATCGACTGCGATTCCATGTTGAGACTGTTGAAACAGTGCCGCGCTGAGTTGTCTGGCTTGTCGCATGATCCACACCAAGTGCAGGTAACAAACCAAGGCAATAGCGACGAAAATTTCCGCGGCATACTGCTGCCCCCGGATGATGTCTTTGATGCCGTTTTGGGTCCGGCCCAAGGTTGCGATATGGCTGGTCTTTACGCCGCGGGCTCCATAGTTCGGGCAAACCGAAATTCTAAAGACCAACGGCACTGGTTTGCGACCCAAAACTTTTTTGTGGATTACTCGCTTTACAACGGCTCGCGCGCTGTTAAGGGCGTCTACGCCGGAACCCAATGGGACCAAGCCCAGTGGACTTCCAATCTGATGCAAAGCAAACATTTATTGACGCTGATGGCTATGCCAGTTCAATCAGTTAAGGCTGGCAAGTATCGAACCTATCTGGCTCCGCGTGCAGTGGCCGACCTCGCTGGCATGATGGGTTGGAATGCCCTGTCTGCGTCGGCCTGGAAGCAAGGACGAAGCCCATTTAAGAAGCTCGCAGACAAAGAGTCTCGCTTGTCTACACAATTGCACGTCACCGAAAATTTTGCCCTAGGGCTTACCCCGCGTTTCAATGGCTTTGGTGAAGTGTCTGAGCAAGTAGTGCCCTTGATCACGGCCGGTGAACTGTCGTCACTATTAGTCAGTTCGAGAACAGCTAAAGAGTTTGGCCTAAAAGCTAACGGCGCAAATGAGTCCGAAAATCCTCGCGCGCTAGAGATGGCACCTGGCTCGCTGGAAGAGAAGGATATTCTGCAGCAACTGGGGACGGGCTTATACCTGTCCAATCTGCATTATTTGAATTGGAGCGATCCCGTGTCGGCCGGTGTGACTGGCATGACCCGCTACGCTTGCTTTTGGGTAGAAGGGGGCGAAATTGTCGGCCCTATCAAGGACATGCGGTGGGACGAGAGTTTGTATGCTGCATTTGGCGAAAAACTCATTGCGCTAACCACGCACACA